>Ga0209350_1000091_pt1 | contig 57764 bp, 51 predicted proteins | sample GraSoi013_2_20cm_2_FD_185822 | JGI IMG/M metagenome (GOLD analysis project Ga0209350, IMG submission 185822) | Grasslands soil microbial communities from the Angelo Coastal Reserve, California, USA - Sample 09_27_2013_2_20cm (SPAdes) (version 2) | ecosystem: Environmental > Terrestrial > Soil >...
TGGCACCAGTGCGTGTACACGCTGGACTCCACGAACTACAACGCGATCACGCCTACACTGGCCACGGGGGCCGGCTGTCCCGCGAGCGGAGCCGCGCCTGGTGTGACGGTAGGGCGCTTTATCGAGAACGTGGACTTTCGCGCCACCAAGGCGGATCCGCGCGACCCGGCTATAGATCCAAACATGAAGCCCATGTCCCAGCACGAGTTTGTCGCCGGCGTGGACTGGGCCATAACACCAACTTTGAGTTTGGAGTCCGGATATTCGCGCATGCGATTGGACAACGCTATTGAAGATATGTCCATCACCGACAACTTGGGCTTTTACATCGGTAATCCCGGCAGCACATTTGCCGATGTGCTGCATCGCAACGTCGTCATCCCCGATACGGGCGGAGTTCCCTGTACCTCTCCGAATACGCCGGCTGGGTGCAACGCAAATTTTGGCAACAATTATCTGCTTACGGCCTCGAACGGAGGACCGTTCTGCGCGGAGTGCCCGGGCGTCGTGCGAGCCATTCGCCGTTATGACGGCGCGGAATTCCGCCTGAAGCACCAGAGTGCCAAATGGGTCGGGGCCGTCACTTACACCTACAGCAAACTCACAGGCAACTACCCGGGGCTAACGAACACCGACCCGACCGACGGTGCTGGGGGCCGCCATAACCCCAACAATACTCGTTTGTTTGACCTGCCGAGCATGACCTACCTGCCCAACGGCAAGATTGATGATGGTCCGCTAAGCACAGATCGTCCCAACACTGCCAAGGTGTACGGCTACTACCCCTTGAAGTGGCACAGAATGGAGACCAGCTTTGGCGTGATCCAGGCCGCCTTCCAGGGCACCCCGATCAACACCTGCTTGCCGGTGGTGGGTACTTCGTCTGCCTGCCAGTGGGCCGAGGGCCGGGGTAATTTCGCCAACTTCACTCGGACTCCCGGTCTCTACCAGCCGGATCCCTCCAAGGCAAACTTCTGCACAACGTGTGGCAACTTTGTGGCCTCTGGCGTCACTCAGAATGCTCGCACTGACCCGTATTTCCAGACCGATTTCTTTGTAACCCACCAGTTCAAGATGACGGAGAGGTACTCTCTGAAGTTGGGGGCGAATGTGTACAACATCCTTAATCAGCACGCTGCGGTGGCGGTCACGGAAAACGTGAACGCGGCCAGCTCCAACCTAATCAGCCCGGTCCGGCCTTCGCGATTTAGCGGAGACCCGCAGGTAAACTGGGCTCTAGTGATGTCTCCCTACAACTATGTGGACGCAGTAAACCATACCGGTTCGTTCACTTCGTCGCTGGGAACGCCAATGACACTTGCCGGCCGTTACGGCATGCCGTCGGTATACCAGACGGCGCGCCAGTTGCGCTTGGAGGTCCACTTCATCTTCTAAACAGCTTCAATTCCAGTTTCCGGGCCGGCCGCCAAGCCGGCCCTTTTTTTCTAACGTGCATCGTCCCGTTGGCCGTGTGTTACGATTCTCGCTGTTGTGCTGAAGATTTCGTGCCAATGTGTCGCCTACCGCAATATTTCTTGGTTTTGCTCGCAATGCCTGCCTTGTGTTCAGCCCAAATCAGTCAGCGGCAGGCTCCAACGCCTGTCACACTGCGATTGTTTATCACCATCGACGGCGACGTGGAGAAGGCCGGCTACGCGACAGTTGAGTTGATGGACGCCGTCGGCTCCAGCAGTGCCATGACGAATAAGATCACGGATAATAATGGCACGGTGATCTTCCAAACGTTTCCAGGCCTGCATCGCATTCGAATCACTGGACCCAATATCAAGCCGTACGAAGGCGACCTGGAAATTGCGCGCAATGAGACTTCCCACGTGGAGCGCATCCGCGTTCGCCGCGCCGAACCTGGTGGACGCACCAACGAAACCCTGCCGGCCGGCACTGTTGCCGCGTTACGCCTGACCATCCCTGCCGCGGCGTTAAAGGCGTTCGAGCAGGCAGGCGAAGCAATGCGTCGGCAGCGCTGGCAAGAGAGCCGCGCGCTGTTCGAATCGGCAATTCGCGAGTATCCGCGGTACGACCTGGCCTATAACGGCCTCGGAATGGTTGAAGCGGAATTGAATGAGAGGGACGCCGCGCGGGAATCGTTTTCGAAAGCCATCGAGCTGAATCCTGATTTCCCAGCAGCCTACAGAAACCTTGCGCGCATTTCTTTCGCTGAAAAAAAATACGAAGAGGCAGACGCCTTTCTGGTCAAGTCCCTAGACGGGGAGCCTCTCAATGTTTGGGCTCTCAGCTCCGCTTCGAATGCTGAGCTTCTCACTCACAAGTACAGCGATGCGATTGCTCATGCGCGCAAGGCGCACGCGGTTCCCCACCAGGGACTCGCAGGTGTGCATATTGTTGCGGCTCTCGCGCTCGAGGCCACGCAGCAGCCGGTTGAGGCGGCGAAAGAGTATCAACTGTATCTCGATGAAGACCCAAAGGGGCGCGATGCGGATCGCGCGCGGAAAGCCGTCATTCGGCTGAGCGAATCAGCCCCCAAGTAATTGTGCGCCACGCCATTCATCCGTGTTCCTGCAAGAGGCGCCTTTCTGTTCAGCGGAGCGCGGCGAGTTGCTTATGAATTTGTTCCAGCTCCGGCAAATCTCGATCTGCTTTGCCCCAAAGTTTTTCGGCGGTGGCAAAGGCTTGACGCGCGTCGCTTGATTTGCCGGAGTGCTCTGCCGCGAGGCCATACGCGAAGTGGCCTCCTGCATAGTTCAGGTTGTGCAGAATCATCTGCTGGGCCAGGAAACCGGCCAGATCCCAATCGCCAGCGTTGCGGGCGCTCTGCGCCATCGATTCCAGCTCAAATACGGCAGCCATCCACGCGTCCGGGCCGGGCATTGCCAGCACGGACTTAGCCACATCCGTGGCCAGTGGTTCACCCTCGGACGTGTTCTTCTCTTGCAGCAAAATATCCGTTCGAAGCGTCGTTGGATACGGAAGTGCCGCGACCGCTCTTGCTGGAAGCCGTTCAGTTTCCCTCTCCGCCAGAGTCAACTCCTCCTTGGCCTCCGCGACCGAACCCGCTCCAAGCAGTGCCTGTCCCGCCAAAGTGTGGCCTGCCAGACGCGCCAGCGGCCACGTACTATTTGTAAGTTCGCGCGCGGCCACCAGCGACTCCTGATATCGCCGCCGGCTGAGCAGAAACTCCGGCCAGCACTTGCGGTTGTAGTCCAGAAAATCCGTGTAAGCAGGCGAAGAAAATGCTTCGTGAAAAAGAGCTTCAGCAGACTTCATTTGTCCTAGCGACTGGTAACTCATCGCCAGCAAAGTAAGGTTGTGGGCGTGGTGCCAGTCATAACGGGCCGGAATCTTCTCTGATCGATAGTAATTTTCTTCCAACTCTTTCGTCTTCAGAAATTCGGTAATCGCTTCCTCGGTCCGCCCCGTTCGCATCAGCGCGTGCCCGTGCATGTGATGCGCATGCGGAATCGCGGGAGCCATGCGCGCATACAGCGCGCTCTCTTCAAGCGCGTCTTTCGATCGCCCCATGTTTTCGTACGCGTGTGCGCAGTAGTGATGAGCCGCAAGATTGCCGGGCGCGAGCGCCAGCGCCGTTTTGTAAAACGCGAGCGCGTCCACACCGCCGGCTTGCCCATGTGTAAAAGGACTGGCTTCATCCGCCAGTCCGCGTTGGATCCACAGCCAGGGGTCGTTCGGGTTAGCTTTCAGCGCGTCGTTGATTGATTTGCGGTAGGCGACGTAGCCATTCGGCTTGTCCTCGGCGAATTGGAGTTCTCCTTCGCGGATGGAAAGCCAAGCCCGCTCGCGATCGCTCAATCCTTTTTCCAGCGCCTTGGCGCGCTCCAGCGTGGCACTTGCCGTCGCAACGTCTTGAAGACCGATGAAAGCGTCGGTCAAGCCGAGGTACGCCATGGCCAAGTTTGGGTCCAGGCGCAACGCCTGATGAAACGAGCGCGCGGCTTCCATCCACACGTAGGAATGCACGTAGGCAATCCCCTGATCGTAGAAGGATTGCGCTTCTGGCGAATGCGTGGATACTTTCTCGTGGAGCTCACCAATCCCCGTGCGCAACGTCACGGGACGCTGCAGAATTTCCAGTGGAACCGAACCAGCCTGCGAATGTCTTTCGTGAGGCGATTGCTGTGCTGGTGATGATCCACCTGCGAACAGGCTCAGCACGATGATTGCAGTCATTCCGCTGGCAGGTTGCTTCACTCTTTTCACCTCATTGCGGCGTGATTGCGCCGGATAACGATTAAACTTCCGGAATCTCGACGGACCGCACATAGTATCCGGAATCCAGCCGCCTGGTTCGAACCCCTGGATCTCTCACGGTCAGCCGGATCGAATATGTTCCAGGTTCCTTCGGCGACCACGCATGCGTCCACGGTGTCCAGGGATCGTTCTTGGTTTGCACAAAATTGTCCACGGGTACGTAATCTTCTTCCGGATTGAAGCGAATCATCAGCGTCTTGACCGGAGTATGTCCGCCCCACGCGATTCCCACTACTCGGTATTTGATTTTTTCTTCGACCAGCCATTTCTCAATTCGAATCGGCATAGCTGCCTGATCGATGGTTGCCGCCTGGAAATCGCGCGCTTGTGCAGGCACACCCTTCTGATGAGTCCTTGCCGCGTACTCCTGCATCTGTGATGTGGCTTCCGCGGTATCGTCCACAAATGTAATTCCCGTCACCCATTTGATGCATGCGCAGCCATACCAGCCTGGTACCACCAGACGAACCGGCGCGCCATGATCAGGCGTCAGTGGGTTGCCGTTCATCTCCGTTGCCAGGAACGCTCCCGCCGCATTGAGGTCTCCGATGGAGAAGACCCAGCTCGCTCCTGGAACCGAGGTCATCGATTTTGTAGCGTACTGATCGAATCCCGTGACCAGCACGCGCGACGCCTGGGACTTCGCGCCGTTCTTCTCCAGAATGTCAGCGAGAGGCACGCCGCCCCAACTGGCCACGCTGATCATTCCAAAGTTCGTCAGCGGCACGTTCCCCGCGCACTCCATCAAATACAATCCCAACGGCTTCGCCGCACTCGTCAACTCATCGATCGTGCGGGTCCGCGGTTTCTCCACTAGCCCATCGACGCGCACTCGCCACGATTTCACATCCGGGAGCAACCTGGAAACTCGCGTGCGAACATAAAATCTGTCAGTGGCGATGACTGGCTCTTGCAGTGAGAGCTTGGACAAGTCCGTGTACAACCTGCCGTCCAATTCGGTCCCTTGCTCCGTGTCCATCTCCAAAGGCCGCGGGTTTATAAAATTCACCAGTCCCAGTTGCTTGCCTCCCGAAAAAGGATCGGCAGGTTGGATTTGCAAACAGGGAAGGCTGCAAATCGCCCATGCGGCCTCTTCGTATCCAACCAGAAACGCACCGCCGCACATCATTCCCCGCTTGGCAAAATCCCTGCGCGTCAGCATCGTCCCCATCTCAGAACCAACTCATTCGAAGTACACTTGCCTTGCCGGCGCGGAACACTTCGTCATGGCAGAAATGCATCTTACCTTACCAGATGTATTTCTTTCCTCGCGTGTAATCCTAAATCAACTTGACTGGTGAACACTGTCCAGTGATGAAAGGCAGCCTCGATCGATTCCCGTCAACGGAATAATCGAATCTGGTTTATCTGAAGTTTATCTCAGGTCCGTCTAACTTTATTCTTGACAAAGCCTTTCAGGGGATATTCAATACGCGCAAATGGGTGGCCTCGCCTGTGATCCCCGGCGCGGCCGTGGTGACGAAATCCTGTTTCGTCGAGAGAGACGAGGCCCTGTGGTTGGCTGGAAAATCTTAAATCAGCTCCATAAATTCAGGGGGTGTAGTGTGAGGCAGCGAACTTTTCTTGTCTTGTTTACGGCTTTCTTGGTTCTTGCTGCGAGTGGAGTTGCTTGGTCACAGACCGTGCAGGGTGTAATTACCGGTACGATTACGGACCCGACTGGCGCGGTGGTTCCTGGCGCGACGGTGACCATCACCAACGTCGGCACCAACATTTCTCAAACAACCACGACGGGGTCCGACGGTTCCTATCGCTTCCCTCTTGTGCCGCCCGGAACATACACTATCGAGATTAAGGCTGCCAATTTTGCCGGACTCAGAGCCTCTGGAATTGTTGTCGAGGCCAGCCAAACCGTTTCGTTCAATCGTCAGTTGGAATTGGCAAAAACCTCGCAGCTTGTAGAAGTGACCGCGGAAGTCCCGCTTGTGCAGACGGCCACTTCCGATCTCGCGACTCAAATTGATCGCACAACCATCCTTAATACACCTCTCGCGGATCGAGATGTTTTCTCTTCGCTGCCGTTTACAGCGCCGTCCGTGCAGCCGGGCCTCGATATGAACCCGGCGTCGGGAGGGGCTAGGGAATCCGGCACGGCTTACTTGCTCAATGGTGGCGACGATAACGATAACTTTAGCGAGGGCGCAATCAACATTCACCCCCCGCTTGAGTCTGTCCAGGACTTCACCATCAAGACGAATCAAATGAGTGCGGAATATGGCCGAGGGATTGGCGCTGTTGTCAGCGCGAACCAAGTGTCGGGCGGGAACAAGTTCCATGGCGCTCTCTACGAGTTCAACCGCAATGCGGCTTTGAATGCCAACGATTTCTTTTATGACCGGCAGTACAATTCTGCGGTCACCGATCGCAAAACAGACCCAGCCGTGACCCTCCTTCCTCCCAGGCCAAAATACATCCGCAACCAGTTTGGCGGCGAGGTCGACGGTCCGATCAAGAAGGACAAGACTTTCTTTTCGTTCGCGTACGACCGCATAAAATTGCTTGCCTCAACAACCACTGCGCACAATTACGTGCCCACAAGTGCTGGGCTCGCCTATATCCTGGCGAATGCCAATGGGAATGGAGGGGGAAGTGCGTCCATCGCCAAACAGATCTTGTCAGCATATCCCCCACTTACGTCCGACCAGAAATGTCCCGCTAGTGCTGACCCCCTCGGCGTTACTGGTGCTGGCACGAACTATTGGGGAAACGGGCTACCGAATCCGGTGGGGTGCCTCTCCTTCTCTGATCCGCAGAGAGACTCGGAAGATGCTTATTACGGTCGCATCGACCACAATTTCAGTGCCAAAGACCGGCTGAGCTTCGCGGCAAATATCTTTCGCCAGAATTTTGTGGATGAGTTTGGCGGGGGCCCTCTGACCACGAAGGGCCCCATAAATGGGACCACCAACAATCACTACCATAACCTTACCCTGAGCGAGACCCATATTTTCAACCCACAGCTTTTGAACGAAGTCTCGCTCGCGCATAACCGGCACTATAACGTGTTCGTTGCTGGCGACGGGACGAATACAATTCCGAGCATCAGCATTGATAACCAATCAGGTGGCTGTCTCGGTTTCAGCTTAGGAGGTCCCTTCGAGGGAAGCCAGGTTCAAGGGTTTACACAGGACCGCTGGGGTTTGACCGATGGCCTGACTTGGACCAAGGGACGGCACTCGCTCAAGTTCGGCGGGGGCACACAAGCCGGCATTCTCTACCGCAACTGGGATCTGGGGATCCCTGGCAACTACGAGTTCGGAGAACTGACAAGGATCGAGGATGGCGGTGGCGAGAGCACGGCCTGCTCGGTCGGCGCAATAATTACGCCATTTTGCGATCAGACCTTGCAACCCAACGGCACCGTCGCGAATGTCTTTGATGAATCCAACGCGAATTTTTCCGGGGATTACCCGTACTTCCAGGAGACCTCTGTTAACCCGGCCACGGGAACCAAAGCCAGCGCATACCGCCACTACACCTACCACGACTACTATGCTTTCGTTCAGGACGACTGGAAAGTTTCGCCGCGGCTGACTCTAAACCTCGGAGTGCGCTGGGACCGCTATGGCGCGCCCAGCGAGGCTCATGGCATCCTGGCGCAATTTATAAACTTGAACTGCAATATCTCTGATCCTACATGCATCGCTAACGCTCGCACCGGTCCGGTGAGCCGGATGTGGAATACGCGGAACGGCGATGTCGCACCCCGCGTCGGCTTTGCCTGGGACCTTATGGGCAACGGCAAGATGGCCCTCCGTGGCGGCTTTGGCATCGCTTATGACCGCATCTTTGACAATATCTGGTCGAACGGCGCCTGGAATCCGCCGTTTTATGGCCTAGCCGACTTCGAGAATGATATCGGTGACGCTGTGAACTACTCCAATCCAGCGTCCTTGGGCCTTGCATACGATCCGAGTATCCCGGGCTGCCAGATCCCGAACGCGGCAAATGCGAATTGCGCCGGCCACCGCGTTTCCATCCGAACCATGGACGTCAACATGAAGGACTCAGCCGGCGATAACTATTACCTCGGCGTCGAGCGGCAAGTGCTTGGTGGATTGCTTTTGCGGGTGAGCTATCAGGGTTCGCTCGGTCGGCATTTGCCCATGCTTGAAAACTACAACCGCTTTGATGGGATCGGGTACGGAGTCGCTTCGCAGGCCGCTTGCGCGACTGTGAATTCTAAGTGCTCCCCCAGCATAACTCCTGTACGTCCTAACGCCCTATATACGGGTTTTAATTACCGCTCGAACAGCGTTAGCTCCAGCTACAACTCGCTCGTTGTGGAAGCGCAGAAGCGCATGGGCCACGGACTGCAATTCCAGACGAGTTACACTTGGTCAAAGCTTCTGGATTTGAACTCCGACCTGTTTGCGGGCTGCTCAACGATTGGTGGATTTACTGCCCCTTACTACTACATCTCCAATAAGCTTCCAGGACTGTCTCACGCCCCAGCATCCTACGACCACAAGCACGCCTACAAGTTTAACGTGACCTATGAACTGCCCTTCTTGAAGAGTCAGAAGGGATTTGTGGGACACGCACTTGGCGGCTGGACGCTCGGATCTCTCATGCAGTTGTACTCCGGCCATCCCGTGGACGTGTATGTAGGTGCTCTAGGGAACGGCGCGAGTACCCGATTGAGTGCAAGGGACGGCAATAAGACGACTCCTTGCTCCTATAATGGCGTGGTCAGCACCAACAAATTTGGCTGTCTGTTGCTAGACCCGAACGGTGTTCCTTACAATCTCGGAGGCGATTACAACTTGGATGGCGTTCTTAACGACCATCCAAACTTCCTTGGGTCCAGCATATCGTCGGCATATAGTGGAGGTAACCCGGCTGACGGCGTCTTCACTAACAATGGTACGATAGGATGCGGAGAAGCTGGTCTGCCTGCGACCGTTGCGAACTGTTCGGGAGGCGGGAACACTCTTTTCGGCAACCCGCCGTATCCATCCTCTGGTCCAGGCTTCATGCGCTTTGGAACTCTCGGTCGTAACGTGTTTCGTGGGCCCAAGTTTGTGCAATTGGACCTTGGCCTGAGCAAAAGTTTTAAGCTGACGGAAATAATGAAGCTGGACTTCCGTGCCCAGGCTCAGAATCTGGCGAACCATCCTGACTTTGACTGTATCCAAGGCAATTTGGTTCGAGCAGAGTTTGGTAAGGCGCAGTGTCTCGCCCAGTCAGTCCAAGGATTGGGAGCGCCAAACTCGCGCATTATGTCGCTGGGCTTGCGGCTCGCGTTCTAAACTTACTTCCGCGGTTCGAATGGACCGCGCGTAGCAAATTTGAGTGTAAACAGCGGGGAAAGTCCGTCGGACTTTCCCCGCTGTTCTTTTTTGTTCCCGCTTTTTTTGCTTCGGACTTTTCTTTTGTTTGGGAATTGGCGACGCGGCGACAACAATTTGAAAGCTGAGAACTCAGAACGGGAAAGTCAAAACTGAAGACTGAGATTTCAAAAAACTGAAAACTCAAGATTCTAAAATTCAAACCTACAATCAACTCAAACTTCACCTGGAGCCGGTCGATGGGCACGCAATTCTATGCCCAGGCAAACAACGGCATCAATCCGAACAACGGGTACGACTTCAAGAACTGGGGTTCGTATGGGCCTCAGCCATACGACATCCGCTTTGTCTACAACCTGCAATCTCTTTATCAGTTACCATTCTACAAGAGCCAGAAGGGGTTCGTAGGCAAGGCACTTGGCGGCTGGGCCGTTGCGCCGTTCTTCACCATGCATAGCGGCTATCCACTGACCGTGTATACGAACGGCAGCATCAGCGACGAAACATTAGGGCAGGGCAACCCCAACTCCGGCAGCTTGGGAGTAAACGCTGTGCTCATCTCGCCGTATTCCGGCGGTGCTTCAGTTCACGGAAACGTCGTGGGCGCGAATGGCACTGGCAGCAACAATGACCCTACTACCGGGGGCACCGGTTTGAACCTCTTTGCCAACCCAGATAAGGTGTTCAACCAATTCAGGCCGTTCATCCTTGGGATTGATGGCCCCAACGGCGGCGGTGCCGGACCGCTCCGCGGCCAGTCCCGCTGGAATCTCGACCTGACGGTGTCGAAGGAGTTGAAGTTCACCGAGCGGTTCAATGCCAGGTTCATCGCCACGTTCAGTAACATTATGAATCACCCATGGTTCACCGACCCATACTTGGACCTGTTTGATCAGGCCGATTTTGGCTCGATTTACAATGGGGTTTCTCCAACCGGAAACATCCAAATTAACAGCCCGCGCCAAATCGAATTCGGGTTGCGTGTCGGATTCTAACTTCTTCCGGCGAGCACAACTCGCCGCTTAGGGAAAGGGGAAGGCAAAATGCTTTCCCCTTTTTCTTTTGGGATTGAAATTCAAAATCGAAAACCGTGTCAGCGGCCGTTGGAGTAGTACTTCACGTCGACGGGGTCGTACATCGTGGCGGTGGCGGTGTGGGCTTTTTCGTAGGTATCGATTTTGGCGGCGTGCTGCAGCGTCGTGCCGATGTCGTCGAGGCCTTTCAGCAAAACTTCCTTGCGCGATGGTGCGATTTCGAACTTGAACATCAGGCCGTGCTTGTCGGCGATCGTTTGATTTGGCAGATTCACCGTGAGCGAATAGCCTTCTTCTTTTTCCGTGCGCTTGAAGAGTTCTTCGACTTCATTTTCGGACAATGTCGCAGGAAGAATGCCGTTCTTGAAACAGTTGTTGTAGAAAATGTCCGCGTAACTCGGCGCGATGACCACGCGAAAGCCGTAGTCTTTCACGCCCCAGGGGGCGTGCTCGCGGCTGGAGCCGCAGCCGAAGTTCGCTCGCGCCAGCAAAACGGACGCGCCTTTGTAGCGCGGAAAATTCAGCACAAATTCCGGGTTCGGGTTTTCGCCGGGAAGATAGCGCCAATCATAAAAGAGTATCCGTCCGAAGCCTTCGCGCGTGAGTGCCTTCAGGAATTGTTTCGGCACCATCTGATCGGTGTCCACGTTGACGCGGTCGAGCGGCATCACCATACCGGTGTGCGTACTGAAAGGTTGCATTTGTTCTAGGTCCTCCGATTCACTGGTAGAACAGGGTGTTTCCGTGTTGTGTTTCCCAGAACGTCAGCGCAGCGCCCGCGATGAAAGAGATCAACATAAGCAAATTGCGAGTGCGCGACGGCATTGGGCCCCTATCTATGCCAAATCGATTGCTGTGTCGGACCTCCAAAACCACCCAGATGACTGCTGTGATGGACATGAGGGATAGGAGAGCGATACGCATAGCGTTACTCCACTGGTGCGACGCCATCGAGTGAGCGTACGTCCACAAAATGGCCGGCGATCGCGGCTGCGGCGGCCATTACCGGGCTTACGAGGTGCGTGCGGCTGTCTTTGCCCTGGCGGCCCTCGAAATTACGGTTCGACGTGCTGGCGCTGCGTTCGTGGGGCGGCAGGACGTCGGCGTTCATGCCGATGCACATGCTGCAGCCGGCGTCGCGCCACTCGAAACCGGCGTCGCGGAAAATCTTGTCGAGGCCTTCTTTTTCGGCTTGCGACTTGATGCCGCGGGAGCCGGGGACAATCAGCGCCTGCTTGATGTTTTTCGCCACGTGCTTGCCGGCGACGAAATTCGCAGCGGCGCGCAGATCATCGAGCCGCGAATTGGTGCACGAGCCGACGCGCGCGGTGACGCTGGTAACCATACCGGGATTCGTGCCCCAGGTAACTTGCGGAGCGATCTGCTCGGCGTGCAGCTCGATGGTCATATCAAACTTTGCGCCGTCGTCGCTGCGCAACGCTTTCCAGCGCTCCACGGCTTCCTGAAACGCTTTGCCGCGCGGAACAAACGGACGGCCTTCGAGATAAGCGAAGGTGGTTTCATCCGGCGCGATCATGCCGGCGCGCGCGCCGCCTTCAATGCTCATGTTGCAGACGGTCATGCGTCCGTCCATCGAAAGGGCGCGAATGGCTTCGCCGCCGTATTCCGCGACGTGACCGTTGCCACTTCGCTGGTACCGATGCCGAACGCTAGAGTGCCGAATGCGCCGTGCGTGGAAGTGTGGCTGTCGCCGCAAACAATGGTTTGGCCGGGCTGCGTGATGCCCAGTTCCGGGCCGATGATGTGCACGATACCCTGATTCTTGCTGTTCATGTCAAAGAGGCGGACGCCGGACTCGCGGCAGTTTTTCTCAAGCGCATCGAACTGGAGCTTGGCGTCGTTATCGAGAATGGGCAGCGTGCGGTCAGTGGTGGAGACCGAATGGTCCATCACGGCAAAGGTGAGATCGGGGCGGCGCACTTTGCGGCCTTCGGCGCGGAGCCCGGCGAAGGCCTGGGGCGAGGTGCCTTCGTGGATGAGGTGACGGTCAATATAGATGATGGCGGGCTGGCCGGGTTGCTCGTGAACGACGTGGGAGTCCCAGATTTTTTGATAGAGCGTTTTAGGAGTCATGGAGTTTCCATTCGGATTCTAGCACTCCTGGTGGGAGAGGCAAATGTAGGGGCGGCGGAAGCAGGAGTGTTCGGCGACCCGCGACCGGTGTCCCGTGAAAACGACAAGTGACTGGTGTTGGCCGGGTTGGCGAGAGAGGGGCAGACTTCCGGAATGGGAAGAATACCCCCGCCCGCGTGTTTTTCGTAAGTGTTGCATCTAAAGGCTTTAGACAAACTGTAAGTCTTTTGTTTACAACACTTGCGGGGGAGATTCATAAGTGTTGCAGATAAAGGATTTAAGGCAAGCGTCCAGAGTCCCCAAGATGTTCCGATCCGAACGGGACAGATCGGGGCAGGGGGGCAAAGGAGCTTCGATTGGAACGTCTGAACGTTGGAACGGAGAGGTCGGCGAGGATGGAATTCGATATACACGACAGAGAATAGCACGTCTTACTCAGATTCCTAAGTGCTTTGCAACGAACGGTCGAAATTGAGGGTTGAACAGTAGCTGGGCCCATTGAACAGTTGGGCGATTGCCAAGGAACGAAGAAGATGTAGGATGGCGGGTTTAGAGGAGGCTGGGGATGAACTGGAAACCGATCACTGCGGCTTGGGTAATTGCAGCAGTGCTGGCTAGCGCAGGGGCAGGACGCGCGCAGACACCACTTGCAGTGAAGAACCTGCGCTGTGAATACCAAGCGGACCCTGTAGGTATTGACGTGCGGAAACCGCGGCTGAGCTGGCAACTGGAGAGTTCGGAACGGGGAGTGATGCAAACCAGCTACGAGGTGCGCGTGGCGGGATCGGAAGAACAGTTGGCGAAGGGAAAGCCGATTTGGGGAAGCGGAAAGCAGACGTCGAATGCATCCATCCAAGTGGAATACGGAGGGCCCGCGCTCGAAAGCGGGAAGGTTTATTACTGGCAGGTGCGCGTTGCGGATAACCAAGGGCATTTGACGGCTTGGAGCAAGACCGCGCACTGGGAGATGGGACTGTTGGAGCCGGTAGATTGGAAAGCGAAATGGATTACGCCGAACCTGGAGGAGGATGAGACGAAATCGAATCCGGCGCCGATGCTGCGGAGAGAGTTCTCGGTTAAAAAGAAAGTGGAGCGGGCCCGCCTTTACGCCTCAGCGATGGGGCTCTACGAAATGGAATTGAATGGGAAGCGCGTGGGGGATGAGTATTTCACGCCGGGATGGACCTCATATGATTTTCGTTACCAATACCAGACCTACGACGTGACCGGCTTGTTGAAGAACGGGACCAACTGTTTGGGAGCCATGCTGGGGGATGGTTGGTTTCGCGGAAGGATTGCCTGGGGTGGCAAGAGAAACAGCTACGGCAAAAAACTAGCGCTGCTGGCGCAACTGGTGATCCGGTACACCGATGGGACGCAGGAGATTGTCGGAACCGACGACAACTGGAAAGCGTCGACTGGACCGATATTGGAGTCCGACATTTACAACGGGGAGACCTACGACGCGCGGCTGGAGAAAACGGGATGGAAAGAAGCCGGATACGACGACAAGGCGTGGAAAAGCGTAACGGTGATAGACGCGCCGAAGGCCAAAGTGGTGGCACAGGCGGGGCCCGCGGTAAAGGAGATCGAAGAGATCCAGCCAGCGAAAATACTGAAGACACCGGCAGGCGACACGGTCATCGACATGGGGCAGAACATGGTGGGTTGGGTGAGGTTTCGCGTGAATGCGCCCGCGGGGACGACGATTACGTTGCGGCACGCGGAGGTGCTGGACAGTGCCGGGAATTTCTATACAGAGAATCTGCGTTCCGCGCAGGAAAAGATTCGCTACACGACCAAGGGGCAAGGGCCGGAGATTTATCAGCCGCATTTCACATTTCAGGGTTTTCGTTACGTGGCCGTGAGCGGCTGGCCCGGCGAAGTGAAGGCGGAGGACTTTACCGGAGTGGTGGTGCATTCCGCGATGGCCAGGACGGGAAATTTTGAAAGCTCCAGTCCGCTGCTGAATCAATTGCAACACAACATTATTTGGGGACAGAAAGGTAATTTTGTGGACGTGCCGACAGACTGCCCGCAGCGCGACGAACGGCTGGGGTGGACGGGGGACGCGCAAGTGTTTGCGGGGACGGCATCGTTCAATCACGATACCGCGTGGTTTTATACCAAGTGGCTGAAGGACGTGGCGCTCGACCAGGAGGATGATGGAGCGGTGCCGTACGTGATCCCCAATGTGCTGTCGCACGAGACGCGGAAAGGGGAAGCGGCGTCAGCGGGGTGGGCGGACGTGGCGGTCGTGCTGCCGTGGACGGTGTACCAAGCGTTTGGGGATAAGCGAATTCTGGAGGAACAGTATCCAAGCATGAAGGCTTGGGTGGAGTACATGCGACGCCAAGCCGGGGAGAGCTACCTCTGGAAAAGCGGATCCAGCTTTGGGGATTGGCTGGCATTCGCGACGACCAGGGCGGATTATCCGGGAGCGACCACTGACAAGGACCTGATTCAGACCGCCTATTTTGCGCGCTCGACTGCCTTGCTGGCAAAGACGGCAAAAGTGCTGGGGAAAACAGAAGGCGCCAAGGAATACGAAAGCCTGGAAGAAAAGATCAAGAGAGCGTTCCAGGAAGAGTTCGTGACGTCCAAAGGAAGGCTCTCCTCGAACACGCAGACGGCGTACGCGCTGGCGCTCGCGTTCGACCTGCTCCCTGAAGCCATGAGACCGGAGGCGGCGGCGCGACTGGCGGCGGACGTGAAGAAATTCGGTCATTTGACGACCGGGTTCCTGGGCACGCCAGTGCTGTGCCAGGCTTTAAGCGATTACGGTTATCTGGATGAGGCCTACCTGCTGCTGAACCGCAAAGAGTACCCTTCGTGGCTGTATCCGGTGACCAAAGGTGCGACGACCATCTGGGAAAGATGGGATGGGACAAAGCCCGATGGCAGCTTTCAGAACCCCTCCATGAATTCGTTCAATCACTATGCCTACGGAGCGATTGGCGAATGGATGTACCGCGTGGTGGCAGGGATGGAGATCGATGAGAAGCAGCCGGGATACAAGCACATCTTGATCCAACCCAGGCCGGGTGGCGGATTGACCTATGCAAAGGCGTCGGTGGAGACCCTGTATGGACATGTGGAGTCGGGCTGGAAACTCGCCGATGGAAAGATGACCTTGCATGTGGAGGTGCCGCCGAATACGACGGCGACGGTACGACTGTCAAAGGCGAAGCTCGAAGGCGTGAGCGAAGGAGGGAAACCGTTGGCGGGGCGCGCGGATCTCTCGGGAGCGCGGCAGGCGGGCGATGATGTGGTCGTGGAAGTGGGATCAGGGAAATATGAGTTCGAGAGCGTTGAGCGGTAGCGGGTGGATCGAACGTTTCCTTGGATGCAACACGCCACCCGCCCACCCGGGAGTTACGCCGCTACGACCCGCCTAGAATATCGTCACTACACTTTGCCCTTTTCGCACATACTTCGGTGGGATGACGGTGATGAGCAAGAATTGTGCGAACACGAGTGCTGGAAAACAGAGGAGGACTACCAGAAATATCCAGGTGACACCCTTCCTAGCCCTAGATATGCGGGGATGGTCAACACCAAAGCCAAGGCTAGAATAGAACGGAGCGTGGACCACCACCAAATAGGAACAATAGGAGCGCCACAAAAGGGGCAATCCACAAGGTATTGAGGCTTGCGTTCCATCCCCTTGGCCTTCAGGTCCGCCAAGCAATTTGGACAAGCTGACCACGGCATTCTCTTCGTGCGCACTGGGAAGTTTTCTTTCATCGGCTACTGCTGCAATGCATTGCAGCCATCCTGAATTGCATCCGCGTGATTTTCTTGATGCGCGAACATCGCTGCACGATTGAGTTATTCCTTGGTTTTGCGGCGCTCGCAAAGAGTAACGATTTTGGTTGGGTCGACGGCGTCGCTGTCGATTTGCATTTCGACGACTTTGCCGCTCTTGTCGATCAAGTAGTTGACGCGGCGAGCCGCTTTGTACTTGGGATTATAAAGGCCGTACTGCTTGGTGACGTCGCCGCCCCAATCGCTCAGCAGGGGAAAAGTGACGGCGATTTTTTCTGCCCACGCGGCGTTGCTGAAGGCGCTGTCCATGCTAACACCCAAGACTTGGGTGTCTGCAGCTTCCAGCTTTGCGAGGTTCTGCTGGAAGTTCTGCATTTGCTTGGTTCAACCACCGGTGAAGGCAAAGATGTAAAACGCCAGAGCGACGTTTTTCTTGCCACGGAAGTCATGCAAGGACACCTGGTTGCGGTGCGTGTCCATCAGCGTAAAATCCGGCGCCATGTCTCCGACCTTGACTGCGGGATCGGGCATGGCGTCTTTCTTCTCCCCTTGCCCCCACAGCCGGTTGGCTGCGGGCGGCGCGCTCAGAGCGAGCATCCCAAACAACAGGATGGTGATTCCTTTGCGCATACGAACTATCCTCCTTTAAGAGTACGGTCGCGCGGGCCCGCGCTCGGCGCAAGCCGCAGGCGCGATGATAACAGCCAAACCGGCGCACAGGAAGAGTTGGACTGGGCAGCCCGGCATGATAGAAGGGGCATTGAAGCGGAGGGAGAAGTGGCGAAAGCAGGGAAGGTGAAATGGGGCGTGTTGGGCGCGGCGTCGATTGCCACAAAGAAAGTAATTCCGGGGATGCAGAAAGGAGAGTGGAGCGAAATTGCCGCGATTGCTTCGCGGGATTTGAAAAAGGCGAAGGACGCGGCGAAAAAGCTGGGCATAGCGAAAGCGTACGGGTCATACGAAGAGCTTCTGGCGGATGAGGAGATTGAAGCGGTCTACAATCCGCTGCCGAATCATTTGCACGTGCCGTGGTCCATCCAAGCCGCGGAAGCCGGGAAACATGTGTTGTGCGAGAAGCCGATAAGCTTGTCGATGGCGGAGGCGAGGACGCTGCTGGAAGTGCGAGACCGGTGCGGGGTGAAGATTGGCGAGGCTTTCATGGTGAAGACCCATCCGCAATGGCTGAGAACCCGCGAACTGATTCGCAAAGGCGTGGTCGGGGAGCTGCGGGCGATCGTAGGCGCGTTCAGCTACTTCAACCGCGATCAGGAGAACGTGCGAAACAAAGTGGAATGGGGTGGAGGAGCGCTGATGGATATTGGGTGCTACCCGATTACGACTTCGCGTTTTATTTTTGGCGCGGAGCCGGTGAGCGTGCTGGGATTGATTGAGCGGGATCCGGATTTCAGGACGGACCGGTTAACGTCGGCGATATTGGAATTTCCGTCGGGGCAAGCGGTGTTCACGTGCAGCACGCAGATGGTGCCGTATCAACGCATGCAATTCCTGGGGACAACAGGGCGAATCGAAATGGAGATACCGTTTAACGCGCCACCGGACCGGCCAACGAAGATTTTTATTGATGATGGGCGAGATGTGTTTGGAAGCGGAATCCGGATGGAAACGATTCCGGTTTGCGATCAGTATACGGTGCAGGGGGACGCTTTCTCGCGGGCGATTCGGGAGGGAAGCGAGGTTCCCGTGCCGCTGGAGGATGCCATTGCTAATATGGCGGTGATTGAGGCGGTGTTCCGGGCGGGGGAATCGGGGCATTGGGAAAGGCCGTAGGGAGTATTAACGCAGAGACACAGAGGGCGCAGAGAAAGAAAGACGGACATGGCGATTCGAACGGTGTTGCAACTAGGTGATCCGGGATTACGCGAAGTCGCGAAGAAAGTGAAGGACCCCGCGGCTGCGGAAATCCGCGCATTGGTTGAAGACCTGTCTGACACGCTCGCGCATTGGAGGAAGACGACGGGCTATGGCCGGGGAATCGCCGCGCCGCAAATTGGTTCGAGTTTGCGCGTGATTTTCCTGAGATTGCCCGGGGAAGACGCGTGGCCGCTGGTGAACCCGGAAATCACCCGGCGAAGCGCGGAGAAGATCGTGGTATGGGATGCGTGCTTGAGTTTCTTGTCGATCTTCATGCAAGTGGAGCGGCATCGCGAGATCAAAGTGCGTTATCAGGATTTGCGCGCGGAGTGGCACGAAGTTCAGGCTGGCGAAGAGCGGAATCTTTCGGAACTTTTGCAACACGAAATCGACCACCTCGACGGCATCCTGGCGGTGGACCGCATCGTTGACATCAAGACGATGTGTACGCGCGAAGAATTCGAGAAGCGATATCGGGCTGGAAGTCCGTATGCTGTGGCGCCTGCAGGCGCAGACGCATCAAAGGAAGAGCGGAGAAAGTGAACACGATGTTTTACACAACGTTTGAGAGTCCCGTCGGGACGTTGCTGCTTGGGGGTGACGCGAACGGGTTGCGGCTGGTGAGCTTTGAGAGCAGCAAGGATGCAGCGCCACAGCAAGCGGACTGGATAGAGGACAAGGCGCCGTTCGCAGAAGTTATTCGGCAATTGCAGGCCTATTTCCGCGGCGAGTTGAAGGAATTCGATCTGCCACTGGCGCTGGAGGGAACGAAGTTCCAGCTTCGCGTTTGGAACACACTGCGCACGATTCCTTATGGAGAGACTATTTCCTACTTGCAACTCGCGGAGCGCATCGGTAATCCCAAAGCCGTGCGCGCTGTCGGATTGGCGAACGGGAGCAATCCCATTCCGATAATCATTCCATGCCATCGCGTGATCGGCAGCGACGGCAGCCTGACGGGTTTTGGCGGCGGCCTCTCCACCAAGAAGATGCTGCTCGAACTCGAAAGCAAGCAGCTAAGTTTACTGTAGAGCAATAATCCCAGGGTCTGCGGCCGGATTTCAGGAGGGAGGATCCTAGACTTCCCGGCAGTCTGAGAAAAGGGAAACTATAGCTCGGACGGGCGCGTGAAATGCCAAGAGCACTAGGGAAGCTATAGCGTAAATGAGAAGTCTTGGCCTCATATCCCTAGAAACACCGCGCAGCAAGAAAAGTTGCGGCTAGGGAGGCTCAAGCGGCGCTGTTTGCTAGCAGCCGCCGGCTATAGAGGGAACCAGCAGAACGCGATCGCCTTCCTTGAGGGAACAGGATTCGCCGCCGAGGAAGCGAATGTCTTCTTCGTTGAGATAGACGTTGAGGAACTGGTGGATCTGGCCCTGATCGTCGCGAACGTGACGCGATAGATCGGGGAAACGGGACGTGAGTTCGTTGAGGGCGTCGGCGACGGTGGCCGCGCTACAGTCCACTTTCGGAGCGCCGTCGGTGAAGCGGCGGAACGCTGTCGGGATTTCGATGGTCACGGGCATTTCGTAATTCTCCTTATGTGATCAAGTTAAGCCTTAGCGCCTGCGGCAGTGACGCCAAGTTGCGCGTCGAGATAAGCCTCGAAGGCTTCGAGACGCGGAGCGATGGCTTCGGTGGCCGGAAATTCCGCGGCAATGGCGTCGGTGGTTTTCAGGCCGTTGCCGGTGATGCAGACGACGGTTGTTTCGTCAGGCTTGATGCGATTTTGAGCGATGAGTTTTTGCGTGACGCCTGCCGTCACGCCACCGGCCGTTTCCGTGAAGATGCCTTCGGTTTCGGCTAGAAGTTTGATGGCGTCGACGATCTCGGGGTCGGAGACATCTTCGGCCCATCCGCCGGAGTCCCGAATCTGCTTGATCGCGAAGGGGCCGTCGGCAGGATTGCCGATAGCGAGGGAACGGGCAATAGTGTTGGGCTTTTGCGGTTCGAAACGGGAGAGATGGCGCTTCACGCCATCGGAAATCGGCGAGCAGCCGGTGGCTTGCGCGCCGAAGAATTTCACGGGCTTGGCTTCGACCCAGCCCAGGGTAACCAATTCGCGGAATGCCTTCGCGATTTTGGTAATCAAAGAGCCGCCGGCCATGGGCACGACAACGTTATCGGGCAGTGTCCAGCCGAGCTGTTCGGCAATTTCATAACCATGTGTTTTCGAACCCTCGGAATAATAGGGGCGCAGGTTAACGTTGACGAGGCCCCACTGGAAGCGATCGGCGATTTGCGCACAGAGACGGTTCACGTGGTCGTAGTTGCCGTTGATGCGCACGATGCGCGCGCCGTACACCGCCGTATTGAGAATTTTCGCCGGCTCCAAGTCGGCGGGAATGAAGACGCAGGCGTCGAACCCTTGCTGCGCGGCTTGCGCGGCGACGGCATTGGCGAGATTACCTGTGGAGGAGCAGCCGACGGTGGTGAAATGAAAACGGCGCGCAGCGGAGAGAGCCGTGGCCACAACGCGATCCTTGAACGAGAGGGAAGGGAAGCAAACGGCGTCATTTTTGAAATAGAGATTCTTCAAGCCCCATTTCGCGGCGAGCTTACGCGAAACGACCAGCGGCGTGCCGCCAACGGCGTTTGGGCCAACGAAGTTTTCGGGAAGAGGGAGCAGCTCGGAATAGCGCCACATGTTGAAGTCGCGGTTGGCGAGGTTTTCGCGGCGGGCAATTTTTTTCAGGGAATCATAGTCGTAAGCGACTTCGAGGGGAGAGAAGCAATCTTCGCAGAACGAGCGGGGAACGTTGTCCCAGGTCTTGCCGCATTCTCGACACCGCAGTTCGTAAAGCCCGTTAGTGGTCATAACGCAAGTTCCTTTATACAAGCCATCAAGAATCAACAATCAGTGAGAGCCACCAAGGCGGCACGCACCGAATAGCCGATTAGCAGGCGCATCGAATTCGATTAGGGCAGCAGGGAGGGAAGAAACAAAAAACCCTCCGTGCCAAAGTGCTCGGAGGGTCTCAGAAAATCTTCTAAGAAACTCGAAAAGCTCTTTAGCAGTTTTTTACGTGGAGCAAGTTGCCCTAAATCGCCACGTGTCGCCGCAACCGCAGCTGTATTGTTTATAACGGAGGGTTTGAGGGAAGTCAAGGGCAAGTTTTGAGTGGGCGGATTTTCGTTTGGCCGGAGCAATGAAGGTCGGGAAATACCAGCATTACCGATCCGTGATTTGCACGCCGTTTTATATTTGGATGGTAATAGACGAAATGACTTCCCGATGCGTGATGGAGAACGAATCCGTGATGTTTCAAGAATCGAATGACTTCGCGCGGCCTAACGGCGGGAAGCTTCGGCATATTCAAGATCAAGCGAGGCGACCAGGGAGTCGTCGTCGTTTGGAATCCGCTCTCCGTGCTTCTTGAGGCTTTCGATGTATGCGGAAATGCCGTCCTTGGCCATTTTCTTGGCTTCGGCCAGCGCTTTGCCATAGGTTACGCAACCCACGAGCGCAGGAACAATCGCTGTAAATCCGCCTTCCGGTTCGGGCCGCAGAACGACGTTAAAGTGAGCGCGAGATTTCTTCATTGGAAGCTCATCTTAGCGAAGGGGCAAGAAACGGTCAAACGGAAATACTGTTGAGTTACGAAACACGGACAGGCCCGCTTCCGTTGCAGTTCGTGCAGTTCGGAAGGCGGGCCCGGCCTTGCGCGAATCGATTGGATGCAAAGCGAGTCTCAGTTTTTGGCCAGGAGTTGAGCGACCGTTTCCGTTTGAGGGCCCAAGAAGCGCGTGGCCAGGTTTTGTGCCAAGAGGGGGTCGGTTTTTGCGCCAGAGATGGCTTTCTGCGCGTGCTCGCGGTGCTCAGTTTGCGGGGCCGAGAGAGTGATTAGGGCGGCCGCGAACTCCATCTGTGGGTCGTCGCCGTGGAAAGCGGAGGCGCGCAGGGCCAGCGCCTTTTTCACCAGGGCGTAGCCGTCCACGCCTGCGGCTGGATTGGTATCCAAGCGCATGCTGTCGGTCATGTGCGGCAAATTCTGTCCGATCCACTGTTTGTAGGTTTCAACCAGATAGCCAATGTCAAACCAGGCCAGCGCGTCAGGATGCCCGGATGATTCCGCGGAAGTCGCGCGGGCATGAAGACGCGCGAGAAGTTCCTTCGCGGCGACGGGGTCTTTACGGGCGTAAAGCGTGGCGCGGCGCAGCGTTTCCATGCGAACCAGGACGGAAGTGTCCGGCGCGAGAATCTCCAACGTGTCCCGGACGAGGTTCTTGGTGTCGTAAGTTTCGCCGCCGCTGAGGTTCCAGTTGTGGCTGATCCAGGGCAACGATTTGGACTGCCCAATCTCGATGGTGTGACAAATGAGCGGCGGGCCGGCTTGAGCGGCTGTCGCGAGCAATAGAGATGTCGCCACCATCGCGATGGCGAAACGTAGTGAACGAATCATTGAGCGCGTCATGGATTTTCAAGTCTCCTTTCGAATCGTTTCGAACTTCAAGAGACAAGACGCTAGATGCGGCAAGGATGTTAACGGCGGCAGGAATGTAATTAACAACCGCAAACTGTCCAGAGCCTAGTGGACGGACAGCGTGACTTCGTAGACGGCCGTGCAATTTGCGGAAGGATCGTCCTCGACCGATTTCGAGATGGTACCGCTTTTGATCTGGAACTCCAGGGGCTTTTTTGGCGAGTCAGGCAAGCCAATGATGCGGGCTTTGCCATCACTGTTTGTGCCGATTTCCAAATCCATCTTGCGCTTGTTGAATATTCCGTACCGGAGAGTGACTTTGATTTTGACGTCATAAATGGGCTTGCCCGCTTCGTCCTTCACCGTGAAATCCGCCCTGCACGGGCCGATCCCGCCATCCACGACGGGGACTTCCGGCGAAGTATTGCCCGCGAATGACGCGCACGGGACCAAGAAGGCGATTGCCAATAGAAATGAAAATGACCGCACTCTCGGAATCCGCATCGTAGCTCCCCTCGCACTTCAGAAAGATACGCCGCGCGAGGCATGGTTGCAATTCTCTTGACTGGGATGTGTGCTCGCGCCGGCGTAACTCGCCACGCAGAAGGCATAAGAGGCGGGAAGCTAAGAACTACTTTGCATTGCGCGACGGCTGAGACCAGTCGCGTTCATACGTGCGCCACAAATAGATGTCACCAAAGCCGAGGGCATTCCACCAGGCGTCGAGCATGGAACGGTCGAGGCGAAGAATGCCTTCGCGAGTTACGTCTGCGGGAGGCGGAGCCAGCGAAGCAAGGCGGTCATAGACGCCGGGACGATCCGCGTCGCTGACGCGCGAGAGCAAGTGCCAGAGCGTAAGAGCGTCGTCCTTGCGAGCATCAACGAGCAGGATCCCGAGCAGGGCATTGCGTTCCGCGGGCGTGTGCGATTCAAAGTCGAATCGAGATAACGCGCTGCGAAATGATTCAGAGGCACTTTCGAAATACGGAGTGCCCGGCCCAATCCTAGGGCGCGTCTGGCAAATGGCGCCGGCAGGGATGAAAGACTCGTGGCCGTTCAGCTTGAAGCCAACCCAGCCCATGGTGGTGCGCAGAAGTCCGGCGCCGGAGTCGTCCACGTGAAGGGTGTAGACGCAGCCGAGGTCCACGGCGACGGCGGAAGGCGTATCCACGACAAATTGACCGGGAGGCGCCCAAATAACGGCGTGAATGGTTCCGCGTTCGAGAGAAAGCCTCTTGCGGCCTGGCCCATTTGTGACCAGGCGGAGGCGCGAGCCGGGGTCCACTTCCACACGGCCCGTCTCATCAAGCGTAATGCTGGCGCGTGAAGCACTGTCCGTCACAAGCGTTTGGCCAATACCCAGCTTCCCCGGTCCCGACTTTTCACCCAGGGAATGCCAGCCAACACGCGGTGCGCCTTCCAGACGGACAACGTCCCATGACGGTCCGGGGTTTCCACGTGATCTTTGCCGCATGAAAAGAAACACCGTCACCGCAAGCAGAAGGGAAGCCGCGACAGCGCCAAGCCGGAATTCCCATCTCCAATTGAAAAAGTTCCTGGGCCGTTTCGCTTTATGAGTCTGAGCGATCTCGTCAAACCTAGGCGCAGGTTGATTTTGGCGATATCGCCCCAGGGCTTCCTCGAGTTTTTGGACTTCCGGGTCAGGTTCGCCGGAGCCGTCCCACAAATAATCGTCTTTCATAAACTATTCCTTAGGCCCTTAGGCCAACGATGCGCCTCTTGCAGGCTCCGCCAGTTTCTCGCGCAGCATTTGCATGCCTCGATAAAGATTCACGCGAACCGAGCCGTGCGTCAGCCCCGTGCGCGCCGCGATTTCCGGCCCAGTCATTCCCTCCACGAGCCGAAGGATGAGCGGCTCGCGATATGCCTCCGGTAGCCCGCGAACCACGCCTAAAATCATGGCAGCTTCCTGATCGGCTGCGCTATTAGTCGTCCGGCTCTCGGCGTGATTCTCGTCCACAGGCTCCGTGACCTTTTCATCGGGAATCGCTTTGCGGAAATAATCATTCGCCCGATTCCGCGTAATTGTTCCCAGCCAGGCTCCGAAACGAGAAACCTCACGCAAGCCATGAAGCTGACGCAATGCCAGCAGGAAGACTTCCTGAACGAGGTCATCCACTTCGCGGGGCGGAACGCGAGCGAGCAGGATGCCGTGGACCATGCGGGCGTAGCGGTCGTAGAGACACCCGAACGCGGCTCGATCGCCATTGCGAGCGGCGCTGACGAGCGAGTCTTCCTCGCGGGATTCGGCGGCAGGCAACGCAATCACAGCCTGACGTTCCATGCTTGAGGCTCGAAAGTCAATGCTGTATCCCACTTTAAGCTATCGTCAGCCAACGCCAAGTCGGTATGCAAGACGCTGAGCGTGGGAAAGTGTTAACAGAAATCCCAGGCTCAGGCAGCTTCCGAGCCGCCGGTTAGCCCTTGACTCGCAAGTGGTTACACGGCTGCGGGGAAAACTTAGCCACTCTTGACAACAATTTTCTGGGTTCCTGCGTCCAATACTGTGGAGAACAAAAATCGCAAGGTACCCCGGCCTATCGGACAGTGATTGCTCCAGCGCACCGCAATTCGGCTGCAACCCACTGGAATTGACAGTGTTATACTTTGGCAGCAGGCTGAGTACGGCCGCTGGCGAAACAGGGCCTCGGGGGCCAATATAAAGGGGTTGTTGATATGGGAGAGCAAGTGAAGGAACTCATGGATTGGGCGCGGCGCCGGAAAGTACTCGCCGCGGTATTTGTCGCGTTCACGCTGGTAGTTGGAATTCTGATTGGCTCGATCGTTTCCGGCCGCGTGTCGGCGACGAAGGGCTTTGGATTCTCCGGCACTACAGCGACGGCGCTTACAGTGCCGGACCCGATTCCCGCTTCCAATTCGTTCGCCGGGATCGTGAATCGCGTGGAACCCGCGGTTGTAAACATCGCCACGACGCAAGTGCTAGAGCGCAAGCAGTCCAAGAAGCGCCGCGCGCAACCATATGATCAGGATGACCCGATGCAGGATTTCTTCGACCGATTCTTCGACGGCCGGCAGGATGGACCTCCGCAAGCGGAGCGCAGCCTGGGTTCCGGCGTGATCGTGGACAAGCGCGGATACATTCTGACAAACAACCACGTCGTCGAGCAGGCCACGAAGATCCAAGTGCAATTGAACGGAGAAACCGCACGCTACACGGCCAAAGTTGTTGGCGTGGACGAAGACACGGACCTGGCGGTAATCAAGATTGACGCGAACAAGGAATTGCCCATCGCGAAACTTGGAAATTCGGATGGAGTACAAGTGGGTGACTGGGTTCTCGCGATTGGCAGCCCCTTCGGACTGCAAGCGACAGTGACCGCGGGCATCATCAGCGCCAAGGACCGCGGCGGGATCGGGCACCAGTTCCAGAGATTCCTGCAGACCGATGCCGCCATCAATCCGGGAAATTCCGGCGGGCCGCTGGTGGATTTGGCCGGCGAAGTCATCGGGATCAACACCGCAATCATCACCGGCGGGCGTGGGTATGAAGGCGTGGGCTTTGCGTTGCCGTCCACTACGGCCATTAACGTTTACGACCAGATCATCAAGCAAGGGCGCGTGACGCGGGGATCAATAGGTGTCAGCTTCCAGGAGGAGCCGAGCACAAATCCGATCACCCTTAAATCGCTGGGCGCTCCTTACGGCGTGGTAATCGAAGGCGTCGAGCCGGGTAGCCCTGCGGAGAAGGCCGGATTGAAGGGCGGTGACGTGATCACCAGCGTGAACGGTAAACCGGTGAAGACTGGAAATGACCTAGTGAACCCGATTGCGCAAGCACCTATCGGCAGCAAGGTAAAACTTACCTACATTCGTGACCGTGCGCAGAAAGAAGCGACTGCCGAGGTGGGAGACCGCACGCGAGTGTTCCCGAACACCGCGGGACGCCTGGGTGACCAGCCTGGCGAAACAGCGCCACCGGAGTTCGGCCTGCACGTGGAAGAGTTGACCCCGGAGCGCGGGCATCGCGTTGGCATGGAAGGGCAAAAGGGCGTGCTGGTGACGGAAGTCGAGCCAGCGTCCTTTGCGGATGATTTGAATTTCGGCCGCGGTGACGTGATTACCCAGATTAACGGTGAAGCGGTGACCTCCGTTGCCGATTACCGCAAGGCCGTGACAAAACTCAAGCACGGTGAAGATGTTGTCTTCAAGGTTCTTCGCCGGCAGGACAGCGACCGTGTGCTGACGCTCTACTTGTCGGGCAAAGTACCGGCTGACGCTCAGCAATAGTTTGCGGCACTAACGACCGAGCGAAACCAGGCACTAATCATGATGCGAGTCCGAAAAGCGACCAACTTGGCCCTGACGCTGTTCCTGGCGGCGGGGCTAGGTGTGTTCGCGAGTACGGCGCAAGCAAAGGCCGCAGCGCCCAAAAAGGCTGCTTCTTCCAAAGCCAGTAGCGCTTCACACGGGAAAAGGTCCAGGAGATCGAGCCGGCGGGAACGGGGGCAAAAGGCTCCTGCTCCTGACCGCATTTCCGAGATTCAGCAGGCGCTCGCGAAAGACGGTTCGTTCACGGGGAAACCGAACGGGAAGTGGGACGCTTCGACGGTTGAAGCGACCAGAAAATTCCAGGGAACTCATGGCCTGAATCCGACCGGCAAGCTGGATGCGAAAACCCTTCAGCAATTGGGCCTGGGCTCTCAGACCGCGGGCGTCGCGCCGCCCATGCCTCCTGTGAGCGCTTCTTCGCTGCAAAATACGACACCCACTCAGCCGCTTCGCCGTCAGCAGTAGACGCAGTTCTTCGCGATTGCATTCCATCGACAACTGCATTAGAAAACTGGCATCGTTCAGCGTGTGTTTGTGGGACGAAGGAGTGGGTGTGCCATGAAAACGAAGAGGGTTCTGCTGGCGGCGGTTCTCGGTGCGGCATGTGTGCCCGGGATTTACGCACAAGAGAAGGCGAACGCCAAGACGGGGAAAGCCATCAAGGCTGTGCGCTTTGGAAAACTCTGGGATGGCAAGGGGAAGCTCTGGACGAATGCCATTGTGATTGTGGAGGCTGACCGCATTCGCGTGGTCACCACCGATGCATTGGCGATACCGCCAGGCGCGGAGACGATTGATCTGTCGAAATTCACGGGATTGCCCGGGCTGATCGATGTGCATACGCACATGACGATGTACACCGACGAGACTCCAGGTGAACCGATGCTGAAGCAGCTCACCAGCAATCCTCCGGCAGTGGAAGTATTTCTGGCTCGCAAAGGTGCCTTGCGCACGTTGGAAGCAGGCGTGACGACGGTACGCGACCTCGGTGCGGATCAGTACATGGACATTGCGATGCGCGACTTGATCAATCGCGGAGAAATGATTGGTCCGCGCATGTTTGTGTGTGGGTACGGGCTTTACATCACGAACACGCCGTATAAGCCGGGGATAAATCTCCCCGCTGGCGGCATCGCCGATGGCGTGCCCGAAGTCTTAAGAGTGGTGCGGCAACAGATCGCCGCGGGCGCGGACGTGATCAAAATGTACGCTTCTACCGGCACGGATGACGATGTGACCGGCTTTCAGACGTACAACTACGAAGAAATCAAGGCCGCCGTGGACGCTGCGCACAAATTTGGGAAGAAGATTGCCATTCATTCGTACGGCCCGGACGGCGCGCGCGACGCCGTGCGGGCAGGGACCGATTCTCTGGAACATGCCACGGACATGGACGACTCCACGGTTCAGGAAATGGCCAAGCGCGGCACGTTTTATGTCCCAACCATCGATCACAACCGCTATTACCTGGATAACTGGCAGAAGATTGGCTATGCGAACGGTTTTCAGGAGAAGACCAAGGCGTTCATTGAGCGCAATCTGGAGACGGTGCGCAAGGCGCACAAGGCTGGCGTGAAATTTGCGATGGGTTCGGACGCCATTTACACCATGTTTGGGCAGAACACCCGCGAGCTGGGCTGGTTCGTGAAAGCCGGAATGAGTCCGGAGCAGGCGTTGCGCACCGCCAGCACAAACGCCGCGGAATTACTGGGGAAAGAGAACGAATTGGGTGCCGCTGCGCCAGGCTATTTCGCCGACCTCGTCGCCGTCGAAGGCGATCCGCTGGCGGACATCAACGTGGTCTTAAACAACGTGAAATGGGTCATGAAAGCTGGCGCAGTAGTCTCGGACAAGACAAAGGCTCAACCGCATTAGCTCGCCTTAGGTCTTTGTGGCACAGCCATTCCTGGCTGTGCTGCCGCAAGCCACCACTCAGCCAGGACGAAAGCTCGGCAATTGTAAGCTGTTCCCCTAGAATCGATAATACTGAAGCAAGGCAAAGGCGCACAGGCAGGATTGCCTGTGCCACTAGTAAGAAGCCCGGGCCATTGGTAAGATTGGATGGGATTACCTATGAGTTGAGTACATGACATTTTATCGCCGCAACCTCCCGCATTGGCATCCCGAAGGCAAGTCTATCTTTATAACTTGGAGACTCCATGGATCGTTGCCTGCGTCCGTGTTGAAGAAAAACCGCACAGGCAGGAATGCCTGTGCCACCAACCCTTCGGAAGTTGCTCCGGAAGATTCTCCTGGAAGGGAATTCGTCCGGCTCGATGCCGCTCTAGACTCCGCCAAGCGGGGTCCTCTCTGGCTGGCCAGCCCGGAGTTCGCGGCTTACGCCGAATATCCTATCGTGCATGGAGCCGAGCTTGGCCGCTACCAATTACACGCCTATGTCGTGATGCCCAACCACGTCCACATTCTTCTCGACCCATATGTGCCCCTCGCCAAAATTTCGGGCCCCCTAAAGGGAGTCGCGGCTTCCGACATAAACGCCAGGCTCAGCCGCACAGGCAAGCCTCTTTGGCAGGACGAATCCTTTGATCACTGGATTAGGAATTCCTCGGAATTCGAGCGCATCCGTCATTACATTGAATGGAATCCCGTGCGCGCCGGGCTAGTCGCCCGCCCTGAGGACTGGAAATGGTCCAGTGCGGGCAGCGAATACTTCGCTTACTTCAAGCGAACCCGGCGGGCCGGTCAGCCTTAACGACCACGTCTGCATCGATCCGCAAGAACCCTCCGTGGCCATCCCTATGCGTCCTTTCTCTAGAAGCACACAGGCAGGATTGCCTGTGCCACTAGCTCTCAGATTTAGTCTTTGTGGCACAGCCATTTCTGGCTGTGCTGCCGCAAGCCATCACTCAGCCAGGACGAAAGCGTGCTCCGATCTTTCAAAGGGCTGCCGTTCGCAAGCTAACTACGCATGACCGGGAAGTGGCGGAATCAGCTTCTAGAAAGCTAGGGTTTTACGGCCGGTCTTTGTCGTCATACTCTTCCGGCACGTCGTCTTCGCTCCCGCAGCCGCCGTGCGCGCGCGATGCTTCAACGGCACCGTCGGGACGCTTTGGCTGCCCAGCAGAGCCTGTGTCTCGCGAACGGGCCGCCTGCGAGCGGCCGGCTTGCGCGCCGCTTTGCGCTTCAGACCAGCCTTCTTCCCGGTCGACTTCGCTTTCGCCGTAATCTTTTTTGCTCCGCGCCTTGGTTTCTTTTGCTTCGCTTTTTTCGCCATCTGTCTTCCCTCCGCCGCGGGCCAGTCTACCACTGGCCGCCAGCGTCGGTCATTCACTCGATTCAGTTTACTGTATGTCTCTGACCGGGAAGTGGCGGGATGAGCTTGCCGGCGGCCAGATGATCCAAGGCGCGGAGGCGGCCGGTGAGGTCGTGGTCGCTCAAGCGGCGGTCGCGGTAGAGCGAGCGTACAAACTCGACGGCGTGGTGCTCCGCCTTTTTGGAATTGCAATCGAGACAACAAGAAACGAGGTTGCGGTAGGAATTGCGGCCGGATTGCGCGCGCGGCACAACGTGGTCGATGCACCACCTTTTACAAGTGATTGGACGCAAACAATAAAAGCAGCGGCCGTCCTCGCGGGCGTGGATGGCCTGGCGCAAGGGCCGCGTTCGTAGGAAATCCTCCTCCTCGAGGTTGACAGCGGCATGTGGCGCGGGGGCCGGCCGATAGGGCGCGATTTTGGCGGCGCGTACGGCGCGAACCTCCGAGGGGAGCCGCAGGCGCACGACGTGATGGGCTTGGGTGTTGCGTTCGACCAAGTGCAAAACGCCGCGCGCAATCAAGCGGCGCACGGCGTCGCGTGCGGTCTTGCTGGTGACGCCAACGCCATGGGCCAGCCAAGGAATCGAGAACTGGAACTGCAGCTTGCCTTCGAGGCGGCTGTGGCGAAGAAGATGCGAGTAGACGGCGCGGTCGGACAGCGAAAAGCTGAGCTGCGGCGCGAGCAGGTCTTCCATTTGTTTCCACACCTGTACAGGATTGATTTTTTTGTCGTTCATCGTTTTGAGTCCTGAAAGAAGAAGTTGAGAGTTGACAGCGAACAGCGAACAGCGAACAGCGAACAGCGAACAGCGGAAGAAAAGACAGAGGCCTAACACAGAGATCACAGAGAGAAGAGCACAGAGGTCACAGAGAAAAACAAAAACGCCGGCAGGATGCCGGCACTACGAAATGGAGAAAACAGAGACGCCGGCAGGAAGCCGACGTACGACACGGGGGTATCGGAGCCGGAGCGCCTGGCAAGCCCCGCCAGTACAAAAGAAAAGCGGCAGCAAGGCTGCCGCGTCCAAAAAAGAAAAAGCCCCGAGCAGAGTCGGGGCGCACTTCTCTACCTTCGCGAGTCTAACAGACTAGTAATCGCCTTGTCAAGTAAAAAGTGAAGTACCTATAAGATGCTGAAGAGACGCACCTTAGCCTATATTAAAAAGGCTGCACCGTTGTTCCAAACAACTCAAACGAGCTAAAGCGCTAAGACGCGGCCTTGAACAGACGAGCCAGGGCCTGCTCCGCAAGCGCGATGAGGTAGAGGGACCCTCCACGAGGAAGCAGGCAAGTCAACCGTTGAACACAGGGCGTCTCATCGTAGTGGTTAGTTACAATGGAAGCTGAATGGGATTCCAGGCAAATCTGTAGATTTTTGTCGTGATGTGATTCGATGGGGCGGCGTTTGACCGCATTAAGGCGCAACGGTAGAATTCAGACTCCGCGCAAGTGGTATCTCGCGTTCACGTCCACAGAGGACCAGACGAACAGCAAAGCGGCGAGCTTCAGGCATTGAGGAGGAAGTATGGCTACGGCAGTTGCGCCCCGGATATTTAGAAATTTCATCAATGGCGAGTGGGTGGAATCGCGAAGCGGAAAAGCCTACGAAAATCGCAACCCCGCCAACACGGACGAATTGGTTGGCATGTTTGCGTCTTCCACCGCTGAGGACGCGGATGCGGCCGTGGATGCCGCGAAGGAAGCGTACAAGTCGTGGCGGCTGGTGCCGGCGCCCAAGCGCGCGGAGATCCTGTTTCGCGCGGCGGAGCTGCTGGTTCAGCGCAAAGAGCAGTTCTCGAAGGATATGACGCGCGAGATGGGCAAGGTCCTGGCGGAAACCCGCGGCGACGTCCAGGAAGCCATCGACATGACGTATTACATGGCCGGCGAAGGCCGGAGGCTGTTTGGCCAGACAACGCCTTCGGAATTGCCCAACAAGTTTGCCATGAGCGTGCGCCAGTCCGTTGGCGTGTGCGCCATGATCACTCCATGGAATTTTCCGATGGCGATTCCTTCCTGGAAGATTATGCCCGCTTTGATCAGCGGAAATACCGTGGTGATTAAGCCCGCCCAGGATACGCCGCTATCGGTTTACAACCTGGTGCAAGTGCTCACTGAAGCGGGTGTGCCGCGCGGCGTGCTTAACCTCGTGGGCGGCAGCGGCTCGACGGTTGGCGCTGCGCTGACGGAGAACCGCGACGTGCCGGTAGTCAGTTTTACGGGATCGACGGAAGTGGGGCGCGTTATATCGAAAACCTGCGCTCCCGATTTTAAGCATTGCAGCCTGGAAATGGGCGGAAAGAACATCATCGTCGTGATGGACGATGCGAACCTGGACCTGGCGGTGGACGGCGCGGTCTGGGGAGGATTTGGCACCACGGGTCAGCGTTGCACAGCGGCGAGCCGCGTCGCGGTGCATAAGAGCGTCTACAACGAGTTCATCTCGCGGTTTGTGGAGCGCGTGAAGTCCCTGAAGGTTGGCGACGGACTGGATGCTTCCACGGAAATGGGGCCGTGCATCAACGAGGCGCAATTGAAAACGGTGATGTCCTATGTGGAGATCGGGAAAAATGAAGGCGCGAAATTATTGACCGGCGGAAGTCGCTTGGACGGCGGCGCATACGCGAAGGGCTGGTTCCACGAGCCGACGGTGTTCGGCGACTGCAGGCCGAATATGCGCATCGCGCAGGAGGAGATTTTTGGGCCGGTGGTGTGCGTGATTCCCATCCACGATTTGGAAGATGCCATTGACGTGGCAAATGGCGTGCCCTACGGGTTGTCAGCTTCTATCTACACGCGCAACGTGAACCGCGCTTTCCAGGCCACGCGCGATCTGTACACCGGCATTGTCTACGTAAACGCGCCGACCATTGGTGCGGAGACTCACCTGCCCTTCGGCGGCACGAAGCAAACCGGCAACGGCCATCGCGAAGCAGCTATTGCTGCGATCGATTTCTTCACCGAGTGGAAAACGGTGTACATCGATTATTCCGACAAGCTGCAGCGCGCCCAAATCGACAACAATTAGTTTTGTCACGAAACTAGGGAATTGGCAAAAGAGGCGGCTGTTAGGCGCAGGATAAGTCCTGCCTCATCTATTTTTTATCGCGAACCGAGAAGCGTGTCTTACGTTGACCCCGCTTGACACGCTTTCTACAATATAGGTAGCACTCTTTAGCACTAGGAGTAGAGTGCTGCTATGAGGAATTCAGCCCTCCAAGAACGGCGCAACCGCCAGATTCTGGCGGATATCGTCCGCGCGTACATCGAGACAGGTGAACCTGTTTCCTCGCGCGCGATATCCAAAGCGTTTGAGGAATCCCTGAGCACGGCCACGATTCGTAACGTGATGGCCGACCTGGAGGATGCGGGCTTTCTGTACCAACCGCATACTTCGGCCGGCAGGGTACCAACCGCGGCGGCATACCGGTTTTTTGCGCAAGAGATTGCTTCGCAAGCAACCATCACCGCGGTGGATCGTGAATGGATCCAGCGCGAGATGGGCGGCGCCACCAGCGCGGCGGAAATTACCGAACGTGCCGGACACGTGCTAGCGGAAGTTTCAAACGGCCTTGGCATCATTGTGTCGCCTCCTTTGGGCAAAACCGTTCTGGAGCACGCGCGGATGTGGCTCCTTCCTGACGGACGCGTAGTCGTGGTGCTCATTTCGCCCGGCGGAAACACGCGGGACAAAATCCTGCGCCCCAACCGGTTGTTCACCCAGGGGGAACTCGACGCGACTGCGGATTTTTTGAATCGCCACTATTCCGGCTGGACGCTGGAAGCCATCCGCGCCGACCTTTTGCAGAAACTGGCGACGGAGCGCGAGCGCTACGAAGGTATGGCGCAAAGCGCTCTGACGTTGTGCGATCCTGCTGTGCTAGGGGACGAAGGCGCCACGCACGTACACGTCGAAGGCACGGCGCAGATCATCGGTGCAGCGGAATTCGTGGACCAGGCGCAGTTGCGCGATTTGCTGGCGGCCATCGAGGAAAAGCACCGGCTCGTGACGGTGTTGAATGCCTGCATTGAAACGCCCGAACCGGTCCACGTGCAAATCGGCGTGAAGGAAATCTCCGAAGCTGGTGAGAACTTGGCCCTCATCAGCGCGGCGTACACCAGGAACGACCTTGTCCAGGGTTCGCTTGGCGTGCTAGGGCCGACGCGCATGCATTATGAGCGCGCCATGACCGCGGTCGCGTATGTGGCGCAGCTCTTCAGCGAAGCGCTGAGCAAAACTTGAAAACGTTTTGGCACAGGAGAAATAAGAAAGTGAGCGACAAAGAAGTGAAGAGCAATCTCAATGTCGACAAGGACAAGGACGTGGGCGGCGTGAGCGGGGAACAGGCCGCGGAAGCTCAGGCCGTCGCTGCCGATACCGCGAAAGCCGATGCAGAGATGGCCAAGCTGACCGCGGACCTGGAAGAACTGCGCCAGACGCTGCTACGGCGCCAAGCCGATTTTGAGAATTACCGTAAGCGAGTCGAGAAGGAGCGTTTTGAAGATTCCCGGCGCGCCACGGCCCGCGTGATCGAAGGGCTCATTCCGGTCATCGACGGATTCGAGCATGCTCTCGCGGCGCATCGCGAGGCCGAATACGAAAATTACCGCAAAGGATTTGAGCTCATCTACAAGCAACTGTTGGACAGTGTGACGAAGCTCGGAGTCGAGCGGATCGATCCCCTCGGAAAGTCCTTTGATCCGCACTTACACCAGGCCGTGGACCGCGCTGAAACATCGGACCACAAAGACGGCACGATTCTGCAGGTTTTTCAGCCGGGATATGTGTTTCATGGACGCGTTCTCCGTCCGGCGATGGTGCGCGTAGCCGTGCATCCCAGTCCCGCATCGAAAGAAGCAGCGAACTAAAGGAGATTCAGAGTTTCCATGGCCAAGGGACATCAAAGGGATTACTACGAAGTCTTGGGCGTTACGCGAACGGCAGCGGTCGACGAAATCAAATCTGCCTACCGCAAGGCGGCGCTGAAGTGGCATCCGGACCGCAATCCTGAAAACAAAGCCGAGGCGGAAGTGAAGTTCCGCGAGTGCACCGAAGCCTATAGCGTGCTGAGCGACGCTCAGAAGCGGCAAATCTACGACACCTACGGCCACGCGGGACTTTCCAGCGCAGGCGCCGGTCAGGGTTTCGACAGCACCGTCTTCCAGGATTTCCACGACATTTTCGGAGATTTTTTCGGCTTCGAGGATTTGTTCGGAGGGGGCGGCAGCCGCCGTGGGCGTGGCCGAGCACAGCGCGGAGCCGATCTGCGCTATGACATGTCGCTCACCTTCGAGGAAGCCTCCGCGGGAGTGACCACCAAGATCAAGCTGCCCCGCCAGGAATACTGCGAGGCTTGCAACGGCACAGGCGCGAAAAAAGGCACCGGCGTTCAAGCTTGCCAAACCTGCGGTGGCCGCGGGCAGTTGGGGTATCAACAAGGATTCTTCACCATTACGCGCACGTGCCCGGCGTGCCAGGGCGCGGGACAGATTGTGAAGGAGCGTTGCCCGGAGTGCCGCGGTCAGGGACGGCTTGAGCGAGAAAAGACCATCGAGCTGCGGATTCCGCCTGGCGTGGACACGGGAACGCGCCTGCGTGTCGCTGGCGAGGGCGAACCCGGGCCGAACGGAGGGCCAGCCGGCGATCTATACGTCGTGCTTGAAGTCAAAGAGCATCCGTTCTTCGAACGGCGCGGAGCGGACTTGTATTGCACGATTCCTCTGAGCATCACTCAAGCGACCCTGGGCACCGAACTGCAAGTGCCGGGACTGAACGGAGAAGAGAAGCTGAAAATTCCAGAAGGCACGCAGAGCGGCGCCGTGTTTCGCATCAAAGGCCGAGGATTGGCCGATCCGCGCGGCGGCGGCAAAGGTGATTTGTATTATCACGTCCGCGTGCTGACGCCAATCAAGCTCACCCGCGATCAGCGCAAATTGATCGAGCAGCTCGGCGCCACTCTCAAAGTGGAAAACAAGCCCGCCGACCGCAATTCCTCGATCTTCGACAAAGTCAAAGATATCTTCGGCTAGCGTTGTAGCTCACCCCTTTAGGGGTGAGGCTTCTTCGATCCTCAATCGGGACGCTCCGTCGTGGAAAATCCTCAGGCCTGAAGGCCTGAGCTACATCGCTCTCCGCGTCTCCGCGTTATTTTTTTCTGTTCTCTACGAGCAGGCATACCTTTACCTAAGATAGAATCCCCACGTGCGAAGACGATTTTTCGTGGACCAATTTGCGGGTAAGACCGCCGTCATGGAAGGTGACGCCGCGCACCATTTGGGCCGCGTGTTGCGCGCCCAGGCCGGCCAGCTTTATGAGCTGAGCGATGGCCAAAAAGTGTGGCTCAGTCGAATCGAAAGCGTCACCCGCGATCGCGTGCAATTCGCGCTGCTTGAGGAGCTGCCCGCCGTCCAATCCAACTTGAATGTCACCCTGCTGTTGGCCGTAGTGAAATTTGACGCGTTCGAGTGGGCGCTCGAAAAGGCCACTGAGCTCGGAGTGGGCGCGATCGTGCCGCTCGCCGCGGAGCGCAGCGAGAAAGCCATGCTCGTCGCGGCAGCAAAACGAGCGGAGCGCTGGAAGAAGATCCTGCTCGAAGCTTCGCAGCAATCGCGACGCCTCAGCATGCCCGTGCTGGACGGTCTGGCGAAGCCGGAAATCGCTTTCGCTTCCCACAAAGAAGGTTTGCGCGTGATGCTTTCCGAGCGGACAACTGCCTCGTCCTTGCGAAGAGTTCTGCAAGGCCAGCGGGCGGCCAGCGCAGTGCTGGCAATCGGCCCAGAAGGCGGCTGGACCGAAGCAGAGTTTGCCTCCGCTTGCAAGGCGGGGTTTAGCGAAGCGTCCCTCGGCCGCAGGATTCTGCGTACCGAAACCGCCGTCGTCACCGCGCTAGCCTCTCTGAACTTTGCCCTTGGTGACGACTAAACTTAGGCTGGGCCAGCCTCCCAAACCCTTTTCGCAGTTCGCTCAGTACTCGATATCGCAGAGCAACGAGCCGGCGGCTCAACGAATCTCAATAAGAGGACAGAAACACGGCAGGCTTCCCCCTCCGACACGAAGCGGTAAATCGCATCTGGCGCGGGTCGCAATGGCCATGCTATAAATACAAGGCGCCTCAAAATGGAAAGACAGGACGAGAAACAGCCCGCGACCTCGACATCACCGGAGACCCCAGCTCCGGCATCATCCTCCCTTGCGACTGCTAGCCAATTGACTCCCGGCGTGAGAAGTGACCGCTCAGAATTGAACGCCACCGGGCGGCCCGCGCCTGCGCACTCCCTGCGCAACGAGATTCGCGTCTGGACGCGCGACCTCCTGATCGCTATCGGCCTCGCATTGGTGATCATCGTTTTCTTGTATCAGCCGGTAAAAGTCGAAGGCACCAGCATGGCTCCGCTGCTCTCCGACCAGGAACGCATTTTCATCAACAAATTCGTTTACAGGTTCGAGCCCATCGAGCGCGGCGATGTGGTCGTGTTTTGGTATCCGCTCGATCGCTCGAAGTCCTTCATTAAGCGCGTGATCGGTTTGCCGGGCGAAACAGTGGAAATCCGCCAGGGCGCTGTATACGTCGACGGGAAACTTGTGCCCGAGCCTTATGTTCCGTCTCAATACGAGGACCTGAGCGATTTTGCGCTGGTGCGCGTTCCGAAGGACAGCTACTTCGTCATGGGAGATCATCGCATCAGCTCCAACGATTCGCGCGTTTTCGGCCCGGTCGAGAGCCGGTACATTTATGGGCGCGCCGTATTTGCCTATTGGCCGGTCGATCATTTCGGCTCGCTCTCGACGACCGACTCCGATACAAAGTGAATGGCACAGCTTGATGAGAAAAATGGGAGGCCCCACTGACCGAGGTTCAGCACCGACCCGCGACACTCGCGCTGGAAGACGGGCGCGTCTTTAACGGCCGCGCGGCGGGCGCGATTACGCGCCGCGGCGGCGAAGTCGTTTTCAATACCAGCCTCACCGGTTACCAGGAAGTTTTCACCGACCCCAGCTACGCCGGTCAGATCGTCTGTTTGACGTATCCGCACATCGGAAATGTCGGCGCCAACCTCGAAGACGAAGAATCCTCCCGCCCTTACATCGAATCGCTGATCGTGCGGGAATTTTCGCAGGTCTCTTCCAACTGGCGTTCGGCGGAAACCGCGCAATTGTACTTGAACCGGCACAAGATTCCCGTGATCTGGGACATCGATACACGCGCGCTCGTGCGCCACATTCGCAACATCGGCGCGCTGCGCGGCATTGTCGCGACGGACGGAACGCCTGCCGACCAATTGGTTTTCGAAGCCAAACAATTGCCGAGTATGGTGGGGCAGGAGCTCGCCGGCCGCGTCACCTGTGGGAAACCGTACGGGTGGGATAAAGGCTCCGTCGAAGTCGCCGTCTCGCCCTGGTCGGAACAAATGGGCGAATCCGACGCACAGGCGGAAACGCGGAAACACCGCGTCGTCGCTTATGACTACGGAATTAAGCAAAACATTTTGCGGCTGCTTGTGGACCACAATTGCGAAGTCTACGTCGTGCCTGCGCAAACTTCTGCAGAAGACGTTCTGGCGATGAAGCCGGACGGCGTCTTCCTCTCGAACGGGCCAGGCGATCCGGAACCTATGGGATACGCGGTCGAAAACGTTCGCAAAATGGTCGGGCACGTCCCCATTTTCGGGATTTGCCTTGGGCATCAGGTTTGCGGGCTGGCGTTGGGCGGAAAGACATTCAAGCTGAAATTTGGCCATCATGGTTCGAACCATCCGGTAAAAAACCTGCTAACGGAACAAGTCGAAATCACCGCGCAGAATCACGGTTTTTGTGTCGACCCGGAATCCCTGCCTTCCAGTAAAGTCGAAATTACGCACATCAATTTGAACGATCACACCAATGAGGGCATGCGCCACAAATCGCTGCCGCTCTTCAGCGTGCAATACCATCCGGAAGCGTCGCCCGGGCCGCACGATTCGCACTATCTGTTCACGCAGTTCACCGATTTGATGAAGGAATTCGCCCAACCCGGGAGCTCGCGGCGATGAACCACTCTCGCGCTCATGTGCAAGCGTCTCGCGGCGGAATCTGTCAATGACGAAGTATGAGCGAATAATAAAGATGCCTGCGGTCGTTATCAGCCCCGAAACGGCGGAAACGATTTCTGGAATGTTTCACAAACTTGCCGAAGCGAGGGTAAGTGTCGTTCTTAGGGAGAGGATGCAGCAGGCGAATCTCCAGGCGCAACAGATGATGCCCTTCGTCGTGGGACAGAATGCAGCGGCGCAGCCTGCGAATGTGGAACAGTACGTTGCAAACGAGTCATATCGAGACCTGATTCGACCCACCTTCGGCGACAAATACACGTTTCTGTCGCCCCATGGCAACATGCAATTCCTGTACAACGACTTTGAGTATAAAGATATTCCACCTGATCCGGTGAATGTGATCGTCGAGTCTGCAGGGCCGCTGGGTGAGATTCTGAATCTTAACCTCAAGGCGAATACACAGGTCAATGACTTCCTAGATCACAATATTAACCGAATTTTAGTTCAGGGACCGGACAGTGCCTGGGTCAATGACGCTTATGAAAAGCTGCGGGTCTTGGTGCAGAGCAGTAAAGAACCGATTCGTAATCTGGTGTATCACTGGATGCCATTCTTCATTTGGCTCACGTTCTTTTTCTGTGCAGTAATCGAATATAAGCTTGCCAGGCTGACTAGCAGTTTTCGCTGGAACATACCGTTGAACGGACTTCAGCTACTTGCAATCTTTGTTCTGTTTGCTGTGACTCTCATAGCATCAGCAAACCTTTTCACAAGAACCTTGCCATTTCTATATCCATACTTTGAACTGGAGGGAAAGCTTTCTCGTCGCAGAAAAACATGGCGCAAGCCAGTTGTGATAGCTGTGACGCTACTGTACGGTGCCGCGATAACGATGCTATTTGCGGTTAAGTAGAAAGATACGGACTAATGCCGAAGCGGAAAGACATCAAAAAGATTTTGATTATCGGGTCGGGGCCGATCATCATCGGCCAGGCCTGCGAATTCGACTATTCCGGTGCGCAGGCGTGCAAGGCGCTGTGTGCCGAAGGATACAAGGTGGTGCTGGTCAATTCGAATCCCGCCACCATCATGACCGACCCGGAACTCGCGCATCGCACCTACATCGAGCCGCTAACGAAGGATTATCTCGAGGAAATCATCGCGAAAGAAAAACCCGATGCGTTGTTGCCGACCGTCGGCGGACAAACAGCGCTGAATCTAGCCGTCGAACTTTCCGAAAGCGGCGTCCTCGAAAAATACAAAGTGGAAATGATCGGCGCCTCCTTGCGCGCCATCAAGGTTGCGGAAGACCGGCTGTGGTTCAAGGACGCCTGCCGCAAAATCGGTTTGGAAGTGCCTGCGTCCGCCCTGGTGAACAACGCGAAGGACGCGTTGCGGCTTTGCGATCAACTGGGATTTCCGCTGGTGATTCGCCCGTCGTTCACGCTCGGCGGCACTGGCGGCTCCATCGCCTACAACAAGGAAGAATTTGGCGAGGCCATCGCGCACGCTCTGGACATGAGCCCGGTGCATGAAGCGCTGGTTGAAGAATCCGTGCTCGGCTGGAAAGAATACGAACTCGAAGTGATGCGCGATTTCCGCGACAACTTCGTGGTCATCTGTACCATAGAAAATTTCGACCCCATGGGCGTCCACACCGGCGATTCGATTACCGTGGCTCCCGCGCAGACGCTGACGGACAAAGAATTTCAGCGCATGCGCGACGCTTCGGCTGCGATTATCCGCGAAGTCGGCGTAGAAACCGGCGGCTCGAACGTGCAGTTCGCCGTGAACCCCGAAAATGGCCGTATGGTCGTCATTGAAATGAATCCGCGCGTGTCGCGCAGTTCGGCGCTGGCCAGCAAGGCCACCGGCTTCCCGATTGCAAAAATCGCGGCGCGGCTGGCCGTGGGAATGTCTCTGGATGAAATTCCCAATGACATCACGAAAAAAACGCCGGCGTGCTTCGAACCGACCATTGATTACGTCGTGGTGAAAATTCCCAAGTGGCAATTTGAAAAGTTTCCCGGCGCGGACAGCACTCTCGGAACGCAGATGAAATCCGTTGGCGAAGTCATGGCCATCGGCCGGACTTTCAAAGAAGCGCTGCAGAAGGGAATTCGTTCGCTGGAGCCGAGCACCCCGTGGCGGGCCCCTTCGGAAGCGCCGCATTCACTGCTGCGCGAAAAGTTGGCAACGCCCCGGCCGGATCGCATCCACTGGCTGCTGACCGCCATGGATCACGGCCTGCCGGCGCAAGAAATCTGCGAGCTGACGAAGATCGATCCCTGGTTCATCCAGCAGATACAGGAATTGACGGCCATGAACCGGCGAGCGGCGGCAGTGACCGTGGAGACCGCTTCGAAGGAACTGTTGCGCGAGGCGAAGCGCCACGGAACCAGTGATGAACAATTGGCGCAAATTTGGAGAACGACGTCCGCTTCCGTGCGGTTGCAGCGCGCGCGCTACGGCGTTACTCCTGTTTTCAAACGCGTCGATACCTGCGCCGCGGAATTCGAGTCGTTCACGCCGTACCTGTATTCCACGTACGAGGACGAGGACGAATCCGACCCCCAGGCGCGGCCCAAGGTCATGATTTTGGGCAGCGGCCCGAATCGCATCGGCCAAGGAATCGAATTCGATTATTGCTGCTGCCACGCTTCGTTCGCGCTGCGCGAGGATGGTTTCGAAACCATCATGGTGAATTGCAATCCGGAAACGGTCTCGACAGACTACGACACGTCCGACCGCCTCTATTTTGAACCGCTTACATTGGAAGACGTGCTCGCCATTGTTGAACGCGAGAAACCGCAAGGAGTGATCGTTCAATTCGGCGGGCAAACGCCTTTGAATCTTGCGCTGGAGTTGAAGCGCAATGGTGTACCGATTATCGGCACAGCGCCGGAATCGATTGATCTCGCGGAAGACCGCCGGCGCTTCGGGCGTCTGCTCGACGAGCTGAAAATCCCGCAGCCACGCAACGCCACGGCGTTGGTGCCCGAGGAAGCGGCTCGCGTGGCGGGAGAAATTGGTTTACCGGTGCTGGTGCGGCCCAGCTACGTGCTTGGCGGCCGGGCCATGGTGATCGCGTACGACGTGAACACGGTGCAGGATTACGTCGCGCAGGCTGCGCTGATGGGGCCCGCGCGGCCCGTGCTGATCGATCAATTCCTCGAGGAAGCCACGGAAATCGATGTGGATGCGCTGGCCGATGGAACGGACGTCGTTCTCGGCGGGATTATGGAGCACATCGAAGAAGCCGGAGTGCATTCCGGAGATTCTTCCTGCGTGCTTCCGCCCGTGAGTTTGTCGCCCGCAATCCTCGAACATATCCGCGAATATACGAAACGTCTCGCGCTGGCTTTGAAAGTGGTCGGGCTCATGAACGTGCAGTACGCGATCCAGCGCGATACGGTATACGTTTTGGAAGTGAATCCACGCGCTTCCCGCACGGTTCCATTTGTGAGCAAGGCGACTGGAGTGCCGCTCGCAAAGGTCGCAGCGCGTTTGATGACCGGGAAAAAATTAGCAGACATGAATCTTCCAATCGTGCGGCACAACGGCGTTGCGGAAATCGCGGTGCACGAATTCTATTCCGTGAAGTCGCCGGTCTTTCCGTTCAATAAGTTTCGCGGCGTGGATACGATTCTTGGTCCAGAAATGCGTTCTACCGGCGAAGTCATGGGGATTTCGACTTCGTACGGACAAGCGTTTGCGAAGGCTCAGCTTGCGGCGGGGCAGCGCTTGCCACGCAAAGGCACGGTGTTCCTTAGCGTGAACGATCGCGACAAGAAACAGCTTGGAACTCTGGGAAAGGAACTTTCGTCACTGGGCTTTCGGCTGATGGCTACGCGCGGAACAGCCGCCGCGCTGGAATCCGCCGGCATCGAAGCCGAATCGGTATTCAAAGTGAACGAAGGCCGTCCGAACATCGTGGACCTGGTGAAAACGGGCAAGATCGATCTGGTGATTAACACGCCCCTTGGCCGCGAATCGTTCTACGACGAAAAATCGATCCGGCGGGCGGCCATCCGTTACAATATTCCGTGTATTACCACGCTCGCCGCCGCGCACGCCGCCGCCCGAGGAATTCGTGCACTGCTCGAGCAGGGAATAGAAGTCGCCGCGTTGCAAGATTTGCATCGCGGACGGGCTGCCGCGTCCGGCGTGCCTGCGTCGGGAGATTGAGCCGTGATTCTTTCCGGAGTTTTTGCCGCACTAACCACGCCATACGCGCAAGACGGATCGGTTTCCCTTTCCGACCTGAAGCACAATGTTCACCGCTATAACCAGACCGATCTCGCGGGATATGTCGCTTTGGGTTCCACGGGGGAATCCGTGCTGCTCACTCGGGCAGAGATGGACGGAATTCTTGTCACGGTGAAGGAGACGGCGGCAAAAGGAAAAACGCTGTTTGCCGGCGCGGGCGCGGAATCGACCGCAGAAACGATTGAACGCACAAAGCGCGCGGCAGAACTTGGCTATGACGCGGCGCTGGTAAAGACGCCCTACTACTACAAACCTGCGTACAAGCCAGAAGTGTTGATCGCGCATTACCGGCGTGTGGCCGATGAATCTCGCATTCCAGTCATGCTCTATTCGATTCCGCAATTCACCGGTATCGCGCTGGCTGCTGCGGAGGTAGCCAAACTCGCCGAGCATCCCAACATTATCGGTATCAAAGACAGTTCTGGAAATGTGCAGGGCGTCGGAGAAACGATCGCAGCGACTCCTTCTGCGTTTCACGTGTTGGTTGGTTCCGCGGCAACAGTGTATCCATCGCTGGCGATTGGTGCGCGGGGAGCAATTCTGGCACTAGCGTGCGCGCTTCCCGAAAAGTGCGTGGCGCTTTTCGAGCTGTTCCGCCAAGGTCACAACGAAAGAGCACGGGAGCTGCAATCGATTCTGGCGCGCGCCTCAAAACTGATCGTTTCCGAGTTGAGTATTGCCGGCGTAAAGCATGCCATGGACCAGCGAGGCTACCGCGGCGGAAATCCTCGTTTGCCGCTTCTCCCCCTGCACTCTGAACAAAAGAAACGCCTTACGGAACTCCTGCAAACGCTTGAACCAGCCGCCGTAAGGGCGTAATTTCAAGCAATCAGGCTGAATTGATGAGACGTTTTCTTGCGAGGTTCATCTAACCGCTCATGGATTGTCGCCCCCTTGCCTTCCGCCAGGTTCCTCATCAACCGAAGCTCTTTCTTGAATACCTGGATCACTTTGAAAAGGTGAAGTCATTCTACTTTCATCCGCCCGCCTTGACTGCCGTGACTCGCACAACGCGAAAGCTGGACTATCCAGATGACAGGCGAGCAGAAGTGATCTCCGTTCTTCGCAGACAAAACATCGCGCTTGGAGCAGGGCCGGAAACGCAGTCCAACCTGGACCGGTTTGAAAAGGGCGCCGTAGCCGTTGGACCGGCTTGAAAAGGGCGCCGTGGCCGTTGTCTCCGGACAGCAAGTGGGGCTATTCAGCGGGCCGTCGTATTCCGTTTATAAGGCGCTGACCGCCATTCAGATCGCAGAGGAGTTGACGCGCGGCGGAACTCCGGCGGTGCCGGTGTTTTGGATGGCGACGGAAGACCACGATCTCGACGAGGTCCGGCACACAACCTGGTTCGACAAGGGGAAACTAACGCGTTTTGAATTGCCCCAAATGACGGAGACAGCGCGGCCAGTGGGACAGATTCCGCTCGGCGCACAGATCGAGCCTCTTGTCCGGGAAGCCGCGGAGTTGCTGGCGAACCAGGGCAGCGACTTGCTCGCGCAATACCTGGTGGAGAGTTACAGGCCGGAAGAAACGTACGGCAGCGCCTTCGGCAAGCTTTTTGCGCGCCTTTTCGCGCAGCACGGCTTGGTCTTGATGGACCCGCTCGACGACGGTCTGCATAAGGTGGCGGCGCCGCTTTACCAGCACGCGCTTGCGGAGCGCGATGGGCTGAACGAAAAACTTCTTCAGCGCGGAAAAGATTTGGACCGCGCAGGGTTTGATGCGCAGGTGAAAGTGACGGCGCGGAGCACGTTGCTCTTCCGCATGGATGAAGTCGGACGGCACGTTGTGACCGGCAGCGCAGGCAAATTTCAATCCGGCGAGAAAACTTGGGAGCGCGAGGAGCTGGTGCACAAGACGCACATCGAGCCGGAGAAATTCAGTCCTAATGCGCTCTTTCGGCCCGTGGTGCAGGATTACCTGCTGCCCACAGCGGCGTATATTGCGGGCCCGGCGGAGATCGCCTATTTCGCGCAGTCGGAGGTTGTGTACCGGCACCTTCTCGGAAGGATGCCGGTGATCCTGCCGCGGGCGGGATTCACGCTGGTGGACGCGAAAGCCGACAAACTTTTGAGACGCTATGGATTGAGCGTTGAAGACGTCTGGGCTGGGTCGCAGGGCTTGCGGCACAAAATGGAGCGGCAATCGGTTCCAGGTTCTTTGTCGAAAACTTTCGAGCGCAACCAGAAGCAAATCGCCAAGATGCTGACGGAGCTTGGCAAGCAGATCCAGAAGCTCGACCCAACGCTAAAGGGGACAGTTGAACGCGCGCGGAAGAGAATCGAATATCACATCGATAAGTTGCGCCGCAAAGCGGGCCGCGCGCAGGACCAGAAAACCGGGTTGCTCTCCGAGCATGAGCGCTACCTGGAATCGCTTTTGTATCCACACAAAGGTCCACAGGAGCGGGAACTGTGCCTGCTGCCGTTCCTGGCCCGCTGGGGAGCGGGCGGGCTGAGCGAGTTGCAAAAACATTCGACGGGGAAGAAAATCGGGCATCACTTTATCATTCAGGTTCCGTAGTTTGTGAATCCTCATTGGCAATAAAGAAAAAGCAGATTCCTCGCTGCGCTCGGAATGACATTTTGCGCTATTTTTCGCCAGACAGGGCGCAGCATGCTGCGCGCCTACGAAAGACGCCTCCGCCGCGCTTTTAATTGCCGCATGCTAGAATCCTGCGCCCGGGGGAGAGGATTCCTTGCAAACGCTGAGCGTGAAAACGGTCCGTCGGACACAGCTTGTGGATGTGACTGCACAAGTGCAGAAAGTTGTCGCGTCGTCCGGCGTGAGTAACGGCATTTGCTATTTGTGCGTGCCGCATACCACGGCGGCGATCACCATCAATGAATGCGCGGACCCGGACGTCGCGCGCGATGTTGAAGGCGCACTGGACCGGCTGGTTCCAGCGGCGGGGCCGTACCGGCACAGCGAAGGCAATAACCGCTCCACAGCTCGGGCCCGGAGCTACCGCGAAGTCGGTACGCCAGCGCGATGCCCATGGCTGTAAGAGAAGACGCTCAAGTCGTTAGCGTTGCGCGGGACGGCAGAATTTTCTATCGCAATACTCTGATCGCAGTGGACGAACTGCCGGATCGGATCCGAGAGAGCATTAAGAATGGAGCGGATCGGAAGGTTTATGTCCGTGCCGATGCTCGCGCAAGGTATGGCGGTATCCAACGGGTTCTGGACGAAATCAGCAAGACGGGTATTCGGGATGTCTGCTTCTTTGCCGAGAGAGTCTCGCCGTAGGATTTTCCTATCCATTGTCTTGGGCGTGCCTAGATTCGGGCAGGGGTGTGCTAGAGTTTTTGTGCGATGAGGAAGCTTGGGATTTACGTGCAGGTGCCGTTCTGCCAGACGAAGTGTACCTACTGTAATTTTCATACAGGAGTGGTGGCCAGCAGCAGGTTTGCGCCGTATGTTGAGGCGGTTTGCCGGGAGATACGGGAGCATCGGGATCTGTTGCGGGCGGCGGGGGTAGGTGAGGACTTGGCAGAAAAAGCGCACAGCCAAGAGTGGCGGTGCCACGAAGCCGTACTGGACACGGTTTACATTGGTGGGGGGACGCCGAGCCTGCTTGATCCTGCCCATTTGCAAAACATTTTAGATGCGATCCGGGAAACGTTCGCGGGGAGTCTTGAGGAAGTGACGCTGGAGGCGGACCCGGAGACGGTTGAGGCTGAGAAGGCGGCGGCTTGGGTGCGCGCGGGAATCAACCGGGTGAGCTTTGGGTTGCAGTCGTTTGCGGACAAGGAATTGATCGCGGCGGGTTTATTTACTGGAGATTGATGAGGGCAGCCGGCTCGGCAAGGAATTGCTGCAGGGCGGAGGCAGGTACAGCGCGGGGGCCGTGCCGAGCGAAGATGAAATGGCGGAGTTTTATGAGATGGCGCAGAAGGCGCTGGGGGCGGCCGGTTACCATCACTACGAGATTTCAAACTGGGCGAAGCAGGGATTTGAATCGCGGCACAACTTGAAATACTGGCGGCGGGAACCTTATCTGGGATTTGGGGCGGGAGCGCACTCGTTTTCAGGGACGCAGCGGTGGGCGAATGCACACGATGCCGCGGCTTATGTGGCTGCAGTGCAGAGCGGGCGATTGCCGGTGGAACAGCAGGAAAAGCTGACGGCGGATAGCGCGCTGGAAGAAGAACTGTTTCTTGGGTTGCGGCAGTTGGATGGGATCGACCTTGCGCGGATTGAGCAGGAATATGGTGTGACGGTGATGGAAAGATTTGATCCGCTGGCGGCGGCAGGCTTGGTGGAGCGACAGGGCAGTGTCGTGCGGCTCACTCCGGAGAAGCTGAGCATTTCGAATGAGGTGTTTGTGGAGTTGATGAGGTGAGAAGCTTCGGCGGTCTCTAATGGCGACTTATCCGATGAAGAGCAACATCGAAGCCTATCGCATAAACAGGGTGCTGGGACTACCTCGGCTACTTTGCATTGCCATGTTCTTCCAGGAGCAGAACTGGGGGAGGCTATCGTCATTTCTGATTCGAAGATTTTACCCAAATTGGCCAATGGTGGGGGAGGAATCAGACCTGCCGTTCGAGGAACAGACCCGATTTTTCTGGAGCAGAAAGGAGAACTGAGGCGTGGAAACTGACCAAAAGAGGATCGAAAAAATGATCAAGAAGTGGGAGAAAGCCAGGGCGGTGTTGAAGAAGTCGTCTAAAAACTATCAGGAAGCATTCGCCAGGTATCACTGGACTGCGGCCGACGACGGAGCGAAATGGAAACGCGTGATTGCATTGAGGGATAAGGAGACTGCTGCTTTTGAGAAGGCAGACGCCGCATGGGAGGCGCTCACAAAATTTGTGCGAAAGCGCTTGCGTTGAGTTCACAGACAGCAGGAAGAAGGGAAGAACATGAGTTATACGGTGGCGAAGGGGAATCAGAGAGTGGATCCAGATCAGGTGGCGGAGGCGGGGAAGATTCCGGAAGGAGTGGTGGACCTGCGGAGCGACACGGTGACGCGGCCCACGCCCGAGATGCGGCGCGCCATGGCGGAGGCGGAAGTCGGCGACGACGTTTACGGAGAGGATCCGACGGTTAATCGGTTGGAAAAGCGGGCGGCGGAGATCTTTGGGAAAGAGGCGGCGCTGTTTGTGCCCACGGGGTGCATGGGGAATCTCATCGCTATCAAAGTGTGGACGCATCATGGCAATGAAGTGATTTGCGAAGAGCGAAGCCACGTGAATTTGTATGAGTTGGCGTCGATGTCGGCGATTGCGGGCTGCATGCCGCGAGTGGCGCGAGGAGAAGACGGGATTCTGACGTGGAAGGAGATCGAAGCGGTCATACGGCCAAAGATTTATTACGATTCGCAGACGGCGCTGGTGTGTCTGGAAAATACGAACAACATGGCTGGCGGGACGGTTTATCCGACGGCGCAGGTGGAAGAGATTTGCGATCATGCGCATAAGATGGGGTTGAAGGTGCATCTGGATGGGGCGCGAATTTTTAATGCGGCGACGGCGCTGGGGGACCACGTAGCGGTGATGACGCGAAAAGTGGATTCGGTGATGTTTTGTCTGTCGAAGGGGTTGGGCGCGCCGGTGGGATCGATGATTGCGGGGACGAAGGTATTCATGGAGAAGGCACGCATCTACCGGAAAATGTTCGGCGGCGGCATGCGGCAGGCGGGGGTGATCGCAGCGGCGGGCTTGATCGCCCTGGAGAAGTCCCCCGCGCGGTTGCACATCGACCACGAAAATGCCAAACGGCTGGCGGAAGGAATCGCGGAAATTCCGGGGCTTAGCATCGATCCGAAGAAAGTCCGCTCGAACATTGTGATTTTTGATTGCTCGAAGACAGGAAAAACGGCGGTGGAGTTGTGCGACGCGCTTCATCCGCACGGCGTGTGGGCGCAGGATACAGCGCTGCATTCGGTGCGGGTCGTTACGCACTGCGACGTAGACAAGGCGGGGATCGAACGAGCGCTCGTGGTGTTGAAGGAGGTCGTCGCAAGGACGCAAAAGGCGGGGGCATGAAAGGGCGGGACACTAAGCGAGTGACGATTGTTGGTTGTGCGCTGGCAGTGCTGATATTTGCTGGCTCCGCAGCGTCGCAGAATCCGCAGTTGGCGAAACTATTGGAAAAGAAAAATCCTCCAACGGTGGCCGGCGCGCAAAGGTTTCTTGAAGACGTAGAAAGCCGCTACTTCGATCTGACGAACAAGTCGCAAAGGGCGTCGTGGGTGGAAGAAAACTTCATTACCGAGGATACGGAGCAGATCGCGGCAGAGGCCAATCAGGAGCTGAATACTTTTAGCGCGGAAATGTCCAAGAAAGCGCATGAATTTGACAAGCTCACGCTGCCGCCGGAGATGGCGCGAAAGATGTTGCTGCTGAAGCTGGCTTCGGGATTTCCCGCTCCTGCGGACCCGAAAGAGCAGAAAGAATTGGCGCAGGTGCTGGCGTCGCTGGACGGTGACTACGGAAAAGGGAAGTGGTGTCCCAGCGGAGACGCCGCGAAGTGCATGGATGTTACAGCGGTCGGCAAGCTAATGGCTACGAGCCGCGAGCCGGAGGAATTAAAGCGCGCGTGGGTTGGCTGGCATGCGGTGGGCGCGCCGATGCGGCAGCGTTACGCGCGAATGGTGGAACTGGGAAACAAAGGATCGCGGGAGCTGGGATTCGCGGATGCGGGCGCGTTGTGGCGTTCGAATTACGACATGCCGCCCGATGAGCTTACAAAAGAGACGGACCGGCTATGGGAACAATTGCGCCCGTTGTATGAATCGCTCCATGCCTATGTGCGCGGGCAATTGCGAAAAAAATATGGAAATGAGATCGTGCCCGCTAGCGGGCCGATTCCAGCGCACTTGCTGGGAAATATTTGGAGCCAGGAGTGGAACAACGTTTATTCGCTGATGGATTCGCCAAAGCCTGCGCAGAGCTACGACCTGACGAAGATTTTGCAGGAGCGAAAGACGGATGCGAGGGGGATGGTGCGTTACGGCGAGGCGTTTTTTACTTCGCTCGGCTTTGCGCCGCTGCCAAAGACGTTCTGGGAGCGATCCCTTTTCACGAAGCCCGCCGATCGCGACGTGGTGTGCCATGCGAGCGCCTGGGACATCGATTCGAAGGACGACTTGCGCGTCAAGGTGTGCATCCAGATCACCGAAGAGGATTTCCGCGTCATCCATCACGAACTGGGGCATAACTTTTATCAGCGGGCGTACAGCGCGCAGCCTCCGCTTTTCCAGAACAGCGCGAACGACGGGTTTCATGAAGCCGTGGGTGACACGATCGCGCTTTCCGTCACGCCTGAGTATTTAAAGAAGATTGGGTTGATCGACGCGGTGCCGCCGGCGTCCGGCGATACCGACTATCTGCTGCAACAGGCGCTGGAGAAAATCGCATTCCTGCCGTTTGGCTTGCTGGTGGACAAGTGGCGCTGGGAAGTCTTTGCAGGGCAAGTGAACCCGGAGAATTACAACAAAGCATGGTGGGAACTGCGAAGAAAGTATCAGGGCATTGTGCCGCCCGTGGAGCGCACGGAAGCTGATTTTGATGCCGGCGCCAAATACCATGTGCCGTCGAATACGCCTTACATGCGATATTTCCTGGCGCGTATTTTGCAATTCCAGTTTCAACGCGCCCTTTGCCGCGAGGCGGGCTACAGCGGACCATTGCATGGCTGCTCGATCTACGGAAACAAAGCCGCCGGAGAGAAGTTGAACAAGATGCTGACAATGGGGCAGAGCAAGCCTTGGCCGGAAGCCCTGGAGGCATTGACAGGGGAGAAGCAGATGGATGCCTCCGCGCTGGTGGACTATTTCGCCCCGCTGAAAACCTGGCTTGACGAAGAGAACAAAGCCAACCATTACGCCGTGGGCTGGTAGCCGCGCTCATGTAGAATCATAAAATAAGCAAAAGTTTGTCTGTTTATTGCCAACCGCAATGGACTGCTGAGGAGACCGTGGAATTCAGTTTCACTGAAGAACAGCAGCAACTTCGCCGCAGTGTGCGGGAATTCTCCGAGGGCGAGATTGCTCCGCACGTGATGGAGTGGGATGAAGCGTCCCATTTTCCGATGGAGATCATGCCGAAGCTCGCGGAAATGGGCCTGCTCGGCGTGATCTTTCCGGAACAGTACGGCGGGGCGGGACTCGGTTACATCGAATACCCGCTGGCATCCGGGAAAGCCATTGGCGCGTGGTCGCTGACCGAGCCGGAGGCAGGTTCGGACGCAGGCGGGACGCGGACGACCGCGGTGCGCGTCGGCAATCATTGGGTGCTCAACGGCGCGAAAACTTTCACCACCAACGGCCACTACGCCGATTATTGCGTGGCCATGGCGGTCACGGACAAATCGAACGGCTCACACGGAATCAGCGCCTTCGTACTGGAAAAAGGAATGAAGGGGTTTCGTCCCGGGAAAAAAGAAAACAAACTTGGAATGCGCGCGAGCGATACCTCCGAAGTGATTTTCAACGACTGCTGCGTGCCGCAAGAGAATTTGCTTGGGGCGGAGGGCGAAGGATTCACCGGCAGCCTGAAAATTTTGGATGGAGGACGTATTTCGATTGCGGCGCTGGCGTTGGGCATGGCCCAAGGCGCGCTCGAAGCGGCCACAAAGTACGCAAAGCAGCGGAAACAATTTGGCCAGCCGATTAGCGACTTTCAATCGGTGCAATTTAAACTGGCGGACATGGCCACACAGGTGGAAGCAGCGCGGCTGCTTGTCTATCAAGCGGCGTGGCTGGCGGACAAAAAGGACGTGCGCTTCACGCGTGAATCGAGCATGGCGAAACTCTTTGCCAGCGAAATCGCCGTGCAAGTGGCCAATGAGTGCGTTCAAATTCACGGCGGCTATGGCTTCATCAAGGATTATCCCGCGGAGAAGTATTACCGCGACGTGAAGCTCTGCACCATCGGCGAGGGCACCAGCGAAATCCAGAAATTGGTGATTGCCCGCCAGCTTCTTGGCAAGAAATAATAACGAAATGCGCCTGGCTCCCGAGAAGCCCCCACAGGAAGAGTATGGCTCTGCCCGTTGAGAAGTGGGCGGAAAGCGTGCGCGCGGGCGACGTACGTGCGGTGTCGCGCGCCATCACGGCGATCGAAAATCATCAGCCCGAAGCCGAGGCGCTGCTCCGGTTGCTCTTTCCGTATACGGGTCAGGCGTATCTAACGGGAGTGACCGGCGCACCGGGAACGGGGAAGAGCACGCTCGTTGACCGGCTGGCGGCGTATCACCGCAAGAGGAAAGAAGAAGTGGGCGTGATTGCTGTCGATCCGACGAGCCCGTATTCGGGCGGCGCCATTCTCGGTGACCGCGTTCGCATGCAGGGGCACGCGGGCGATGCGGGCACGTTTATCCGTTCGATGGCGACGCGCGGATTTCTCGGCGGCCTCGCCCGGGCGACGGCGGAAGTGGCGTTGCTCCTGGATGCGGCAGGGAAAAAGCAAGCAACAATTGATGGCCATGCTCTCCCTGGTGATGCCGCGCGACGGCTGGCATCCTCCGATTGTGCGCGCGGTGGCAACGGAGAACAAAGGCATCGAAGAGTTGGCTGAGACGGTCGCGAAATTTCAAAAGCATTTTGAATCGAGCGGCCAACGGCAACGGAAACACATCGAGCATTGGAAAAACCGCTTGATCGAACTACTGGAGTCTCGCTTACTTGAACGGGCCTTGGGCGGAGCAGGTGGAGAGGCGCGGCTTGCGGAACTTGCGGCGGAGGTAGCGGACCGCAAAAAGGATCCGTTCTCGGCGGTGAACGAAATCCTCAAGAAGAGCGGCCTTCACGGCTAAAGGAGAGAGATGGCGACAAGGAAGGCCAAAAAGTCGAAGAGCGCAAAATCCGCAGCCAAGGCGACAATAGGAATCATTGGCGGCAGTGGGCTCTATGCGATGGGCGGACTGACGAACGCGCGTGAGATTCGTGTGAAGACGCCGTTCGGTGAAACTTCCGATGGCATCGTGCTTGGCACTCTGGAAGGGAAGCGCGTGGCCTTTCTGGCACGCCACGGCCGCGGGCATCGTATCCTTCCCGGCGAAATCAACTATCGCGCCAATGTCTACGCGATGAAGCTATTGGGCGTGGAACGCATCATTTCGGTGAGCGCAGTCGGCTCGCTGAAGGAAGATCTGCGCCCGGGGGAATTTCTCGTGCCAGACCAGTTCTTTGACCGCACGAAGAGTCGCAAATCCACCTTCTTTGGAGAAGGAATCGTTGTTCACGTGGCCTTTGCGCACCCGACCTGTGGCCAGTTATCAGGTGTTCTGGCGGATGCCTGCATGCATGAAGCTGTCTTGGTTCATCGCCGCGGAACGTACATTTGCATCGAAGGACCGCAATTCTCCACGCTGGCGGAAGCGGAAGCGCACCGACAGCTTCATTTCGACGTGATTGGCATGACTAACGTGACGGAAGCGCGATTGGCACGCGAGGCGGAAATTTGTTACGCGACGATTGCCATGATCACTGATTACGACTGCTGGCACCCGGAACACGAGTCGGTTACCGCGTCGCAGATCATCGCCACGTTGAATCAAAACGCCGAAAATGCGCAGAGAGTGTTGCGAACCGCGGTTCGTGAGCTGCCCGCGGGCAGGTCCTGCAAATGCGGATCGGTTTTGCAGCATGCGCTGGTTACGGATTTGAAGCTTGTCCCCAAAGCGACAAAGAAGCGGCTCGCCGCCATCATTGGAAAATATATTTCTTAGGAGCATATTGTGTCCTTACTTGTCGTGGGTTCCGTTGCATTTGACGCTTTGGAAAGCCCTTATGGAAAGGTGGAGCGCGCGCTTGGCGGCGCGGCCACCTATTTCGCCGTGGCGGCCAGTTTCTTTACCCACGTAAACCTTGTGGGGATCGTGGGTGACGACTTTACCGAAGTGGACGCGCGGATCTTTCGTGGCAGAACCATCGATATCGATGGGTTAGAGCGCGCCAAAGGGAAAACGTTTTTCTGGGCGGGGCGTTATTCCCAGAACCTCAACGAACGAGTCACGCTGACAACCGAACTGAATGTATTCGCGGAATTCAAGCCACGTTTGCCAGAGAAATATCGCGACTCCAAATTCGTCTTTCTTGCCAACATTGCACCGGATTTGCAGCGGGACGTTCTTCACCAGGTGAAGAAGCGCCCCAAAATCGCCGCGCTGGATACCATGAACTACTGGATCGAGCGATCGAATGAGGAGCTGCGCGAAACGCTGAAGTACGTGGATATCTTAATGATTAACGATTCGGAAACGCGCGAGCTTTCCAACGAGCATAATTTGCTGCGCGCAGCCAAGCATATCTTCAAGATGGGACCCACAACGCTGATCGTAAAGCGCGGAGAGTACGGGGCCATGATGGTGGACAAGCGCGGCGTTTTCTGCGTGCCGGCGTTTCCGCTGGAAGAGCCGCACGATCCCACCGGCGCCGGCGACAGCTTTGCCGGCGGTTTTATGGGCTACCTAGCTGGAAACGGCGATAAGAATGACGCGGCACTCCGCCGCGCGATGGTCTTCGGTTCCGTGCTCGGCAGCTTTGCGGTGGAACAATTTGGCCTGGACCGGCTGCGTCACTTGAAGCGTAGCGAGATACACGCCAGGGCACGCCATTTTGCGAAATTGACGCAATTCAAACTCTAAAAAAGATAATATTTTGCTCAGGCGGGCAGTGGGTACCGCTGGCGATGCTTTCTGTTCATGAAATATTTCTGCGGCTGACCGTAGCTGCCGTGCTCGGCGCGGTCATTGGCATTGAACGCGATCTGAATCGGCGGCCCGCCGGTGTTCGCACCAGCCTTTTTGTTTGTTTGGCGACCGCCCTCTTCACGATTTTATCAGGCGAGATCGCGCACCGTTTTGGCGATACGGGAAGCACGCGAATCGCTTCGAACATTGTGCAGGGCATCGGTTTTCTGGGCGCGGGCGCGATCTTGAGGGAGGCGGGCGGCGTCGTCGGAATGACGACGGCCGCGACGGTATTCGTGGAGGCTGCCATCGGCATGGCCGCTGGCGGAGGTCTCTACGCCGTGGCGGTTTATGGTACTGGCCTCGTGCTTTTTGGCTTAGTCTGCATCGGCTGGGCTGCACGGCGATTCCATTTGAAGTGCCGAAACATGGTTTTCCGCGTCACTGCCAGCCATGCGGAGAGTGTCGCCACGGAAATCCAGCGTCTGATGGCAGGCATGAAATTCCCATGCAGCACTTCCGCGTTTCCATGGCGGGAGGGAGCTCCATTGTCGAATTTGAATCCGACGTCAGCCACAGCCAGCAGGAAAAGATTGTCTCCCAGCTCAATCGCCAGGGCGTGGTCACCGAAGTCATTCCAGTCGAGGGCCATCACGAATGAGCAGTAATAACGGGACTCCGCGTAAACCCAAGGCGCTGGCCGCAGGTTCACGCCTGGGAGTGTTTGCTCCGGCGTCTCCTGCGGAGTCTGTCGAGATGATCGCCGGGCTTGCGGAATTGAAGCGCCACGGTTTTCAGGTAGTTGCGAATCAAGACACCAAAGCGGAGGGCTACTTTGCCGGTCCACCCTTGGAGCGTGCCAATAGTTTTCTTGGGACGCTGAATTCCGAGCAGGTTGACGGGCTTGTGGCGCTGCGCGGCGGCTATGGTTCGAATTACCTGCTGGAATTCGAACTGGAGAAAAGTCTTGCCAATCTCAAGAGCGTGATTGGATTCAGTGACCTCACCACGCTGCAGATTTTTCTCTGGCAGCGGTGCAACTGGATCACGTTTTACGGCCCCATGGTAGTTGGCGGGCTCAACGCGGGTCCTGGCGCTCGCAAGGGCTATGATGAAAACTCCTTCCTTCAAGCTGTGGGTAGAACGGAAGGCGGTTGGAAGTTGCGGTTAAAGGGTGAACCTGTCCTCGCGGGTCAATCCATGGGCAGAGTGTTAGGCGGATGCATGACGCTGCTCGAAGCCACTATCGGAACGCCGTGGGAGTTAGACACCAGGGATTCGATCCTGGTTCTTGAGGACCGCGCCATGCGGCCCTACCAGGTAGACCGCGTGCTTATGCATTTGAAGCAAGCTGGAAAACTGGAGGGAGTTCGCGGGTTTGTGTTGGGTGACTTTCCGGAGAGCGACCCGGCAGTCGCCGGCGCCCCTACGGTAAAGGAGGTCTGTGCCCGGATTCTGCGGCCGCTGGGCGTCCCGATCGTTTTCGGTGCTCCCATCGGGCATACGATGCGGCCCATGCTGACAATTCCGCTGGGCATCAAGGCGCGCCTGGACGCAGATGGAGAAGGCAAGCTCGAATTCCTGGAATCGGCGGTGGTGGCTTGAGCGAATCAAAACATGTGCATGTGATTGGAACTGGAAGAAGTGCTTGACCGCAAGATTCCCTATCGCTCGATGCCAGAAATTCTCGAAGAAGTCTTTCTTCCGGAGAAACATTCCATCGTCGTCAGCGGTACGCACGGAAAGACCACCACGACGGCGATGCTCGCTTGGATTTTTCACACGGCGGGAAAGAAGCCCAATTTTCTCGTGGGCGGCGTCGCGGAGAACTTCGGCAAGAGTTACGGACTTGGCAGCGGCGAAGAGTTTATTCTGGAAGGCGACGAGTATGAAACTGCTTTCTGGGACCGCGGGCCAAAGTTTTTCCACTACCATCCCGATGATTTGATTATCACGTCGCTCGAATACGATCATGCCGACATTTATCCTGATTTCGAAACCTACCAGTTGGCTTTCCGCCGCTTGGTGAATCTTGTTCCCCGGCGTGGTCGCGTGGTCATTTGGGGCGACGTGGAAGAATCGGGCCCGGCCTTGCGGCGGGCTGCCGAGAAGGCTTTTTGTCCGGTGGAAACGTACGGTTTCAACGATGCGAATGATTGGGTCGCGAGCGGCTTCTCGATCGATGGCGAAATGATGCGGTTTCGCATCGCCCAGCGTGGTAAACACTTTGGCGAATTTGCGCTGACCGCCACGGGACGCCACAACGTCTTGAATGCCATGGCTGCGCTTATCGTTGCCCAGGGACGCGGCATTTCAGCCGCAGATATTGCCAAGGCTCTGGCGACGTTTCGCAGTGTCAAGCGTCGAATGGATGTGCGGGGTGAAATCGGAGGAGTATTGGTGGTCGATGATTTCGCGCACCATCCCACAGCGGTAAAGGCAACAATCGAAGCCGCGCGGGGGCGTTGGCCCGGACGCCGGC
>Ga0209350_1000092_pt1 | contig 57609 bp, 50 predicted proteins | sample GraSoi013_2_20cm_2_FD_185822 | JGI IMG/M metagenome (GOLD analysis project Ga0209350, IMG submission 185822) | Grasslands soil microbial communities from the Angelo Coastal Reserve, California, USA - Sample 09_27_2013_2_20cm (SPAdes) (version 2) | ecosystem: Environmental > Terrestrial > Soil >...
CCGGACCAGCTGCTCGCGCGCTTTAATAGCTTCCTCGCGTTTCATCCAAACACATGAAACAACAACCGATACCACGTTGTCAAGACCCCGCGCATAAAAAACAGCCCTGAAACTGGGGGAGGGCAAGGCCCAGGCGAGGTTGCGAGGCGGACGGGCGGCTGCTAAAATTCAATGTTTGCCGGGACGCAGCCGTCTGCGCCGTAAGCGCGGGCGGCTTTTTCTCCGTTTGGGATGACGTTCGCAAACGAAGGTCCGGCGACCCGTCTTATCGGCCTGACTCCCCTCGAGCTTTTTTCGAGTGTGACTGCGGTGAGGAAGCACGCGCCTCGCCGGTTCTGGCCCCTGCGGAAGGGAGACTACGAGTGGCAAAATATGATGTGGCGATTATCGGGAGTGGTCCGGGCGGCTATGTGGCGGCGATCCGTGCAGGCGAACTTGGTCTGAAGACAGTCGTTGTGGAAAAGGATCCGTATCTCGGCGGGACTTGCCTTCACGTCGGCTGCATTCCCACCAAGGTGCTGCTGCATCACGCCGAAGTTTACGATCACTTCAAAAACGGCGCGGAGCTGGGCTTCGAGGTCAGCGGGCTTAAAATCAATTGGGCCAACGTCCTTGCGCGAAAAGACAAAATCGTCAAGAAGCATTCCAAGGGCATCGAGTTTCTCTTCAAGAAGAACAAAGTTGAGTGGGTGCAGGGGTGGGGAAGGTATGAAGGCCCCGGTCGTGTGAGCGTGGAAAAAGACGGCAAGAAAACCGAGATTGAGGCGGTCAACATCCTGATGGTGAGCGGTTCAGAAGCGAAATCGCTTCCGGGCATTGAACCTGACCACAAAACGATTCTAACCAACCGCTCGATTCTCCAGCTTCCGGAAATTCCGAAGACCCTGATTGTGGTTGGCGCGGGCGCTGTGGGCGTGGAATTTGCGTCCATCTACAATTCCTTCGGGGCGCAGGTGACCATATTGGAAGCACTGCCGCGCATCGTGCCCGTCGAGGACGAAGAAATTTCCGCGGAGCTGACCAAAGCCTTCCAGAAAAAAGGCATCCAGGTTTTCACCAGTTGCGCCGTGGAATCAGTAAAGAAGGATGCCAAGGGCGTGATGGTAGCGTTCAAGGATAAGGATGGAAAGGCACAAACACTACAAGCGGAGAAACTTCTCCTCGCCGTGGGCCGCAAGGCCATGACGGATGGGTGCGGGCTGGAGAAATCGAAGGCCAAGCTGGAGCGCGGATTCGTTCACGTGGGCGACAACATGGAGACCGCCGAGAAGGGGCTATACGCCATCGGAGACATCGTCGCCGGGCTTCCGCAACTCGCGCATGCGGCGATGATGGAAGGAATTGTCGCGGTTACGCATATCGCGGGAAAGCCTACGCACCAGATCGTGAAGACACGGATTCCGAACGCGACGTATTGCGAGCCTCAAATCGGGTCGATTGGACTGACGGAAAAACAGGCACGCGACGCGGGCTACGATGTGAAGACCGGGAAATTCCCGTTTGTGGGCAACAGCAAAGCCACGATTCTGGGGAGCCACGGCGGATTCGTCAAAGTGGTTTCCGACGAATCGTACGGCGAAGTGCTGGGGATTCACATCATCGGGCCGCTGGCGACGGAGCTTCTCGCGGAAGCCGCGACGGTGCTGAACCTCGAGGGCACGATCGACGACATGATGAACATGGTGCACGCGCATCCCACAGTGTGGGAAGCAATGGGCGATGCGTTTGCGTCGGTGCGAGGGCTGCAGATTAATGTTTAGTGACTGGTGACGTGTGAGAACCTGCCAGATTGTCCACTTGGGACTTGTCGGCTACGCGGAAGCTTACGCGTTGCAGAAGAGAATTGTTGCGGCACGCAAGACCGAGGCGATTGGGGATGTACTCCTTCTATGCGAGCATCCGCACGTCATCACCCAGGGACGAAACGGGAAGCGCGAACACCTGCTGGCTTCCGAGCATGTGCTGCGGCAGAAAGGCATGGAATATTACGAGACTAGCCGCGGCGGAGACATTACTTATCACGGGCCCGGACAGATCGTGGGCTATCCGATTCTGAACTTGGGCGCCATCCGTCGCGACGTGGTTTGGTACGTGCGGACTTTGGAAGAGGCCATGATCCAGGCGACCGCGGAGTTCGGGATTAAGGCTGAGCGCGTTGCCGGCAAGACGGGAATCTGGGTGCGCGTCGGAAACACCGAAGAAAAGCTCGCGGCCATCGGAGTTCACATCAGCCGCTGGGTCACTTCGCACGGATTTGCGTACAACGTGTCCACGGACTTGCGGAATTTCGATTTGATCGTGCCGTGCGGGATCGCCGAGTGCAGAGTCACGTCGCTGGAGAAATTGCTGGGGCGCAGCGTTGAAGAAAAGGAAGTCTCGCCGCGGATCGCGAAGCATTTGGGAGAATTGCTTGGCCTGGAGATGAAGGAAGCATCTGTGAAAGCTATTCTAGAAAAGCTGGAGCAAGTGGAGCCTCAACTGGAGGTTCCGGCTTAGGAAGTGGGACAGACATTCCTGTCTGTCCCTTTGAAGACGCCGGCAGACAAGGGAGGACAGGCAAAAATGCCTGTCCCACCGGAGCAGGGGATGAAGAAGGAATTGAAGCGGCAGCAGTACCTGGACCTGTACTACTACATGCGGCTGAACCGCGCCGTCGAAGACATGATGGTGAAGCTGTTCCGGCAAAACAAAATTGTCGGGGGGCTTTACTCCAGCCTTGGCCAGGAAGCGATTTCCGTGGGCACCGCGTACGCCCTGGAGAAAAAAGATTGGCTGGCGCCAATGATTCGCAACATCGGGGCCCTGCTGGTGAAGGGCGTGCGTCCGCGCGACATTTTCATGCAGCACATGGCGAAGTACGATTCGCCGACGAAAGGCAAGGACGGCACCAGCCACTTCGGGGACCTGGACGATCTGCACATCGTCTCTCCGATTTCCATGCTGGGCGATTTGATTCCGGTGATGACCGGCGTGGCCATGGCGGGGCGTTACCTTGGGCAGAAAATCGTGACCATGACCTGGATCGGCGACGGTGGCAGCTCGACCGGCGTGTTTCACGAAGGATTGAATTTTGCGGCCACGCAGAAGGCGCCGTTCGTTCTGATTCTGGAGAATAATTTGTGGGCATACTCGACGCCGGTCCGCAAACAAGTGCCCTTGGAAAATTTAGCGGACCGTGCGAAGGCCTACGGCATCGACAGTTACATCGTGGACGGCAACGACGTCGTGGCCGTCTACTCGGTGGCGAAAGAAGCGGTGGACCGCGCGCGCGCTGGAGAAGGGCCGATCCTGATTGAAGCGAAGAGTTTCCGGCGCATGGGGCACGCCCAGCACGATCCGGCCGAGTACGTTCCGAAGGAAATGCGCGCCTATTGGGAAGCGCGCGATCCGATCGCGCTCTATGAAAGGTTTTTGTCGAGCGAAAAGCTCCTCGACGCCAAAAGCAAAAAAGAGGTCGAGGAAAAGATTGACAGCCTGCTCGCCGCGGAACGGGAGTTCGCGGAAAATTCGCCGATGCCTCCGCCGGAATTAGCGGAAACAGGCGTCTATTGCACCGGCGACGATTGCCACAAGATTCGCGCGAAATGGGAGCGGCCGATTGCCGAGGTGACGCCGCCGAGATCCAGCGTCAAGGCGGTCTGGACGGTTCCCGGATTTGGATCGGGCAAAGCATCGGACGGCGCAAACGCGCCGATTCATTTCGGCGATACGCATGCCTCGCAGCATAGAGTTGGGAATGACACGAAATCCGCGAACGGTGGAAAACCGGCGGCAAAAATGGCTGCGAAAGCAGCGCCAAAGAAAACAGTTAAGACAGCGGGCGCTTCGAGAAAGGCGCGGAGATAGCCATGCCCAAAGCAAACGGAGCCGGGCCGAATGGCAGCGCGTCAGATGGAACGCAAGTCACTTTTCTCGAAGCCATCAAGCAGGCCATGTTCGAGGAAATGGAGCGCGACCCGGCGGTCATTTTGATGGGGGAAGACGTCGGGGTGTACGGCGGCGCCTTCAAAACCAGCGAAGGGCTGCTCGAACGGTTTGGCTGGGAGCGCGTGATTGATACGCCGATCAGCGAAAGCGCCATTATCGGCGCGGCCTGTGGCATGAGCTATTGCGGCTTGCGCCCGATCTGCGAAATGCAGTTCATTGACTTCATCGTGTGCGCGTTCAATCAGATTACGAATTTCGTAGCCAAGGGACATTACCTTTGGAATGCGCCTGCGCCGATGGTGATTCGCGGGCCATCCGGAGGCGGCGTGCATGGCGGGCCGTTCCACTCCGCGAATCCGGAGATGTATTTTGTGCACACGCCGGGGGTGAAGGTGATTTATCCCTCGACGCCTTACGATGCCAAGGGTTTGCTGAAAGCCGCGGTGCGAGACAATAACCCGGTGCTCTTCTTCGAGCACAAGTTTCTCTACCGCCGCATCAAGGGAGAAGTTCCCGCTGGGGATTACACCGTGCCCATCGGCAAAGCAGTGGTGCGCCGCGAAGGGAAGCACCTGACGATTATTTCCTACGCGGCCATGATGCATGCTTCGCTCGAAGCGGCGGAGGCGCTGGCGAAGGAAGGCATCGAAGCGGAAGTGATCGATTTGCGGACGCTTCTGCCTCTGGACGAAGAGACGATTTTGAATTCGGTGAAAAAGACTAACAAATGCCTGGTCGTGCATGAAGACACCAGAACGGGCGGGATCGCCGGGGAAATCGCCGCGATACTTTTTGAGAAGGCCTTTCATGATCTCGATGGGCCGCTCGTGCGGGTGACCTCGCTGGATACGCCGGTGCCGTACGCGCCGACGCTCGAAGAACATTTTCTGCCGAACGCGAAAAAAGTTTTTTCCGCCGCGAAGGAACTGGCGCGGTATTAGGGTTTTAGAGAGAAGAGGAGAGCAATCATGGCCGTAGACATTGTAATGCCCCAGATGGGCGAGAGCATTTTCGAAGGCACCATCACCAAGTGGCTGAAGAAGCCCGGCGATAAGGTGGAGCGCGACGAACCCTTGTTTGAGATTTCCACGGACAAAGTGGACGCGGAAATCCCGTCACCGTCAGCGGGCGTGCTGAAAGAAATCAAGGTCGGAGAGGGACAGACTGTGCCGATTCAAACGGTTGTCGGTGTTATCGATGCGGCGGGCTCCGCAGCAGGTTCGTCAGCGCCGGCTCCGGCGAAAACGGCCGCACCCGCGCCTGCACCTGCGAAGGCTCCTGCCGCTGCTGCTCCGGCCCCGGCAATATCGCGTCCTGTGGCTCCTCCCCCAACCGCCGCGCCGGTTGCGGCTTCTTCCGCTTCTTCAAGTTCTACGAGCGAGCGCATTCACAGTTCCCCCCTGGTACGGCGCATGGCAAAGGAGCACGGCATCAACCTCTCCACCATCGAAGGCACGGGCGCGGGCGGGCGCATCAGCAAACAGGACATCGAAGCCGTAATCGCCGCCGGTGGCGTGCCGGCTGCCGCTCCTCCCGCCTACTCTGCTCCGGCTCCCGCGGCGATTTCGCGCTCCGCGACTCCCCCGCCGCCGGCAGCCGCGCCGGGAGCGTCCGGAGCGCAAGTCCATGTCGTGCTGGAAAACGCCGTGCCGCGCGAAAAGATGTACTTCGGCAATTACGAAATACATCCCATGAGCACCATGCGCCAGCGCATCGCCGAGCACATGGTGGCGTCCAAGCGCGTTTCCGCCCACGTATACTCCGTCGATGAAATCGACATGACCAAGGTGGCCGCGTTGCGCGCCAAGTCCAAGGACGAATTCGAGAAGCGTTACGAAACCAAGCTTACCTTTATGCCTTTTTTCGTAAAGGCCGCCGTCGCGGGGCTGCGCGCGTATCCCACGCTGAACGCTTCCCTCGACGGAACTAACGTTATCCTGCACAAGGAGATCAACGTCGGTATTGCCGTGGCGCTTGACTGGGGCCTGCTCGTTCCGGTGGTGAAAAACGCCGACGAGAAAAACATTCTCGGCATCCAGCGCAACATGAACGACCTCGCGGAGCGTGCGCGCTCGAAAAAGCTGAAGCCTGAGGAAGTCCAGGAAAGCACCTTCTCCATCACCAACCCGGGCGTCTTTGGGGGCTTGTTCGGGCTGCCGGTAATCAGCCAGCCCAACGTGGGCATCCTGGGTCTCGGCGCCATCGAGAAGCGCCCGGTGGTCATCAACGACTCCATCGCCATCCGCTCGATGTGCTACGTCACGCTAAGTTACGACCACCGCGTAGTGGACGGCGCCATCGCGCACCAGTTCCTGCACAAGGTCAAGGAGACGCTGGAAAACTGGAACGAACCGGTACTGTAAAAGGCACCGTTCGAGGAGTCGGCAGAGGGATCACTTCAGTGTCCGCAATTGGGATGAACGTTCCCGCTAGCGGCCAGACGGAGGGTTTCCTTTCTGTTTCATTTTCCACAAGTCGTTCACTGGAAAGCCTTTATTCGTGCTTGTCAGTGGCATTCTGGCTGCCCAAGTATGCAGCAGGGCGACACTCGGGGCCCCAGGGGAGTCAGGACAGGCGGAAATGACGGCCGCAACGTTCAAGATTTCACCGCAACGCGAACCGGCGCAGCCGCGAATTCTCATCGCTGATGACCAGCAGGACGTACTCGACGCGTTGCGCCTATTGCTCAAAGGGCACGGCTACAGCATCGAAACGGTGAATTCCCCGGCGGACTTGCTGGCGGCGGTAGGCCGCCAGGAGTTCGATATTCTCCTCATCGATCTCAACTATGCGCGCGACACCACCTCCGGCCGCGAAGGACTGGATGTGCTCAGCCGTCTGAGGGAAATCGAGGACGCTCCGCCGGTCGTCGCGATGACCGGCTGGGCCACCGTGGGCCTCGCCGTGGAAGCCATGCAATTTGGCGTAAGCGACTTTGTGGAGAAGCCCTGGACCAACACGCGGCTTCTGGAAATCCTCAGCAAGCAAATCGGCCTGGGACGCGAGCGCCGCGAATCGCGCCGCCGCGCCGAGGAAGAAGCCCGGGCGCGAGAAGAAGCCCTGCTTCATTTGCAGGAACAGGAGCGGGAGATCGCCGAAGCCAAGGCCATCCAGGAAAAACTCCTGCCGCGCGAAATTCCTCAAATGCCGGGATATGAAATCGCCAGCGCGTGGCAATCGGCGCGGCTGGTCGGCGGCGATTATTTTGACATTCTTCCGCTGGACGAAAAAACACTGGGAATCTGCATCGCCGACGTGGCTGGAAAAGGCATGCCCGCCGCGCTCCTGATGTCCAATTTGCAGGCGGCCGTGCGCGGTCTTTCTTCTCTTTCCCTGCCGCCAAATCTGCTCTGTGGCCGGTTGAATTCTATTGTCCACCGCAACACTGACAGCGACCGCTTCATAACGTTTTTTTACGCGCATCTGGATGGCTCCGCGCGCCGTCTGGCTTACGTCAATGCCGGGCACAATGCGCCGTTCGTAGTGCGCGCCGACGGTTCGCACGAACGATTGCGGGAAGGCGGCGCTGTGCTGGGCGTTTTCGGCACCGCGAACTATGAACTGGGTTCAGCGCAGCTGTCCCCGGGCGATCGTGTGATTTTGTTCACCGACGGCGTCACGGAGGCTTGTGACCCCTCTGGCGAAGAGTTTGGAGAAGCCCGCCTGTTGCGCTTGCTGGAAGATCACCGCAAATTATCCGCCGATGAATTGCAGGCGAAAATCCTGGCCGTAGTAGCAGAGTTCAGCGGAAGCCGCTGGCAGGACGACGCCACGCTCGTGGTTCTCGGTGTTTGCGAATAGGACTCGCGGGAAGTTCGGGCATGTTCCGGTTCCGCGCCCCGAAGCGAATCACTGGATCGTCGGCTTCAGCTTTGGCACTCAGGTCGCGAAGTGGTCCGTCCCAATAGTTTCGATCCCAGCGTCACGCAGGGTATCGTGTACGAAGCGATGCCGCTCATTCTCTCGCGGCAACAGAGGAACGTCCGTCACCGCTGCAAACTCTGAGGCGAAAGGCGCACGGGCGGCAATACGAGTCGCGGTGTAGGCGTAGAGCTTGCAATCCGCAGGAGCGCGAGAAACACTCAGCGTTTGCACATACCCTCGCGTCCCATTTTTCCGGTAACTATAGTCGATTCGCATGGGGTCCCCTGGAAAGGTAAATTCCGTTACGCGCACCGACTTTTGGATGCGATCCCAGAGCCCGGCCGCCTTCCACACTTGCGAACAATAGTTGCGAATCGTCGCGCGGCTGCCCGGAGCGCCGACACGATTGACCTTGCGGGGTGGAGCAACGTGCTCGGTGTAGAGCCGTTCTAGTTCGACGTCCAGGTCATCCGCGTAGACTCCTTTTTGCGGCGCCAATTGCAGCCCGTTGGAGAGGGTGTTGTTCCAATTCTCGATGAGTCTCTGGAGTTCCTCTCCACCGGCCAACGTCCGGCCCTGCTCACCCTGCCGATTTCGCAGAAAGGTGGTAAACCGGTCTTCGAGATGGTCGCGGAAGCCACGAAGGACATCTTCATCGGCGCTCGGTTGGAGCCGCCGAATCCGTGCGTATTCGTCCTGCTCCTCAACGAGCCGGAGGCGCAGTGCTCCGGTCAAGGGATCAAACAGCAGAACTCCAATGTTGACCCACTCATCGCGGACCAGATCCGACGTATATCGCAGAATATGATAGACAAACTTGCTGTCATCGACAGGAGAAATCACATCAGTCATAGGTCACATCCAGTTCGGAAACGGGTGCCGCGTCGTATTTCTGGCCGCCAACAGCAACTCCGGTACCAACGTGCGGCGCCTATAGAGTTGTTTGGCTAATCGCCTGACGGCGTCCAGGTCATCGTCATACCACTCTGGAGGAATCTCGCCAATCAAATCATCAAAGACTCTTTCCGTGATGCGTTTTTCGAGCCGCTCGATCCAGGGGCCGAACGACTCGCGCCCCGTGACACCCTCATAGACGCGGTTGCGGGCGTATAGCCCTCGCAACGGCGCGTCGGGAAAATTCCACTCCCCGGCATTGAAGCAAAAACCCTGGTCGATCATCACCGCGCGATATCGCGACTCGGCTTCGGCTCCGTCCTGCTGTTCCCTGAAAAAAAGAGTTTGCCGGCCATTCGTGTTGCACGTCCATTTGTCGAAAACTAGCATGCCCGGAAACTGATGCAGGTTCTCGACCTCCATCAACTGTTTGTCCGGCAAAAAATCAAGCCACGTCAAACGGTGCGGATCCCCCGGATAGCGGGATCCAAACTGCAAGCCCGCCCGGCACGGGATGCGTGCCCGAGGCATCTCCATGCACAGGTCCGGAGTGAGCCGAATCAGGTCTTCGCTGACGGAAATAATAGCCGCCGGCGTCGTGGGCAGCCCCAGTCGCGCCGCCAGCCTGGTTCCCAGCAGTTCGTTGACCAGGACGCGCGTATGCTGCGGATTATTTTGAAACTTCACCACATAATAGCCGCCGCCGTCGCAGCGCATCAGGTGAGACTGCGCGCCGCCCCGCATCCGCCGTATCTGTTCTAAAGCCCGCAACATGCGTGGTTATGCTAATAGTACTTGTTGTTCCCGGCAAGCATTTAGCGCTGTTGGGAAATGCCATTCCTGAATTGAAAAGCTGCGCATTCAATTTGGGAAGCAGGCGGGAGTAGGAACAGTCCCATTCCGGCAGCGCCATTCCGCAAAAAGAAAAGCCGGGGCCATTGCTCCCGGCTTCTTCTTCTAACCTCTAATTTGAAAAAGACCTAGCGCCTCTTTTTCTTCCTTGCTGGCTTCTTCCCTTTCTTCTTGCCCGCTTTCTTCTTCGGCTTCGATTTTCTCGCCTTTTTCTTTGGCGAGGCTTTCTTTTTGGCCGCTTTCTTGGCTGGTTTCTTTGCCGCTCGTCTGGGCGCTGGTTTTGGCGCCGGCGCTTCTTCCTCGGGTTCTTCGCCGACGATCACCAAATCCTCTTCCTCGGTCTCGACGATCTCTTCCGTTTCGCCCGCCAGCTCCTCGTCGTCTTCCAGCCGAGACAGCTCATTGTCGTCTTCGAAATTGTCCTTCTCGAAATCCATTCCATCCTCCCCTGGGAGAATCCCGGGCCATGCACAAAAGGGCCCTTTGGGTCGCTGTTCTGGCCGGAGTCGCGTCAAATAATCCACCCCGTCCGTGAGCCGTTGTTACCGTACTCGCCGTGAGTTGTCAAGCATTCTGCGGTGTTCCGCGCAAGAGACCGGCTGAAATGGGGAGAGTGGTACGCGTTTAGACTGAGGCCGGAGGTTTCTTAAATCCCTTGACGGCCCGTAAAGTATTAATAAAAAAGCGCTTAGTTGTGGTTCGCCGCGACAGCCCCACCCGACGTGCCGCCCGCCGCTGGCTGCGAAGTCTTCTTCTTTGACCTGGATCGCCCCCGCGCTGGCGAAGTTTCCGAAGCCCCGCCGAGCGCATAAATGCGCAGCACCATGCCGCGGCTCACTCGATTAGCTCTCAAGCGATTCCATTTGCGCAAGTCATCCGCGCTGACGTTGAAGCGGTCTGCGATTCCCAAAAACGTATCGCCACGCCGCACGCGATAACTCACCAACCGCCGTTTCGTTTCCGACTGCGGTTGCACCGCGGGAATAATCAGCTTCTCTCCCGCGTCCAGCGCAGCATTGCGCTCCAGATTGTTGGCGTCGGCGATGGCCGCCGCCGTCACGTGATATTTCTTACTAATGGACGTAACCGTTTCTCCGCTTTCCACGCGATGCCGCCGCCAGCTCACCCACTTGTCCGGAGGAATATCCGCGATCTCTGCGGAGAATTTTTGCGCCGTGCCCTGCGGGAGACGCAATTCGAAGGAAGGATCGTCGGGCGTGGCGAGCCGCAGCAGCGAAGGATTGAGCGCGCGCAGCGTCTCCACGTCCACGTCAATCGTTTCCGCCACCAGCCGTAGGTCGATGGCGCGCCCCGGTTTCACAATGTCGGTCGGAACCGGCGCCTCCGGCTCAGCCTGAATGTTGTAATGCGCCGCATCTTTGGCGATGAGCGTCAGCGCGATGATGATGGGCACATAGTTTTTCGTTTCGCGCGGCAGCACGTTGCGCTTGTACAGCTCCCAGAAATCCGCATAACCCGTTCGTTCGATGCCCTTCTGCACGTTGCCGGGCCCGCAGTTGTAAGCGGCCATCGCCAGGTACCAGTCGCCATAGAGATTGTAGAGATCGCGAAGATGCTGCGCCGCCGCGTGCGTGGCTTTCTCGGGATCCTGCCGTTCATCAATCCACCAGGTATGCCGAAGGCCGTATTGCTGCCCGCGGTACGCTACAAATTGCCAGATCCCGCGCGCGCCCGCCCGCGAAAGCGCCAGCGGCTGGAAAGCGCTCTCCGCTTGCGCCAGGTAAATCAGATCCTGCGGCAAGCCCTCTTCCCGCAGCACGCGGGAAATCATTTCGCGATAGCGCCCCGCGCGTCGCAGCCCGGTTTCCACAATGTCCCGCCCGCGCGGTGTCTGGAAGAAATTGACAAAGGACAGAACCTGGTCATTCACCGTCAGCGGCAGGTCGTGGGAAATGTTCTTTGCCGCTTCCTCGGCCCGCGCTTTCAGCCCGGGATCGACCGGAAAAGTCATCTCCGCCACTTCGTCGATCGCCGCCGGAACGGCCGGCGCTTCGTTGAACCCGTCTCCCGCCCGGAACGCCTGCAGCTCATAGGCGTACACCGTGTCCACAACGTGGTGGAACAGCTCGCTCAGTTTGGGATCACTGTTGGGGTCGTAGCCGCTCTCCAGCAGCCAGTCCACCGCGTCGTCAAAATCCTTGCGCGCGGCTTCCAGGTGCCCCGCTTTGAAGTTCTGCTCTCCCGACGCGAATTTCTCCTGGACTTTCTGGATCAGGTAGTCCTTTCCGGACGGAACCGGAGGCAACAGCCAGATATAGTGGCGCCGCGGCGGATTCAAAATCGGCAGGGGCGTAAGTTCCACGGCAGCCTGCTTTGCGTTCGCGCTCTGTGGCCCAGGAGCCAGCGCCGGAACGTGCGCCTGCACGGACTTCTTTCCCGCGTCTTCGCAACCGAGGAGCTCTGCTGCGAAGAGCAGCGTACCTGCGGCAAGGTGCAGCCCTCGTTTCATCTGTCCATGGTAAGGAGGGCTTCCCGCCCAGGTCAACGCTTTCCGCAGCGGGTGGTGCCGCTCTCACCACGCCCCAAGTTCCGCCTCTTCCTCTTGCACCAAACAACACGCCTCCATAAACCACTTGCATTCCCTCCCCTCCCGTGTTACTCTATCCTTGCGTTTGTTGCTCTTGTATCGCCTTTGGGTAGTAAAGCGGTCGCAAGGTCACACTTGCGGCCATTTTTTTGTTCGGCTGACCGCTTTGCAGTCCTCCCGAACGAAGCTTGAAGACGGCCGCGGCTCTGTTGAGGGGCTCGGAACCTGGGCATCAGATAGCTCAAATGTTGTGCTCAGTCGTAACCCGGCTGACGGAAAAGAGTAAAGCAGTGAGTAAAGAACAAGGTACAGTGAAGTGGTTCAATGCCAGCAAGGGCTTCGGCTTCATCCAGCGCCAGAGCGGTGAGGACGTTTTCGTCCATTTCTCCGCGATCGTGGCTGATGGCTATAAGACGTTGAACGATGGCCAGGCGGTTGAATTCGAAGTTTCCAAGGGCCCCAAGGGCCTGCAGGCCTCGAACGTACAGCCCCTCTAAGGAACAGACTGTTTCCGGCCTAATCGGCCTTAACCCCGATTGAACCGGTTTCAGTTCACTTCACAAAATTACAAAACGGGCGGCGCGACGCAAGTCACGCCGCCCGTTTTGCTTTTGAACCTGCCTTTTCTTAGTGGCACAGCCACTCTTGGCTGTGCTCTTGCTTGTGAGTCGGCTGTAGCGGCGACTTCATGTCGCCATCTGCTTTTCGCTTGACCTTACTTTTCCTCCCCATACTTGCCTGCCCAGTGTGTGAGCTTCCGCGCCACTTCTTCGATCACTGCGGAAGGCGCCCGCTCGAGGATTGTTTCGAGCGCGGTATAGAGCTGGTCTTGCAGTTCTTCGGAAACGCGCTTGGTGCGCTTTGTGGAGCGGTGCCCCTCCGCGTACGCCGAGAGGGAGCCGCTTCGTTGATAGTTTGTCCACGCCACCTGCCAGATCGCTTCCAGCAAATCGCTGCGGCGCTTCCTGCGTTCGCGCTGGACCGCTTCGTCGATTTCCTCCACTTGAACCAACGGGACACGGAAACTGAGCGGGTAACTGACATCGCGACGGATGTTCGTTCGCGGCACGGCAAGTAGTGTGTCACGCGCAGAATTGCCTTGACAAGCGTCTCGCCCGTGTGCATGGTATGTATTGTATGCATACATCTTGCTGAATCTCCGGTCAGGAACAAGACAAATCAGACCTGGAGGGAGCGAAGATAGGGGACGCTGGCTTTCATCATGTCCAGGTTCATTTCGACGAAGTAATTTTTTACGCCGGCGGTTTTCGCCGCGGTGAAGATTTTCTTCCAATCGAGAGTGTCTTGCCCCACGGGCATGATTTTCTTGGTTTGCGCCGACCAGCCCTGAACGTGCATGGAAAAGAAGCGGCCGGGATATTTCGTGAAATATTCGGCGGCGTCATAGCCCTGGCTGATGGTGGAGACCTGGAACTGGAACTTGACGAGCTTGGGGTCGAGAAGTTCGAGCAACACGTCGTAGGTGCGCTTGCCGTTCACGGTCGAAAGCTCGAACTCTTCGTTATGAAGGCCCTGCTGGAGGCCGGCCTTGGCGGAAAGTTCGCCCATTTTGTTGTATTCGTCGGCGGCGCGCTTGACGTCGTCCAGAGTCGGCTTCTTCGGGCCTTCGAGGCTGGGCACGATCATTTGCGTGAGGCCGACATCTTTTGCCCAGGCAATGCGGGCTTCCTGATTGTCGCGAAGCTCCTTGATGCCGAAGTGAGAGCTAATGCAGCTGACGCCTGCATCACCCAAAATCTTGCGAAGCTCGGCTCCCGTGTATTTGGCGAGGCCGCCGAAGCCATGCTCGGCGTAACCCACCGGCGAGCACAGCTCGATGGTCTGGAACCCGGCGTCGGCAAGCTGCTTGATGGTGCCGGGAAAATCCTTGGCGATCATCTCCCGCACAGGCCAGGTCTGGCAGCCAATGGGCAAGCCCAGGGGATTCGCATGGAGGTCCAGCGCACCTGCGGAAAGGAATCCGGCTGCGGCGGCGCTGGTGGCGGCGTTCTTAAGAAATTCTCTTCTCGACAATTCGGGCATGGAAGTCTCCTATTAATTCATGATAAGGGATTCGCTAAAGTTCCCAATGAGTTCGGCGATCCGGGCGGACTAACTTTTGCGCCGCATCGGAATTGACGACTTTCAAGTTGGCACGATCCCAAGCGAGTTTTTGCGGCAAGCGAGTGGCGATATTTCCGAGGAGCAACGTCTCCGTGACAAGGCTGGAGAATTCGAAATTTCCGCCGGGCTTGACTTTGCCGCCCTTGCAGGCATCGAGCCATTCGCGCTCGTTGCCGGGCGAGCGCGGCAGAGTTTTGGGCGGCTGTTTGTAGGCGTTCATTTTCGATTCGGGGATGAGGCGCGGATTGGCGCCATTGAACGCGCAGAGAATCTTGCCGCGATCGCCGACGAAAAGGAGACCTTCGCCTTCTTCATCGCCGACTCCCATCAAGGGACGGCCTTCTTCCAATTCTTCGGGGCGCGGCGGCTTGAGGCCACCGTCATACCAGGTGAATTTCACAGGCGGCATGTCGCCACGGGCCGGGAAGTTGTAGTGAATGACGGAGGCCAGCGGAAACGTTTCTTCGTAGCGTTCCGTGGAACTTGCTTCGACGCTCACGGGCGCCTCCAGCTTCAAGACGCGGAAAATTGTGTCGTAACTGTAGCACCCCATGTCGCCGAGAGCGCCGCAACCGAAGTCGCTCCACCCGCGCCAGACAAAGGGCAAATAGGCGTGGTTGAAAGGACGTTCCGGAGAAGGACCGAGCCAAAGATCCCAATCCAAACCATCGGGTACGGCTTCGGTTTCCTTGGGGCGTTCGACACCTTGCGGCCAGAAAGGACGGTTCGACCAGTTGGCGACTTCGCGCACCGGGCCGATGGCGCCGTCCCAAATCCATTCGCAGAGCAAGCGCGTGGCTTCGGAGGCCTGGTTGCCGACGGCGATCTGCGTGGCCACGCCCGTTTCGTGAGCGATTTCGGCGATGCGACGCGCTTCGTAGATGGAGTGCGTCAGGGGCTTCTGGCAAAAAACATGTTTGCGCTTCTTCATTGCGGCGGCGGAGACGGCGGCGTGAAGATGGTCGGCGGTGCAGACAACTACTGCGTCGACGTCTTTTTGTTTTTCGAGCAGCTCGCGGAAGTCCGTGTAGGCAGAGCAGCCGTGATACTGGCCGGAGCGCTGCTGCGCAGCGTAATAGGCGTCCACGATTTTCTGACAGGGTTCGCGGCCGGCGACGCCGCCGGTGACGCGGAGAGAATGAGTCAACTGAATGGGCTGGTCGGGGCTGAGCCAGTCCCAGCCAGTGTCGACGCCGAGCAATTTGCGGACGGAATTGCAGAATTCATGAGTGTCCCACTGCGGGTAATCGGCGCCGGATTTATTGGGATCGCAGACGGCGACGCCTTGAACGTCTGGTTCGCGCAAAAAATGAAGCATAACGCGCAAACCCTGGGCGCCAACACCGATGAAAGCGATATTGACTTTGTCGCTGGGCGGAACATATCCAGCGCCGCCTAGCACGCGTCGCGGAACGATGGAAAGACCAACAGCCGCCGTGGCGGTTTGCGCCAGGAACTTTCGCCGCGAAGTCAAGCGACATGAAAAGGGGCGCACTGAAAAGGTGCGCGACCGAATCCGATTCTTCACGGTTCCTCCCCGACTGCAACTCGCATTGCGATGATTTACCACAGTGACGAGCGACCTGACTACTCCAAAACTGAAACCAGGGTGAATTGAAGTTCGCCTGTACACCAGGAAGGAAAACTGCCGGCAAGATGCCGGTGCTACAAGTTAGCGTGAGACGGGTTCGGCGACGCTTTGATTCTGCACGGCAGCGCGGCGATTGAGGAAGCCGCGTGCGGCAAGAAGTTCAGCATTGAGCAGAGCGGTGCCGGCAGCGCCACGAACTAAATTGTGCGAGAGCAGGGTTAATTTTACGTCGAGGAGCGGGCACTCGCGGACGCGGCCGACGACAGCGGCCATGCCGTTGCCGGCGTTGGCGTCGCGACGCGGCTGAGGGCGGCTTTCGTCGTCGAGTACGACGACCGGATTGCGCAGGGCAGTGGGCAGCGAGGCCAGCTCGGCATCGACTTCGAAACTGCGCAGCGCTTCGCGAACTTCTTCGAGCGAGGCGATTTTTTTTAGGCCGACGGAGACACATTCGAGATGGCCGACGACAACCGGGACGCGATTGCAATGGGCGCTCAGGCCGAGGCCGGCGTCAACGAACCGCGAGCCATCCCATTTGCCGAGCAGCTTCTGCGGCTCAAGTTCCATTTTTTCTTCTTCACCGCTGATGAAGGGAACGACGTTGCCCTGAATATCCATCGCGGGAACGCCGGGATAGCCGGCGCCGGAGATGGCTTGCAGAGTTACGACGAAAATTTTTTCGAGTCCAAAAGCATCGGCGAGAGGCTTTAAGACAAGGACGAGACCGGCGGTGGAGCAATTGGGATTGGTGACGATAAAGCCGGTGTCGTAGCCGCGATTCTTCTGCTGCAGGGGGATGGCGTCGAGATGGGCGGCGTTAACTTCGGGAATGAGCAGCGGAACATCGGGATCCATGCGGTGATTGCGTGAATTGCTGACGACGGGATAGCCGGCGCGGGCGAAATCTTCTTCGGCGGGGCCAGCGACGGAAGAATCGAGAGCGGAGAGCATGAAGTCGCAGTCGAGGGAAGGATCGAGACCTTTGACGATGAGGCCACGGGCGGACTCTGGAACCGGCGAATCGAGATGCCAGCGAACGGCTTCGGCGTAAGTTTTGCCGGAGGAACGCTCGGAGGCGGCGACTTCGGTCAGCTCAAACCAGGGATGATCGCCAAGCATTTGAACGAGGCGCTGGCCGACGACACCGGTAGCGCCGAGGACTCCCGCTTTCCACTTTTTCTCCGATGGTTTCGACTGCATGTTTTGGTCTCCGTTGTTTTGAGATGGGGAATTCATGCGGCACCGCCGTGTGGAGACGTCTCTGGAACACGAGGCGAGCCAATGCGGGTGCCGCGAGCCTGCGGATTGAAGGTATTGCGAACCCAGACGACCATTTCGGTTTCGGCGGCGAGAGGCAGAACTTTGGCGTGAAGGACTTTCGCTCCGCTGGCGGCGAGGGCGCGGGCTTCGTCGTAGCTTAGCTCATGCAAAAGGTGCGCTTCAGCGGATTCGGTGGGATTGGCGGTATAGATGCCGTCGACGTCAGTCCAAATGACGAGCTCGTCGGCGTTCACAACGTGAGCAACGATAGCGCCGGAAAAATCGGAGCTGTTGCGGCCGAGCGTGGTGATGCGGCCATCGGGAGTTGCACCGATAAAGCCGGTGACGACGGGCACAATGCCGGCTTCGAGGAGCGGAAGGAGAACGTCGCGGCCGCGTAGCCTAGTTTGTTCGAGGTGGGGTTGTGCATCGCGGAAAGTGTCGCAAGTCAGGACAAATTCGGAGGAAGTGACAGGCACCGCGGGGACGCCCGACTTCTCAAGAGCCGCCGCGAAAAGCCTGGCGCTGAAACGCTCGCCAAAGGAGGCGAGGCGATCAAAAAGCTCGGCGCCGGCGGCGACGCGGCCGTGAACGGGAACTTCGTGGAGAAGATCCCGCCCCAAAAGTTGCAACTCGTGGCGCACGCGGAGGCTTTCCTGTTCGCTGAGCTGCAATTCAAAAAGCACATCGAGGTGAAGATCCAGAACGAGCTCGGCTTCATGGCGGGCGTGGGCAAGTTTGCCGCTGGCGAGCGCCCGCGCAATGGAAAGGAGATGGTCGGTGACGCCCTTCATGGCGGAGACAACCACGGCGACATTGGACAATCGCGCGGCGGATTGAACAAGGCCCGCAGCATGGAGCATGCGGTCCGCGCCGAGAAGCGAACTGCATGCTCCATTGAAAGCGACGATATTCGGAAGTTGGCTGGCCACCCCGCCGGCGTAGTGAATGACTTCGCCATGAGCGGCCTTGGAACGGCCGGCTCGTAACGCGGCGGGGCTGCGTTCGCCTGAAACATCTTCCTGGACATTTTCGAGATTCATGGCCTGCGCTCCTGGTTTGTTTCCGGTACCGCTGGAGCGTCTCTGGAGGGGGCTTAAAAGAAGAAACCCACCGCCAGGTCGCTTCCGGCGGTGGGTTGGAAACTTTCTCTAGCTTTGCTAGGTGTTTCTCCACGCGCCGGAAGCGGAAATAGTCTTCTTAGTCGTAGTCGAAATAATCGACATGGACGACTTGGACGTAATTCGCTTGGCGGTGACAATTATCATTACGAGGCAAAGCATAGCACGGGCACACATGGAAGTGAAGGAAAAGTTTGAAAAAGAGCGGAGAAAATTGATCGGGTGATCCACCTGCCCCTCTACAGGTTTTTACTTAGTCCGGCGGGACAGTTTTGCGGGAGAAACACCTGTTCCGCGGAAAGAATGCGTCGGCGGAGGCTTCCGGGTAGTGTGGAGATTAGTTCCAAGCTTGTCCCAAGCATGGCAAATCCAAAGCGTTCAAGAAATTACGGAACGCCAATTCAAGAGGAACGTGGCGATGAGAAACGAGCATAAGAGAAGAATCCTGGGCGGTGCGTTGCTGGCGATGACGCTGGGCCTGGGCGCAGCGAATTTGCAGGCGCAGGAAGGCCGCAAGGCGCTGTCCAATCCTGCTCCGACATACCCCGAGGTCGCCAAGAGGCTGCGGCTGACCGGCGTGGTAAAGGTGCAAGTGGTGATCGGCGCGGACGGACGAATCAAGGAGAAGAATGTCATCGGCGGACACCCGATCCTGGTGAGCGCGGTGGAAGACACCCTGAAGAATTGGAAATACGCTCCAGCCAGCGGAGAAACCACAACGCAGCTGGAGTTTAATTTCCGTCCATAGTCGTCGTTGGGAAAGAAGTTGTTGGGAGCAAGTCGTGTAGAAGCGGCCATGTGGAACGATTCCACGTGGCCGCTTTCTTTTGCTCAGAGAACCTTGGCAAGCTCCTGCAAAACTCCGTCACCATATTCCGGGTCCTTGATAGAGAACTCGCCCTTCCCCAATACAGGATTGAGGTTAAGAAAAACCTCGGATGAGCCATCTCCCAAGAATAATTTTGTCGTTGTCCAATTACCCGGCGGCTTGACGGCAAATCCCCCATTGGGAGAGTGACTGACGTGTTCGCCGAGAATGACGGCGCTAAACGGCAGTTCGGCGACACGGATAGGGTTCGAGGGAGTGGCTTTCGCCTCAAGCGTTTTCTGCAAAGCGGCGAGGAAACCAGAGGCGTCGGAATTCGGTACGGCGATGAATTTGCCTTTCGTGAAGGCGACGGGAATCTTTCCGGACGGGCGAGCCATGGTCAATTCAATATCGAAACGGGCGGTCTTGCCGTCCGCGACGTAAGCGGCCTGATAGCGTTTCACGGTTTCGGACGAAGCTCCATCGGCGGGACGAAGACTGAACATCAGCCAGCCGTCACCGAAGGCAGCGACCTGCGGTTCTGCAATGGGTTGCGCTTCCTCTTTCTGGCAACCGGCGGAAAGAGCGGTCACGAGAAGTGCGGTCATAACTAAGTGGATTTTCATTCCGATGGCCTCAGCGGCTGTCTGAATTTTTCTCTTCGAAGAGCAGACTAGAGCAGGTTAGGCCGGATTCGGCCTTTTGAAGCTCGGAAATGTCGATGGAAGTGACTGAGAAGCCACGGCCTTCGATACGCGCGCGCGTGCGAGGAAAAGAAGCGGGAAAAATAATCGTGCCGCCTAGGGCCAGAGCATTGGCGGCGTGAGGCTCGGCGGGATCGACGTCAATCCATTCATGGCCAGCGAGCGGTGCCGAGTCAAACCATGCGCGGTTTGCGAGGAGCGTGTTGCGGCCAAGATGGGTGACGGCGGATTTTAGATGCAGGCAGCCAGTGACAAGGACGGCGATGACTTCATAGTTGTGCGGCGCAAGTATAGCGGCAAGCTGGCGGACGCCTTCGGCGTTGCTGCGCTGGGTGAGACCGACAAAGAGCCTTCGGTCGATGCGAAGGACATCGCCGCCTTCGAGAGTTCCTGGAAGAGAAACGTATTCGAGCTTTCGAAACCTGGAAAGAGCGTGAGCGAGCGACTCAGCCTCACGACGGCGAGTTTCCGTTCCGAGCGGCAGGATCACCGCCAATTCATCGAGCACGATGGCAGGATCTTCGACAAACATGGAGTCGGGAAGAGCAGACTCGGCGGGAAGCGAAATAACGCGGGCGCCCAGTTTACCGAGCAGCTTTTCGTAAGAGTGGTGCTGTTCCTCGGCTACGGCTAGATCCATGGGCTTGCGGTCAATGAAAGAAAGTTCGCAATGGACGATGGCTGGGCTAACGGCGCGCGTTATGGCGGTGAGCATGGCAAGCAAAGGAGTTTACACGAGATATTGTTGAGACGCCGCGCCGGAGTGTATAGACTCGGCATCGAAACGGAGGAGCGACTGAAATGGCGATTGGCCGGAGGATTGGCGCAGGATTTCTGGCGAGCGTGGTTGTTTTCAGCGGCTCGGTTGCCGCAGCTGGGAATACAGCCGACGAAAAGAAAGCCGAGGCGGTCGATGAAATCTTCGTGGACCTGACGAAACCAGGTTCGCCGGGATGCGCGCTGGGCGTCTATCGCGAAGGCGAGATGATCTATGCCAAAGGATATGGGCTTGCGAACGTAGAACAAAGCGTGCCGATAACGCCGCAGAACGTGTTCGACATAGGCTCGACATCCAAACAGTTTACGGCGGCGAGCATTCTGCTCCTGGAAAAGCAGGGCAAACTTTCCGTCAACGACGAAGTCCGGAAATACATTCCGGAACTTCTGGACTACGGACAAAAACTGACGATCCTTCATCTGTTGAATCATACGAGCGGGCTGCGCGATTACCTTACGCTGATGGACCTGGCGGGAATCAACACGGACGGCGTAACGACGGATGAAGACGCGCTGCAGATGATTCTTCGCCAGAAGGCGCTGAATTTTGCCCCCGGAAGCGACTGGCTCTACAGCAACACGGGATTTTTTCTGCTGTCGGGGATCGTAAAGCGCGTGAGCGGAAAGACGCTGCGGGAATTCGCGGCGGAGAACATTTTCACGCCGCTGGAGATGACGCACACGCAGTTTCGCGACGACCACACGTCGCTGATCGCGAACCGCGCACTGGCCTACGATCCCAAGGAGAATGGCGTAGGTTTTCGCATGAACGTTTCGTACTTCGAGCAAACGGGGGATGGCGCGGTGCATACCTCCGTGGAGGATTTGCTGAAGTGGGATGAAAACTTCTACAGCGGGCGGATCGGGGGCAAAGAGTTCCTGGCGGAGATCCAGGAACAGGGCAAACTGAACAACGGCAAGGTGCTGGATTATGCGAAGGGATTGTTCATCCAGGATTACCGCGGATTGCATACCGTGAGCCACGGCGGGTCCTGGGGCGGATACCGCGCGGAGTTGCTGCGCTTTCCAGAGCAGCACTTTTCGGTGGCGTGCTTGTGCAATCTGGGAAGCGCGAGGCCCTCGAATCGCGCACGCCGGGTCGCGGACGTGTATCTGGCCAGCCTGATGAAACCCAAAGAAGCAAATAAAGAAATGCCGGAAAAGCGGGAGAAGGAGCAGAAGTTGGTTTCGCTGTCGCCGGAACAGATTAAGAATTATCAGGGCGATTATTGGAGCGACGAATTGGGCGTCGCGTACCGGCTGGGAATTGTGGATGGCAAGCTGAAGGTGGTCGCACTGCTGGACGCTGCGGGCTCCCTGCACACCGGCAATCTTCCCCCGATTACGGGGGATGCGACGGCGGTTGATAAATTTGAAATGAATGAACCACGAATCACGATTCAGTTCGAAAGGAACCAACAGCAAGGCGTGAAAGGTTTCACGCTGGATGCGGGCCGGACGCGCGGTATGATTTTTACGCGAAGAAACGGCGCGGGGAAGCGGGAGGCAAGATGAGCGCGGATTCGATGAGGCGGGCCGCAGCGGTTCTGCTGCTGATTCTCGGAGGAGCGGTGCTGTGGTGGGCGGGGAGCGGAGCGCAGGCTTCGGCGCCTGCGAATGACGCGATGGTTGCCACGATTGCGGCGGTGCGGGAACATGCAGCGCCAAGCGATCCACGACTGAAATCCGCATCGCGGTTCGAACAAGGCGGCTGGATCTACGTTCATCTCGAGGGCGATCCAGGCACGGTTGGCTATCAGCACGGGTACCTGCTGGCACCGGAAATCGAAGATGGGTTCGGGGCAGTAAGGGCGGGAATGATGCATTCCACCGAACGCGACTGGGAATTCTTCCGCAAAGCCGCGCACGAAATGCTGTGGCCGAAAATCGATGCGGAATATCAGCAGGAGCTGCAGGGAATCGTTGAAGGGATGCGAGCACGCACCGGGTCGAAGCTGGATGTGGATGACATCGTGGCATTCAACGCGTTCGAGGAACTGCCGGATTATTACGTGCCGTGGCTGAACAAAAGGCAAAAAGCGGCGAATGCGCCGAATCTGAAAAGCCCCGGGAATTGCAGTGCTTTCGTGGCCACGGGGAGCTGGACGAAAGACGGACAAATCGTGATGGCACACAACAACTGGACGAGTTACCGGAACGGCGAACGCTGGCGGATCGTGTTCGACATCGCACCGAAGAATGGCTACCGAATGCTGATGGATGGATTCCCGGGAGTGATTGCGAGCGACGACGATTTCGGCATCAACAGCGACGGGCTGATGGTGACCGAAACGACGATCACACAGTTTGAAGGCTGGGATCCGAACGGCGAGGCGGAATTTGTGCGGGCACGGAAGGCGCTGCAATATGCGGGCTCGATAGACGAATACGCAAAAATCATGCTGGATGGAAACAATGGGGGCTACGCCAACGACTGGCTGCTGGGCGACCGAAAGACCGGCGAAATTGCGCAGCTTGAACTGGGATTAAAGGCGCACAAATTATGGAGGACAAAGGATGGCGTGCTGGCGGGATCAAACTGGGCGCGCGACGCGAAAGTGCTCAAGGAAGATACGCCGGAATTTGATCCCAATAATAAGGAAAGTTCGCCCAACGCGCGGCGTGCGCGGTGGGAGGATTTGCTGAAGGAAAACAAGGGAAAGATCGACGTGGCGCTTGCAGAAAAAATGCTGGGCGACCATGAGGACACGGCCCAGAAAAAGGAAGAGCCGAACGAGCGGACGCTGTGCGGGCATGTGGATGGATCGCCGCGCGGCGTGAAAGAGTGGGAATGGCAATCGTACTATCCCGGCGGAGCGGTACAAGGAAAGGCAACGGATGCAAGAATGGCGAAAGAGATGCGGTTCGTGGCCCGCATGGGACATCCGTGTGGTGGTGATTTTCTGGCCAAGCCGTTCCTCGCGGCGCATCCGGAGTTTGCGTGGGAAGAACCGTATTTGCGGGACATGAAGGCGGGCCCGTGGACGGAGTTCCGGTCGGGCCAAACCTCAAGAGAGTAATACGAGGATTTAGAAGAATGTGGTCGCTGAAGGGCTGGAGAAAATCATTGTCAAGGCACGAGGGACCGTCGGCGCCGCGTGAGAAATCCAGAGCCGAGTGATTCCGGCCCCCAAGAGCATTCCGACAAGAATCAAACCGATCACACCGAGCACAATCCAAACATCCGATTTTGTAAATGTCAGGACGCCCGAGTTCCGGGAAGTTTCGGCGGCGGAATTAGCGGAGTGCCCGTTCGGGACGAAGTGAGGATGCGGGGCCTTGTCGGAAACCTCCGGCTGCACCAGGAGGCAGTAACCCTTCCGCGGGATGGTCTCGATGTAAAGCGGCTTGTCGGAGGAATCGCCCAGCGCCTGGCGGAGCTTGTTGACGGTGGTATTGACGTTGGCGTCGTAGTTGACGTGAGTATCGGCAGGCCACAGGCGCATGCGGAGCTCTTCGCGGGTGACGACTTCGCCGGGCTTCTCGAGGAGCGTAAGCAGAATCTGATAAACTTTGCCCTGAAGCTTTAGCCGGGACCCATCCCGCGACACTTCCTGCCGCTGCTGGTCAATCCGAAACGGTCCAAAACTTACATAGCGGCCCGATGACAAAAGCGTCCGTTCTGAGACAGTCGCCTCATCCGGATCCCGCATGGAGATCACTTCCGTTGACATAGACGCCCACCCTTATGGTGTATAGACGTAAAATCCGTCAGAGTGTTTTCTAGGGTTACGAAGAAATTCATAAATAGGTTCCATGAAATCATTTGGCTGCATTAAGCAGGCGCAGGGAGACGCGGGAAAAATCTAAGAATCGGATGTTACAAGTGAAAATCACCAGAATTTAGATGTACGTTATATGAATTATTGTAGTGTGGCTGCTCACGCGAGTGCCCATTTGTGGCAGTATCCCGCTCAGACGCCTTTCAGTTGTGCAGTTTGATGCTCCTATTTAAGCTATCGTAGCCCGCCCCTCAGGTTTCCCGTTTCCCAGGAGCGTCTCCCATTCAAGTATAGTCATCAAGTTCTTCGAGCAAAGCGGCGACGGAAATGAAGAGCAAACAATCCTGGATGGGTCGCCAGTCGAAACGTGTCCTAACTGGAATCATGAGCTTAGCAGCGATAGTCGGCACTACTGCTTTGGCGCAGGCTCCCGCTCCTCAGCCAGGGGCAAAACAAGAGACGGGCAATACTGCAGTACCGAGTTCGCAGGCTACTGCTGAGAAAGCTTGGGCAATATTGCGGGAAGCACTGAAGAACGAGAACGCGGAAAAACGGGCGAAAGCTGTGAGAGCTCTGGGCCTCTTAACTGGGAACGTGGAGGCAGAAAAAGCCGCAGTGAGCGCCCTTCAAGATAAGAAGCCGACCGTGCGTGTGGCAGCGGCCACGGCACTAGGATCCATGCAAGCCCAACACGCCAATCTCGAATTGGAAGGCGTCCTGCAAGACTCCGAGCCTGCGGTGGTCCTCGCGGTGGCAAATTCGCTGCTCTTGCTCCACGACAACGTTGGGTATGACATCTACTACGACGTGCTGACCGGAGAAAGACGCGCCGGCAAGGGACTGATCAAAGAGCAGCTCAGCACCTTCAAAGACAAAAAGAAACTGGCGGAACTGGGATTCGAGCAAGGCATTGGGTTTATCCCGTATGCGGGCGGGAATGGGGTACGAGGCGTTCAAAACGGTGAGGAAGGACGATTCCTCGCTGGTACGGGCGGCAGCGGCAAAACAACTGGCCCACGATCCAAACCCAGGAACCGGGAAAGCGCTGGTAAAAGCAACCACGGACAAGAACTGGTCAGTGCGAGCGGCTGCGCTGGAGGCTATCTCTCAGCGGGGAGATCGCTCGCTGGTTTCCGCGATTGCGACGGCTTTGGATGATGCGAAAGAAGAAGTGCGCTTCGCGGCGGCCGCGTGTGTTGCGCATTTAAGCGAAATACCCGCAGAGAAAACTCCAGCGGAGCCTGCGAAGCCATAGTGGGATCGCTGATGGTGCCGCGAAAATTCTTCTTGACACTATGGCGTGTGACGCTATAGCGTATGACGACTGAATGCTTTTACCATGGAGAAATCTTTGAGTGCTGTCCAAGGCAACGCTGAATCTTTCGGGCCACTAACACCTGCCATGTTCCACGTCCTGCTGGCGCTTGCCGGGGACGATCTCCACGGCTATGCCATTCTGAAAGAAGTGGAGCTGCGCACTGGCGGCAAGGTGCGCCTGAGCACGGGGACTTTGTATGGAATTATCAAGCGCTTGCTGAGCGATGGCCTGATTGTGGAGTTGCGCTCGCGGCCGGCGGAAACAGACGACGAACGGCGCCGTTATTACCGATTGACGCCGCAGGGCCGGCATGTGGCAACCGCTGAAGCCGAGAGGATGGATGAAATCCTGTCCATCGCACGGTCCAGAAACTTGTTGAAGAAAACTCGGACGGCATAGAGAAATCCCCGGCGGCGGACGAGCGGATTCAGAAACAGCGAGTGGTCCGAAGAGCGGTGCTGTGGTGGCGCCGCGGGAGGACACTATGCCAGCGGCTGATTCCAGAGCGACACGAGTTTATCGCGCACTTCTTCGGCTTCTTCCCTTCGATTTTCGGAGCGACTTCGGCCCCGAAATGGAAATTGTTTTCCAAGAACAACACAAAGAAGCAGGGCGTCGCAACGGGACGACGGGTGTTCTGCGGCTATGGTGGGAAACGGTTGTGGGAATTTTCCGGACGGCGCCAGCGGAGCACTTGGCGATGTTCCGCCAGGATGCGGGATTTGCGCTGAGAATGATGCGCAAGAGCCCAGGGTTCACGATCGCGGCAATTCTGACGCTGGGCCTGGGAATCGGCGCGAATTCGGCGATTTTCAGCGTGGTGAATGCCGTACTGCTGAAGCCGCTGCCGTATGAACATGGCGAGCGCCTAGTGGTCTTGCGGCAGCGCCTAGGAATGATGGACCAACGCTTTTCTGCCGCAGACACAAACGATTACCGCGGGCAAACCCGCTCGCTCGACGGCTTGGTCGAATACCACAACATGAATTTCATCTTGCTGGGCCGCAGCGAGCCGGAGCGGGTGGAAACAGGAGTGGTTTCCTGGAATTACTTCGATGTTTTTGGAGTCAAGCCGCTTTTTGGGCGCACTTTCCGTCCGGAAGATGAACAGCCCGGGGCCCCCGCCGTGCTGATGCTCAGCTACGAGTATTGGATCAAGAGTTTCGGCGGCGACCCGACAGTCGTGAACAAGACGTTCTCGATGAACGACAGGGTTCATACGGTGATCGGCGTGCTGCCGCCGGTACCACAATACCCGGACGAAAATGACGTTTACATGCCAACAACCGCGTGCCCTTTCCGGTCGCGCCCTTCGACTGTCGCGAACCGCCAGGCGCGCATGGTGCAGGTTTTTGGACGGATGAAGCCAGGCATGAGCGTGAGCCAGGCGCAGGCGGATTTGAGCGGAGTTGCTACGAATCTGCAGAGGGCCTACCCCAAAGACTACCCTGAGGGAAACGACTATTCGGTGAAGCCATCACTACTTGAGGAGGAGCTGACGCAAAATGCGCGACCCACGATGTTGGTGCTGCTGGCGGCAGCAGGATTCGTGCTACTGATCGCGTGCGGGAATGTCGCGAACCTGAATCTTTCGCGCATGGTGAGGCGGGAGCGAGAACTGGCCGTGCGTGCGGCCCTGGGTGCGGGACGTGTGCGCATGTTCCGGCAACTTCTGACGGAGAGTTTCTTGCTCGCGGTCATCGGCGGGGGCCTGGGCCTGCTCTTCTCCTGGGGCGCGCTGAGCTTGCTGATAAGTTTTGCGGCGCGATTCACCCCGCGGGCGCGCGAGATTCAGATGGACGCCTGGGTGTTGGGCTTTACTTTCTTGGTGGCGGTGCTGACGAGTTTGCTTTCCGGCACCGCACCAGCTCTGGCGGCGCGGGAGACTGTCGTCGGGGCGCTCAAGGAAGGCGGCGCGCAGTCTACCATCGGGCGCGGGAAGCACCGAATGAGGAGCCTGCTCATTGTTGCGCAGGTAGCGGTTTCCTTTCTGCTGCTGATTGGCGCGGGACTGATGTTGCGCAGCTTCATGAAACTGCAGCATGTGGACCCCGGGTTCCAGCCGGAAAACGTGTTGACGATGGACATTGCACTGGACTTTGTCAAATACAACACTGACGACAAACAGCGGGCCTTTTTTGAAACGTTGCTGGAGAAGGTTCAGACGCAAAGCGGAGTTAAATCGGCCGCCGCTTCGATGATGATTCCCTTTACCCCCGGCATGACCATGACCAGCGATTTTCAGATCGAGGGGCAAGCACCCGCGCCGGGGCAGGCGTTGCCGAAAGCCGATTTCAGGATTGTCAGCCCGTCTTATTTCGAAGCGCTGCACATTCCTATTCTCACCGGACGCGGATTCGTGCAAACCGACCGGCCGGGCAATCCCGTGGTGGCGATTGTGAATCGAAGTGCCGCAAAACATCTCTGGGGAGAGCATGATCCGGTCGGAACACGGTTCACCGGCGACGAAGGGAAAACCTGGACCCAAATTGTTGGGGTGGTCGGCGACATCAAACAGTACGGACTCGACAAAGATGTTGCAGATGAAATTTATGTACCGATGGCACAGTTCCCCATGATGCAGGCCAGCCTGGTGATTAAGACGACAGTGGAGCCGATGAGCATCGCGCGGGGTGTTATCGAGTTGCTGCACGCAGTCGACCCGAATCAACCGGCCGCGCGAGTGCAGTCGCTCGAACAAGTACGCGCGGAATCCGTAGCCGCGCCGCGGCTGACTACCAACTTACTGGGGTTGTTCGCTTTGCTGGCGCTGGCGATTGCAGCCACGGGCATTGGCGGGGTGATGGCGCTGGCGGTCGGCCAGCGCCGGCATGAGATTGGAGTACGCATGGCCATCGGCGCGCGCCCGGGAGAAATCCTGCGAATGATTCTGAGGCAAGGCATGGTTCTCGCGCTGGTTGGCGTAGCGCTGGGCTTATTCGGCGCACTCTGGCTGACGCGCCTCTTGCAGCAACTGCTCTTTGAAGTGACTCCGACGGATCCACTGACGTATCTAGGAGTTGCGGTAGTGCTCGGGTTGGCGGCGTTGGTGGCCTGCTACGTTCCGGCGCGCCGCGCGTCGCGCGTGGACCCCATTATCGCCCTGCGCATTGAATAAGATCGGGGAAACAGCATCTTGAAGCCGGTCGTGGGTGTCCAATGAGGATGCCAGCCAAGGATTCCCGCAGACTTGTTCCCCAATCGCCTTCGCGGCCTCGACCCAGGCTTGACGCTCTGCGGGACTTAAATGCGTAAACTCTGGCGCCTTGGTGACACCGGAACCGCGTTCTTCAAGAACCCGCCAGTAATGCACAAACGCCAGTTCCCCGAGCCAGTCGTCTAGCATGAGCGAATCCTTCTATATTCCCACTTCGGGAACAATCAGGTAAACACTTTAATGCAGCTAGGGGTGAACTCCCGATGTTCAGGGCTTCTTCCGGCTCTCATAGCCCTCCGCGTGGAATAGAGGGAAGCAAATACCAACTGCGTGAGTCTTTCCACTTCCCTTCCTGTAAACTACTATCGGTGGTGGTTGTGTGAAGAAGATTGCTATCCAAGGTCTCGCGGTGCTCTCATCACTGTGCTTGGCCGCGATCGCTGAACAGTGCTTCGAGCGGCTTTGGGTTGTCACAATGCCCTCGGGCAATCGAGAGATTTACCATGGACCGGTATCCATTATTTCCTCAATTCTGCTTTTCGGCGCTGTGGCAGTAGTCATTTACAAGGTAACGATACGAGCTTTCAAGCGAATTGCACCACGGTAAGAGGTAACCAACCCTCCGCCCAATAATCCTGATGCTGGTCCTGAGGTAGTGCATCTGGTAAACTGTAAGTTGCTGGGCCGCACCTAGGGATGTGTGACCGCCGGGCGGTCAACCTACATAAAAGGGACATTCATCAAGGCTGCTGGTTGTTTCGGCAGCTATTTTTGTCTTTAGAAGGGATTTGGCCGCGAACGGCCATGACAAGCAGGAATTATGAGTGAAAAGATTCGCAACATCGCCATCATCGCGCACGTGGACCACGGCAAGACCACGTTGGTGGACGCCATGCTCAGGCAGAGCGGGATTTTTCGTGCGAATGAAGCCGTCGTCGAGCGCGTGATGGATTCCAACGACCTGGAACGCGAGCGCGGGATCACCATTCTGGCGAAAAATACCGCGCTTTTTTTTCACGACACGAAGATCAATATCGTGGACACGCCCGGCCACAGCGATTTTGGCGGCGAAGTGGAGCGCGCACTGCGCATGGTGGACGGCGTGGTAGTGCTGGTGGACGCCAGCGAAGGCCCGCTGCCGCAGACGCGTTACGTTCTGCAAAAGGCGCTGGCGGCCAAGCTGCCTCCGGTGATCGTACTGAACAAGATTGACCGCGCCGACGCGCGCGCCAAGGAAGTCCTGGACGAGATCTACGATCTTTTTATCGATCTCGACGCCACCGAAGACCAGCTCGATTTTCCCGTCATTTATACGAATGCGCGCGACGGCGTGGCGCACCGTACGCCGGGCGACGGCTCGAAGGATTTGCTGCCGCTTTTCGAGGCCATCGTAAAACACATTCCAGCTCCCCCGGGCGATCCCGAAGGCGTATTGCAAATCCAGGTGATGAACCTGGATTACAGTGAGTTTCTGGGACGCATCGCGATCGGGCGCGTATTCAACGGCACGCTGAAGCGCGGCGCGGAAGTGGGCATCAGCAAGCTGGACGGCAAGCTTACGCCAACACGAATCACCAAGCTGTATACCTTTCGAGGCCTGGAGCGGGATGAAGCGCAAGCCGTTCCGGCAGGCGACCTGGTGGCGATTGCGGGCGTTGAGGGCATCAACATCGGAGAAAGCATCACGGATCTGGCGAACCCCATGCCGCTGGAGCCGCTGCTGATCGACGAGCCCACGCTGGCGATGATTTTTACCGTGAACAGCGGCCCGCTTTCCGGCAAAGAAGGAACTTTTCTGACTTCGCGCGACCTGCGCGACCGTCTGCAAAAGGAACTTTTGACGAACGTGTCCATCCGCGTGGAGGACACGGACACGCCGGAGTCCTTTCGCGTGCTGGGACGCGGGGAATTGCAACTGGCGATTTTGATCGAGACGATGCGGCGCGAAGGCTTTGAATTGATGGTGGGCAAACCCGAAATCGTAACGCGTACGGAGAACGGCAAGAAACTCGAGCCGCTGGAGCGGCTGGTAATCGATGTGCCCGAGAATTTCATCGGCATTATCATGGAAACCATCGGCAGCCGGCGCGGCGAGATGCTCAAGATGAGCAATCACGGCTCAGGCCGCGTGCGCATGGACTTCAAAATCCCTTCGCGCGGATTGATTGGGCTACGCAGCCAGTTGCTCACGGACACACGAGGCACAGCGCTGATTCATTCGATTTTCGAAGGCTGGATGGAATACGGCGGAGAGATGGCGTTGCGACCAACGGGCGCGCTGGTTGCGGACCGTGGCGGGCCGTCCACTGCGTTTGCGTTGTGGAATATCCAGGAGCGCGGCGAACTCTTCATCGGGCCAGCTATCGAAGTATACGAAGGCATGATCGTAGGCGAGAATTCGCGCGAACAGGACATGGACGTCAACGTAACGAAAGAAAAGAAGCAGACCAACATGCGTTCGTCCAGCGCCGACGAAGCGATCCGCCTGATTCCGCACCGCGAACTGAGTCTCGAGCAAGCGATTGAATTCATTGCCGACGACGAGTTCGTGGAGATTACGCCGAAGTCGATCCGGCTACGCAAGAAAGTTCTGCAAGCCAACAAACGCCCGCGCCGCTGGCAGGAAATCCGCGCCAGCCAGGCCACCACTAACTAGCCGATTGGCTTTCGGTGTGCTGATTTCTCGAGCAGTTCCGCGAGGTACTGTTTCCACACAACGGCCTTTGTATGCGTGCCGTGGCCACGCGTTTCATCGCTGATGGGAATCAAGACGAAGCGCGCGTTTTTCACTCTCTTGATTTCGGTTGCGGCCATGCCCAGCTCGGGCGGATTGATGAAATCGTCCGTGGAATTGATGTACATGACCGGCGCGGTGATTTTTTCGAGGTTCGGCGAAGGATCATAATTGCGTGAGGCGTTTACCGCATACAAAAGATCGTTGGCATCGAGTTCGGTCACGCGCGTCTTGAAGTAGTCGTCCAGATATTTGTCGGCGGCATCCCGGGTGGGCAAAGTTTTCTGCATATAGAGCGGAGCACTACTGGCAATCAGCAACAAATCGAGCGCAGTGCGCAGCGCCTGACGCGGCTCATCGGAATACTCTCCGCCTTTCCATTCCGGATCGTTGCGAATGGCGTCCATCACCATCTTGCGCCACACGCGGTTGCGTCCCGCGATCCATACGGGCTGGCAAGCCAGCGGCATCAGTGCATCCATAAAATCGGGATAGGTTTCTCCCCACACAAAGGAATGCATACAGCCCATGGAAGTGCCCAGAATGAGGCGCAAGTGATTGACGCCGAGGCCTGCGCTGAGGAGCTGGTGGTGCGCGGCGACCATGTCGTCATAGTCGTATTGCGGGAAGTGAGCGTGCAGCTCGTCGCTGGGCTTCGACGATTTCCCATGGCCGATGCCGTCCGGAAGAATGATGAAGTATCGCGCGGCGTCCAGGAGCTGGCCCGGCCCAAATAATTCGCCAGCAAAAATGGGGGTGAGGAATTGATGGCCGGTGCCGCCGGTGCCGTGAAGAATCAGAACGGCGTTCGTGACGCGGCCCCGCGCGTCGCGCGCGGGCTTGCCCAGCGTCGTGTAGTGCAGGCGCAATTCCGGCAGCGTTTCGCCCGAATGGAACTTGAAATTCTTGACGGTAAAATCGCCCTCGGTTGTGGCAGGCCACGAAGCTGTCTGCCCCTGTGTCGGCAGGCTCAACAAAAGATGGACCGCCGCTGCCAACACAAACAAACGCGATACAGTTCTCCGCATGAAGCACCTCGCCAATCCAAGAATCTATCACGTTCAGACAACATTTCTTGCGCCTCAAACGCCAGCGGAATAAATTCCATGGCGTGCAAGTCTTTCTCTATGAAGCCGTGGCCGGAAACAACGGATATGCAGGCGCGACCGGGTGCGAAGCGCTCAGCGACTTCGCGCAGGTTTCCGATCACGGCTCTCTATTGCCTCACCAAAAACCCGTCTCAAAGTAGTTCGCTCCTGGCCACGATTTGATGTAGAGTCAGTGGCTCGAACACAGCCCGCTCTGAAAACGCCGCACCCAGAAGGCTTCCTCGGCCTGGGACTGCCGGCGTAAACTTTGTGCCCAAGGAGACTGATGGAATCCGCGAGCAATCGACCTGCAGAAACGGCCGCATCCTCGTATCCCACCATTGCCGCGACAGCCACCGCCCTGCCGCCCTACACTATCACCCGCGAGGACGTAAAAGTGTACATGGGGCGGGTGTTTGACATCCCCGAGCGCCGCCTCGAAGCGATGATGAGCATCGTCGACAACGCACAGGTGCACAAGCGGCACGCCATTTTCCCGCTCGACTACACCATCGAACCGCGGCCGCTCTCGCAAACCAACAACGAATACATCGAGCACGCGGTGAAGCTCGGCCGGGAAGCGGCGGAAAAATGCCTAGAGCGCGCGGGCTTGAAGCCAGATGAAATCGACATGATTATCACGGTGTCCTGCACGGGCTTCATGATTCCGTCGCTGGACGCTCACCTGATCAATCTGATGGGCTTCCGCTCGAACGTGCGCCGCATGCCGTTCACGGAACTCGGTTGTGCCGCGGGCGCTATGGCCCTAGGCCGGGCGGCCGATTTCTTGAAGGCTGAGCCCGGCGGAAACGTCCTGATTATCGCCGTCGAGCTGCCTTCCCTCACGTTTCAGCGCAAGGACATTTCGCAAGCCAACCTGATTTCTTCGATTCTCTTTGGTGACGGGGCAGCTGCCGTGGTGGTCAGCGGGAAAAAAATGCAGGGACCGAAGATTCTCGAAACAGAAACCTACACGTTTCCCGATTCGCTGGGCGCGATGGGATTTGATCTGCGCGATTCCGGATTCCACATCCTGCTGGCAAAAGATGTTCCGGAAATGATCGGCGGAAAAATCAGCGGGCTGGTGCAGGGCTTCCTCGATCGCAACGGACGGAAGCGGGAAGAGATCAAAGGGTGGATCCTGCATCCCGGCGGAGCGCGGCTGCTCGGAAACATCGAGACAGAGCTCGGTTTGTGCAAGTGCGATACGCAGCCCTCGTGGGACATTCTCGGGAATGTTGGAAATCTTTCCAGCGCGACGATTCTTTTCATCCTGCAGGAATGGCTGGAAAAAAGACCGCTCAACGCCGGTGAGTATGCGGTGGCGGCAGCGTTTGGCCCGGGCTTCAGCGCGGAGTTTTTGTTACTGCAATGGACCTGAGCGTCATTAGCTTTCTCGGGCTGCTCCTAGCCGTGGGATTGCTGCGGCTGGTCGAGTTGCGTATCTCCAAGCGGCATCAGAAGGGAATGGCAGCTCGCGGCGCGGCGAAAATTGATGAGCCGAGATTCCGCTGGATGGTGCTGCTGCACACCGCGGTTCTGCTTGGCGCAGCGCTAGAAGTCGTTCTTCTGCGGCGTCCCTTTATTCGGTTGCTGGCTGCGCCGATGTTTGCCGTTTTTTTGGCGGCCAACGCCGTGCGTTGGTGGGTAATACGCTCGCTGGGGGAACACTGGAACGTTCAGGTCATGGATTCCACGCGCCTCGGCGTGGTGACCTCTGGACCATTTCGCTACGTCCGGCATCCCAATTATGCTGCGGTTTTTGCGGAAATGCTTGCGCTTCCGCTGATTCACACGGCGTGGATCACCGCGACCGTTGGAGCTGTGGCGCATGCCGGAATACTGGCGCAACGCCTCTCGACCGAAGAGCGTGTGCTCTTTGCCAATCCTGACTATCGCGCGGCGATGAACGGCAAACCGCGCTTCTTGCCTGGCCTTTTCTGAAGAGAAGGATAAATGCGTTGGCGAAGCCATAGCGTGGCGGCCCTGCTGCTCTTCTCGGCGGCCGTCTGCAACGCCCGGGCGAATGCCGATGCTGCCAGTCCAGCGTTCAGCAACGTGCCGGAACTCGTTTCCGGATTTCAGTCCTTGTATCTTCAAAATTTCACCGAAGCTCGCGAAAAATTCTCCAAATGGGAAACGCAGCATCCGGACGAGCCATTTGGCGAAGTTGCTGTTGCGGCCAGCTACCTCTTCGAGGAGTTCTATCGGCAGAATGTTCTCTCTAGCGATTTCTTCTTGAACGAAAAGAGATTCCTGCATGGCATTGAAGGCAAGCCCGACCCCGAGCGCATGAAGAGCTTTCAGGAGGCCATCCTGCTAGCTCGAAGACTTGCCCGCCAGCGCCTGGAGAAAAACGAACACGACCCCGAAGGCCTATTCGCCATGGCCTTATCGGCCGGGATGGAATCGGACGCCGATATGATTCTCAAGAAGGAGCACATCGAAGCCTTGAAGCGCCTCAAGGAAGCCAACGAGCATGCCAAACAGCTGCTGGCCGAGCAGACCGATGCGAATGACGCCTATGTCGCGCTGGGGGCAGCCAACTACATTATCGGAAGCCTCTCCGGCGGCACGCGCTTCATCCTGCGGTTCGGGGGAATTCACGGTGATAAGAAACTCGGCATGGAGCAGCTTGGAAAGACTATTGAGAACGGAAGGTACTTGAAGCCGTTTGCAAAAATCCTGCTGGCGCTGGCCGCACGCCGGCAAAAGCAAAATGATTTGGCGCAAAAACTCTTGCGCGAATTGAGCGAGGAATTTCCGGAGAGCCCGCTCTACACTGCCGAGTACGCGAAGGCGATGGGCTGGCCCATTCCGGCGCAGATGCATCCCTGAGGTTGTTCGTGTGGCCTCAGTCGCTGCTCTTTTCTCGAATAAGTCATCTACACTCCCGCGAATAGAATAGAATCGCGCTCACGTGGTCCTTGCGCGGTCGGTCATTTCTAACTGAAGGTGGTGATAAATGTTTCATAAGGACTTATTGAAGGGCCGCGCAGTGTTTCTTACCGGCGGCGGGACCGGGCTCGGCAAGTCGATGGCGTTGCGGTTTGCGGAGTTGGGCGCGCGCATCTTTCTCGTTGGCCGGCGGGAAGATCCGCTGCGAGAGACGTGCGAAGAGATCCACAGAACAGGCGGTTCAGCCGCGTACACGACTTGCGACGTGCGCGATTACGGAGCTGTCGAAGCCGCAGCAGCGAAGGCCGAGGAACAATTCGGCGAAATCAACACGCTGGTCAACAACGCCGCCGGAAATTTCATGGCACGCACCGAGAAACTGACGCCCAACGCCTTCAACGCCGTCGTCGGCATTGTGTTGAACGGTTCCTTTCATTGTACGCAAGTTTTTGGCAAGCGCTGGATTTCTCGAAAACTCGGCGGCAACGTGCTGAATATCGTGACGACCTACGCAGCTGCCAACTGTGGCTCCGGATTTGTCGTGCCGTCGGCCTGTGCGAAAGCGGGCGTTTTGGCGATGACCACTTCGCTGGCCGTGGAGTGGGCAAAGTATCACATCCGGCTGAACGCCGTAGCGCCGGGACCGTTTCCGACGGAGGGGGCATGGTCGCGTCTGATGCCCTCAAAACAATTCGAAGACCATGCCAAGGACAAGCATCCTATGAAGCGCTTTGGGAAGCACGAGGAGCTGGCTAACCTCGCGGCCTTTCTCATCAGCGACATGGCGGAGTACATCAATGGCGAGTGCGTGGTGATTGACGGCGCGCAATGGTTGCGTGGCGCAGGCGAGTTCAACGATCTGCTGCTCTTGCCCGAAGCTGCTTGGGAACAGATGGAAACTGCACGCGAGAAAAAAAATTGAAATATCCTACTGCGGCAGCGCCCGCTTTCGAAGTTCAACGCGCAGTCTAATCTCTCCAATGGATTGCCCGTTCGATTCGGCATGAACGCTGATTTCCTGCGGCTCCGGCTTCTTCGTTTCGGTTTCCGCAACTGCGGGCAACAGGATTTCGATTCTTGTGGCCGCAGGTTGTTTCGCCGCCACGGTGAATTTTCCCGTGCCGGCCTGGACCACCCACCCCGCCGGCAGCGAGGCCGCCAGCGAGATTTCCTGCGTCTTTCCCGTTCGGTTTCGCACCCACAAAGAAATCACCAGCGTGGTGTGTCCTTGCAGCGCAATCTCCGGCGGCTCGGGATGCGGAAGATTCGTGAGCCCATGCGCGCGCCGAAACTCAGAATAGAAACTGTACGGGCCGTCAAGTTCCACGGAAAGCTCCGGCCGCGTGGGCTCCGGTGAAACTTCGGGCCGGGCGAACGGAATTGCACCCGGCGCGACGCCATCAAAAATATCGCCAGTCACACTGCCGCCAACCAGTGATTTACCGAGCACGAAATGCAATGCTTCCGTCCAGAAGCTATCTGAGGTGGCCATCTTTTCGATCTGCGCTTCGTCCATTTGCGCCACCTTGTCGAGAAAAGACTTCGCCTGCGTTTGGTGGGCACGGAACGAATCGAGTGCCATTCGCCAGTACGGCTGCTTGCCCGGTTTGGAAATCTCCTTCACCGAATACTCCGGGCCTTTGCCGCGAAAAATATCTTCGCGGTCTGCATCCGGAAAGTAATAAATCTTTTTTGGCTGCCAAGGCCGCAGGTTCTCAAGAAAGGGTTCGAGACGTTTGGACGGCCCGGCAACCTGTTCCGGGAAAGCGGTCGAATCGCCGGCAAGATCGAACGCTTCGGTGGCCAGCACGCCGGAAGCCTGATGGTCGCCGTGATCCTCGCCGATAAAGGTTCCCGGGAGAAACGTGAGAATTACTTCAGGCCGCGTGAGCCTCACGAGCCTCACTAGTTGTTCCAGCGACTCGCCGTGGTCCCAGTTCGCCAGTGACAGCAAGACATTTTGCGATGCCGTATCTTTTCCACCGAGAAACCAGACATTTGTTATTCCGAGGGTTGCCAGGGCGTTGCGCGCCTCAATCTCTCGAATCGCGCCGAGCGCGGCGGCCTGCTCCCCTCCGGCCTCATTCGCGCCGCTGCTCCCGCGCGTTCCGAAAACGACGGCAATGCGCTTGTGCTCGTCGAGCGCCCGCGCCAGATACGGAGTCGCCGCGCCTTCGTCATCCGGATGCGCCACGACCAGCAGGAGATCCACTTTGTAGCGCTCGTCGGCCGACGGCAGTGCCTGCGGTCCCTGCGCCGCGCTGGAAAGTGCGAACGAAAGAAGCGCGAACCCCAACATCAATGTCTTACTCAATTTTTTCATCCCCACTGTCCCCTGAACATTCCCCCGAAGATATAGAAATAAAACAGTCTACCTTGTCATCTGCAACGGTCAAAACGCTCACTTTCACGCCGCTACCAAAAACCGATTGCTTTGCCAAAATTTGACTATCACCACATTGACGTGCGACCGGAGGCAGCGTAGCATCCGCAGCGTTCACCAATCAGGCTCGAAGAGGCGCGATGACTGACGGAACGACTCGCCGTGAGTTTTTAAATTCGCTTGCTGCTTTCTCTCTGTTTCCCCTCGAACAAGAAAAACCGGAGTTCATTTTGCACAACGGCCACGTCGTGACGATGAATGCCGCCGAACCCATTGCAGAAGCTGTCGCTATATCGCGCGGAAGATTTTTTGCCGTTGGAAAAAACGCGGACGTGATCAATCTGGCAGCGCCTGGCGTTCGAAAGATCAATCTCGGCGGGAAAACGGTACTGCCGGGTTTCATCGACGCGCACTCGCATCCCGCCGCAGCCGGGCTATCGCATCTGCGTATGGTGGATTGCGACCTGCGTTCCATCTCCGCCATTCAGGCGGCGCTCCGAGAACGCGCCGCGAAGACACCGGCCGGCGAATGGGTTCTCGGCTTCAAATATGACGACACCAAGACGGAAGATAGCCGCCCTCTCGGCATCGGCGATCTGGATGCCGCGGTGCCGGATCATCCCGTGCACATCGAACATCGCGGCGGCCATACGGTCTACGCCAATTCCATTGCGTTTCGAAAAGCAGGAATCGATGAGAAGACGCCCGATCCTCCTGGCGGGAAAATTGATCGCGACTCGTCCACGGGAAAACTGAGTGGGCGTGTCGCCGAGAGTGCTCAGGCCTTCTTCGAGAAAGTTCTTCCTCGCGATTTCACGCGCGACGACCATCGCGAGGGCGTGAAGCTCATCTCGAAAATGCTCGCGAAAACAGGCATTACTTCCGCGACGGAAGCGCAGGGCACTCCGACTGATCTTCGCGCATATCAGGATGCCCGTGATTCCGGCGACCTGCTCTATCGCGCCTACTGCTTCATTAACTACCGCCACATCGATTCGATGATCGATGCGGGCGTTCGCACCGGTCTTGGTGACGAGTGGGTTCGCGTCGGTGCCATGAAGATGGTTTGCGACGGCTCGATTTCTGAGCGCACCGCGCGCCTCTCTGTCCCGTATGAGGGGCGTCCCAATGACTACGGAATTCTGGTAATGACTGAAGATGAGCTGTACACGCACGGCCTCAAAGCGCACCTCACCGGATGGCAGATCGGCACGCACGCCAACGGCGACGTTGGCATTGACACAACTCTTCGCGTTTACGAGCGCCTGCAGCGCGAAAGCCCGCGCCGCGATCCGCGCTTCCGGCTCGAACACTGCACGGTCGTCAATGACGGCTTGATCGCGCGCATCAAAGCGCTGGGGGCCATTCCGACGCCGTTTTCAACGTACGTCTACTACCACGGCGAAAAAATGCGCTACTACGGCGCGGAGCGGCTGAACCATATGTTTGCGTTGCGCAGTTTTCTTGATGCCGGCATCCGCGCGACGCAAGCCTCCGACTATCCTCCAGGAGAATTCATTCCCATGATGGCGCTGCAATCGGAAGTGACGCGTACCGATACCAAGGGCAACATTTGGGGACCGAAACAAAAAATCACGGTGGAAGAAGCGATTCGCGTAGGAACAATCAACGGAGCTTATGCTTCCTACGAAGAAAATCTGAAAGGTTCCATCGAAACCGGCAAGCTCGCGGATCTCGTGGTCCTGGGCCGCGATCCCTTCAAGGAGAATCCGTCGACGCTCGTCACCATTCCCGTCGAACGCACCATGGCAGGCGGCCGCTGGACGTTCGAGTCGTAGTATTTTCTTCTCGCCGGGGCCAAATTAATATGGTAGGAGTGTACTGGTTCCCTGCCCGCAACTCAGCCCAGAAATCAAACTGAGGAGATTCGCAAATGAAAATCAAAAGACTGTTAGGAGGATTGGTGTCGTTGTGCCTGGTTGCGGCGCTGGCCGTAATCTTGGCTCCGACGAATTCACAAGCCGCAACCGCACCCCAGGCCGGCGGTAAGGAAATGGGAATGCACGGCGGACTACAGGCCACGGTGGAAAGCTTGAATCTCACCGACGACCAGAAGACAAAGGTTAAGGATATCTTTGCGGACGCAAAGACGAAGAAGCAGGCGGTGTCCAGTGATGCTTCGCTCAGCGAAGAACAGAAAAAAGCGAAGATGAAGGAGCTCCACGCCAGCATAATGGCCAAGCTGAACGAAGTTCTGACGCCCGATCAACAGACCGAGTTGAAGACCAAGATGGAAGCTGCGAAGGCAAAATCACCGTCGCACCCGTGATGCACGAGGCAGCCGATAAACTATCGAAAAGCGGAGAAGACGCCCGGTTCGCAAGAGCCGGGCGCTTTCGCTTAGGGCGAGGGCTGTTTCGAACATCTAAGTTAAGTTGCTGTGGTTGCGTTGCCTCGGGATTCGGCAAAGCGTATATTGACGTGCGGCTGCGCGATGCGGGCCAAAACTTCCGAAGAATCCCGGGAGGTACTGTGGCGAAACTGTGTGGATGCGTGCTGTGCTTCTTACTGCTGGCAGCGATGCCGCTGCCCGCCCAGGCTCCGGGAGTCTCGGAGATGTATGCGCAAATCCGCGCGGAAGAAACAAACAATTCCAAGATCATGTGGATCATCCACGAGGTCGCGGATGTGTACGGCCCGCGCGTGACGGGCACGCCGAACTTGAAGGCGGCAGACGAGTGGGCCATCAAGACGATGGCGTCGTGGGGATTGACGAACGCGCACCTGGAGCCGTGGACTTTCCAGCCGCCGAGCGCCGCCACGCCGGTGCCCGGTTGGGAAAACATGGAGCTTTTGGCGGAAGCCGTAACTCCATTCCACGGACAACTGATGGTGAAACCCCTGGCGTGGACGCCGAGCACCAAGGGAGTCGTGACGGCACAAGTGGTGCTGCTGGACCCGCCGGGATTGGCGCCGCCGACGGGCGGTGGATTTAACTTTTTCGGAAGCACACCGCCGCCACCGGAGCCGAAATGGGCGGCGCCGCCGATGCCGGCAAAAGCGAACCCGGCGGAGCCGAAGCAGCCGACCCAGGCAGAGCTGGATGTGTATTTGAATTCAGTGAAGGACAAAGTTCGCGGCGCGATCGTGTTCGTGGGAAAGCACGTGGCCGTGGCCGAGGACATGAACCCGGCGCCGATGCGGCGTCCCGAAGACGAATGGAAGTCGCGCTTCGATGCCAAGAACCCGCGCCCGTTCCGCTTTCCCGAGCAGCCAAAGCTGCCGGAAGGCCAGTTGACGCGCGGGGAAGTTTCGCGGCAAGTGGACCAGTTCCTTGTGGACAATGGCGCGCTCGCGCGGATCAATGATTCGGGGCGGCCGCACGGCGTCATCATCGCGCAGCAAAACGGCACGTACGACTGGACGCGCGCTGTGCCCACGCTAGTGATGCGCAATGAAGACTATGGGCGAATCTCGCGTTTTCTTGGTGATGGGACGCCCGTGACGCTGCGCATCAATATTCAGAACAAGGAATACCCCGAGGGGACGACCGCTTACAACGCGATTGGAGAAATTCCCGGCACGGACAAGAAAGACGAGATCGTCATGCTGGGCGGCCATTACGATTCGTGGCATGACGCGACGGGAGCTACGGACAACGGCATCGGCTCCTCGATGATGCTGGAAGCAGTGCGGATTTTGTCTACGCTGCACGTGAAACCACGGCGGACGATTCGCATTGCGCTGTGGAGCGGCGAAGAACAGGGATTGCTCGGCTCGCTGGCGTACGTGCAGCAGCATTTTGGGAGTTTTGAAAGCCAGAAGCCGGAGTACGCGAAATTAGACGCGTATTTCAACATTGATTCCGGCACCGGGAAGCCGCGAGGCGCAAGCATATTTGGGCCAGCGCCGGCAGCGGACATGGTTCGCGAGGCCATGATGCCGTTTGCCGATTGGGGATTCATGGGAGCCGCAGCGAGCGACAGCCGGAGGACCGGCGGCACGGACAGCACTTCTTTTAACAACGCCGGATTGCCGGGAGTTGGGTTGGCGCAGGATGCGTTTGATTATGGTTCGTTTACGCATCATACGAATCTGGACACCTATGAGCGGATTTATGAAGAGGACGTGAGAGAAGGAGCGGTGGAAATTGCTTCGGCCGTGTATGCGGTAGCCATGGCCGACCAGATGGTGCCGCGGTTCGAGCCGGAGAAGATGCCCAAGCCTGTGCCTGAACCCGGACCGGGATCGCAGGCCGCGCCCGTGCGGCACGTTCCCGCAAACTGAAGAGGAACACGTCTGGCAATGCAACTTATCGAGAGTTAGTCTGCCGTTGCCGAAGGTAGATTACTGGCCGTAAGGCGATTTATCGACGGACAGTTAGATTTTCAAATAAGGCGGCCCGAATCGTAAACCTTGATTCCGCTTGAGCTGATTTTGTGCCCTAGTTCAAAGAGCAATGAGGAATCTGCAGACGCAAGATGGACATCGGCGTCATTGCACAGCACGAAAGCCACTTCCGCACCTAGGGCATGAAAGAGAAAATCTGACCCTCCCGCCCATTCTATTGTTCCCTCGTCCAGACCTCTTTGGATGAAGGATTCCAAGTCACTCAGCTGAACAATTTGGTTTTGTGCCTGTGGCTTTCCTTCGAGATCACGCTCCAAAACAAACCCAAACTCCACACGAACCTGCTCGACGTTCTTGGTATGAAGGAATTGCACAATCACCTTCAAAGTGTTCCACCAGAGAACTTTGTCCAGAATTTCGGTCACGAGTTCGCGTGCGCTCGGATTGGCTTTCGAAAGTTTGCCCATTGCTACATCTTAACAACCAACTGACCCTTTAGTCTGGCGTCTGTCCGATGCTTGGAGAACCAGCGACTACTTCCTCAAGCAGGGCACCGGGCAATCAGGAACTAAGTGACGCCTTCGTCTTGCCACCCGGCAAGCTGAAATCTCCTGCGGAATGTGTGAGCTAGGCGTTCACTTTTTGTTCATCAGCTTTCCAGACGCAGTGCATTGGCAGGAAAATCGAAGTGTGCGAAAAAGCGCCCACTGTGCAGCGCATTCGATGCCGGACGAACAGAAGTGGCAAGCGGCGTCACACTCACCGCGCAGAATCGACGAAGGAAAGGACAACGGCGATGAATTACCTCAAACTATTGGTGCCCAAGACACTGTGGCTCGGGACAATCGGGGTTGCGACGATGCTGCTATGCTGGACGCCGTCCTGCAAAGCGCAGGAAGTGAGTCCGGCGCATTTCATGGAGACGGGTGTTGAAGACATTTACCCGGTGCAAAAGCCGCTGGCAAAGAAGCCCGCGAAAGCATACATCGCAGCCAACTCCATTCACGCCGGACATTCCAAGCAGGCAGGCGGTCGAAAGCAGAATGCTCAGCGATCCGCTCGCAAGCGGGACGTAGTACTTGCGCAAGGTATCTGAGAAACTCGTTCGCTCAGCTACCAGTCAGAACCGTTGCTTAATGACACTGCGGAATGCCGCCGCTGATCGCGGGCACTATTGAGATTTCCACTCCTTCCCGAACAGGCATCGCAAGTCCACCTGTATAGCGAATGTCTTCGTTGGCCACAAAAATATTCACGTGCCGTCGCGTTTCGCCGGATTCGGTCAGGACCCGGTCACGGAGTCCCGGGTGTGCCTCGAACAGCGCCTGCAAAGCCGCGCGCAACTCCGCGCCTTCCTTCACTTCAACCGGCACGCTGCTGCGGTTCTCTGTGAATTCGCGCAGCGGTCCGGGAATGTTGAATACGACCTGCATCACCGCCGGTTCCCGCGCTTGACGCTTTTCGTGCGCGTAGTTTTCCGTTTTGCCGTGGGTTTCCCCTTCGCGCGCGGCCGCGCCGCCGACACGCCATCCATCTGGATCACAGCGCCCTTCACGCACACGATCTGCGGCAATCCTTCCAGTATTTTCTTCCAGCTTTTTCCTTCATCTTTCGAGGCGTACAACTTTCCGCTTCGCGTTCCGAAATAAAGACCCGCGGGATCCAGTGAATCCGTCGCGAAGGCATCCCGCAAAACGGTTTCGTACGCCCCCTGCTGCGGCAGTCCGCGCTCCAAAGACTCCCACGAACCACCGGCATTTCGCGTGCGGTAAACGCGCAAGCGCCCTTCCGGCGTGCAGCGAAACTCGTCCGACTCCACGGGAACGATGTACACGCAGTCCGCATCGTGCGGATGCATCAGCATTGCGAAACCGAAGTCCGAAGGCACCCCGCGCGCGATGTCCTGCCACGAATCGCCCCAGTTGTCCGAACGATACAGCCCCCAGTGGTTTTGCAGGAACAATCGCTCCGGGCGCGATTCGTGCAGCACGATTTTATGCACGCATTGCCCGAACTCCGGATACTTCTCCGGCATGAACACCACGCGAATTCCACTGTTCCGCGCCTGCCAGGTGTTCCCGCCGTCTTCGGTACGGTAGACTCCGCCTGCGGACACTCCTACATACATCCGCGCTTTATTTTCCGGATCGGGCACGATGGTGTGCAGAAACAGCCCGCCGTTGCTCGGCATCCAGCGCGGCCGGTGTGGATGATCGTACAGCGCGCGAACCAGCGACCAAGACTCGCCTGCATCCCGCGACTCGAAGAGCGCCGCCGGCTCCACGCCGCAATAAAGCGTGTCCGGCTCATCGGCGCGGCCCAGGCAAAATTGCCAAATATTTTTCAGCGCGTTGCCGGATTCGACGGGAAACCGGATGCTCGCTTCCAACGGATTGGTCCAGATTCTCCCGAAGTCATCGCTCGACCGCAAGAACGTTCCCCACATCAAGCTGTTCGTGGAGACCCACAGGCGGTGCCGGCCGTTTCGGCCGTCGTATCCCATCGCGTACACACCCTGGCCGTGAAAATACGGTCCCGCGACATCCCACCGCGCGCGGTCGCGCGAGGACCGCAGCAGAAATGCTCCCTTGTTCGTGCCAATCAACAGAAGCACGTCCCCGTTTTTCACCTTGAGGTGTTGCATACCACGGAGCACCAGCGTTCGCGGCCCTCGTGTTTCTTCGGACGGATGCCGGCTCTGCAACACCGCGCCTTGCAGCGCCTCCAACGCCGCGCGCACTTCGCTGGCCCGCTGGTACCGCTCCGCCGGCTCCTTCATCAAGCAGCGCTGGATGACCGCCGCCAGTCCGTGTGGAACGCTTGGCGGCAGCGGAGGAGGTGGCTCGCGCAGGATTGCCGAAGTCACTTCGAAGCCCGTGTTCCCGCGAAACGGCAGCCTTCCCGCTGCCGCTTCATAGAGCATCACTCCCAGCGCCCATATATCGCTCAGGTGATCCGCCTTGTGCCCGCGCAGAACTTCCGGGGACATGTACGGCAGCGTTCCCACCAGCTTGCTTTCCAGCGTGTCGTAGGAAAGTGTGAGTTCGCTGACTTCCTCGCGCTCCATGCGGGTGGCCAGCCCAAAATCCAGAACCTTCACGCGCCCGTCGCCGGTCACCATCACGTTGGAGCCCTTCAGGTCGCGGTGCACGATTCCGCGGTCATGCGCGTGCGCCAACGCGTCCGCGATTTGCGCGCCGTAGCGCGTTACCGTTTCCATCGAGAGGCCCGTCGCGGTGAGCAAGTCGCTGAGCGACCGCCCCTCGATCAGTTCCATCACCACGTAGAAGTCATCGCCGGTCTGTCCCACCTGGTGAATGGTGCAAATATTAGGATGGCTCAGGGAAGAGGCCGTTTGCGCTTCGCGGAGCAAATGGCCGCTGCCGACCTTGTCGATCGTCCCTTGGGCCAGCAGCTTCAGCGCCACGTCGCGGTTCAGCACCTCATCCCGCGCGCGATAAACCACACCCATGCCGCCTTCGCCAAGCTGCGCGGTGATTCGGTAGTGATCCAGCGTTTGTCCAATCATTGTTGCGGTCAGCGCGCCATCCTAACACGTCCCCGGCTCCCAACAGGATGCCGGCAAGCGAGAAACCATCCACATCGCCTTGACCTAGCGGGATGCCGCCGATAAGCTTGTTGTTTCTCTACTCAGGCAAGCGCATGGAGCAGATTCACATCACACTTCCGGATGGCAGCGTCAAAGACGTGCCCAAAGGCACGACACCTGCGGACGTAGCGCGAAGCATCTCTCCGCGGCTGGCGGATGCCGCGCTCGTGGCACGCGTGGCCGCACCGAACGACGGCGAAGGCGAGCTTGTCGACTTACGCCGGCCGCTTGACCGTGACGTCAAACTGCAAATTCTCACGGAGAAAGATCCCGACTCGCTCTTTGTTTTTCGCCACTCCGCCGCGCATCTGCTCGCGGCGGCGGTGATGGAGTTGTATCCCAACGTGAAGCTGGGCATCGGCCCGCCGATTGACACCGGCTTTTTCTACGAATTCCTGCGCGAGGAACCCTTCACGACGGAAGACCTCGCCAAAATTGAGAAAAAGATGCACGAGCTTGCGGCGCAGGACCTGCCGAACGAACGCAAGCTCATTCCCAAGCCCGAAGCGCTCGATCTATACAAAAAGAACAACCAGATTTTCAAGTGCGAGCTGGTGGAAGAAAAAGCCACCGAGCCGATGGTCTCGTTTTACACCACTGGAAAATTCATAGATTTCTGCCGCGGTCCGCACATTCCTTCCACAAAACGCATTCAGGCGTTCAAGCTGATGAACGTCGCTGGCGCTTACTGGAAGGGCCAGGAAGGCAAGCCGCAGCTTCAGCGCATTTACGCGGTCGCTTTCTTCACGCAAAAGGAGCTGGACGAGCATCTGCACCGCATCGAGGAAGCCAAGCGCCGCGATCATCGCAAGCTCGGCGTCGAGCTCGACCTGTTCAGTATTCAGGAAGAGGCCGGCCCCGGCCTGATTTTCTGGCATCCCAAGGGCGGCTTGATTCGGAAGATTGTCGAAGACTGGCTGCGCGAAGAGTTGCTCAAGCGCGGCTACGACCTTGTTTACACGCCGCACATCATGCGTCTGGACCTCTGGAAGACCAGCGGCCACACAAATTTTTACCGCGACAATATGTTCGGCGCGGTCGAAGTCGAGAAGGCCGATTACCAGCTCAAGCCCATGAATTGCCCCGGCCACATCCTGATTTACAAATCAAAGCTACGCAGCTACCGCGATCTTCCTGTCCGCCTCGCAGAACTCGGCACCGTCTATCGCTACGAACGCAGCGGCGTGCTCCACGGCTTGCTCCGCGTGCGCGGCTTCACCCAGGACGACGCTCACATTTTCTGCATGCCCTCGCAAATCGAATCCGAAGTCGAGGCTTGCGTCGATTTCGCTTTCGCGGTGATGAAAAATTTCGGCTTCGACAAATTTGAAGTCGAGCTCTCCGATTGGGATCCCGCGCATCCGCAAAATTACGCCGGCAAGCCCGAAGACTGGCATCGCGCCACCGCTGCTCTCGCCGACACCATGAAGCGCATGAATGTCCCGTACAAAAAGATGGAAGGCGAAGCCGCCTTCTACGGCCCGAAAATCGACGTGAAGCTTATTGATGCCATTGGCCGTTCCTGGCAGCTCACCACTGTGCAGTTTGATTTCAATTTGCCCGCGCGTTTCGGTCTGCAATACGTCGGCGAGGACGGCTCGAAGCATCAGCCTCTTATGGTTCATCGCGCGCTGCTCGGCTCCGTCGAGCGTTTCTTCGGCATCTTGATCGAGCACTATGCCGGCGCTTTTCCGCTCTGGCTTGCGCCCGTGCAAGTGGAAGTTTGCCCGGTCAGCGAAAAAGTAGCCGATTACGCCAAGCACGTTACCGAAACTCTTAAGCGCCATAATCTTCGCGTGCACCTCGACGACCGCAACGAAAAGTTGCCCGCAAAAATCCGTGACGCGCAGCTCCAGAAGATTCCCTACATGCTCGTCGTTGGCCCCAAGGAGGCCGAAGCCGGCACCGTTTCCGTCCGCCATCGCAGCAAAGGTGATCTCGGCCCCAAGCCTCTCGCCGAACTCGTCGAAGCCCTCCAGCGCGAAGTCGATTCCCGCGCGACGAGCTAAATTACGTCACAACTTTTTTCATCACGCCGTGCAAAATTCACAAATCATCCTGAACGAAAACGTCTTCGCGCAAGGCGTGCGTCTCCTGGCCGACCGCGACGCTCATCTCGCCGAAGTCGTGCAAAAGTACGGTCCGCCTCCCCTCTGCGTGCGCGAACCCGGCTTCCCAACCCTCGTCTACATCATTCTTGAGCAGCAAGTGTCGTTAGCTTCAGCGAAAGCGGCGTTCGATCGACTTAAAGCCGCGGTCCGCCCACTCACTCCCAACCGTTTCCTGAAGCTCACCGACTCCCAGCTGCTGCGCATCGGCTTCAGCCGCCAGAAAACTTTGTACACTCGCCTCCTCGCCGATTCGCTCTCCCGCCGCCACTTTGATCTTCGCTATCTGCACGATCTTCACGATGATGCCGCCCGCAAAATGCTCGTAGCCTTCAAAGGCATCGGAAAATGGACCGCCGACATCTATCTATTGAGCGCGCTGCGCCGCCCGGACATCTGGCCGACCGGCGATCTGGCATTGGCTACGGCGGTACAGGAAGTGAAGCGACTTCGCCAGCGTCCGTCGCCCGAGCGCCTCGAAAAATTTTCTGCCCCGTGGCGTCCGTGGCGCGCCGTCGCCGCTCGCCTCTTCTGGCATCATTATTTGAGCAAGCGCGGCCAGCACACCTCGGAGATTTCGCTTTAGCCGGGAATCGCGCACGCTTTTATTGGAGAGTGTAAATGTCACCAAATTTTTCTCGCCGAAATTTCCTCGCGCTGACCGGCGGCGCACTAGCCGCGCCGTCCTTCGCCTTGGCTGCAAACGCCGAAGGGGCGGACGATGACGTGCCCACTTTGCTCGATCACATTATTCTTGGCTGCAACGATCTCGATCGCGGCATCGAAGCGGTCGAAGAGGCCACTGGCGTCCGCCCCGCCATCGGCGGAGTGCATCCCGGCCGCGGCACGCGCAACGCGCTCCTCTCGCTTGGCGAACGCCACTATCTGGAAATCATCGCTCCCGATCCCGCGCAAGAAAAAATCGTCCACTTCCCGCAAATCCGCCAAATGACCGACCCGCGCCTCATCGGCTGGGCCGTCCATCCTCCGGACATCGCCGCAGTAGCCAAACAGCTGCGGGAAAACCAAGTTGCCTTCATTGGCCCCGACGACGGCTCCAGAAAGCGTCCGGATGGCCGCGTGCTCAACTGGAAAACCATCAACCTCGCTGACGACCGCGGCGGCCTTCTCCCTTTTTTCATCGAATGGAGCGTCGATTCGGTCCACCCTTCCAAAGACACTTCCGCGCATTGCGAACTGGATTATTTTGAAATCCTGAGCGCCGATCCCGAGGAACTCTCATCCACCCTCAAACGCATCGGCCTCGATCTCCCCGTCCAGCGCAGCGACAAAGCCCGCCTTCACGCCCTCATCAGCGGACCGAAGGGCGACGTCAAGCTCAGCACATAAGCCCTCGTCTCGACTCCTGCGCCATTTACTCCGGCTCTTGACTCGCTCCGAAATCTCGGCGCGTCATCCCTTTTTGCCTCTTGCCGTGCAGTCGCTGGCGCGTGCTATACTTTGAAGCCCGTCCTCGACCGTTTTTGTCCTGTGTGGGATGGGTAATGAATTCGGGGCCGCCCCTGGATGTTCCGGGGAGGTGGTACCGGCACGCCGCATCGCGGCCGCAAACAACGAAGTGCTTGAGGGGGACTTATCGCAGAACGCAGCTTCCGGCAAAGCGACCGCATTCGCGTCAACGAACGAATCAGGGCTCGCGAAATCCGGGTGATCGATGAAGAAGGTGGCCAACTCGGCGTCATGCAGCCGTTTGAAGCCGTGAAGCTGGCCAAGGAGAAAGGGCTCGACCTGGTGGAAATCTCGCCCACGGCTGATCCGCCCGTTTGCAAGATTACTGACTACGGCAAATATCTTTACCAGGCCAACAAAAAGGCTCACGAGCAGCGCAAGAGCAGCCGCGGCTCGCAGCTAAAGGAAGTCAAGTTTCGGCCCGCCACCGCGGAACACGACTATCAGGTTCGCAAGAACCAGATCCTACGGTTCCTCGGCGAGGGCCACAAAGTCCGCGCGATGATTTTTCATCGCGGGCGCGAAATGGCCCACCAGGAAGTGGGGCGCGCCAAGATGAACCGCCTGTTGATGGAAATTGGCGACCAGGGCCAAATTGAAACCATGCCGCGCATGGAAGGCAACGTCCTGGTGGCCTTGCTGGCCCCGAAGAAAGGCGTAAGCGTCGCCAAGCCCGCGGGCCAGCAGTCGTCCAGCGCCCAGCAGACGCAGTAATTCGCGGTAAAGCGTCACAGTGGTTCGCACCGTTCCCCTTCTCCGTCATTTCGAACGGAGCGAAGCGGAGTGAGAAATCTCTCTTCGCTTCTTCGCTGGGGTGATTCGGCTGGATCGCCGGGTAAAACATTATTTGACAACAGGAATTCACGAGAGGATTTCCAGCAATGCCGAGAAACGCATCGAAACCAAAATTGAAATTGAAAACCCATCGCGGCGCCAGGAAGCGCTTCAAGTTCACGGCCAACGGCAAGATCAAGCGCGGGCATTCCGGCAAGCGCCACTTGATGGGTACCAAAGCGCCCGGCCGCATGCGCAAGCTGAAGAAGCTGACGCTGGTCAATAAAGCCGACGTCGCCAGCGTCAAGCAGATGCTTCCCTACGGCTAGAGCCGTTTCGAGTTCGAATTCGTAGTTCGATTTTCGTGCCAGGCAGCGCTTCACGGGTGCCTGCCGGCCGATTCGCCTCAACTTTGTTGGGGCATGCAGGAGCGAACTTTAGTTCGCCCTTCTTCGCGGCTCCGTAATGGTTCCGCGAGGAGCATTCGCCGCAAGGCGAACGCTGCAAACGCATCACACTGGAGACAAACCCGTTGCGGTACTCGCGTTCTTGCGTGTCCCCGCATCTATTTGTCTCCCGATAATATTGTAGCTCAGGCCTTCAGGCCTGAGGTTTTTCCGCCCCGATTTGGCAGTTCGATCCAGGCGCAGAAAGCCTCATCCCTAAAGGGATCAGCTACAGGAAAACCAAAGGAGAAACCCATGGCACGCGTCAAACGCGGCACCAAGCGCCGGGCTCGGCGAAAGAAGTATCTCAGGAGGACAAAAGGCTTTTTCCTCACCAAGAGCAAGCTCTACCAATCCGCGCAGGAAGCCGCCAATCGCGCCGACCGCTACGCCAAGCGCGACCGCCGCGTCAAAAAGCGCGAATATCGCAAACTGTGGATCCAGCGCGTCGGCGCCGCCGCCCGCAACAACGGCCTGACCTACGGCCAGTTGATTCACGGTCTAAAAGTTGCCGGCGTGGCGCTGGACCGCAAAGTCCTCGCGGATATCGCAGTAAAGGACGCCGCGGCTTTCACGCAGCTTGTAGCCAAGGCCAAAGCCGCCGCTCCGCCGCCAGCCAAGGCGAAAAGGGCGTAGTGCCGTAGCTCACCCCTTCAGGGGTGAGGCTTTTTCCTGGCTCTGCCGGCGGATTTTCTCTCTTTGTAGGGGCGCAGCATGCTGCGCCCCGTCTCGGCAACGAGTACTGGTGCGATGAGCTCCTCGGATAACAAACCGGCGCAGACACTGGCTGACCTTGGCATCACACAGACTGACCAGGTTGTGTCTCTATTCGCCGAAGTTCGCGCACGTTTCGACAGTCAGGCTTCTCGTCCGTTGGATCTTCCGAACTGGGAAATCCTTCGTCAATCGTGGATAGGACGAAAATCTGGTGCCTTAACGCTCATTACCGAGAATTGGCTAAACCCGGCTTCGCCCGACTTGAAACGCTCAGTGGGTCAGGAACTGAACAAACTAAAGGCACACTTAGAAGCAACTCTTGAGGAGCGGAAGCTCGATATCGAGTCGCTGGTGGATCAAGGCGCTTCGATCCGCGAACGCGTCGACCTCTCTCTTCCCGGCGTCATTCGCCCCATTGGCTCCCATCACCTGATCCGCCAGGTCTTCCAGGAAATCGAAGACATTTTCTTCTCCATCGGCTTCTCGGTCGTCGAAGGCCCCGAAATCGAAACGCCTTACTACAATTTCGAGGCGCTGAATATCCCTGAGTTTCATCCTGTCCGCGACGACATGGACACCTTCTATCTGGAATTGCCAAAAGGCGCGCCGACGCCGCTCCTTCTTCGCACCCACACTTCGCCCATGCAGATTCGCACCATGGAAAAGCAGAAGCCGCCCGTTCGCGTCATCGTTCCCGGCAAGGTCTATCGCCGCGACAATCCCGACGCCACGCATTCTTTCGCCTTCCACCAGATCGAAGGCCTCGCCGTTGACACCGACATTACCTTCTGCGATTTCACCGGCACCATCGAATATTTCGTAAAACAATTCTTCGGCCCCAGCGTCAAGACGCGCTTCCGCCCCAGCTATTTTCCGTTCACGGAGCCAAGCGTCGAGTTCGACGTCTCCTGCCCCTTCTGCGGTGGAACCGGCACGTCCGCTGGTGGCGGAACCTGTTCCAAGTGCAAAGGTGCAGCTTGGATTGAACTCTTCGGCGCCGGCATGGTCGATCCCGCCGTCTACGGCTTCGTCAACTACGACGCGAAAAAAGTCAGTGGCTTTGCCTTCGGCATCGGCATCGATCGTCTCGCCATGCTCAAGTACGGCATCGACGATATCCAGGTCTTTTTCCAGAACGACGTCCGCTTCTTGCGGCAGTTCCCATGAACCAACTTTCGTTAATTGGAGGCTTTCGACTGTAGACTGTCGACTGTCAACTTCCGACATGACTTTTGCCGACGCCAAACAGCGCTTCTCCAATCGTGTCGCGGACTATGTCCGCTACCGCCCGGGCTACCCCCCGGCCGTGCTCGATCTCTTGCGCGCGGAATGTAGCTTGCGCCCCGGCCACGTCATCGCGGACATTGGCTCCGGCACCGGGCTTCTCAGCGAGTTGTTCCTCAAGAACGGCAATCGCGTCTACGGCGTGGAACCGAATGCCGAAATGCGCCAGGCCGGCGAGGAATATCTCGCCTCCTACGACGGCTTCTCAAGCGTCGAAGGCTCAGCGGAATCCACAACACTCGGCGATTCCGGCATCGACTTCATCACCGCTGGCCAGGCCTTCCATTGGTTCGAACCAAGTGCCGCCCGAAGCGAATTTGCCCGCATCCTGAAGCCCTCCGGCTGGGTCGTCGTCGCATGGAACGACCGGCGGATGGAGGAGAAGAATCTCACTCGTGAATACGAGGAATTGCTCGAACGCTTCGGCATCGACTACAAGCGCGTGAAGGATGCTTACCCGGAGGTGGATCATATCCGCAGTTTTTTCGGCGGGGATCATTTCCACTTTCGCGACTTTCCCAACGAACAGGTTTTGGATTGGGATGGTCTGCGCGGGCGTCTCCGCAGCAGTTCCTTTGCGCCGACGGAAGGCCATCCGAATTACGCTCCGATGGTGGCGGAATTGGATCGCATCTTTCACACCCATCAAGAGGATGGCCGCGTGCGCATGGAATACTTCACAGGCGTCTATTTCGGCCGTCTGATGGAAGGATGATTTGGGTGCCCCACCCTCGGTGTTTGAGGGTGGGTTCTCTCCAGAATGCTCAGGACAAATAGATGAAGGTTGTTTACAACGGGCTGAAAGATTTCGTCGACGTGACCGCGTCGCCGCAGGAAGTCGCCTCGCGCCTCGCGCTTTCCGGAACAAACATCGCCGGAGTTGAAATCGGCCCGCACGGGCCCGTCATCGACGCCGAAGTCAGTTCCAATCGCCCGGACTGCCTGGGCCACTACGGCATCGCCCGTGAAGTCGGCGCCATTTACAAACTCCCGCTGAAACACGTTTCGCCGAAGCCTGCGGAAAGCGCCGCCAAAACCAGTGACGTTGTAAAAGTCGAAATTCAAGCCCCCGAACTCTGCGGCCACTTCACGGCCCGCGTCATTCGAAACGTGAAGATTCAGCCTTCCCCAAAATGGCTGAAAGACCGCCTTGAAGCTTCCGGTGTCGCCAGCATCAGCAATGTCGTCGATATTTCCAATTACGTGATGCTCGAGCTCGGCCATCCGCTCCACACTTTCGATTACGACAAAGTCCGCGACCACAAAATTGTCGTCCGCCGCGCAAAACAAAACGAAAAGATGCGAACGCTCGACGGAGTCGACCGCCAATTCGACTCAAACCTGTGCATGATCAGCGATGGCGACGGCTCTCGCGCCATCGGCATTGGCGGAATCATGGGCGGAGCCGAAACGGAAATTTCCTTTTCCACGAAAAATGTTTTGATCGAGTGCGCCTGGTTCGAACCGGTCGCCATTCGCCGCGCCGCGCGTTTCCTCAAGTTGCACACTGAAGCCTCCACGCGCTTTGGCCGCGGCGCCGACCCGGAAATGGCCGAACTAGCCTCGCGGCGCGTCGCGGAACTAATTTTGCAGCTTGCGGGCGGCGAACTGCTCGCTGGCGTCGTCGACGTTTATCCGGGCAAGCGCGCGCCGAAAAAAATCCGCGTGACACGTGCCGAAATCCTTCGCGTAATGGGCGCGGACGTTCCCGACAAGCAAATTGAAGCCAGCCTCAGCGCGCTAGGTTTCGCGCCAGTTCGCATCGACCAGAACCGTGGCGCCGAAGGTTCGCTCCTTGCTGCGTGGGAATGTACGCAGCCGTCCTGGCGCGCCGAAGTCGAACGTGAAATTGATCTGATCGAAGAAATTGCCCGCATTTACGGCCTCGATAAATTTCCGCCGCGTCTGCCTGCGGCGCGGCAAGGCGCGGCACGCCTTCCGCACTACGAAGCAGAAACTCGTTTGCGCGAGCGCCTCATCGGTCTTGGCTATCGCGAAATCCTGACGATTCCGCACGTTGCCGAAGAGCGCGATGCCTTGTTCCGATCAGAAAATGTCGCGCCCGCACGTCTTTCGAATCCGCTCTCCGAAGAAGCAAACGTTCTCCGTTCCACTGGAATCGTGACCATGGCTGCAGCGCTTGAATGGAATTTGAATCACGGACAACGCAACGCGCGCCTGTTCGAAATCGGCCGTCACTATCGCTTGAATGGAAGCGAATCCGTCGAGACTCGCGTACTTACGATTGGTGCGACCGGCGAAGCGCGCGAAAAAGGCTTGTACGATTCCGCCCACGACTTTTCTTTTGCCGACCTCAAGGGCGATCTCGATTCGATCGGCGAACTTGCTGGCGGCTTTCGCTGGGACGATGGCGGCGCGGACTGGCTGCACGCTGCGCGTCGCAGCTCTGTCAAACTAAACTCCGTCATTTCGAGCGAAGCGAGAAATCTCTCTTCGCTTGGAGTTGCAGGGCAGCTTGCGCGGCGCGTTGCGGAAAAACTGAAATTGCGTCAGGACGTTTTCCTCGCGGAGCTGGAACTCGATCCGGTCTACGCCGCGATGAAAGCAGCGAAAGAAGCGCGGCGCTATGAACCGTTGCCAAGATTCCCGAACGTCGAGCGCGATTTTTCTTTGCTGCTGGCTGACGGAACGAAGTTTTCCGACGTGACGAAAACAATTCAGTCGCTCGGTATAAAAGAAATTTTAGCGGTCGAAGCGACCGATCTTTTCCGTGGGAAAAATGTTCCGGCTGGAAAATATTCGCTTTTGGTGCGCGTGACGTTCCAGAGCCGCGAGGCGACGCTCACGGAAGCGCAAATCGGCGATTACAGCGGCAAAATCATTTCCGCTCTCGAAAAAACTCTTGGGGCGCAACGCCGCGCCAGCTAATTGCACACTTTCTTCTAAATGTTGGCACCTTGCCGTCTTGGGCGCAGCATGCTGCGCCCCTACAAACGCATAGGCTGCACGACGTACCGAATGAACATGGTTTGTGCTATCTTCACACATAGAGAACCATGAGCGCGCCGATAAAAGTACAGATTTTCGGGCAAGTATATTCCATCCAGGGAGAACTGGATGGAAAGTACGTGCAGAAGCTCGCGAAGTACGTGGACGAAAAAATGCACGACATCGCCGACGTAACGAAGACCGTGGACACGCAAAAAGTCGCGGTGCTGGCGGCGCTGGCGATTGCCGACGAACTCCACGGCCTGCAGCGCGATCGCGGCGATCATGAACAGTTGATGCGCGAACAAGCCGAGCGTTGCCTGACGCTCGTCGAGCGCGCACTGAAGCAAACCGCGTGAAGTAGTAATCGTAATCTTTCAAAATAACTCCCAAAGAAATTGAAGAGAGATTCCTCGCTTCGCTCGGAATGACAGTGTGCGAGTTGGTGCGGTTTTTCATTGGCTCCAGCTTGTTGGGTTGCGGTCCCAGCGGTGGGCGCGGAGCTGTTTGTGGAGGGGGGCGGGGAGAGGGCCCTGGTCGCTGACGGCGATGTTGGCTTCGACGTTGCGGCGTTTGCGCATGCCGGGAATGATGGTGCTGACGTCGGGATTATTAAGGATGAAACGCAGCGCCATTTGCGCCATGGAGTTGCCCGCGGGAACGAGCGGGCGCAATGCTTCGGCGCGGGCCACGCTGTTCTTCAGATTTTCCTGGACAAAATACGTGTTGCGCCAATCGCCCTTTGGCCACTTGCTGTCCACGGTAAGCGTGCCTGTGAGTGTGCCTTCATCGAATGGAACGCGGGCAATGATGGCGACGTTTTTCATGCGGCAGATAGGGAAAAGCGCGTCTTCGGGATTTTGGTCGAAAATGTTGTAGATGACTTGCACAGCGTCGGCGACGCCTTCGAGCACCGCGCGAATACCGTTGCATGGCTCCCAGCGATTGACGCTGACGCCGACGGCTTGGGCTTTGCCGGCCGTGCGCACTTTTTCCACTGCGCGCGGAAGGCGTTCGTCGTTAAGCCAGCGGTCCTCCCAAGTGTGAAACTGGATGAGGTCGAGTTTTTCGACGCCGAGATTGGCGAGACTTTCGTTGACGTACTCTTCGATGTAGTCCGGCGGAAAGCAATCATCGAGAGTGAAATCGCGGCGGCTGGGCCATTGGCGATTCTTGGGCGGAATTTTCGTGGCGACGTACAGTTTTTTTCCGGCGTTGTCGCGCAGAACTTTTCCGAGGATTTGTTCGCTGCGGCCGTCGCCGTAGGCCCACGCGGTGTCAAAGAAATTGCAACCGAGATCGACGGCGCGCTGGAGGGCGTCGAGCGATTCGGCGTCGTCGGAGCCGGTCCAGCCGGCGAGTCCCCACATGCCGTAACCAATTTCACTGACGTTCCATCCGGTGCGGCCGAACTTGCGATAGCGCATCGTGTGCACTCCTGAAGTCGAGCGCACATTATACGGGGAGTGGCCGCGTTCCGTGCTCGGTGTCCCGTGACCAGCGGAGAAGCACAGCCAAGATTCATCGCGCTGCGTCGGCGCGATGCTCCCTCGGGATAGAAATCCTTCTTGGGATTTCTAGTTAACAATAACTGCACCCCCCTCCCCCTGTTTTTCATAAGTGTTCATTCTAAACGTAGTTAAAACCCTTTGCTTTGATACAGTTCTGCAAGTGTTGATTCTAAAGGGACTTACTTGCCACGAAGATCGTGGAAGACAGGCGTTGATTCTAAAGAGCTTAACGGGAATGATTTTGCAGGAAATTGGATGTTCAAGCTGGATGTTTGAGGAGAAACGGAGGGAGAAATATAACTCCGATACGCCCCGACTGCGTCGGGGCAGGCGCCGAACGCGGAGGGATCGACGAGAGGAATGGGATGCGGTGAATCGGGCGAGTTGGCGACTGACTATCAAAGAAGATGGTAGCACAGACATAATGCAGTCGTCAAGTACATTATGGATTACCATTCGAATGAACTGTGGAAAACTTCTAAAGCGTGGTGTCGTGAAATGAAGACCAAAAGTCCCCACTCCTGACGAGGACGAAGCTGTGAAGAAACTCTCTGAATTTCAGTCTTGCAAAAAGAATCACGTGCCGTAAGCTCACGGCATGAGCCAAGAAAATATGACGAGCAAGCAGCCGTTGATCCGCTACGTGAACCGTCAGCAGA
>Ga0209350_1000095_pt1 | contig 55819 bp, 38 predicted proteins | sample GraSoi013_2_20cm_2_FD_185822 | JGI IMG/M metagenome (GOLD analysis project Ga0209350, IMG submission 185822) | Grasslands soil microbial communities from the Angelo Coastal Reserve, California, USA - Sample 09_27_2013_2_20cm (SPAdes) (version 2) | ecosystem: Environmental > Terrestrial > Soil >...
CCCCGCCTGCTCGGCCGCCTGCTGGGCCCGCCCCGGTCGGAGCGGCAGCAGTGCACACAGCAGTAGGCAAAACGCGAGGCTTGGGGAAACGGCGGTGCGACGGCGCTCCCGCATCGGTCCTCCCGGTCGACGGCGTTCCGGTTTCAGCGTGCGTCGCAAGCGCCGTGCCCCTCGTGACGACGGTCACGCGGTGCGTGACGCGACGGTTCGGGATCGCGGCGCGCGATGCTCGCGTTCTACAGGGTGTCGCGCCGCCGCGACGCGGGCTCGGGTACGTGCGGGGTGGAACCCACACTGCAAGCCTGGGGTGAGGGCGGGCGCATGTCTTGCGACGCAACGCCGCCCGCAGCCCCCATGCCCACACATCCCGCACCCGACCCGATCGGCCGACGGGCGACGCCGCAGCGCGCCTCGCGCATGCTCCGGGGTGTCGCGCTCGCCACGCTGGCGGTGGGTGCGGTCGGCGGCTGCGAGCTGCGTCGCGTTCCCGACGGCGCGTGGCGGCTGCGGCAGCTCGCCACGCGGTCCGCCGCGACGCAAGCGCCGTTGGCTGCGGTGCCGCCGCGGGTCTACGCGCTCGATGTGGAGGCGCTGGCCCGCGCCAAGCGCCGCATCCAAAGCCGCGACCCGCGGATCCAGCCGGCCTACGATCAGCTCCTGCGGGAAGCGAGTGCCGCCCTCCTCGTCCCCGCGGCGTCGGTGATGGACAAACGGCGCGTGCCGCCGAGCGGCGACAAGCACGACTATGTGAGCATGGGTCCCTACTGGTGGCCCGATTCCACCAAGCCGGGAGGGGTGCCCTACATCCGGCGCGACGGGGAGCGCAACCCGGAGATCCGGGTCGATTACGATGCTCCACGGCTCGCTGCCATGATCAATGCCGTGACGACGCTCTCCCTCGCATATTATTTCAGCGACGACGAGGAATATGCCGGGCGGGCCAGGTTGCTCCTGCGCACCTGGTTCCTCGATCCGGCCACGCGGATGAATCCGCACCTGCGGTACGGACAGGGCATTCCGGGCATCACCCAAGGCCGGGCCGCCGGGATCATCGAGACGCGTGGGCTCGTCGGCGTGGTGGACGCGATCGGCATGCTGGAGCGCTCACCGGGCTGGACGGCGGCGGACGAGCGCGGCATGGCACAGTGGCTCTCCGCCTACCTCGGGTGGCTACGCTCGAGCGCCATCGGCAAACAGGAGCGCAGCGCGCACAACAACCATGGCACGTGGTACGATGCGCAGGTTGCCGCGCTGGCGCTGTTCACCGACGACACCGCGCTGGCGCGCTCCACGCTCGCGGCTGCCAAGACCCGCCGCATCGCCTCGCAGGTCATGGCCGACGGCCGCCAGCCCTACGAGCTGGCCCGCACCCGCTCACTCGCCTACAGCGTGATGAACCTCGAGGGGCTGTTCCGGTTGGCCCAGCTGGGGCGGCACGTCGGTGTGGACCTCTGGTCTTATCGCTCGCCGCGCGGCGGGAGCATCCGCAAGGCACTCGACTATCTGGCGCCGTACGCCGATCCGCGGCGCAAATGGCCGGGCCACCAGATCACGCCGACCGAGCCCGACCTGCTGGTGTCGGCGCTCGAGCAGGCCCGACTCGCCTACCACGACGCGCGCTATGACGCTCTGCTGCGGCAGATCCCGGAGGACGCGATCGGGGCGCACCGTGCCCTGCTGCTGTATCCCGAGCCGGTCTCACTCGCCGCGGCGTCGCACGCCGGCTCATGACCCTGCTCACCCCGATCGATCGACGCGAAGCGCTGCGGCGCGCCGCCCTCGTCTTGGGCGGCGTGCTCTCCGCTCCGCTCGCCGCGGGCGTGCTGGCGGGCTGCGAGGCCCGCGGCGTGCCGGACGGCACGTGGCGTCCTCAGGCGCTCACGCCGGACCAGGCCGAGCTCGTGGCCACGATCGCAGACCAGATTCTTCCGGCGACCGATACCCCGGGCGCGCGGGCCGTGGGGGTGCATCGCTTCATCGACGCGCTGCTGGCGGAGTCGTACCCAGCCGCGGAGCGGGAGCGGTTCGTGGCCGGCCTCGCGGATCTGGGCCGCACCCTTCAGGCGAGCACGCCGGACCAGCAGCGCGCTGTGCTCGAGCGGCTGGATCGCGAGGCGGCGCCGTTCTTCCGTAGCCTCAAGGAGCTCACGCTCGTCGGCTATTACACGTCCGAGATCGGCGCCACGCGCGAGCTGCACCACGCCCCGGTCCCGGGCCGCTATGACGGGTGTGTCCCTCTCGCGCAGGTCGGGCGGACGTGGGCGGTGTGACCCCCGACGAGCCGTACGACGCCATCGTCGTCGGCTCCGGCATGACCGGCGGCTGGGCCGCGAAGGAGCTGTGTGAGAAAGGGCTCAAGACGCTCGTGCTCGAGCGCGGCCGGCACGTGGAGCACGGCAAGGACTACGTCACGGAGTGGCTGCAGCCCTGGCAGCTGCCGCACCGCGGCCGCGGCGAGGACGCGCTGTATGAGCGCGACTATCCCATCCAGAGCAAGAACTACGCGTTCGGCGAGACGACCCGACACTTCTTCGTCAACGATCGCGAACATCCCTACGTCACTCCCGACGACCAGCCGTTCCGCTGGATCCGGGGCTACCAGCTCGGCGGGCGCAGCCTGATCTGGGGTCGACTGTGCTGGCGCTGGAGCGACCTCGACTTCGAGGCCAACCTGCGCGATGGTCACGGCGTCGACTGGCCGATCCGCTACAAGGACCTGGCCCCCTGGTACGCGCACGTCGAGCGCTTCGTGGGCGTCAGCGGCGAGCGCCTGGGCCTGCCGTACCTGCCCGACGGGGAGTTCCTGCCGCCCTGGGAGTTGAACTGCGCCGAGCTCGTGGTGAAGCGCGGGATCGAGCGCGCCTTCCGCGGGCGTCACATGACGATCACGCGGGTCGCGAATCTCACGCAGGCCCATGAGGGCCGCGGGCCGTGTCGGGCGCGTAACCAATGCGCCCGGGGCTGCAGCTATGGCGGCTACTTCTCGAGCCTCTCCGCGACACTGCCGGCCGCGCAGCGGACCGGCAGACTCACCGTCGTCACCGACGCGATCGTGCACAGCGTGCTCTACGACGAGCGCACAGACCGGGCGACGGGCGTACGGGTGATCGACCGCAATACCAAACAGACGCGCGAGTACACCGGGCGTCTGATCTTCCTCTGCGCCTCGACGCTGGGCACGGCCCAGATTCTCCTGCACTCGAAAACCGCGCGTTTTCCGACGGGGCTCGCCAACTCGAGCGGCGAAGTGGGCCACAATCTGATGGACCACATCTCCAAGGCGGGCGCGAGCGGCACCGTGCCCGGCCTCGAGGACAAGTACGTGTACGGCCGGCGGCCCACCGGGTCGTACGTCCCGCGGTTCCGCAATCTCGGCGGCAAGGGCGACGGCAAGCTGGGGTTCCTGCGTGGCTACGGCATCCAGGCGGGGGCGGGTCGCGAGGGCTGGTCGCGCGGCGCGTCCGAGCCCGGGCTCGGAGCGGAGCTGAAGCAACGGCTGCGGGAGCCTGGCCCATGGGAAATGACCATGCAGGGGTACGGCGAGTGCCTGCCGCGACACCAGAACTACGTCGATCTCGATCCGCAGCGGACCGACGCGTGGGGGATTCCCTTGTTGCGGGTGCACTGTGCCTGGGGCGACAACGAGCGCGCCATCCGCGAAGACGTCAAGACCCAGTCGGCCGAGATGCTCGAGGCCGCGGGCTGCAAGAACGTGGAGACGTACGACCACGACGGCCCGCCGGGGTTCAGCGTGCACGAGATGGGGACGGCGCGCATGGGCCGCGACCCGAAGACGTCGGTGCTCAACGCCCACAACCAAGCGCACGACGTGCCCAACCTGTTCGTCACCGACGGCGCATGCATGGCGAGCTCGTCTTGTGTGAATCCGTCGCTTACCTACATGGCCCTCACCGCGCGCGCGGTGGACTACGCAGTCGGCGAGCACACGCGCGGCAACCTGTGAGCACGCGCGCCACGCAGGCGCAGGTGGCGGCGACCTCGTTCTTTGCGTTGTTCGCGATAGTCGGCCTCGCGCTGTATGGCCTGCCGTTCTTCTACGACTTCATGGTGCGCGACTTCGGCTGGTCGCGCGCCCAGGTCACGTCGGGCAACGCGATCTCCAAGCTGATCGTGGGGCCGCTGTTCGGCTTTTTCGCGGGCTGGCTGGTGGATCGGTTCGGCCCGCGTCGCCTTATGATCGCGGGGATCCTGATGGCCGGCATCGCGCTCGTGGGGCTGGGCATGATCCGCACGCTGGCCGGCTTCTACCTGTTCTATGTCTTCAACGCGCTGGGCAACGTGTGCGGCGGCCCGCTCCCGAACCAGGTGCTCCTGTCGCGCTGGTTCACGGCGACGCGCGGCCGTGCCATGGGGGTCGCCTATCTCGGGATCGGCATCGGGGGCGCGCTCGTGCCGTTCCTGGCAGTGTGGCTGACGCGGGCTGCGGGATGGCAGGGGGCGCTACAGGTCCTCGGCGCGCTGATCATCCTCGTCGCCCTCCCGATGGCGTGGTTCGTTCCCGAATCGCCCGCCTCCCCAACCTCCCCAACCTCCACAACCTCCACAACCTTCTCGATCGTGCGCTCCCCAGCCTTTTATCTCCTCCTCGTCGGCAGCACGTGCTCGATCGCCGCCGTCGGTGGGACGAACCAGCACCTGAAGCTCTTCTTAAGCCTCGACCACGGCTACGCGCAGACGGCCGCCGCGCAGGTCGCTTCGCTGGTGCTGGTCTCGAGCCTGGTCGGCCGACTGGGGATGGGATGGCTGGCGGATCGGATCCCGAAGAAATACGTGATGCTCCTGATCTATCTGCTCGTCGTCTCCGCGATCCCCCTGCTCTTTCTGACGGCGACTCCGGGGGCGATCTACTTGTTCGCCGTCGTCTTCGGGATCGGACTCGGGGGCGAGTACATGGTCATCCCGCTGATGGCAGCCGAGCTCTTCGGCGTGCAAGTGCTCGGTCGTGTCATGGGGATCGTGCTCGCGGCCGATGGCGTGGGCGAAGCCGTCGCACCCTGGCTCGTCGGGCGGATGCGCGACGCGGCCGGGAGCTACGCGTCCGGTTTCGTGGCGCTGATCGTCTGTGCGCTGGTGGGCGCGGTGGCGATTTCGTTCCTGCCGAGGACCTCACCCCCTGTGTCCACCTTCGTAGGGGCGCAGCATGCTGCGCCCCTACGGGAGGGCTGATGGCCCCCCAGCGCATCGGCGTCATCATGAACGGCGTCACCGGGCGCATGGGCCTGAACCAGCACCTGGTCCGCTCGATCCTCGCGATCCGGGAGCTGGGCGGCGTCGCGTTGCCGAACGGCGATCGGCTCGTCCCCGACCCGATCCTGGTGGGGAGGAACGAGGCGAAGCTCCGCGACATCGCGTCCACCCACGGCCTGACCCGCGTCTCGACCGATCTGGACGCCTGTCTCGCGAACCTAGCGGATGAGATCTACTTCGACGCCACGGTGACGAGCTTGCGCGTCGGTCATGTGCGCCGCGCGATCGCGGCGGGGAAGCACGTCTACTGCGAGAAGCCGCTTGCGGCCACCACGACCGAGGCGCTCGAGCTCGCGAAGGCAGCGGGCGCCGGCGGCGTGAAGCACGGAGTGGTCCAGGACAAGCTGTTCCTTCCCGGCATCCGCAAGCTCAAGCGGCTGGTGGATGACGGCTTGTTCGGGCGCATCCTGAGCGTGCGCGGCGAGTTCGGCTACTGGGTGTTCGAGGGTGATAGCGAGCCGGCGCAGCGACCGTCGTGGAATTATCGCAAGGAAGAGGGCGGCGGGATCATCCTCGACATGTTCGCCCACTGGCGCTACCTGCTCGACCACACCTTCGGGCCGGTCACCGCCGTGCAGTGCACCGGCGCCCGGCTCATCCCCGAGCGGGTGGACGAGCAGGGCCGCCGCTACGCCGCGACCGCCGACGACGCCGCGTTCGCCACGTTCAAGCTGGACGGCCCGGCGGGGGAGATCCTCGCGCAATTCAACTCGTCGTGGGCAGTGCGCGTCTACCGGGACGACTTGTTGCAGATCCAGGTGGACGGCACGCTCGCGAGCGCCGTCGCAACCCTGCGCGGCTGCAAGATCCAGCGCCGCGCCGACACGCCACGAGCGGTGTGGAACCCGGATGTGCCCGATTCGGTCGACTACGATGCGTCGTGGCAGGATGTGCCCGACGACGGGCTGTTCGACAACGCGTTCAAAGTGCAGTGGGAGCGGTTTCTACTTCACGTCGTGACGGGCGCCCCGTTCCCCCACGATTTTTACGAAGGCGCAAAGGGGGTGCAGCTCGCGGAGCTGGCGCTCGAGTCGTGGCGCGAGCGGCAGTGGGTGGATGTGCCTGCCCTTAGTCCCCCCTCTCCCGAAGGGAGAGGGGGTCAGGGGGTGAGGACCGCCGGCCGTCGCCGCGTGCCCGCGCGCGTGATCCGCTTGCCCCTTTTCGATGGCAGCGTTGCGCCTCACACGCTGCGTGAGCCGGTCGTGTGGCCTGCGCCCGTTGGGCCAATCCGGTCTCGTGTGGCCTATGCGGCTGCCCACGTCGTGTCCGACCCACTCGCCGGCGGCGATCCGTTGGGCGGTGCGCAGCTCGACTGGGACGCCACCCTCGCGTACCGCCGCCACCTGTGGTCCCTTGGGCTCGGGGTCGCGGAAGCGATGGACACCGCCCAGCGCGGCATGGGGCTCGACTGGCACGCGGCACGCGAGCTGATCCGCCGCTCGCTCGCCGAAGCGCGTGCCACCGGGGGGAGCGGCGCGATCGTGTGCGGCGCGGGCACCGACCAGCTCGCGCCCGCCGACGGCATCACCCTCGCCGACGTGGAGCGCGCGTACGAAGAGCAGGTCGGCTACGTGGAAGAGCAGGGGGGACGGGTCGTCTTGATGGCGAGCCGGGTCCTGGCGCGCGCGGCGCGCGGGCCCGACGACTACGCTCGGGTCTATGGGACCGTGCTGCGGCAGGTGAGCCGCCCCGTCATCCTGCACTGGCTCGGCGACATGTTCGACCCGCAGCTCGCGGGGTACTGGGGCACGCGCGACCTCGACAACGCCATGGATGCCTGCCTCGCGATCATCTGCGAGCACCGCGCCAAGATCGACGGGATCAAGATCTCGCTGCTCGACGCGGAGCGCGAGGTCGCGCTGCGCCGCCGGCTCCCGGGCGGGGTGCGCATGTACACTGGGGACGACTTCAACTACGAGCGGTTGATTCTGGGCGACGCGCGGGGTTACAGCGATGCACTGCTCGGCATCTTCGACGCGATCGCGCCCGTCGCCTCGGCGGCGCTCCAGGCGCTCGACCGCGATGACGTGCCGGCCTATCACGCGGCGCTCGAGCCCACGGTGCCGCTGGCGCGTCACATCTTTGAGGCTCCCACGCATGCGTACAAAACCGGCATCGTGTTCCTCGCCTACCTGAACGGCCACCAGCCACACTTCCGCATGCTCGGCGGCGCGGAGAGCTGGCGCTCCGTGCCGCATCTGGCGGATGTGTTTCGTCTCGCTGACCAGGCTGGCCTGCTCAGCGATCCGGAGCGGGCCGCGTCTCGGATGAGCCGCGTGCTTGCGGTCGCGGGGATCGCGTGACCGGAAGACTGACCCCGGGCGCAAGCCCGGGAAGCCCGAGCCTTCACCGGCTCAGCCTGAACCAGATCACGGCGGAGCGCGCCAGTCTCAAGGACGTCGTCGACGCCTGTGCCCGGCACGGCGTGCCGTACGTCGCCGTGTGGCGCCACAAGCTCGCCGACGTGGGCGTGAAGACGGCGGCGTGTTTGCTGCGCGACGCCGGAGTCCGTGTGTCGAGCGTGTGCCGCGGCGGGATGTTTCCGGCGGCCACAGCCGACCAGCGAGCGGCGCGGATCGAGGAGAATCGGCGCGCGGTGGACGAGGCGGCGGCCCTCGGCGCGGAAGTGCTCGTGCTGGTGTGTGGGGCCGCGCCCGACAAGGATATCGCGGCCGCCCGGCGCATGGTGGCCGACGGCATTGCGGAGCTGGTCCCATACGCGCGGGAGCGCGGCGTGCGGCTCGGCATCGAGCCGATGCATCCGGGATTCGCGGCCGAGCGCTCCTGCATCACGACACTGCGCGAGGCGCACCGTGTCGCCGAAGGGCACGACGCGGCGACCGTCGGTGTCGTAGCCGATACATATCACATCTGGTGGGACCCCGAGCTGTACGATGAGCTGTCGCGGGCGGCGGGCCGGCTGGTCGGGCTTCACGTCTCCGACTGGCTCGTCCCCGTGCACGACATCCTGATGAATCGCGGCATGATGGGCGACGGCGTGATCGAGCTGCGGCGGATTCGCGCAGCCGTCGAGGGCGCGGGCTACGCCGGTCCCATCGAGGTCGAGATCTTTAACCAGGCAGTGTGGGATACGCCGCTCGATACGCTCATGCCATTGGTGAAGGAGCGGTATCTCGCGTGCGTGTAGGCCTCACCTACTCTCCACATGTCGTCGGGTCCTCACCCCCTGTCCCCCTCTCGTCGGGTCCTCACCCCCTGTCCCCCTCTCGTCGAGTCCTCACCCCCTGTCCCCCTCTCCCTTCGGGAGAGGGGGAACGGGGAAACGAGCTCCGAGGCCTTGCTCCTCGACGCCCGTTCATCGTCCCCCCTCTCCGCGTATGCGGAGAGGGGGACAGGGGGTGAGGACGAATCGCGATGAGGAGGGTAGGGGTGATGACCCTGGGGTGGACAGGGGTTCTCGGGTGGACAGGTGTCGAGCACGTAACTGGAGGGCGATATGAACACGATTCGGCGCTGGTTCGTCCATGTGATAATCGTCGGTCTCGCCGCGAACCTTCCCGCATGGCCCCTCGCGGCCCAGACGGTCCCCATCGGCGCAGCCGACATCGCCGGTGCCGTCACGGGCCCGAACGGGCCGGAAGCGGGCGTGTGGGTGATCGCTGAGACCCACGACCTGCCGACGAAGTTCGTCCGCATCGTGGTGACCGATGATCAGGGACGTTACCTGATCCCAGACCTTCCCAAGGCGACGTACGCTGTGTGGGTGCGCGGCTACGGCCTGGTCGACTCGCCCAGGACCCAGGCCACGCCAGGGAAGCCGCTCAACCTGACCGCGGTGCCCGCACCCAATCCGCGCGCGGCCGCCGAGTACTACCCGGCCGGCTACTGGTTCTCGTTGATCCGGGTGCCGGACAAGCGCGAGTTCGCGGCCGCCACGTCCACCGGAGCCGATGAGACGCACAGCGCCCCCGCCGTGAAGAGCCAGGCGGAGTGGCTCAGGATCATGAAGTCGGGCGGGTGCTGGGCCTGTCATCAACTGGGGAGCAAGGGAACGCGCGAGATCCCCGCGGCCTTGGGATCGTTTCCGTCCTCGGTGGCCGCGTGGCAGCGGCGGCTGCAGTCGGGGCAGGCGGGCGCCCAGATGATGGGCACGGTGAGCCAGCTGGGCGCGCAACGCGCCTTCGCGATGTTCGCCGACTGGACCGACCGCATCGCGGCGGGCGAAGTGCCTCCCACGCCACCCCGGCCCCAGGGCGTGGAGCGTAATGTGGTCATCACCGAGTGGGACTGGGCCGACCCCAAGGCGTATCTGCACGACGAGGTCTCGACCGATCGGCGCGACCCGACGATCAACGCGCACGGCTCGCTCTACGGATCGCTCGAGCTGAGCGCCGACTATCTGCCCGTGCTCGACCCGCTGCGCAACGCCACCAGCCGCGTCCCGCTCACGGTGCGCGATCCCAACACCCTGCCGGCCGCCGGCGCACAGCCGTTTCAGCCGTCGGCCTACTGGGGCAGCGAAACGATCTGGACCAGCAAGGCCAACGTGCACAACCCGATGTTCGACGAGCGCGGCCGGGTGTGGCTCACCGCCACCGTGCGACCGCCCGACAACCCGGCCTTCTGCAAGGCGGGGTCGAGCCACCCATCGGCGCAGCTGTTTCCGCTGAACCGCGCGGGACGTCATCTCGCCATGTACGATCCGAAGACGGGGAAGCTCACGCACATCAGCACCTGCTTCTCGACCCACCACCTGATGTTCGCGGAAGATGCGAACCGCACGCTCTGGACTTCGGGAGGTGGCCCGGTCGTGGGCTGGCTGAACACGAAGCTGTTCGACGAGACGGGCGATGAGGAGAAGTCACAGGGCTGGACGGCCCTGATCCTCGACACCAACGGCAACGGCAAGCGCGATCCCTACGTGGAGCCCGACCAGCCGGTCGATCCCACGAAAGACAAACGCATCACGGCCGGCTTCTATGCTGTCGCCCCGGCGCCCGACGGCTCGATCTGGGCCACGTCGCTGTACTTCCCGGGTGCGGTCGTGCGTCTCAACCCGGGAGCGCATCCCCCCGAGACGGCCCTCGCAGAGCTGTACGAGCTGCCGCTCAATCAGTCGGGCGAGCCGGTCGAGGGGTTCTCACCCCGGGGCGGCGACGTGGACCGGAACGGCGTGTACTGGACGGCCCTCGCGAGCGGGCATCTCGCGAGCTTCGACCGCCGCAGGTGCAAAGGCCCGCTCAACGGACCGACGGCGACCGGCCAGCATTGCCCCGAAGGGTGGACGTTCTATCCGGAGCCGCTGCCGCAGCTGCAAGGCGTAACCACCCCGGGGAGTGCCGAGGCGAGCTACTACACCTGGGTCGATCAGTTTGGGACACTCGGTTTGGGCGCGAACCTGCCGATCGACACCGGTAACGGCTCGGAGGGGCTGCTCGTCCTGAAGGACGGGAAATGGATCGTGCTGCGCGTTCCCTATCCGATGGGATTCTACACGAAATGGATGGACGGCCGGATCGACGATGCGAGCGGCGGCTGGAAAGGGCGGGGGCTGTGGGCGACGGTGAGCACCCGGGCGCCGTTCCACATGGAAGGTGGCAAGGGGACCACGAGCAAGGTGCTGCACTTCCAGCTGCGGCCCGATCCGCTGGCGCGATAGCCCGAGTCCTCTGGAGGCTCTATGCATGTGTCACCGCGTCGCGATTTCCTGGGACGGCTCGGCGCAGCCGTCACCGGGCTCGCCGGCAGTAGCGCGTTCGCGTCAGTCCCGGGCGAGTCGCTGCCCCGGGAGCCGCGCCGACAGCCGCTGCCGACGTCATCGTGGGATATGTCGTGGGTCGACCGCCTGAAAAACGCGTCGTATCGCGCGGTCTTCGACGCCAATGAGGTCGCGGACGGATTCGCGCTGGACCTCGCCGGGATGTTCATGGACCAGTTCCGCGGCGTCTATGGGACCCGCGACGAGGAAACCCGCGCCGTTATCGTGGCCCGCCAGCTCGGCGCGCCGCTCGCGTTCGGGGACAGCCTGTGGGCCCGCTACGAGATCGGCGTGGAGACACACGTAAACGATCCGACGACGCACGCGCCCGCCCGCCGCAATCCGTTCTGGTCGGCGCCGGCAGCGTCCCCCCGCGCGCACGACCGGTCCACACTCGACGCGCTCCTCGGCCGCGGCGCGACCCTGCTCGTCTGCAACATCGCCGCGATGAACTGGGCCGCCCGACTCGCGCAGAAACTCGAGCGTGACGTCGAGGAAACGCGGAACCAGGTGCGCAACGGACTGGTCCCGGGTGCGATTCTCGTCCCTTCAGGAATCTTCGCTCTCATTCGAGCTCAGAACGCGGGTTGCGCGTTCATGCGCGGTGCGTAAGCGGCATGACACGGCGGCGGGAATTTCTCGCGAGCCTGGGTGCGTTCGCAGCGGCGACATCCCGGGGCTGGACCCCGGGCTCGCGCCCGGGGTCAGCGAGCTCTCTGACACTGGGCGATCGCGAGTACTGGCTCGACGTGCTGGCGCGGCTCACCGAGCCCGTGCTGACGAACCTGGCGGAGGGGCGCTTACGCCAGCGGATGCCGGTGGAGATCGCACCCGCGGGTCAGCCGGAGCGGCGGGACTACACGCACCTCGAGGCCGTGGGCCGGTTGCTCACCGGCATCGCCCCGTGGCTCGAGCTCGCGGACGACGGGTCGCCCGAAGCCGAGCGACGGCGGCGCTACGCCGGGCTGGCGCGGCGCGGCCTCGGCGCCGCGACCGACCCTGCGTCGCCCGACTTCCTCAACTTCGCGCGCGGCCGGCAGCCGCTGGTGGACGCGGCGTTCCTGGCGCACGCGATCGTGCGCGCGCCCGGTGCGCTGTGGGAGCGGCTCGACGCCGGCACCAGGCGAAACGTAGTCGCCGCTCTCAAGGCGACGCGCGCCATCGAGCCGCCGCTCAGCAATTGGTTGATGTTCAGCGCGATGATCGAGGTCGCACTGAGCATGATGGGTGAGGACTGGAACCGCACCCGCGTGGATGTCGCCCTGCGCCAGCACGAGCTGTGGTACAAGGGGGACGGGATGTACGGGGACGGGCCGCCATTCCACTGGGATTACTACAACAGCTTCGTGATCCAACCGATGCTGCTGGACGTGATGCGTCTGGTGGGGTCTACGACGCCCGAGTGGCAGGCGCAGCGTGCGCCGATCCTGGCGCGGGCGCGCCGCTACGCCGCCATCCAGGAGCGCTTGATCTCGCCCGAGGGCACCTTCCCGCCCATCGGCCGCTCCCTCGCCTATCGGTTCGGCGCGTTCCAGCTCCTCGCGCAGATGGCGCTGAGGCACGAGCTGCCTGACGGCGTGAGTCCGGCGCAAGTCCGCAGCGCGCTGACGGCTGTGATGCGCCGCATGATCGAGGCGCCGGGAACGTTCGACGCCGGCGGTTGGCTCACGATCGGATTCTGCGGGCACCAACCGCATATCGGCGAGGGTTACATCTCGACGGGCAGTCTCTACCTCTGTTCCGCCGCTCTGCTCCCGCTGGGGTTGCCCCCGACGGACGAGTTCTGGTCCGCCCCGCCCGCAGACTGGACGGCCCGCAAGGCGTGGAGCGGGCAGGACCTGCCCGCGGACCACGCGATCTGACGCCGTGCTGCCGGCATACTTGCTCACGCTGATCGCGCTGCAGACGGCGCCCGCCACCCGCGTCGACTGGCCCACCTTTCTCGCGCGCCAGGACCTCGTCTGGGACCGGCTCCCCACCGGGTGGGGCGAGAGCGCGTTCATCGGTAACGGCCGCCTCGGCGCCACGATCGACGCGCGCGACGGCGCGCTCGGCTGGACCATCAATCGCACCGATGTCGTGCACGATCAGTCGCGCTATCCCATCGGGCGGGTCGCATTAAAGACCGCCGGAACAGCGCAGGGCGGCACCGCACGCTTGACGCTGTGGGACGCGGAGGCGAGCGGCACGCTGACGACCGATCTCGGCGCGGTGCGCTGGCGCAGCTTCACGGCGGCCCGGCCGTCGGTGATCGTCATCGTGCTCGAGGGAACGGGCGGCGAGAGCGCGGTCGCGCTCGACTGGGCGGCCGCCGAAGCGCGTCCCCCGCGCAAAGTGTATCGCAAGGATCCCTTTGCGCCCGAGGACCTGCACCCACCGCCGGTTGTGACCCGGTCACCCGACGAAATCACAAGTGTACAGTCGTTCCTCGGGGGCGGGGCGCATGCCGAGACGATCCTGTCCTCACAGAGGGGAAGGATCTTCTACGTCAGCATCGGTCAGGGCAGCACTGACCGCGAAGCCCTCGCCGAAGCCCGTGCTGCGACCCGTGAGGCCGCGCAGCTGGGACTGCGGCGCCTCGAGTCGGACCACCGAACCTGGTGGCACGCCTATTATCCCGAGAGCTTTGTCACGTTTCCCGACGCCCGTCTCGAGGCCTACTACTGGATCCAGATCTACAAGCTCGGCTCCGCCATGCGGGCGGACGGGCCCATTCTCGACTTGAACGGCCCCTGGTTCAACGCCACGCCCTGGCCCGGCATCTGGTGGAACCTGAACATCCAGCTCACCTACTCGCCGCTGTTCCGGGCCAACCGGCTCGACCTGGCGGAGTCGCTGTTTCGCAACCTGGACCGCCATCGGCAGGCGTTGATCGACAACGTCCCCGAGCGGCTGCGCGGCGACGCGGCGGCGATCGGGCGCAGCTCGGGCCCCGATCTCGTGCGGCCGGTCGATCTCGCGACGGCGCAGAGCGACGCTGCGCACGAGATGGGCGACCTGCCGTGGACCCTGTATTACTACTGGCTCTACTATCGCTACCAGATGGACGACCGCATCCTGCGCGACCGGGTCTATCCGTTGCTCAAGCGCGCGATCGGGAACTATCTCGCCTACGTGGAGCGCGGGGAGGACGGGCGGTGGCACCTGCCTCCGACGGAGTCGCCGGAGCTCGCGACGATGCCCGATGCGAACTACGATCTCGCGCTGCTCACATGGGGCCTCGAGACGCTGATCGCGAGCGCGGACCGGTTGCAGCTCGAGGATCCCCTGCTGCCGCGCTGGCGCGACGTGCTCGCCAACCTCACCCTGTTCCCGACCGATTCGTCCGGCCTCATGGTGGGCCGCGGCAGGCCCTGGAAGGAATCGCACCGTCACTACTCGCACTTGTTGGCGATCTATCCGCTCCACCTCATCACGCCCGATCGCCCCGACGCGCGCTCCCTCATCGAGGCCTCGCTGCGCACCTGGGAGCGGGACGCGGCGCTGTTTCGCGGCTACTCGTTCACCGGCGGCGCGTCGATGCACGCGCTGCTCGGCCAGGGTGATACTGCGCTCGCTCGACTCACCTTGTATCTCGACGCGCCGCGCTACATGCAGCCGAACACGTTCTACGCCGAGGCGGGTCCCGTGATCGAGACGCCGCTCTCGGCGGCCACGTCGATCCAGGACATGTTGCTGCAGGATTGGGGTGGGGCCTTACGCGTCTTCCCCGCGGTGCCGGGTGCCTGGACTGACGCGGCGTTCGATCGGCTACGCGCGGACGGCGCGTTTCTCGTGAGCGCGGTGCGGCACGGCGGCCGCACCGCGTGGGTGCGGATCGAGAGCCTCGCGGGCGAGCCGTGCCGGGTCGTCGTGGCCCATTGGGACTCGGCCGTGGTGCGGGAGCACACGGGGCCGGTTCCGCGCTTGACGAAAGGGACCGCGGGGGACTACGTGATCGAGTTGCACAAGGGGGCGTCGGTGGTGCTCGCTCCCGATGCGACGACGCCGCTACCCGAGGTGAGTCCCGTGATGCGACCAGCGTCCGGTCGCAACCCGCTTCCCATCCTGCAGGATGGGCCCGATCGTGCCCCCGCGCCGGGGCGCAACCCGGGGTACTGACACATTCGCGCGCCCGCGCTGGCACTCGTCATGGGCCTGCCCGTCGCGGCGTTCGGGCAGGACGCCCGCGTCGTGATCCACGCCGACCAGGGGCGCGACACCATCAGCCGCCACATCTACGGCCAGTTCGCCGAGCACCTGGGGCGCGGCATCTACGACGGCTTCTGGACCAAGAGCGGTACCGGCCGCTGGCACCTGCGTGACGACGTGATCGCGGCGCTGCGCAAGATCCAGGTCCCGAACGTCCGCTGGCCGGGCGGTTGCTACGCCGATCGCTACCACTGGCAGGACGGGATCGGCCCGCCCGAGCAGCGTCCCACGATCGTCAACACCATGTGGGGCAACGTCACCGAAGACAACAGCTTCGGGACGCACGAGTATCTCGAGCTGGTCGATCGCCTCGGTGCCGCGCCGTTCATCGTGGGCAACGTCGGCAGCGGCACCCCGCGCGAGATGGCCGAATGGTGGGAGTACGTGAGCTTCGATGGCACGAGCCCGATGACCACGCTGCGGAAGCAGAACGGCCACGCCACGCCCTGGAGCGTGCGCCTCTGGGGCGTGGGCAATGAAAGCTGGGGCTGCGGCGGCAACATGACGCCCGAGTACTACGCCGACGTCTATAAGCGCTTCGCCACGTTCCTGCCGGCCTACGGTCCGGCCCGTCCCTTCCGGATCGCGACCGGCCCCAACTCCGAAGACGTCCATTGGACGGACGTCGTGATGCGCGACGCGGGCCGCATGATCGACGGCCTCGACCTGCACTACTACACAGTCGTAGGCTCCTGGGCCCACAAAGGCTCGGCCACCGAGTTCACGGAACGAGAATGGTTCGCCGCCCTGCAGAAGGCGCTGCACGTGGAAGACCTGATCACGCGGCACGCCGCGGTGATGGACCAATACGACGCCCGCAAGCGCGTGGCGCTCGTCGTGGGCGAGTGGGGCCTGTGGCACGATGTGGAGCCGGGTACCAATCCGGGTTTCCTGTACCAGCAGAACACGCTGCGCGATGCGCTCGTCGCCGCCGTGTCGCTCGACATCTTCAACCGCCACGCCGATCGGGTCCGCATGGCCAACATCGCGCAGACGATCAACGTGCTGCAGGCGATGATCCTGACCGAGGGAGATCGGATGGTCCTCACGCCCACCTATCACGTGTTCGAGCTGTACACGGTGCACCACGATGCCGTCCTGCTCCCGATGACGCTCGAGGGCACGGAGCCGCGCTACGAGCTCGAGGGGCAATCCATTCCCGCCGTGAGCGGCTCCGCGTCACGCGATAAGGAGGGCCGGATTCACATCACGCTCACCAATCTCGACCCGAACCGCGGCCGGACCGTGAGCGGGGAGATCACGGGTGCGCACGTGTCTCGCGTGTCGGGGCGCGTGCTGACCGCGGCGGCGATGAACGCGCACAACACGTTCGATCGGCCCGCGGTCGTCCAGCCGGCGCCGTTCACGGGCGCGCGCGTCTCGGGCGAGAAGGTCACCGTGGATTTGCCACCCAAGTCGGTCGTCGTGCTCGAGCTGCAATGAGCCCACCGCTAGGAGCCGCTCCATGACCACCCGTCGCCAATTCGTCCAAACGTCCGTCGCCGCGATCCTGTCCTCACCCCCTGGCCCCCTCTCCCTTCGGGAGAGGGGGAACGCCCGACTTCCCATCGGCTTCTCGACGCTCGGCTGCCCGGCGTGGACCTGGAAGCAGATCCTCGACTTCGCACAGACGCACGAGTACGCGGCGATCGAGCTGCGCGGGCTCCAGAAGAACATGGACCTGACCCTCGCGCCCGAGCTCTCACGCGACGGCGAGCGCATCGAAGAGTCGAAGCGGGAGCTGCGCGAGCGCGGGCTCAAGATATCCGACCTCGGCGCCTCGGCGCAGCTCCACGAGCAGGAACCTGCCAAGCGCACCGCCCAGCTCGACGAGGCACGCCGCTTCATCGACCTGGCGGAGACGCTGCGCGCTCCCTACGTGCGTGTGTTCGGCAACAATTACGTGAAGGGTGTGCCGCGCGACATGATGCTCGCGCACATCGCTCGGGGCTTGCGCGAGCTGGGCGATTACGCCCGACCCAAGGGCGTCACCGTGTTGATCGAATCACACGGCGATTTCACCGACTCCCCCTCGCTGCTCGCGCTGCTCGAGCAGGCGGCCTCCCCCGCTGTCGCCCTGCTGTGGGACGCGCATCACACGTTCGTCTCCGGCAAGGAGCAGCCCGAAGACACGGTCCGCCAGCTGGGGCGCTACATCCGGCACGTGCACCTCAAAGACTCGGTGCCGTCCGCCGCGACTGCGGGGGGCCGCCGCTACGTGCTCACCGGTATGGGCGAGGTGCCGGTGCGGCGGCAGATCGAGGCGCTCGCGCGCAGCAGTTACCGCGGCTACTACAACTTCGAATGGGAAAAGCGCTGGCACCCCGAGATCGAGGAGCCGGAGGTCGCATTCGCGCAGTTCGCCACGGTCGCCGCCGGATATCTGCGCCAGGCCGGCGTGGCGGAGCTACCGGCGCAGTAGGAAGATCACGGTTGGGTCGAGCGGATAGCGCCCGAAGCGCCGGCCGTAGATCGCGAGTCCCCCGGGCAGCTCGGCGTCGACCTCCAACCGGATCACCAGCTGGCCCTGCGCGGCCGCGCGCTCGAGCGCGTCACGCGGTACCGCCACGCGCAGCATCGTGCCGTACGATCCGGCCTCGCGCAGCCGCCGGTCGTGCATCTGATAGTGCCACGACAGGATGCCCCGATGGTCGGCGGGGTCGTCGGCGAGCGTGGCGCGCCCGGCGATCACCCCGTTGATGCGGAGCGTCACGGCGCTGGGGAATCGCTGTTCGTCGGTCATCGGGTAGGCGTTCGGGTTCAGGCTGGGGTCGAGCGTGCCTCGACCCCGCATGAAGTCCCCTTCGATTCGACCGCTGCCCGCGCGGTCCTTGCCGAACAGCTGCTTGGACGAGACTTCGGCTACGAACACCGCGCTGTCGAGATCGGCGAGCGCGATTGCCGCGGGCCACGCCACCCGATACTCGAAGAACCCCGATCCCGCGCCGTTCACCTTCACTCCATCCATCACATTCCATTGCTTGAGCGACCAGGCCGCGGAATCGAAGCGGGCTGGGTCGATCGACACCAGACGCGCGCGCCGGCCGTCGTCCAGTCGGACCTCGGGCGACGGCTCGCCCTCCACCACGAACGTGCAGAAGTTGCGATGCAGCACCGTGCCTGCTCCGTCCTCCAGGCGCACCGCGAGCACGAGCACGGCCGGCCCAGCGGGCACGGTGATCTGCAGCGGCTCGAGCCGCCCCGTCATCCACGGATGGAAGGGCACGTGCCGCGTCGTCTGGACGTACACATGCCTCTGGCCGAGTGCGTCCCAGCCGTACAGCTCCGCGCGCAGCGTCAGGCTGTCGCCCCACGTCTTGCCGTCCGTCAGAAACGACGCGTACAGCGGCACCCGCACGTCGGCCCCGGCGGCCGCGGCCTGGCTGAGCGAGTCGCCCACCACGACGTATACGGGTGCATGGAGATCCCGCAGCGACATCCCGTCCACCAGCTCGCCCAACCCCGTTTCCTTGTCGGAGCGGTCGTAGCGCCAGTAGCCGTTCCATTCGTTGACCACGTCGTGCAGCTCGGTGTAGAGCCAGCCGGCGATCTTGGGGTGGCGCCGGAACGCGTTCACCGCCCGGTGGTAATCCCAGCTCCAGTCGACGTCGCCGGTGCTCCCCTCGTAACCCCAGACATTGCCGAACTCGCTGTTGATGTCGGGTTGCCGCGCCTGGCGGTAGCCGGCCTCGAAATTCCAGGGCGAGCCCGGGTAGGTACTGTCGCTCACCACCCGATCGTGCTCCTCCCACGCCCAGCCCGGCAGGTAGGAGTGCCACGAGTTCAGGTCGGTCTCGGTGTGGCCGCGGCCACAGCAGGGAGAGTTGTCTTCCACCAGGCGCGTGGGGTCGAGGGCCTTCGTCGCGCGATACAGGGACGCGACCCAGCCTTGCGTCTCGGGACGATAGACCTCTTTTCCCCCGGCCTTGGTGAATAACCCCCACGTCTCGTTGAACAGCACCCAGGCGAAGATGGCGGGGTGGTTGTAGTCGCGCGCCACCATGCCTCGGAGAGTCGACTCCGCTTCGCGGCGCATGGCGGAGTCGGGCTCTCCCCACGAATTGGGCACGTCCGCCATGATCAACAGCCCCAGCCGGTCGGCCCAATACAGCTTGCGCGGTGATTCGACCTTGACGTGCTCGCGCAGCCCGGTGAGACCGATACTCTTGGCGCGCAGGATCTCGGCGCGTACGAACGAGTCGCTCGGATACGTATAGAACCCGCCCGGGTGGAACGCCTGGTCCAGCGTCAGCTGCAGGTACAGCGGCCGGCCGTTCAGCGCGACATAGCGGTAGTCCGTGCCGGGGAGGTTGACGACCGAAATCTTTCGCATCCCGAAGTAGCTCCGGACGCGGTCGTCGCCGACGGCGGCATCCACCTCGTAGAGAAACGGGTCGTCGAGCGACCACAGGTGGGCGTGCGGGATGGGCACGTCGAACGTCACCTGGTCCGCTCCCTTCGCCACGCGCCAGCTCACCGTGGGGACTCGGGCGTTCCTGAAGCGCAGTGTGAGCGTGAGGTCGCGCAGGGCCTTCTCCAGCAGCCGCGCCGTCACCACCACGCGCCCGCGGTCGATGTCGGGCGTGAAGTGAAGTGTGCGGAGCGGTGAGCTTCCTCGCGCTTCGAGATAGGGCGTCTGCCAGATGCCGCGCGCGTTGCCGTAGCCCTGCTTGCCTTCGAGCTTGAAGGCGCGGGGGGCGTCATCGATCCGGAGCACGAGCCGCTGCGAATGTCCGGCCTTTGCGTACTTGGTCAGCTCGAACTCGAACGGGATGTAGCCGCCTTCGTGAGTGCCGAGCTTCTGGCCGTCGAGCCAGGCGGTGGTGCGCCAGTCGGCTGCGCCGATCACGAGGAACACGCGACGCCCGGCCCACGCCGCGGGAACGGTGATCGCGCGGGAGTACCAGCCGATCACGGCGCTGTCGGGCACGCCCGACAGCGGGCTGCCCCAGGGGAAGGGCACGAGGATCTGGCGTGGCGCCGGCAGGTCGCCTCGAGACCAACCGCGGACCTCTCCCGAGTCGGGCGCGTCGAACTGGAATTGCCACAGCCCGTTCAGGTTCTGCCACAGGTCGCGCTGGAAGTCGGGCCGGGGATGCTCGGGGAGGGGGGTCCTCACCCCCTGTCCCCCTCTCCCTTCGGGAGAGGGGGGACTCAAGACCAGAGCTGCCGCGGCAACAGTGATCGTCGCGAACGTTTTTGTCTTGCCACGTGCCATCATCGGCACTGGCCCGAGGGCACGCTGATGGGCTGACCCGTCGGCACCGGTGTCCCGAAGTCGGGCGAGCCATCCGCATGCCATGCGAATCGCTGCATCCGGATCACCCGATCCCACCCCGGCCGGGCATCGACCTTGGAGTGGTAGACGATCCAGTCCTCCAGGCTGTCCGGGGACATGGTGAAGCTGGCATGTCCCACCCCGTACACCGTCGCGGTGCCCGTGAACACGGGTCCGGTCTTGAGCCAGCTGCTCGAGTCCATCGGATCGGAGTCCGAGCTCTTCAGGCGAAGCTGTCCCAGCCGGTAGTCCGCGAGCCAGGACTCCCGCGTCGAGTAGATGATGAACGTCTGGTCTCCGTGCGAGAGAAACTCCGGCCCTTCGTTCAAATCCAGCTCGGTACCGTGCTCCCAGCTCTCGGTCGGGGAGGAGATGCGGACCCGGTCGCTCTGGATGGTCCACGGGTTGGACATGCGCGCGATGTACAACTGCTGCGGCGTCCTGTCCGTGGGGGCGTTCGCTTCCCACCCCGACCACACCGCGTACAGCACGCCGTGCAGACGGCTCACGGTGAGATCGATCGCCCAGATGCCACCGGTGTCCAGCATTCCCTTGTCGCGGTATTCCCCCTGGGGGTCATCGCTGATGGACTGCAGCACCCCGCTCCGCTGATGAATGAATGGTGGGCCGGTCTCCCCCGCCGCGTAATAGATGTACCACCGGCCATCGATGTAGTGGAGCTCCGGCGCCCACACGTTGGTCCGGTTCCACCCGCTATCCGGCGCGGTCCAGACGGGGACGCCGTTGCTCGTCGGCTCCGTCAGGCGGTCGGACCTGTATACCCAGATCGCGCGGTCCCGCGACTGAACGAGATAGTACGAGCCACCTCGCCGCACGACCCAGGGATCGGCGCCCGGCGCGACCGGATTGACGAAGCTGCACGCTCCGGCTGGCGGCGCCTGGCCCGCCGTCGCGCTGGACGGGTTGACGCACGCGGCGACCAGCAACGGCAGCACCAACCGCCCCAGGGTCGGTATCTGACCCCGGGCGCGAGCCCGGGGTTTCTGGAAGCCGGTCACGGGTGAGGCTTCACCACCCTGGGTTTTGTTTGACGTTGGGGTTGAGGTCCCGCTCCGACTGTGGGATCGGCAGCAGCTCCGACTTCCCGGCGACGAAGAAATCGAACTCGGCGTCGTTTGCCTGGAGCGCGGGGGTGAGCAGGTCGTGGCGCGCGAGGTCGGCCCAGCGCTGTCCCTCGAGACCCAACTCGAACATGCGTTCGCGCAGGATGCGGTCCCGCATCTCCGCCTGGGTCAGGCCGGCCGGGAGCGGGGGCATGGTCACACGCGCCCGCACCCGGCCGACGAAGGGATACGCTTCGGCCGTGCGCCCCAGCTCGTTCAGCGCTTCGGCCTCCATCAACAGCACGTCGGCGTACCGGATGACCCGGAAGTTGATCCCCGCGTCCCAGTCCTGGTCGGGAAGGCCGAGGTAGTACTCGCCGTATTTCTTGAAGAAGATGAGTGTATCCTCGCGGACGTTGTGCGTCGTCGTGTCGTCCGCGAAGTACGTGGCGTTCGCCACGCCGTACACGGTGCTGCCGCCCTTGTAGTACAGCGTATAGTCCAGACGCGGGTCGGGCTGGCCGGTGACCGTCGTGTCCTGCTGGAACTGCTGGAAATACCAGCGCGTCGGCCGGCCGTCGCAATAGCTCGGGCCGCACGGTCCCACCATGCGCGAGATGTTGAGTCCGCGCGTCCCCGCGCTCAGGAACGACCGGTCGCCGAACTGCACCTCGAACACCGACTCCACGTTGTTCTCGAACCGGTCGGTGAAATTGTCCCCGTAGTTCGCCATCAGGTCGTAGCGACCGGAGCCGATCACTTCGCTCAACGCCGCCTCCGCCTCGGTCCACTCGTGCTGTTGCAAATGCGCCTTGCCGAGCAGCGCCGTCGCCGCGCCCCAGGTGGCGCGGCCCACGTCGGAGCCGCTGTACGCCTGCGGCAGTGCCGCGCGCGCCTCGGTCAGGTCCTGCTCGATCTGCGTCCAGAGCTGCGGCGGCCCGACCGTGGCGGGACGATCAGTGGGCTCCGGCGGCGTGGTGATGAGGGGGACGTTGCCGTACAACGTCACCAGATTGAAGTACAGCAGCGCGCGGATAAACTTCGCCTCGCCGACGATCCGGTCGCGCAGGGCGGGATCCATGGCGATGCCCGGCACGCGCGCGATGACCTGATTGGCCCGGAAGATGGCCTGGTAGTGATGCTGCCACAGGTCGTGGTTCACCTCGAAGTCGTAGCTCGTGAACGTGAACTTGGTGAAGTTCGAGAGATCGGTCCACGGGCTATTGATCAGCCCGACGTCGGAGCGGAGGTCGCTGGCGAACACCAGCCAGCGGCCGTACGTGCCGTTGTTCTGCAGGCCATTGTAGACGGCGTTCACACCCGCCATGGCGTCCGCCGCGGTGCGCCAGAACGTGTCGGTGCTGGGCTCGTTGGGGTCGGTCAGATCCAGATTCGCGCACCCCAGGAGCGTCGCACTGGCGAGCAGGGAAGGGAGAAGTCTCCGGAGTCTCATGGGCGAACTCCCGTGGAAATCACAGCCGAAAATCGAAGCCGAACGTGATCGTGCGGGGGTTGGGATAGATAGCGCCGTCGTCGACGCCGCGCGCCAGCGGATCGCTGAACCCGAGCGTCTCCGGATCCCAGTTCGAAAAGCCGGTGAACGTGTACAGGTTTTGCACGCCGACAAAGACCCGTGGCGCTGCGGTGGCGACGCCGAGCCACCGCCCGACGGCGTCCGGCAGGCGGTAGCCCAGTGCGACATTCTGGATCCGCAGGAACGAGCCGCTCTCGATCCAGCGATCCGACAGCGGGTTGGCGTTGCTCGCGCCCTCCGGCCCGATCACGGCGCGCGGCGTGGTGGTGCTCGGGTTCGTGGGCGACCAGGGCGACAGCCCCTCACGGAAGTTCGAGATGTCGTCCATGCGGTCGGTCCAGTAGCGCGCCACATTGAAGATCTTGCCGCCCGCGGAGCCGCGCAGGTTGACGGTGAAGTCGAACCGCCGGTAACGGCCGTCCACGAACAGTCCGCCCGTCACGTCGGGGATGGCGCTCCCGGCGGCATAACGGTCGTCGAGCGTGATGCGACCGTCGGGCTGGTCGCCGTTCGGGCCGCCGCCGTGCAGGTCCACGTAGCGTACGTCGCCGGGCTTCGCGTCTGGCTGCGCGCTGGCCTGGACCTCGGCCGCGTTCTGGAAGATGCCATCGGTCTTGAGCACCCAGAACGTCCCGATGGGTGAGCCCACGGCGGTGCGGGCCACGTCGAACGGTCCGTCGAAGATGGGCTGGCCGCCGTTCCCGAGCGCGACCACCCGGTTCCTCGTGGTCATCAGGGTGAGGCTCGTATTGAGCTGGAAATCGCCGCGCTCGAGCCGGTGCGTCGCGGCGAGCTCGAAGCCGGTGTTGCGGATCGTACCGGCGTTCACGACCGGTGTCCCGACCACGCCGAGGCTCGAGGGAATCGGCGCGTCGACGAGCAACCCGCCGGAGGTCGAGACGTAATAGTCCATCGTGACGGTGAGCCGGCCCTGGAACAGCCCGAGATCGACGCCGACGTTCGTTTCACGGTTGCTCTGCCACCGAATGTTCGGGTTGGCCAGGGTGAGCTGCGTGGCCCCGCTCGCGACCACGCTCGACCCGAACAGATAGTTCAGGCCCTGCACGATCGGCGCCGAGTACCGATAGTCCCCGATGTCCTGGTTCCCGAGCACCCCGTGGCTCACCCGCAGCTTGAAGTAATCCACGTCGCGGCCGAGCAGGGGGATCGACGGGTAGAAGGGCTCCTGGCTCAGGACCCAACCCACGGACGCCGCCCCAAATGTGCCGTAGCGGTTCCCCGGGCCGAAGCGCGATGAGCCATCGCGCCGCAGGCTTCCGGTGACGAGGTAGCGATCCTTGTAGGCGTAATTGGCGCGCACCAGCAGCGCGCGCAGCGCGTTCTCGAGCCGGGACCCCCCGTTGTTCAGGTTGCTGCGCTGGCCGGCATCGATGACCTGCAGATTCTCGTCGGTGTAGCCCTCACGATACGCGACCAACGCATCGCGCGTCTCTCGCTGCTCTGTGAAGCCGGCGACGGCGTTGAGCCGGTGCGCCGATCCGAAGCTCCGGTCGAGCGTGAGGAGGTGCTCGACGAGCAGCGACGTGCGCTCGTCCTGCGTGCTCGTCAGCCGGGCGGGCAGCAGCGGATCCCGGAAGCGCAGCTGTCCCCGGTGGACGAAGTCCTCCTGCGTGTAGGCTTCGAGGTTGGCGCCGAGATTGAAGCGGTAACGCAAGCCGGGCAGGAGCTGGAGCTCGGCGTAGGTCGTCCCGATCACCTGGTTGGAGCGCGCCGAGTTGTCCTGCATCATCAGCTCGCCCACGGGGTTGGTGCCGAACGTGGGCACGGCATCGTTGCCGAAGGCGAACCCGCTGGAGGTGGTGCTGTCGTGCACGGCGATGGCGGGAGGAAACCGGACCACGTCGATCAGGGGGAAGCCGTCCAGGAATTGGCGCCGCGTGCTCGAGAGAGCCATGTTCTCCCCGAGCGTCAGCCGGCCGCGTTGCAGCTGAGAATTGATCCGGAAGTTGTAGCGGTGGAACCCGGTCTGAATGATGGCTCCGTCCTGCTGCAGGTAGCCGCCCGATATCAGGTAGCTGGCGCTGGCGGTGCCGCCCGAGACGGTCACACCGTGGTCCTGGATGGCGCCGGTGGTGAACACCGCGTCCTGCCAGTCGGTGCTGATGGGCGGGGGGGTGGCGGCACCTGGGATCACCGCCAGGCCCGCGTTCTGGTACGCCTGTCGCGCGATCGCCGCCCACTCTGTGGTATTCATCATCGGGACCCGCCTGGGGATCTGCTGGTACCCGTAGTAGGAGTGCAGCTCGACCCGCGTGTCCCCGCGCCCGCGCCGGGTCCGGATGACGACGACGCCGTTGGCCGCCTGCGCGCCGTACTGCGCCGCGGCCGATGCGTCCTTCAGCACCTCGATCGACTCGATGTCGTCCGCATTGAGGTTGGGATTTTCTGTAAGGTACATCCCGTCCACCACGTAGAGCGGCCCGGGACCCGTGAGGAAATTCTGACCTCGGATGATGACCTGCGCCGGTCTCCCCGGCTCTCCCGAGGCGGAGATCTGCACGCCGGCGACGCGCCCGCGCAGCGCTTCTTCGACGGTAGCCACCTGGGTCCCATGCACCTGATCCCGCGTGACTCCCGCGCTCGCGTCCGACACGTCGCGGCGCTGTTGCGTCGTGTACCCCATCACCACCTGCTCCTGCAGCGTCAGCGGTGCCGGATCGAGCGACACGTCGATCACCGCGCGTCCCTCGATCGCCACTTCCAGCGTCTTGTAGCCGATGGTGCGGAACACCAGCGTGCGGGCGCCCGGCGGCAGATCGAGACGGTACTCGCCTTTGCCGTCGGTGAGGGTGCCGTGGGAGGTGCCCCCCACGAGCACCCGGGCCGCTGGCACCGGAGATGCGTCGCTGGCGCTCACCACCCGGCCCCGCACGCTGTCGGGTGTTTGCGCCGCGCCGACCGCCGCCGGGATCAGCGACAGGAGAACGAGAGCGCCGGCTGGCAGGGATCGCGGGCCAAGTCCAGACGAACGGGTCATACGCCCCTCCGAATGGTGCGGGAAGACGGTCCTGCTTGGCGGTCGGACCCGACGGAAATCGGCAAGTCCCATGCCGACGTGTCCCGGGTGGCGCGTCGGACCGAGGCGTGTGAAGTTCTCCCAGGAGGCAGCGCATGCACCCCATTCTCGACCGCACACCGTCCCGCTGGTTGGTGATCGTGGCCCTGAGCGCTGGCTGTGCTGGTGGGGGAGGTGGGATCGCCCGGAAGCCGTTCGGCAGCACCGAGCGGGGGGAGGCCGTGAGCGCGTACACACTCAAGAACGCCCACGGGATCGAGCTGCAGGTGCTCGACTACGGCGGCATCATCGTGTCGCTCCGCGTGCCCGACCGCACCGGCCGTCTCGGCGACGTCGTGCTGGGCTTCGACTCCCTGGCTGATTACCAGCGCGGGTCACCCTACTTCGGCGCCCTCATCGGCCGCTACGGCAACCGCATCGCCCGGGGCCGCTTTTCGCTGGACGGCCGCGGCTACACGCTCGCCACGAACAACGGCCCCAATCATCTGCACGGCGGCGTGCGGGGGTTCGACAAGGTGGTCTGGAAGGTCGCGCCGTTCCAGCACGCAGACTCGGTCGGGCTCGTCCTCACCTACGCGAGCCCCGACGGCGAAGAGGGCTACCCCGGCACGCTCCGTGCAACGGTCACCTACACGTTGACCGACAGCAACCAGCTGATCTTCGACTACCACGCGACCACCGACCGCGCCACACCCGTCAACCTCACGCAGCACAGCTACTTCAACCTGGCGGGCGACGGCACGGGCGACATCCTCGGCCACGTCGTCACGATCAACGCCGACCGCTTCACGCCGGTAGACTCGACCCTGATTCCGACGGGCGAGATCCGAAGCGTCGCAGGCACGCCGTTCGACTTCCGCACGCCGACGCCGATCGGCGCCCGCATCGAGCAGCACGACCAGCAGCTCCGCTACGGGCCGGGGTACGATCACAACTTCGTGCTGAACAAGGGCGGCAACGAGCTGACGCTCGCGGCTCACGTCTACGAGCCCACAACCGGCCGCGTGATGGAGATCTCGACGACGGAGCCGGGACTGCAGTTCTATTCCGGGAACTTCCTCGACGGCACGCTGCGCGGGAAGCACGGCGCCGTCTACCGGCACCGCTACGGCTTCGCCATGGAAACGCAGCACTTCCCCGACTCCCCCAACGAGCCGGCGTTTCCCACGACGATCTTGCGCCCGGGGGAGGAGTACCGCTCGCGTACCATCTACCGGTTCACGGTGCAGCCGTGAAATGGCTCGGTCGTGGTAGCCTGCTCGCGCTGCTCGTCGCCCCGTTTACGGCGGCGGCGCAGGGACAGCGAGCGACGCTCGCCTTCGACCGCGGCTGGCGATTCCATCTGGGCGATGTCGCGGCGGCTCAGGACCCGACCTTCTCCGATTCGGGTTGGCGCACCCTGGATCTGCCGCACGACTGGAGCATCGAGGGGGAGTTCAGCGATACCAACCCCGCCGGAGCGAGTGGCGGGGCGCTGCCCGGTGGGGTCGGCTGGTACCGCAAGACCTTCTCGCTAGCCGAGCGGGACAGCGCCCGGTTGGTGTTCATCGAGTTCGACGGGATCTACCGTAACAGCGAAGTGTGGATCAACGGACATTACCTGGGGAAGCGGCCGTACGGATACAGCTCGTTCAGCTACGAGGTGACGCCGCACCTCCGCTACGGGCCGGCGCGCAACGTGATCGCGGTGCGGGTGGACAACTCGCAGCAGCCCAACTCCCGCTGGTACTCGGGATCCGGGATGTATCGGCACGTCCGTCTGGTGACCACGAACCCCGTGCACGTCGACCAGTGGGGGACCTATGTCACCACGCCCGAAGCGACGCCGGCTCGGGCTCGGGTGACGATCCGGACGACCGTGCGCAACGAGTCGCGCGCCGATCAGCCGATCACCCTGCGGACGGTCGTCTATGACGCCGCGGGCAAGGCGGTGGCGACGGCATCCGCCGCGGGCCTTGTACCGCACGACTCCGTCACCGAAATCGCGCAGGACCTGGTCATCGGGAAGCCGAATCTCTGGTCGGTCGAGCGACCGTATTTGTACCGGGCCGTGTCTCGCGTGGTGTGCGGCGGAAGGCCCTGCGACGACTACGGCACACCGTTCGGCGTGCGGGCCTTCACGTTCGATCCGGACAGCGGGTTCATCCTCAACGGGAGGCATGTGAAGATCCGGGGTGTGTGTCTGCACCACGATCTCGGGGCCCTGGGCGCCGCCGTGAACACACGCGCGCTCGAGCGCCAGCTCGAGATCATGCGGGGCATGGGCGTCAACGCGCTCCGCACGTCGCACAACCCGCCGGCCCCCGAGCTGCTCGATCTCACTGATCGGTTGGGCTTCATCGTGCTGGACGAGGCCTTCGACATGTGGAAGAAGGAGAAGACGAAGTTCGACTATCACCTGGACTGGGACGCGTGGCACGTGCGCGACCTGTCGGATATGGTGCGGCGCGACCGGAACCACCCGAGCGTCTTCATGTGGAGCATCGGGAACGAGGTGATGGAGCAGTGGACCAACGGCGACTCCACGGCCGCCCCGATCGCGCGCGAGCTCGCCGGCATCGTGCGAGGCCTCGACCCCACGCGGCCCATTACGTCGGCGAACAACAACGGCAGTCCCGCCAATCCGGTGTTGCAATCGGGGGCCCTCGACCTGCTCGGCCACAACTACCATCACGAGGCGTGGGCGAGTTTTCCGACGGAGTTCCCGGGAAAGAAATTCATCATCACCGAGGCGATGTCGGCCCTCAACAGCCGCGGCGTCTACGAGCAGCCCTCCGACTCGGTCGCCAGCTACGCGACGCCCTACGTCAAGGACAGCGGACCGCAGCCCAACAAAGACTACCGGCTGTCGTCGTACGACGACCGCAAGGCGTTCTGGGGCTCGCTGCACGAAGAGTCGCTGCGCCTGTTCGAGCGCTACCCGTTCCTGTCGGGGATGTTCATCTGGCAGGGGATCGACTACCTGGGCGAGCCCACGCCCTACGAGTGGCCGGCGCGCAGCTCCTACTTCGGCGTCGTCGATCTGGCGGGGTTCCCGAAGGATCCCTACTACCTGTACCAGAGCGTCTGGACGACACGACCCATGCTGCACGTCTTCCCGCACTGGAACTGGGCGCCCGGCCAGACCATCGACATCTGGGCCTACACCAACGCCGCTGAGGTCGAGCTGTTTCTGAACGGCGCTTCGCTCGGGGCGAAGCAAAAGCCGGAGCAGGTCTCACACCTGATGTGGCGGGTGGCGTACACGCCGGGAACGTTGCGAGCCGTCGCGCGCACGGAAGGGCGCGTGGTGGCCACTCAGGAGGTGAAGACCGCGGGGGTACCGGCTCGGGTGGCGCTGGCTCCCGACCAGGGGACGATCCACGCCGACGGCAACGACCTGTCGTTCGTCACGGTGACGGTGGAAGACGCAGCGGGCGTTCCCGTACCGACGGCGGAGCCACTGGTGCGCTTCCGTGTCGCGGGAGATGCTCGCATCGTGGGAGTGGACAACGGAGACCAGATCAGCCACGAGCCGTTCCAAGCCGATCACGTGCGACTGTTCGAGGGAAAGGCCCTGGTGATCATCCGGGGCGGCCGAACGCCCGGGACGGTGACCCTCACGGCCACCGCCGAGGGCGGAGTCGCGCCCGCGTCAGCTCGCATCGAGCTGCGTTAGACAGAGGACGCCCGTCTCGGCCGCTCCCGGTCCGGAGGTCGTGAAGACGGCCGTGTCCCGACCGGTCTCCGCTTGGTAGCGAGCCGCCACGTCGCGCACCAGCGCTTCCGCCTCGCTCGTGGCGAGCACCGCCACGGTGCCGCCGCTCCCCCCACCCGTGATCTTCGCGCCGAACAGTCCGCGCTCCGGACCAAGGGCGGCGACGAGCTCCACGAGGCGATCGGTGCCGTCGCTGCCGAGCCCACAGGCGCCGTAGCTCTTGTGGGACTCGTACATGAGGCGCCCGAGCTCGAGTGCCGCCCCTGGTTGCTCCGCCAGCACGCCGAGCAGCTCGGCGAAGCGCCCCACGCGCTCGTGCTCGCGCACGGGGTGCTCCGTGGCCCGGCGGACGGGGTAGCGCCGCTCGGGGCGCACGTGAGTGGCCGTGTCGGTCAGGCCGTCGTAGCGCTCCAGGAACTCGGCCCCGGACATCTCCTCGGGAAGCACGTCGCTGACGGCCGAGAGCTCAGACCCCGTGAGATTCGCGAGATACCCTCCCCAGCGCGGATCGTCGACGCGCACCCGAGCCCCGTCCCGCACCGCGGGAAACGCCGCCGCGGCGGCGATCATGCGGTACCCCATGAACGCCGCCGTGCGAACCGTCCCGTAGTCCGCCCCCGCGACCGCGTGGCTGATGCCGGAATCGATGCCGTAAAAGCGATACCCGTCGGGAATGTCGACGTATCCTTCGATTGTGCCCGGTTGGCACCGCAACCGGAGCAGCCGATCGCGCTGACCGCAGGCACTGGTCATCTGATCCATGATGCCGCAGGGGGCACCGACCACGTGGTTTTCCACCGCCTGGCAGGCCGCCGCCAGGTCCGTCGCGGTGATCGAGCTGCCGCAGCCGGCGGCGACGGCCGCGCCGGCGGCGACCTCGAGCGCCGCCGACGAAGCGACGCCCCTGCCTTCGGGCACGGTCGAATCGATGAGCAGCCGGAGGCCCGCGGGCAGTGATCGCCCCTCTCGAGCGGCGCGGGAGAGAAAGTACTCCACCATACCCACCACGTAGCTCGCCCACCGATCCGTGTCCCGACCCGCGAACCGGGCGGCGAGCTCGTCGGGCGTGCCGAGCGGTAGCGCGACGCCGAAGAAGTGCCACCGTCCCCCGCGGCACGTGGCGATATCGCAACGCGGCGTATCCTGCCACTGTAACAGCGCCGCCGTCGCGCATTCGAGCGGCAGCTCGAGCACGCGCGCTCCGCTGTAGTCCGCGATTCCGCCCATGACGTCGAGTCGTCCCGGCGCCCGCGCGATGTACATGGAGGAGTCACCCGAGAAGAACGCTCGCAGGCGCGGGTCCGCCTCGTGTGGCAAGGCGCTCAGGCGGTCGAGAGCGCGCTGGAACCAGACGATGTCCCCCGTGGCGCGGACGTCCGTGAGACGGCACAGTGGGATCATGAGGGGCTTCCCACCATCACTCCTTCTTCACTTCTACCGAAGCGCGCGGCGCTGTCATCCTGAGCGCCGAAGGCGCGAAGGACCTGCTTTCGGCCCGCGCCCGACGTGCGTCTGGACGGCAGATCCTTCGCTCGCGTGCGTTCCGCGCGACGGCACAATCTCCCGGGCACTTTGCGTGACAGCAGATCCTTCGCGCCTGCGGCGCTCAGGATGACAGGCTCCGTCGCCTCGCGAAGGATCTGTTTTCAAGGACGGGTGGGGGAGGGAAGCAAGCCGCGCCGCCGCAGCGCCCCGTGCAACACGGGCTCGACCAGCGCGCGCAGCCGCTCGTTCGCGTATCCCACCCACGCCACGTCGGATGTCACGTCGAACGGGGCGTCGAGCGGCGCGCCGCCCGGCTCCCGCACGATCACTCCCGACTCTAGGGCGATGAGCGCGGTGCAGAGGTCATAGGGGTGGCAGCACAGGCCCGGGGGCAGACCGCTGGCGGCGCGGACGGGCTGGACCAGGGGCCGCAGGTCGGCGATCAGGCGGTCGTGCCCGGCGATCAGCTCGTACAGCTCACCGCCGGTCGACGCGTACTGGTCCTCGAAGCACGCGGCCCTTCCCGCGGTCGGCTGCACCAGCGCCTGCACGACCTCGTCGTCGATGGCGGCCAGCGTGTCGCGAGCTCCGGGGAAGAACCGCACGACGGTCGCGAACCCGTGCTCGATGGTATCCGCGCGCGACGGCCGGAGCGTGAGCGGCTCCCGCGCGCCGGACAGGCGATTGAGCCGCCGCGCCTCCATCCCCCGTCCGCGCAGCGCCCACAGCTGGTCCGACAGATGCTGTTTGACGAGGGGAATCTCCGTTTGCACGGCGAGGACGGTGTCGCGCAAGCGGGTGTCGGCGCCGCGGTTCGGCGCTATGCCGGTGAGAATCCAGGCGCTGCGCTTCTGATACATGAGTCCGCGCGTGCCGTCGATCGGGTCCACCAGCAGGCGCCAGCGGCAATCCCGCTCCCGCGCCCCGCGTGGCAGGACGAGGACGTCGCCTGCGAGTCCTTCAGCGAGCACGCACAGCGGCTCCGCTCGAGCGAGGTCGGCGAGGCCCTCGACGAGAATATCCTCGCCCACGCGGTCGATGGCGTAAATCGTATCGCCTCCCCCTGCCGCATCGGACGCCACGGCGGCGAGCAGCTCCGAAGCCTGGCGCGTGCATGCGTCGAGCACCGCATCCCGGATGCGCTCGTGCAGGGCGAGGATGGGCTCGAGCAGGCGCCCGGCGTCCGTCATCTCAGCCGCCCTGAGTGTAGTGCACGCCCGCGACGGCTTGCAGCTCGGCCGCCGTGTCCTCCGGGGCGGCGTCGTTCAAGAAGTTCCCGCCGCCGATCTCGGGCCCGGCGAGGTACTTGAGGAGACCGGGTTTGCGCAGCGGCGCATGGATCTGGATGTGGAAATGAAACCCCGCGTGGGGCGATCCGTCCGTCGGCGCCTGATGCAGCACCATCACGTACGGGAACGACAGGCGCCACAGGTTGTCGAGGCGGATCAGCGTCTCTCGCAGCACGGCCGCGAAGTCGCTGAGCTCGGCGGCCGAGAGGTGCGCCAGGCTGGGGTGCGTCGCCCGCGGCGCCACGAACGTCTCGTACGGGTAGCGGGCGAAGTACGGGATGAACGAGAGCGCCTGGTCGTGGCGCACCAGGAGCCGCCGGCCATCCGCTTCCTCGGCGGCCAGGATGTCCTGGAACAGCGGCCGGCCGTGCGCCGCTAGGTGCGCCGCCTGCGCCTCGGCTTCGGCCGCGATGGTCTGAAACACGAAGTTGGTCGCGTAAATCTGGCAGTGCGGATGCGGATTGCTCACGCCGACGACCTCGCCCTTGTTCTCGAACACGAGCACGTGGTGGACCTCGGCGCGCGAGCCGAGCTCCTGGTACTGCGCCCGCAGCTCCTCCAGCAGACCGACCAGCTCCGCCTCCGGCAGCTGGGCGAGGGTGAGATCGTGCCGCGGCGTGAAGCACACGACGCGGGCGCATCCCACGGCGGGAGCATTCCTATAGATGCCCGGTGGCGGCGCGAGCTCCGTGGGGGCCGCGGGGCCGACGCACGGGTGGTCGTTGTCGAACACGAAGACGCCGGTGTAGCGGTCGTTCCGCTCGCCGGAGCTGCGCACGTTGCCGGGGCACAGATAGCAGTCCTGGACGTACGGCGGCAGCGCCCGGGGGGCGCCACCCACGCGCTCGCCCTGCCAGGGCCGCTCGCCGCGGTGGGACGACACGATCACCCACTCACGCCGCAGCGGATGCCAACGCTGTTCCCAGATCATGCCCGTTTTCCCGGTTTGACACCGCGCGGAAGGGAGTTCAGTATCGCCCTGACGCCGCGGCTAATCTAACCGGCCATTCGGGGAACCCACCACATGAGTGCGCGAGTCACACAGGACGCCTATACGCCCCGGCCCGAGCACCACTTCACGTTCGGGCTCTGGACCGTCGGCAACCCGGGACGCGATCCGTTCGGGGACCCCGTACGACCCCCGCTGTCCCCTGTTCGCATCGTTCGTAAGCTGGCGGAGCTCGGCGCCTATGGCGTCAACCTGCACGACAACGACCTGGTGCCCCGGGACGCCACGCCCTCGGAGCGGGATCGCATCGTGCGCGAGTTCAAGCAGGCGCTCGCCGACACGGGGATGCGCGTGCCCATGGCGACCACCAACCTTTTCTCGGATCCCGTCTTCCGCGACGGCGCCTTCACCAGTAACGACGCACGGGTGCGGGCGTACGCCTTGCAGAAGACCATGGGGGCCATCGACCTGGCGGTGGAGCTGGGGGCGACGACGTACGTCTGCTGGGGCGGGCGGGAAGGCGTGGAGACGAACGCCGCCAAGGATCCCCGCGCCGCGCTCGGCTGGTACCGCGACGCCATCAACTTCTTGTGCGAGTACGTGCGCTCGCAGCGCTACGACCTCCGGTTCGCGCTCGAGGCGAAGCCCAACGAGCCGCGCGGCGACATGTTCCTCCCGACCACCGGACACATGCTCGCTTTGATCTATACTCTCGAGCATCCCGAGATGGTGGGTGTGAATCCGGAGGTGGCACACGAGCGCATGGCCGGCCTCGATTTCTCCCACGCCGTGGCTCAGGCGCTGGAAGCCGGCAAGCTCTTCCACATCGATCTCAATGGGCAGCAGCCGGGGCGGTTCGACCAGGACCTGCGGTTCGGCAGCGACGATCCCAAGGCGGCGTTTTTCCTCGTCAAGCTGCTCGAGGATGCGGCCTGGCCCGGGATGCGGCACTTCGACAGTCATGCCTACCGCACTGAGGATGAAGACGGGGTGTGGGCCTTCGCCTCGGGGAGTATGCGCACGTATCTGATCTTGAAAGAGCGAGTCGAGCGCTTCAACCACGACGCCGAGATCCAGCAGCTGGTGGGGGAGCTGCGCGACCGCGGCCGCGGCGGCGACGTCGCCGGGCGCGTGCAGTTCAGCGCGCAGGGCGCGAGCGCGCTCAAGGCCGAGACGTTCGACCTGGCCGCGCTGCGCACCCGGGGCTACGGCTACGAGCGTCTCGACCAGCTCACGATGGAGCTGCTGCTGGGTGTCCGCTGAGATGGACGACGCGCTGTTCCTCGGGTTGGACGTCGGCACGAGCGCCGTGAAAGCGGTGCTGGTGCGCCCGGCGGGAGACGTCGCGGGCGCCGCGACCGCTCCGCTCGCGCTCGCCACCCCACGGCCCGGCTGGGCGGAGCAGGATCCGGACGCGTGGTGGAAAGCGAGCGCGACGGCCATCCGGCGCGTGCTGGGGCAGCACGCCGATGCGCGCGTCGCCGCCGTGGGAATCTCCGGTCAGATGCACTCCTCCGTCTTTCTCGACAGGAGCGGCGCGGTGATCCGCCCGGCGCTGTTGTGGTGCGACGGGAGAACCACGGCCGAATGTCGGGAGATCGTCGAGCGCGCTGGCGGCGAGGCCCGCTTGCGCGACTGGGTGTGCAATCCCGCGCTGGAGGGGTTCACGCTTCCGAAGGTCCTGTGGCTGCGCAATCACGAGCCCGCCGCCTTCGCCCGCCTCGCCACGGTGCTCCTCGCCAAGGATTTCGTTCGGCTGCGGCTCACGGGCGCGCTCGCCACGGAGCCGTCTGATGCGTCCGGGACCCTGATGTTCGACCCGGCCGGTTTGCGCTGGTCTCGTCCGATGCTCGAGGCCGTCGGCCTGCCGCTTTCGCTGTTGCCCGAGGTGGGGGGATCGTCGGAAATCCTTGGTCATGTCAGCGACCAGGCCGGAGCGCTCACGGGTCTCGCCACCGGCACGCCGGTGGTGGGTGGCGGAGCGGACAACGCGTGCGGGGCGGCCGGCGTCGGGGCGATCACGCCGGGGGAGGCGGTGTCCAGCTGGGGGACGTCGGGGACGGTCCTCGCCCCGACCGCCGAGCCGCGCGTCGACCCGGGATTGCGAGCCCACACGTTCTGTCACGTGGCGCCCGGTGTCTGGTACGTGATGGGCGTCGTGCTGTCGGCGGGGGGCGCGTTCGCCTGGTATCGAGACCAGGTCGCGCGCGATCTCGTGCAGAGCGATCAACCCGAGGCGCGTCTCGTCGAGGAAGCGGCCGGCGTGCCCGCCGGCGCCGAGGGCGTGACGTTTCTCCCCTACCTCCAGGGGGAGCGCACGCCCTACCGGGACGCCTCGCTCCGCGCGGCCTTCGTCGGCCTGAGCTTGGCCCATTCGCGTGCCCACATGACGCGCGCCGTGCTTGAAGGCGTGTGTTTTGCGCTGCGCGACTGCCTGGCGGTGCTGCAGGAGATCGACCTGGGTCCCACCCGCCTGCTCCTGACCGGCGGTGGGGCGCGCAGCGCGTTCATCCGTCGGCTGCAGGCGGATATCTTCGGCTTGCCCGTGACCACGGTGAATCGCGAGGAAGGACCCGCCTACGGCGCCGCGCTGCTCGCGGGCGTTGGGGCGGGGGCGTTTCCGGATCTCGCATCCGCCGCCCGCTGCACGCTGACCCGGGAGCCGCTGGCGTCCCCGGATCCGGAGGCGCATCGGGCGTACCAGCAGATCTACGGGCGCTTCCGCGCGCGGCAGGCGGCCGCGCGCCCTTGAGCCGCACTCAATCTTCGAGGGAGCCATAGTGGCCGCACTGGACTGGGTGGTGATCGCCGCATACTTCGCGCTGCTCTTGGGCCTTGCCTGGTGGGTCGCCCGGCGCAACACCGATACCGCGGCGGACTATTTCCTGGCGGGTCGGAACCTGGGCTGGTTCCTCGTGGGCGCGACCATCTTCGCGTCCAACATCGGGTCGGAGCACGTCGTGGGGCTCGCGGGCGCGGGCGCGACGAGCGGCGTCGCCCTGGCCCACTACGAGCTGCACGCCTGGTGCCTGCTCGTGCTGGGGTGGGTCTTCGTCCCGTTCTATGCGCGCGCGCTGGTGTACACGATGCCGGAGTTTCTGGGGCGGCGCTTCTCACCCACCGCTCGCTGGGTGCTGTCGGTGATCACGCTGGCGGCGCACGTGCTCACGAAGTTCGCGGTCGCGATCTTCGCAGGGGGGGTCGTCTTCGCGACACTCTTGCCCGAGGTGGGGCTGCACGTCGGAGGCGCCACGTTCAACAGCTTCTGGATCGGCACGGTGGCGGTCGTGCTGCTCACCGGCGTCTACACGGTGCTCGGCGGGATGCGGGCCGTCGCGTACACCGACGCCCTGCAGACGTTCATCCTCGTCGTGGGATCGGGTCTCCTCACGGCGTACGGGCTGGCGCGGCTCGGCGGCTGGCACGAGCTGCGCCGGGTGCTCGACCCCGACCTGTTCAACCTGTGGAAGCCCATCATCCCCGCTGGGATGGAGGGCACGTGGGCCCCGGTGAAGGAATCCGGCCGCATCGCCTGGTACTTCAACGGCAACTACCCGTGGCCGGGCATGCTGCTGTGCGCGCCGATCATCGGCCTGTGGTACTGGTGTACGGACCAGTACATCGTGCAGCGCGCCCTGAGCGCCAGGGACGAGCGCACGGCGCGCCGCGGCAGCATTTTCGCCGCGTACCTGAAGCTGTTCCCGGTGTTCATCTTCATCATACCCGGCCTGATCGCACTCGCGCTCGCGAAGACCGGCAAGGTCGCGGGGCTCGGCGTCATAGTGGATGCGCAGGGGAACGTGATCGCCCAGGCCGCTCAGGCGGCGTTTCCCCTCATGGTGAAGGATCTGCTGCCCGAGGGCATTCGCGGCGTCGTGGTGGCGGGACTGCTCGCGGCGCTCATGAGCTCAATGGCGGGCGCATTCAACGCCTCGTCCACGCTCTTCACGATGGACCTGTATCAGAAGTTCCGCCCCCAGGCCGGACAACATCAGCTCGTCTGGGTAGGCCGGCTCGCCACCATTGCGATGGTCGTGATCAGTCTGTTGTGGATCCCCGTCATCCAGGGAGCTCGCGGGCTGTATGACTATCTCCAGGGCGTGCAGGGGTATCTCGCTCCCCCGATTTTCACGGTTTTCGTGTTCGGCATCTTCAACCGGCGGCTCAATGCCAAGGGGTGTCTCGCCGCCTTGCTCGTCGGCTTCGTGCTCGGGGTGTTCCGCCTGGCGGTGGATACGCCCGTGAGCCTGCGCCTGGCGGGGTTCGCCGACGGCTACGCGCCGGGCTCGTTCCTGTGGATCGTCAACAATCTCTACTTCCAGTATTACAGCGTGTTCATCTTCGTCGTGTCGGTCGTGGTGATGTTCGTCGTGAGCTATGCGACGGCGCCGCCGTCAGCGGAGCAGGTGACGGGGCTCACCTACGGGACGGTGACGGCCGAAGACCGCGCCCAGTCCCGCAGTAGCTGGAGCGGCCGCGAGGTGATCGCCTCGGGCGTGGTCCTGTTACTGATCCTCGCCTGTTACCTCTATTTTCGTGGATGACGCGTGTTCACTGCTCCGCACGGAGCGCTGCACGACGGCGCCCGGTTTGCAATTCTACTGCACGAACTGCGCGATACCCGCAGCCGCACGCGGTCCCGCGCGCGAGCGGCGTCGCGGCGACGCAACACTCGTCGTAGCGTTGCAACCAACGACGGCACGCGGTGTCTAACCGGACGCTTCCCGCTGCACGAAGTGCGCGCCCTGGACAAGGAGCTTCTATGCGCCCCCTCTTGAGCCGCCTCCTCGCGTCGGGTTTCCTGCGCCGCCGCTCGGTTCTAGTCGCCGCGCTCCTCGTGGTCGCCGCCCCGGGCGCGTGGCTGCTCGCCGGCAACCCCGCGCGCGACGAAGCCGGGGTGGTCGCGCGGGCGAAGCGGGGCGAGTTCCGCGTCACCGTCAGGACGTCAGGCGAGCTCAAGGCGCGGGAGTTCGTCCAGATCACGGCTCCACCCAACGCGCAGCAGGCCGGCGCGTACCAGATGAAGATCTCTTCGATCGTGTCTGAAGGGACGGTCGTCAAGAAGGGCGACGTCGTCGCGGAGCTCGATCGTTCCGTGGTCGCGGCCAAGCTGCAGGACGTGACGCTGGCGCTGCAGAAGGCGGAAGCGCAGTACGAGGAGGCGTTACTCGATTCCACCCTCAACCTGTCGACGGCGCGCGAGAACATTCGCACCATGGAGCTGGGACTCGAGGAGAAGCGTCTCGCCAAGGAGGAGGCGGTCTACGAGGCGCCGACCGTACGGCGCCAGGCGGAGATCGACTACGAGAAGGCGGAGCGCCAGCTGGCGCAGGCCAAGAGCGACTACGAGACGAAGACCGAGCAAGCCCGCGCCAAGATGCGCGAGGTCGGGACCGAGGTCTCGCGGCAACGCGCCCTCCTCAAGGTCATCCAGGACGTGATGGCGGGGTTCACTATTCGGGCCCCGGCGCCGGGCATGTTGATCTATGTGAAAGAGCAATGGAGCGGTAAGAAGCGCACGACGGGCTCACAGGTGACGGCGTGGGATCCCGCCGTCGGCACTCTGCCCGACCTGGCCAAGATGGAGTCCGTGACCTACGTCAACGAGATCGACGTCCGGAAGGTCGCCGTCGGCCAGCCGGTCGTGATCACCCTCGATGCCGATCCCGCCAAGAAACTGACGGGGAGGGTGACCAACGTCGCGAACGTCGGAGAGCAGCGGCCCAACAGCGACGCGAAGGTGTTCGAAGTGAAGATCCAGGTCGAGCAATCCGATTCGACGCTGCGTCCGGGGATGACGACGGGCAACGTGATCGAGACCCTCAAGCTCGACACGGCGCTCTACGTGCCGCTCGAGGCCCTCGGCTCGGACAGCGGCGTGGCGTACGTGTACAAGCAGTCCGGCGGGCGCGTGCTCAAGCAGGAAGTCGTCACGGGCGCGATGAACGACGATGAGGTCGTCGTCGAGCAGGGGCTCGCGGAGGGCGACCGCGTCGTCCTCACGCCCCCGTCGGATCAGGCGAAACTCAAGCTCGTGCGGCTGACCCACCAGGCCAACTAGGGCCGACCCGTGCGCCTCGATCCCGCGAGGCTCTCCCGGCTGGGGTTCACGGCCGGCACGGCGCTCGAGGCCGTCCGACACAACAAGTTGCGGGCCTCGCTCACGTCGCTCGGCATCCTGTTCGGCGTGGCTTCGGTCATCGCCATGCTCGCCATCGGCAAAGGAGCCGAGCAGGAGATCTTGGCGCAGCTCCGCCTGCTCGGCTCCAACAACGTGGTGATCACGCCCCTCGTGGAGCAGAAGGAAGGGCCGGTCGAGGCCACACCGACCAAAGAGGTGAAGAAGTTCTCTCCGGGCCTCACCTACGCGGACGCGCAGGCGATCGCGCGGGTGATCCCCGCCGTGGATGTCACGAGCGCGGAGATCGTCCTCAACACGACCATCACGCGCGAGGGGCGGCACCGCTCGGGGAAAGTGGTCGGCGTCGATACGACGTATTTCCGCCTCACGAGTCTCGAGCTCGCGGCGGGTGGGTGGTTCACCCCGCTCCAGGTGGAGCTCGGCCTTCCGGTCGCGATCATCGGAGACGGTGTGCGCGCCCGCTTCTTCACGACGGAAGCCCCCCTCGGCAGGTCCCTCAAAGTCGGCAACATCTGGCTCACCGTCGTCGGCGTGTTGGCGGATCGACGCGCGAGTCCGCAGGCCGTCCAGCGCCTCGGCATCCGCGACGCCAACCTCGACGTGTACGTGCCCGTGCGCACCATGCTGCTCCGGTTCCGGAACCGCGCCCAGGTCACGCAACGCGACATCGAGCTCGCGTCGCGCTCCGTGACCGTGCTCACCGCCGACAGCACCCCCGAGAGTGAGGAACAGCGGCAGGAGCAAACCAACCGGAACCAGGTCGACCGGATCGTCGCGCACGTGACCGACTCGAGACTCGTCCGGGGGGTAGCCGACGTGGCGCAGCGGATGCTCGTGCGCCGGCACAACACCGTCGTGGACTTCGAGATCACCGTGCCCGAGCTGCTGCTCCGCCAGGAGCAGCGCACCAAGACGATCTTCAACGTGGTGCTCGGCGCGATCGCGTCCATTTCGCTGCTGGTCGGCGGCATCGGCATCATGAACATCATGCTCGCTTCCGTGCTCGAGCGGATCCGCGAGATCGGCGTGCGCCGGGCGGTCGGCGCCACCGAGCGGGACATCCTGTTGCAGTTCCTGAGCGAAGCGGTCCTCATCAGCGTGGCGGGCGGCGTGTCGGGGATCCTCGTCGGCGCCGGTCTGTCCGCCGGCATCCAGCACTTTGCCGGCATCCAGACCATTGTGTCGTCGCTCGCCGTGGTCGTGGCGTTCGGCGTGTCCATCTCGGTGGGCATCGCGTTCGGGATCGTCCCCGCCTACCGCGCCGCGCGCGAGGATCCCGTTGTCTGCCTTCGCTACGAGTGAGGCCCCCCCATGCCGCTCCGCACCGTGTTCGCCTGCCTCGCCTGCGCCACCGCGCTCCCGCTCCGCGGGCGTGCGCAGCAGCCGCTCACCCTGCAAGAGGCCGTCGCCCTGGCAAAAGAGCGCGGGCTCGACGCCCAGGCGGCGCGGGCCGCGCGTGACGCCGGCCGCTACCGCTACCAGGCTTTCCGGGCGCGCCTCTTGCCGCAGCTGTCGCTCGGCGGGCTCGGACTACCCACCTATACCTACAACCGGTCGGTCGTCCCCGTGGTGCAGCCTGACGGGAGCACCCTGTTCCGTTACCAGGACCAGACCAACGCGGGGATGAGTCTCACCCTGTCGCAAAAGCTGCCCGTGACCGGCGGGGACCTGTTCGTCTCGTCGTCGCTCGCGCGCGTGGCCATCACTGGGACGCCGGGCATCCAAACGTGGTCGTCCACACCGGTCGTCGTCGGGCTGCAGCAGGACCTCCTGCGGCCCAACGTCGCGGGGTGGGACCGCCGCGAGCAGGCCGTCCGCACCGAGCTGAACGAGCGGACCTACCGCGAGGCGATGGAGGCCGTGGCCCTCGGCACGACGGGGCGGTTCTTCGACATGTACGCGGCGCGCGTGGCGCTCGACAACGCGGTCAAGAACGCGGCCGTGAACGATACGCTGTATCGCCTGAACACGGGACGCTTCGACGTGGGCAAGATCGGCGAAAACGACCTGTTGCAGAGTGAGCTCGCGCTGCTCCGGGCCCGCAGCGCGCTCGACGCCGCCCGGCTCGAGTACGAGCGCTCCACGGCGGCGCTCCGGCTCGCGCTCAACCTCCCGGCGGACGCACCGCTCGACGTCGCGGCGACGGCGAGCGTCCCGACGCTCGAGGTCGACACCGCGCGCGCCGTCGCCGAAGCGCTGCGCAACCGGGCGGTGGTGAGCGACGTCGAGCTGCAGGACGTGCTGGCCCAACGGCACCTGACCGAGGCGAAGCTGCTGCGCGGCATCGGCGCGACGCTGTCGGCGAGCGTCGGGTTCAACGCGACCGCGCCGCAGGCAGGGCTCGCGTACCAGAACCTCCTCCAGCAGCGCCAATTCGCGATGTCCGTGCAGATCCCCCTGTGGCAGTGGGGCGCTCACGCCGCCGACGTGCAGGCCGCCGAGGCCGACCGCGACGGGGTGGCCAGCCAGTCGCGCGCGCGCCTCGCCCAGACGGCGCACGACGCGCACTACGCGGCGCTGCAGCTGCTGCGGGCCGCTCGCACCGTGGCCCTCCTCGCGAAGGCCGATACGGTGGCCGCGAAACGGTTCGAGGTGGCATACAACCGGTACGTGATCGGACGCATCACGCTGGACAATCTCTACATCGGCCAATCGGAAAAAGACCAGGCGCTCATGCAGTTCGTGAACGGGCTGCGCGACTACTGGGGCTCGTATTACCGGCTGCGCCAAGTCACGCTGTTCGACTTTGTGACCGGTCAGCCGATCCGCTAGGCCCCCCCGCCCCCGTCACCGCGACGCGACGACCGCCGCTACAGGTTGCCGCGCTTCAACTCCGCCACGGCGTAGTCGCAGGCGCGCGCGGTGAGGGCCATGTAGGTGATCGACGGATTCACGCACGACGTGCTGGCCATGCACGCCCCGTCGGTCACGAACAGGTTGGGCACGTCGTGCGACTGGTTGTACGCGTTCAGCACCGAGGTCTTCGAGTCGCGCCCCATGCGGGCCGTGCCCATCTCGTGGATCGCGAACCCGGGCTCGGCGCCAAGCTGCCCGCCGCCCCGGTAGGCGTCGTGGGTGCGGACGTTCTTGCATCCCGCCGCTTCGAGCATCTCCGCGGCCGACGCGGCCATGTCCTTGCGCATCGCGAGCTCGTTGTCGCCCCAGGTGCAATGGATCTTGAGGAGGGGGATGCCGAAATCGTCAGTCTTGTCGGCGAGCTCCACGTAATTGTCCTCGCGCGGCAGACACTCCCCGAACCCCGTCATGCCTATGGACCAGGTGCCGGGATCGTGCAGTTGCCGTTTCAGCTCCACGCCGAACCCCCGTCCGCCGGCTCCGCGCCCCCACCCCTGGCGGCTCGCGCCGCCCTGGTAGCCGAAGCCGCGCACGTAGTCGCGGCGCGAGGCGTCGTTGCCCAGGTTGCGGAACCGGGGAATGTAAATGCCGTTGGGCCGGTTGCCCTCGTAGTAGTGGTCGAGCAGTCCCTCGATGCTGCCGCTCGCACCGGCGAGGAAGTGATGGTCCATCAGATAGTGGCCCAGCACGCCGCTCGAGTTGGCGAGGCCGGTGGGGAAGCGCGGCGAGGTGGAGTTCAAGAGCAGGCGCGTGGTGCCGAGCGTGGAGGCGCAGAGAAACACCACGCGCGCGTAGTACTCGCTGGTCTGCTTCGTCTCCGCGTCCACGACGCGCACGCCCGTCACTCGGGTTTTGGCTGCGTCGTAGATGACCGAGTGGACGATGCAGTTCGGCAACACCGTGAGCTTCCCGGTGGCGCGCGCCGCCGGCAGTGTGGACGCCTGGGTCGAGAAGTACGAGCCGGTCGAGCAGCCGCGCTCGCACGGGCCGCAGAAGTGGCACGGCAGCCGCCCGTTCAGCGGCTGCGTGAGAATCGCCACCCGCCCGATGGTCACATGCCGACCCGGAAACGCCTTCTCGACGCCCGCCTTCACGAGCTTCTCGCCGGCGTTCATCTCCATCGGGGGCTGGAATTCGCCGTCGGGGAGCTGGGGCAGGCCCAGCTTCTCGCCGCTCACGCCGATGAAGCGCTCCACATAGCTGTACCACGGCGCGATGTCGGCGTAACGGATCGGCCAGTCCACGCCGTGCCCATCGCGCAGGTTAGCCTCGAAGTCGAGGTCGCTCCAGCGGTACACCTGGCGTCCCCAGATCAGCGACTTGCCGCCCACCTGGTCGCCCTGGATCCAGGTGAACGGCTTGTCCTCGATGTAGGGGTTCTTCTTGTCCTTGATGAAAAAGTGCCTATTCGATTCGCGGAACTGTCCCGTGCGCGCCTGGATCGGATACTCCTCGGCGCCCTTGGTCCCGACGGAGAGCCGCGCGTCGCGCAGCGGCAGCTCCCAGCTCGGCTTGTGCTCGGTGATGTAGTCCTTACGGTGCACCACCTCGCGCCCGCGCTCGATCATCAGGGTGCGCAGACCCTTCTCCGTGAGCTCCTTCGCCGCCCAGCCGCCGGTGATCCCGGACCCGACCACGATGGCATCGTACGTGATCATGACCAGGCCCTCCCGATCGAGGCGTAAGGGATATCGCCGCGATACGCGCCGAACGGTGACGGGTGTAGCTCCTGGGTGGCGCCGATTTGCGACGTGTAGTAGCCGACCAGGGTCAGCTCTTTTGTCCGGTGGAAGAACCAGGCTTCGGGCGATCGCGGGGCATCGCTGGCGACGGGATACGCCGCGTCGTCCAGCTCGGTGAGCAGGGCCACTTGTTGATCGGGCGTGCAGTCTACGAACGCGTTCCCGTGCCGGGACCGCGTCCGCGCATCGACGTCCGCCAGGCCCGCCAGGAAGCGATCGCGCTCGGCGGTGGGATAGTGATCGCTGAGCAACGTGTCCACGAAGCGATGCACGCCCGCCGCGCGGGCTCCGGGCGTGTCGGTCTGGGGGATGATGTGCTCCGCCATCACCGCCACGAGCTCGAGCTGGCCGGTGCTGAGCGTGCGCGGCGCCCAATCCTGCGGCGGCGCGGTCCAGGCGCGCCGGGTCGCCGCGTCGAGTGCGCCCGCCAGCGTGGGGGCGGAGATGGCGCCGCCCAGGAGGATCGCGACGCGGCTGAGAGCGGCGCGGCGGGTGATCAGGTCGTCGTGGTCCATGCTGTCGTCCTCATTTGACGTCCCACCAGACGCGGCCAAGCTCCGCGGCCGCGAGTCTCAAGAGAAAACCCTCGAGGGATGAGGCGGACTTACGTTGCGAAATCGCAACAGGCCCGAGCCTACAAGGTCTCGCTCGGCCCCCCGATCGCCGTGGCCAACACCGCCTCCGGGGTCCACTGCCCGATCGGACGCGCGGGCGAGAGCCGCCCGCGACTCATCACCGCCAGCCGATCGCACAGCTCGAACAGCTCCGGCAGATACGAGCTCACCAGCAACAGCGCCTTGCCCTCCGCGGCAGAACGCGCGATCGCCTCGTAGATCTGCGCCCTGCTCCCGACGTCGATGCCCCGCGTGGGCTCGTCGAGCAACAGTACTGCCGCGTCCTGATGCAGCAGCCTGCCGACCGCCACCTTCTGCTGGTTGCCGCCCGAGAGCGCGCGCACCGCCTGGTCCGGCGCCGCCGCCCGAATGTGCAGGGCGTCGATCCACCGTGCGGCGGCCGCGCGCTGCCGCCCGAGGTCGAGCCATCCCCAGCCCGGCGAGCAGGCGGAGAAGCGCGTCGCGGTCAGGTTGTCCGCGACGGACAGCGTGAGTGCCAGGCCTTCCTTGCGGCGGTCCTCGCTCAGGTACCCGAATCCCTGGGCCAAGCGTCGGGAGGGTCTCGCCCCCGACACGGCGAGTTGCCGGCCTGCCAGGACGACGCGTCCCGAGGCCCGCGGCTCGAGCCCGAACAGGGCCCGCACGAGCTCGCTCCGTCCCGAGCCCATCAGACCGGCGATGCCGAGCACTTCGCCGCGCCGCAGCTCGAAGCTGACGTGTTTCAAGACCGGTGGGGCGGCGAGGTCGTGCACCGCGAGGATCACGTCGCCCTCATGGCGTTTCCCCTCTCCGGAACGGAGAGGCAGCGCGAGGGTGAGGGCGGCGCGCCCGACCATGTGCGCGATCAGCCGATCGTTGCTCGTCTCCGCGATGGTCCCCCTGTCCACGCTGCGGCCATCGCGCAGGATGGTGTAGCGACCGGCGATCTCACGGACTTCTTCGAGAAAATGACTGATATAAATGATCGCGATGCCGCGCGCCGCGAGCTGTCGGATCAGACCGAACAGGCGGTCCACGTCCTCGCGTTGCAGGCTGCTGGTCGGCTCGTCCATCAGGAGGATGCGCGCGTCCGCGGCGAGCGCGCGGCAGATCTCCACCACCTGTTGCGCGGCGAGGGGGAGGTCGGCCACGCGGGCCTCTGGGTGCAACGTGGGGCGCCCGAACTGCTCGAGCAGCGCGACCGCGCGACACCGCGCCGCTCCCCGGTCCACCCAGCCCGCGCGCGACGGCTCGAGGCCGAGCAGCATGTTCTCCGCCGCGCTCAAGTGGGGACAGAGGCACAGCTCCTGGTGAATGAGCGCGACGCCGCGGCGCCGCGCGTCTCCGGGGCCGGCCGGAGCGTAGGGCCGGCCGTCGATCTGCATCGCGCCGCGATCGGGCCGCACCGCGCCGGCGAGGATGTTCATCAGGGTGCTCTTGCCCGCGCCGTTTTCGCCGATCAGGGCGTGCACCTCGCCCGTCCCGAGCGTGAGATCCACGCCGTCTAACGCCCTAGTCGCCCCGAATCGCTTGGCGACGTCGCGAATCTCGAGCAGCGCGGTCATTGCTCCGTGAGATAGCGCGCGATCGGCGGGTGGATGAGCTCTTGCGTCGCCGCGGAGTCCAGGTTCGCCGGAGTGACCAGCATGACTCCGGTGTCGATGCGGCGCTCGACCGGCTTGCCCCGCAGGTGGTCGACCATCGCCGTCACGCCCAGGTACCCCATGCGCATGGGGTTCTGCACCACGACGCCGTCGAGCTGATGGTTGCGCACCGCGTCGATGAGGATGCTGCTCGCGTCGAATCCCACGAATCGCACCTTGCCGGCCTTGCCGATGTCCTGCAACGCGAGCAGCATGCCGATCGTGGACGATTCGTTGGGGGTGAAGATCCCCTGTATCACACCACCATAGCGGTTGAGCAGATTCTCGGACGCCTGCTTGGCGGTCTCGCGTGTCGGCCCGGCGTATTGATCGGTCGACACCAGCTCGACCCTCGGGTAGCGGGAGCGCAGCTCCTCGACGAATCCCTGCTCGCGCTCCGTGGTCGAGGCCGAGCCCTCGGCGTAGCGCAGCAGCAGCGCCTTGCCGCGACCGCTCAGCACCTCGCCCAGCCGGTCCGCGGCCATGCGCCCGCCCTTACGATTGTCGGTCGCCACGAAGCTGATCGGGACGTCCGACTCGAGACCGGAGTCGATGATCACCGTCGACACTCCCGCGCGCTGCGCCTCCTCGACCGGACGCACCAGGGCGCGGTTGTCGAGCGGTGCGAGCACGATCCCGCGGATGCCCTGACTGAGAAAGCCTTCCACGACCTGCACCTGCTGCTCGCGATCGTCCTCGCGGAACGGTCCCTTCCACACGATGCGCACCGGCGTTCCCTGGGCCGAGAGCTCGCGCGCGGCCTGGATCGCCCCGGCGTGGATGCTCTTCCAGAACTCGTGCGTCGTGCCCTTGGGAATGACGGCGATCGCGAGCTCCTTGTCGGAGCCGGAGCGGCTGCACGCCGCGAGCAGCGCCGCGCAGAGGACCATGGGTGTGAAAGGTCTCACAGCGTCACTACTCCCTTGATGTAGTCCGGGGCGGCGTAATCCCCGGTAAACGCGCCGGGGACTTGGTCGAGCGAGCGGTAGCGATGCGTGATCAGCGGGGCCACGTCTACCCGCCCGCGCTCGATCAACCGCAGCGCGCGCACGTAGGTGGAGGGCCGGCCGTCGGCCTCGTGGCCGCCCGATGCCCCGACCGGCGAGAGCAGCACGGGCTCGCGGAACTGGAGCTGGCTCAGCACGCTCACGTCCACCCCCGCATGGCCGTGCCCGTACAACAGCACCGTCGCCTGCTTGCGCACCAGCGGCGCGATGGACGCGAGCATCGTGCCCGATCCCGTGGCCTCGACCAGCAATTCCACCCGGCGGCCGCACGTGCGGGCAAGCACCGCGTCCACCAGATCCGCACCCGTCGGGTCGATCGTCTCCGCCCCGAAGCGTTCCGCCACCGCACGCTTGGCAGCACTGGGCTCGCTCACCAGCAGCATCCCATCGAACCCGAGGACGTTCCGCAAATACTGCACCCACAAGAGACCCGCAGGGCCCGCCCCGCATATCATCGCGCACCGGACCTGCCCGCCCTTGCCGCCCTTGCCGCTTTGCAGGGCATACCGCGCCGATGTTCGTAGCAGCACGTCCGACGCGTGCACCACGCACCCCAGCGGCTCAGTCAACGCGGGCGTGGCCGCGTCGGGCGCGGCCTCGATCCGCACCGCGTTCACCGCCGGGATCGCCAGGTACTCGGCCAGCCCGCCCGGCAGGCCGGTGATGCCGTGCTCCTGATACTGCTCGCACTGATGCGAGTCGCCGCTGGCGCAATATTCACACGGCCGCGAGCGCCCTTCGCTCACACAGCTGCGTCCTTGATCGACCACGACGCGATCGCCGGGCCGCAGGTCGTGCACGTCCGCGCCCTTTGCTTCTACGATACCCGCGATCTCATGCCCCAGGATCTGCGGCTCGCGCGCGAGCGGAATCGGCCGGCCGCGCTCGTCGCGGTGGTAATTGCCGTGCCCCGCGAAGATGTGCCAGTCGGTGCCGCACAGTCCGACCGCCGTGACGCGCAGGAGGACTTCACGAGGCCCGGGATCCGGACAAGGGACATCCCGTACCTCGATCCGACCGACGTCGACCAGAACCGCGGCCTTCACGGGAGGTCGGTGGAGGTTTTGGCGGATGGTGGAGGTTGGTGGAGGTTCAAACCTCCAGAACCTCCAGAACCTCCACCAACCTCCTTAACCTGCATTTCGATCACCGTCGCGATCGTGCTCGGCGCGACCCGGGGCAACTGGACGACCACCCCTGAGTCCCCCCGCTCGATCGCCAGCGGCTTCCCGTCCGCCAGCAGCGTGGCGGAGCTCGGCGGTTCGCGGACGCCCGTCAGCAACAGTTTCCCGTCCTTGGGCCAGTCGAACACGTGGGCGTACAGCTTGCCCGGTTTGGCCGTGTAGCGCCCCCACGGGGGCAGGCCGTAAGGACTCGCTTTCGTGCCGTAAATCGCCTCACCGTTGACTTTCATCCAGTCGCCCATCTCGTGCAGGCGCGAGACGATGGGCTCCGGCAGCAGGCCTTGCGCAGTCGGCCCCACGTTCAACAGGAAGTTGCCGCCCTTCGAAGCGACGTCGATCAACGTCCGCAGCAGCGTGCGCGTGTCCTTCCAGTCGTCGTCGTAGGATTTGTATCCCCACGTGTCGTTCATGGTCATGCACGTTTCCCAGTCGACACCGGGAAGCCCCGTGGGCGGCACCTGCTGCTCGGGCGTACCGAAGTCGCCCAGCCCGATCTGTCCCGCCTGGTTCAGGCCGCTCAAGCCCTGGCGCGTGTGCCCCACCCGGTTGTTCACGATGAGGCCCGGCCGCAGGGCGCGGACGAAGGCGTACAGATCCCGCCCGCGCTCGTCGCTCCAGTCGGCGATCCACTCGCCGTCGAACCAGAGCACGTCGATCTCGGGATACTGGGTGAGCAGCTCCTTGAGCTGCGGCTTCATGTAGGTCTCGACGTAACGACCGAAATTGGGATTGCTCCAGGTGCGTGAATTGTATTCGGGTGCGTTCGGGCCCTGAGCATCGGGGTGGTGCCAGTCCATGATCGAGTAATAGACGCCGAACCGCAGGCCCGCGCGATGCGCCGCCTGCGCCAGCGCCTTGAGCGCGTCCCGCTGGTACGGTGTCGCATCGACGACGTCGTAGCGCGAGACCTTCGAGTCGAAGATGGCGAATCCGTCGTGATGCTTCGACGTGATGATCATGTACTTCATCCCGGCGTCCTTGGCGATGCGCACCCATTCATCGGGATCGAACCGCGTGGGGTTGAAGCGGTGGACGAACTCCTCGTAATCCGGGATGGGGATGTGCGCCCGGCTCATGATCCATTCCCCGATCCCGGGGATGCGCTCGCCCTTGTACGTGCCGGCGGCGACGGCGTAGGCGCCCCAGTGGATGAACATCCCGAAGCGCGCGTCGCGCCACCAGTTCATGCGGGCGTCGCGCTGAGCCGGCGTTTCGTGGGTGACGTCCTGGGCGCGCGCTGGGTGGAGACGGCCGGCGCAGCAAAGAATCAGTACGAGGACGCCGATACAGCGAAGCGACATGTCATCTCCTCTGTTCATTACCACTCTCAGGAACCTCTCCACAAGTCATCGTGGCGCTGGGGGTCGGGGCTAGGGGCGCCTACACGCGAGGGCACTCCGAAACACGCCACGGGGACGTGTGCTTGCCCGAGCCTGCTCCGCGCCTCCGAGTGCCGCTTTCGTGGCGCCCTCGCGTGTAAAGCGCCCTCCGCCCCGACCCCCAGCGCCACGGGAACGCCCGGGACGGTGAGATCGATCTCCTCATCGTACTTGGGGCTATCTCCACGCTGCCCCGTCGGGATACCTGTACGCCTCCCGGCTCTCCGGCTTCATCTCGATACTGTACCCCGGCGCCGTCGGCGCCAGGTAGCGGCCGTCGCGCACCACAACGGGATCGACAAAGTGCTCGTGCAAGTGATCCACGTACTCGACCACGCGATTCTCGAGCGAGGCGCTGACGGCGATGTAGTCGAACAGCGCGAGGTGTTGCACGTACTCGCACAACCCCACGCCGCCGGCATGCGGGCAGACGGGGATCCCGAACTTCGCGGCGAGCAGCAGCACGGCCAGCACCTCGTTCACGCCGCCCAGCCGGCAGCTGTCGATCTGACAGAACTGGATCGCCTTGGCCTGCATCAGCTGCTTGAAGACGACGCGGTTCTGGCACTGCTCGCCGGTCGCGACGCCGATGGGGGCCACCGCCTTGGCGATCGTCGCGTGGCCCAGCACGTCGTCCGGGCTGGTCGGCTCTTCGATCCACCAGGGATCGAACCGCGCCAGCTCATGCATCCAGGCGATGGCCTGGTTCACGTCCCACACCTGATTGGCGTCGACCATGAGCTTTCGGTTGGGCCCGATCTCCTGGCGCACCAGGGCGGCGCGGCGCACGTCGTCCGCGAGGTCGCGCCCGACCTTGATCTTGAAGTGCGACCAGCCGCGCGCCACGCCCTCGCGGCACAAGCGGCGGATCTTGTCGTCCGGGTAGCCAAGCCAGCCGGCCGAGGTGGTGTATGCGGGGTAGCCGGTGGCGCGGATTTCCGCTTCTCGCGCTGCCCGCGTGGGAGCGTGGCGACGCAGGAGCACGAGGGCCTCGTCCGGCGTGAGCGCGTCGGTGATGTAGCGGAAGTCGATGCAGCGCACCAGCGCCTCGGGACTCAAGTCGGCGAGCAGCTTCCACAGCGGCTTGCGCTCGATCTTGGCGTAGAGGTCCCACACGGCGTTCACGACGGCCGCCGTGGCGAGGTGCAGCACCCCTTTTTCCGGTCCCACCCAGCGCATCTGCGAGTCGCTCGTGAGCCGCCGCCAGAAACCGGCCATGTCGTCCTTGATGTGCTCGAGCGTGAGACCTTGGACCAGGGGTGCGAGCGAGCGAATCGCGGCGACACAGAGCTCGTTCCCCCGACCGGCGGTGAACGTGAGGCCGTGTCCCTCCAGACCGTCGGCACGGTCGGTGTGCAGGATCGCGTACGCCGCGGAGTAGTCGGGGTCCGGGCTCATGGCGTCCGAGCCGTCCCGCTCCCGCGAGGTGGGAAACCGGATGTCGAGGGCGTCGATACGGGTGATGGTCGTGGGCACGGGGGCTCGGGGCTGGGGGCTCGTGGGCCTACATCGCGGTGAAGCCGCCGTCAACGGGCAGTGCGACGCCTGTGACGAACGAGGCTTCCGGGGACACCAGCCAGAGCGCAGCGGCCGCGCACTCCTCCGGCGTCCCCAGCCGGCCCAACGGCTGCGCGGCGCCGTACGCGGCCCACGCGGCGGCGGGGTCGGGCATCGCGTCCGCGAACTGGCGCAGCATGGGCGTGTCGATGATCCCGGGGCAGAGCGCGTTGACGCGGATCCCGTGCGTGGCGTAGTCGAGCGCCAGCGCTTTGGCGAGCAGCACCACCGCTCCCTTGGACGCGCAGTATACCGGTGAATCGGTCTGCGCCACGAGCCCGGTCTTGCTGGCGGTGAAGAGAATCACTCCCCCGCTGGCCTGCCGGATCATGATCGGAATGGCGTGACGCGCGGCATAGAGCGGGCCTTTCACGTTCACGTCCAGGAGGCGGTCGATCTCCTCGTCGGAGCTCCGGGTCAGGACCTTGGGCAGATTGACGCCCGCGTTGCAGAACAGGATATCGATGGAGCTGTAGCGCTCGACGCACGCGTCGATCATGCGCTCGCTGTCGGCGCGCCGGCCCATGTCGCCGCACACGAAGTGAGCGGTTCCTCCCGACCGCTCGATCTCGCGCACCAGCTCCTCGCCGGCGGCGCCCTGCGTGTCCACGAGGAGCAGGCGCGCGCCCGCTGCGGCGAAACGCAGCGCGCTGGCCCGTCCGATGCCACTCGCGGCGCCGGTGATGACGGCTGCTTTCCCCAGCAGACGCATGTTCGTCTCGGGGGTCGGGGCTCGGGATTCGGGGCTCGGACGACTCACGGAGTCCCGAGCCCCGAGTCCCGAAGCGCGAGCCCCTTGTCATAGGCGCGCACGCGTTGCCGCGCGGAGCCGAGCCCGTCGATGCCGAGCTCGACCTCGTCTCCGGCCGCGAGGTAGCGCGGCGGGCGCTGACCCAATCCCACGCCAGCGGGTGTGCCCGTGGAGATGATGTCGCCGGGCAGGAGCGTCATGAACTGACTGATGTAGCTGACGAGCGTCGGCACGTCGAACACCAGCTCGCGTGTCGAGCTGCACTGTTTGGTTTCGCCGTTCACCTTGAGCCAGAGCTGCAGATCGTGCACGTCGCGGATCTCGTCGGGCGTGGCGAGAAACGGCCCCAGCGGCGCGAACGTATCACAGCTCTTCCCCTTCACCCATTGGCCGCCGCGCTCGAGCTGGAAGGCGCGCTCCGAGTAATCGTTGTGCAGCACGTACCCGGCGACATAGCCCAGCGCCTCGTCCCGCTCGACGTACGCCGCCCGGCGGCCCAGGACGACGGCCAGCTCGACCTCCCAGTCGACTTTGGTGCCGCCCTTCGGGATCACCACGTCGTCATTTGGCCCGCAGATCGAGCTGGTCGCCTTGAAGAAGATGACCGGCTCTTTGGGAACTTCCTGACCGGTCTCGCGCGCGTGATCCCGATAATTGAGACCGATGCATACGATCTTGCTCGGCCGGCACAGCGGGGGTCCCAGTCGCGCTCCCTCGGGGACGGGGGGCGCCGCAGCGCGCGCGCGCGCGCCCCAGCGCGCCAGGCGCGCGAGGCCGTCAGACTCGAAAAACAATTGGTCGTAGTCCGCGCCGAACCCGGAGGCGTCGATGCGTCGCCCGTCGGGCAGGATCAGGCCGGGCCGCTCCTCACCAGGACGCCCGAATCGGATGAGTTTCATCGCTCACATTTTGAGGGTGACAAAGCCGCCATCGATCGCGTAGTTGCTGCCGGTAATGAACGCCGCCGCGTCCGAGCAGAGGAACAGCGCCAGCTCGGCCATTTCCTCCGGTCGTCCCATACGGCCGATCGGCTGCGTCCGGGACAGCTGTTCGAACATCTCCCGTTCCCGGCCGGGATAGTGCTTGGCCAGGAACCCGTCCACGAACGGTGTGTGGACCCGTCCCGGCGCGATGGCGTTGCAGCGGATCCCGTGCGCCACGTAATCGCGCGCCACCGAGTAGGTCATGGTCAGCACGGCGCCCTTGGTCATCGAGTAGGCGAAGCGGTCGGGGATCCCGACCGTCGACGCCACCGACGCGATGTTGAGGATCACGCCGCCGCGTCCCTTCATGTCCTGGACGGCCGCCCGCATGCAGTTGTAGACGCCTTTCACGTTCACGGCGTAGAGCCGGTCGAGATCGTCTTCGGATGTCTGCTCCACGGTGCCGACGTGCGCGATCCCGGCGCTGTTGACGAGGATGTCCGCGGGGCCGAACCGCTCGGCGACGGCCGCAAAGGCGCGCCGCACATCGGCCTGGCGGCTCACGTCGCAGGGAACGGCGAGGCCTTCACTCCCGCAGGCGGCGATCTCGCGCGCCACGTCCCGCGCCGCGGGCTCGGCCACGTCCAGCACGGCGACGCGCCCGGCCGCGCGCGCGAACCGCAGGGCGATCGCCCGGCCGATGCCGGATCCACCCCCCGTCACGAGCGCGACCTTGTGCTCGATCTCGTTCACAGATCGTACACGCGCGCCGCGTTGTCGGCGTAGAACCGGCTTCGCTCCGCGACGCTCCACCCTTGTGTGAACCGCTGCGTGAAGCCGTACCAGGAGCCATAATCTCCCGCCAGCGTCAGCACCGGCCAGTCGCTGCCGTACAGCACGCGCTCCGAGCCGAAGCACTCGACCACTCGCGCGGCGTAAGGGACGAGATCCTCGGGGCACCAGGTTGCTCCCGCCTCGGTGAGCAGTCCCGACAGCTTGCAGCACACGTTCTCGTACGCCGCGAGCCGCGTGACGTCGGCGCTCCACGCTTCGAAGCTCCGATCGCGGATCGCGGGTTTGCCGCAATGATCGAGCACGAAGCGCGTATCGGGACAGTCGCGCACGAGGTCGACGACCTCGCCCAGCTGGTCCTGCGTCGCGCACACATCGAAGACCAGTCCCCGCCGGCCTACCTCCCGCACGCCTTCCACAAAGGCGGGCTGTCGGCAGAATCCGACGGGCTGTCCCTGGATATTCTGCCGCATGCCCTTCACCCTGGGCGAGCGGGACAGCGCATCCAGCGTCTTTCCGAGCCCCGATCCCCGAGTCCCGATCCCCTGAGCGAGATCGATGAACGCGACGATGCCCGCGACCCGCGGCTCCGCCCGCACCAGCCGCTCCACGAACTCCACCTCCCGTCCTGCCTCGTCCGCCCGGCAATTGGCTTCCACGAACACCATGCGGCCGATCGGGATCTGCCCCGTCGCCGCCGCGTAGTCCGTCGGAAGAAACGCCCGGTGGAGCGGCGGCACCCCCGTGAGCCACGGATAATGAAGGACCTCCGGGTCCCAGAAATGCACGTGGGAATCGACTATCCGCACCGGAGCACCCCACCCCAAGTGCGGAGTGCGGAATGCGGAATGCGGAGTTGAGGGCACGAACTCCGAGTTCGCCATTCCGCACTCCGCACTCCGCACTCCGCACTCATGCCCTCGCCCATCCCGCCCTCACCCGATCCAGCGCCACCGCCAGCACAATGATCGCCCCGATGATGATTTCCTGGATGTAGTTCGGCCATCCCATCTGCTGGCAGCCGTTGCGCAGGAACGCCATGATGAGCGCGCCCACCACCGATCCGAACACGCTCCCCTCGCCACCCAGCAGGCTGCCGCCCCCGATCACCACCGCGGCGATGACGTCGAGCTCCGTGCCGATCGCCACCGTGGGATCTCCCTGGCGCAGCCGGGACAACTGCATCACGCCGGCGAGCCCGAAGAACACGCCCGCCGACCCGTAGATCGCGAGCTTGAGCCGTTCGGTCGCGATCCCGCAGGCGCGCGCGGCCAGCTCGTTCGAGCCGAGCGCGAACACGTGCCGGCCGAACACGGTGCGGGAGAGCACCGTTGCCGTGAGCGCCGCCAGCGCGAGCATGATCCACACCCCGGGGGGGAGCACCATCCACGCCTGGCGCGGGAACGTGACCAGCAGGTCGTTCACCCACGTCGGCGGCACGTTCACGGTCTGCTCGTGCGCGATCCATTTGGCGATGCCGCGCGCGATGCCCAGCATTCCCAGCGTCGCGATGAACGGCACCACCCGCAGGCCCGTGATGAGCAGGCCGTTGCCCAGGCCGACCAGGCCGCCGGCGACGAGAGCCGCTGCCGTGGCGACCCCGGGGGACCAGCCGGCGACGAGCCCGAGCGCCGCCACCACGCTCGTGAGCGCGATCGATGCTCCCACCGAGAGATCGATGCCGCCGCTGATCATGATCAGCGTCATGCCGATCGCTCCCAGGGCGACGATCACCGTTT
>Ga0209350_1000096_pt1 | contig 55773 bp, 57 predicted proteins | sample GraSoi013_2_20cm_2_FD_185822 | JGI IMG/M metagenome (GOLD analysis project Ga0209350, IMG submission 185822) | Grasslands soil microbial communities from the Angelo Coastal Reserve, California, USA - Sample 09_27_2013_2_20cm (SPAdes) (version 2) | ecosystem: Environmental > Terrestrial > Soil >...
GGTATTAAGTACACGACGTTTCATTCGCTTACCCTCCGAATCTTGCCCACCCAACGGCGGGCCAAGTTCCCGAACCGACTGGCCAAGCTTCAATGATCTGGAGTGTGCCAATCATTCAGTTGGCCTGCCGTGACGCACGTCACAGATTGATGTGATGGACGTCACACGCAAAGCTTGAGGGGGAGGAGTTCCAGGAAGGGGAAGCAGAACTAAGAGTTCAAGACGCTTTCGAGCCCTGCTTTGTCCTTGATGATGAGCGTTGAACCCTTTACCTGCAAGAGTTGTTTTTTCTTGAATTCACCAAAGAGTCTTGTCACCGTCTCTCGGGATGCTCCGATCATCTGGGCAATCTCTTCGTGGGTGAGGGTGAGGGTGACTTTTATCTCACCTTTCCCGTTGTCATGGCCTGCGGAAAGATCAAGCAGGAAGCGAGCCAACTTCTCGCCTACCGAATGGGAGAGTCCAATGTTCCGCATTTCTGCGATTGCGGAGTGATAGGTTTCACCCAACTGCTGCGCCACCCGCAATCCGACTTCACCGTGCTCGCGGAGGAAGTTCAGGAATTCCTGACGGGGGATAAAGTTCGCTTGGGTTGGTTCGATCACTTCTGCGGTAAGCTCATAAGGTTTTTCAGTAACAGTGGCCGGTAATCCGAGGACTTCCCCCGGGTCCGCGATTCTCACGATCAGCGTTTTTCCATCCGCTGAGGTCGTCGACAGTTTTACTCGACCACTGCAAAGGATGAACACGCCGCGCGCGACTTGTCCCTCCACGAAAAGCGTCGCACCTTTGGGATAGGAAGAAGGTGACGTAATTGCTGCCAGACGTTGCGCGGCTGAAGGTGGGAGGTTGCAAAAAAGCCGATCCTCGCGATGCGGACAGGACAGGCAACTCTCAATGATTTCTAGGCCGTATGGGGCGCGCATAAGCTCACCGCCCCGGAGTATACCTCCCTCTCTACGCGACACAAAACGAAACCCGCTCGCCATACGCAACCGTCCAGCAGATGAGGTCCGATTCCCTAGCCTACGTTTCTACTAGAATCCAACGCTCCCTGGCTGTGATGGCGGTCACGCTGCCTTGTGACGGGGGTTACAGCAGTCCCTCTCCGTTGAGTGCATATTTTGAATCGCGTGGGAGGTGCAAAATGCAAAAAGATGAGCGCGACCTCTTGGAAGTTCTAAAGTTTGAACTTCAATTCCTCGAAGACGGGGGCTATGGGCGTTCGCCGAGGACGCCGTGGAGGCCTCAATATATTTTCGAAGATTCACTCACCTGCATGAACTACGATTCCAAAGAGAATCCAGGTCCGTGCAGTGATTGTGTTCTGATGCAACTGGTGCCCCCCGAGCGCCGCTCCGAAAAGATTCCCTGCCGCCACATTCCGTTCAACACATCGGGGGAGGCTCTGGATTCCCTCTACCGGTACAGCAACCAACAAGAGACCGAAGAAACGGTTGGAGCCTGGCTGAGGGCCACTATTCAACGTTTGGAAGAAGAACGGGCAGCGGCTCGACACGCCCACAGCAAACACCCGCCCGCCGGCGGCGGAACGTTGAGAGGAACCCCTCTGTACCAGAAGCAACATCCCAAGTGTGCAAACCCGGCCTGCCCCACTGCCTTCCATTGGACCGGGGGCGGCAAGTTCTTCCGATTTCGGCCCGATCCGGTTTCGGCAACTGGGAGTAATCCAACAGCTGATTTGCCAGGCGGAATCCATGGGGTAAGACATTATTGGCTGTGCGAGCGTTGCTCACATGTTTTCACACTGGTGTACGGCGAAGAATGTGGTGTCACGCTTAAGCTGATCTGGTCTGACCTCGCGGCCGGAGAAACTCACAAGGAGTTGTCAGCAGCATAGCGGGTGCCACTGTGAACCGGCACTCCACTGTCCGTTTCGGCTAGTTGCGTGGGAGGTGCATGATGCAGGAGAACGAGCGCGACCTCTTGGAGGTCCTGATATTTGATGAGGTCGAAGAAACAGTCGGAATCTGGCTGCGGGCAATTATTCAGCGTTTGGAAGAAGAGCAGACGGCTATTCGAAGGGATTACGACAAGCGGCCAACCTCAAGCGGCGAAACGTTGACAGCAATGCCCCTCTCCCAGAAGCACCATCCGAAGTCCCCGAAGCCGGCGGGTCTGACTGTGTTGGACCGACGGCGGCAAGTTCTTCCGATTTGGCCGATCCGGTTTTGGTCAACTCGGGTGAAGGCACCACTCCAATCCTTGCCTTAATCCCACGGATACAGCTCGCTCAGAGTTCACGACCTAGGCCGCCACCTAGTTGTAATGGCCTGTTCAAACTTGTGGGGATAAGATTGAACCGTGGCCTCTGTGATGAGCGGCTTCGATCCAAAATAGGGAGGACACTGATATGGCTTCGGCGGCACCCACAGGTTCAGCACGGTCTTACGAATCCAAACAGCCTCTATCCGAGGAAGAGCTGCGCAAGATGCATGCCTATTGGCGTGCCGCGAACTACCTCTCCGTAGGGCAGATCTATCTCTATGCCAATCCGTTGCTTCACGAGCCGTTGAAGTTCGAACACATCAAACCACGATTGCTGGGTCACTGGGGCACAACACCGGGGTTGAATTTCATCTATGTTCATTTCAACCGGTTGATCAAGAAGCAGGATCTGAATGTCATCTACGTTGCGGGTCCAGGTCATGGAGGGCCCGGCTTGGTTGCCAACACCTACCTGGAAGGCACCTACAGCGAACTCTACCCCAACATTTCACAAACTGAAGAAGGCCTGAAGAAGCTCTTCAAGCAGTTCTCGTTCCCAGGAGGTATTCCAAGTCACGTCGCGCCGGAGACGCCGGGCTCGATTCATGAAGGCGGAGAATTGGGATACTCGATTGCTCATGCTTATGGGGCCGCGTTTGACAACCCAGACCTACTGGTTTGCTGCGTGGTCGGTGACGGTGAAGCCGAAACGGGTCCACTCGCAGCCAGTTGGCACTCGAACAAGTTTCTAAATCCCGTTCGCGACGGCGCCGTTCTTTCCATTCTGCATTTGAACGGATACAAGATCGCGAATCCGACCGTACTAAGCCGCCTAAGTGATGCAGAGTTGACTCAGCTTTTCACCGGGTATGGTTACAAACCGTATTTTGTGGAAGGCCATGAGCCGGAGACCATGCACCAACTCATGGCGCATACGCTCGACACGGTCATCGAGGAAATCCACGCCATCCAGAATGCTGCCCGTGCCGGACGGTCAGCCGGACTCCCGGTGTGGCCAATGATCATCCTGCGAACGCCGAAGGGATGGACCGGGCCAAAGATCGTGGACGGAAAGCCGGTCGAAGACACCTGGCGTGCGCACCAAGTGCCCGTTACGAGTTTCATCTCGCACCCGGACCACGTAAGGATATTGGAAGAATGGCTGAGCAGCTATCGGCCCGCGGAACTATTCGATGGAAAGGGCAAGTTGCTTCAGGAATTGACGGAACTAGCGCCAAGCGGCGAACGCAGGATGGGAGCCAACCCGCACGCGAATGGAGGCCTGCTACTTAAGAACCTAGTGATGCCGGACTTCCGCGAATATGCGGTGAAAGTATCGAAGCCGGGCACTGAGATTGCGGAAGCCACTCGGGTTTTGGGAAACCTTTTGCGCGATGTCATGAAACGCAATGCGGACTCGACGAATTTCCGAGTATTTGGTCCTGATGAGACGGCCTCGAACCGGCTCGATGCGCTATACGAAGTCACCGATAAAGTCTTCATGGAGCCAATACTTCCTACCGACGAACACCTTTCGAGGGACGGCCGGGTGATGGAGGTCCTGAGTGAGCACATGTGCCAGGGCTGGCTCGAGGGTTATTTGCTCACTGGCCGTCACGGATTTTTCTCCTGTTACGAAGCCTTTATCCACATTGTGGACTCCATGTTCAATCAGCATGCCAAGTGGCTCAAGGTGACGAGAAATATTCCTTGGCGACGACCGATAGCCTCGTTGAATTACCTGCTTACGTCCCACGTCTGGCGCCAAGACCACAACGGCTTCACCCACCAGGACCCTGGCTTCATCGACCATGTTGTGAACAAGAAGGCGGATATTGTCCGCGTGTATCTGCCTCCGGATGCCAACACGCTTCTTTCGGTCGCTGATCACTGCCTCCGCAGCCGAAACTACGTCAACGTCATCGTTGCTGGAAAGCAGCCTGCGCTGCAGTGGCTCGACATGGAGTCTGCGATCGAGCATTGCACGAATGGAATCGGAATCTGGCAGTGGGCCTCAACCGACAAGGGAAACGAGCCGGATGTGGTGATGGCCTGTGCCGGAGATGTCCCGACACTTGAGACCCTCGCCGCCGTAGACCTGCTGCGCCAGCATTTTACAGACATCAAGGTCCGCGTCGTCAATGTGGTTGACTTGATGACCATCCAGCCCTCAACCGAACATCCCCACGGCCTCTCCGACCGTGAGTTCGATTCGATTTTCACGACCGACAAGCCAGTCATCTTTGCCTACCATGGCTATCCTTGGCTGATTCACCGTCTGACTTACCGGCGCACCAATCATGACAACTTCCACGTCCGCGGATACAAAGAGGAGGGAACAACGACCACTCCGTTCGATATGACTGTTCTGAACGATTTGGACCGATATCACCTTGCAGGCGACGTTATCGACCGGGTCCCTCGCTTGCAACGCGTCGGCGCGCACTTCAAGCAGTTCCTACGCAATAAGCTCGTCGAGCACAAACAATACATCCGCGAACATGGAGACGACTTGCCGGAAATCCGGGATTGGAAATGGCCTCATTAGGCTATGAAAATCCTAGTGCTTAATTCAGGTTCCAGCAGCCAGAAGAGCTGCCTGTACGACATCGGAAAGACCCTTCCTGCACATCCGCCTGCACCAGCCTGGGAAGGCAAGATCGAATGGAACGGCGATCATGCCGATATCCAGGCACAGAATTCACAGGGGTCGCAGCTGAAAGATCGCGTCAAGGTTGCGTCGCGCTCGGATGCCATCGAACGCCTGTTGGATACGTTATGGAGTGGAAAGCTGCATGTACTTTCTGCGCCTTTCGAGATCGACGTAGTAGGTCATCGTGTGGTGCACGGTGGTAAGAGCCTCCAGGAGCCAACCGCCATCACACCGGAAGTGAAATCTGCAATCGCGCGCATGTCCGTCTTTGCGCCATTGCATAATCGCGCCGAGTTGGAAGGAATCAAGATTATCGAGAAACGTATCGGCACGGTTCTCCAGGTGGCTGTGTTCGACACCGGCTTTCACAGCAAGCTGCCGGAACCAGCCGCCGTATACCCCGGCCCTTATGAATGGCTCGCACAGGGGATCCGTCGCTATGGATTTCACGGGATCAATCATCAGTATTGCGCCGAGCGCGCCGCACAACTCCTCGCCAGAGATTTACGATCGCTGAAACTCGTAACCTGCCATTTGGGAAATGGTTGCTCTCTGGCGGCAATCCGCGAAGGGCGAAGCATCGATACGACCATGGGATTCACACCGCTAGAAGGGCTAATGATGGGAACGCGGTCAGGTTCTGTGGACCCCGGGATAATGACCTACTTGATGCGGCACGGTGGCTTCACGGGACAGCAGCTCGACGAGATGCTCAACACGAGATCAGGCCTGCTGGGAATCTCTGGGATTTCGGGTGACATGCGCCAGATCGTGACCGCGATGAGAGATGGCCATCCACGGGCGAAGCTGGCTTTTGAGATGTTCGTCCATCGCCTTCAAGCTGGTGTTGGGGCAATGATTGCGGTGTTGGCCGGAATAGATGCGTTGGTCTTTACTGCAGGGATCGGAGAGAATTCACCTGAGGTACGAGCGGCGGCTTGTGCCAACTTCGGATTTCTTGGTCTGAAACTCGACGGCGCGAAGAATGCGCAGGCATCTGCGGACCAGGATATCTCGCTTTCCGATTCAACAGTTCGCGTGTTAGTCGTGCACGCTCAAGAAGACTGGGCTATCGCCCGAGACTGTTGGCGCCTGATTTCAGCAAGAAGCCAGGGCCACGCGAGGGCGATCTAATCAAAACGCCACACCTGCGTAATCAGGTCGCCCCGGCCGATCTTCTCGCCACTAGAAGCGGCATGACGGCAAACACTCCGAGCGCCACAAAGTAGACTGTTCCCGCTACGGGATCTCGGGCAGCAAGGTACTCCTTGATCGAGTGACCTCGAAGTCAGAGCACAAGAGTAAATTCTGCGATTAGCAGTAGGCTAAGTGCGATGCCACCCATACCGAGCCGACTCGATGGTGTAGGAGGCACAGCAAGTCTCCGAACGATCCACCGTGCTGTCACAATTGCGATCGCGAGCATGATGGGCATTTCCAAGAGTTCGGCCATTCTTGTGCCGAGTCGCGGGGCGATCCACAGAATGCGGATGGGGCCAAGGATGAATCCCGCTCCGAAAACGACTGCGAAATAGAGCACGCCAGCTTTCAGAATCTGCATTCTCTCGCCTGCCGGGGTTGAGGCCAGCGAACTTCACGAGAACTCGCTGCAACCTCAACCCCCTTTTGTTTCAGCGCCTCTGGTGCCGGTGTGATGGCGCGTTGCGCTTCAGCCACGAACCGTGAGGACTGGGCACGTTGCCTGCGAAACAACGTTGTGGACTGTTCCGATGTTCAGATGCGTTGCAAGCCCTTTTGCCGGCCGGGCTCCCATCACGATCAGATCAGTGTGCCGCCGTTTAGCAACGTCCAGGATCTTCTCTGCCGCTGGTCCCTGCTCGACGATGTAGGTTGGGTCGCACCACAATCCGGCTTGCTCCGTAACCAATTGCTGCAGCTTTCGCGCCTTGAGATCCACCACTTCTGGGCTGTCCACCAGATCCCCTGCATTCGCGTCTTCGATCACGTGCAGCAACACGAGATGTGCTTGGTTCTCCTGCGCCAGAGATATGGCGTAGGGAGCCGCCACTGGGGTGTCAGTTGCCAGGTCTGTGGCAAACACGATTTTACGCATCTTTACGTATTCGTCAGACCAAGGGTTCACGTGTGGGCCAACCGTCAGCACGGGGCACGGCGATTGCCGCAGGATCTGTTCGGCAACCGAACCGAGTATGACCTTTTCGAGCCCCGTGCGCCCGCTGGTCCCAAGCACGATCAGGTCGATTTCTTTCTGTTCGATCAGATTGGACATCACTTCGCAAATGTTGCCCTCGCCGATCACCACTTCGTGTTCGATGCCCTGGAGCTGCTCATTCAGGCGTCCTACATCCTCCTTGGTTTCCTTCTCCGCTGCTTCCGCCATCGCCGCCCAGGCATTGGGGGCAGTAGCTGTATAGTCGTCGAATCGATTCACATGTACGCCATACACCTTTGCGCCATAACGCCGCGCGATCTGGATCGCCATCGGTGCAGCTGCGTCCGCAGCCTGTGAAAAGTCAGTGGCGAACAAAATGTTCTTCAGTGTAATTCTCGTTCTTGCTTGAACTGCTTGCATGAGCCACCTCCCTGCTTCAACCAATACGCCACGCGCGTCCGCTTGGCTGTGACGACCGTCACGTTCGAGCGTGCCGTAGGTCACACGGCCCGCACGATCCATTTGCTAGCCTCGGACCAGTGACGTGGGCTGAGTTCGAATTGCTCTCCCGCCGTCACGTTCGAGGAGGACGCTATGGAATCTATTCACGAATATCGTGTTGAAGCCATCGGCGCAGGGGGACGCAACGGCGTCGTCCATGCCGAAGGAATCCTGCCGGCCATATCGTTTAGTCCGCCGCCTGAATTTCAAGGTGAGGTAGGCCGGTGGACTCCGGAACATTTCCTGGTCGCCGCCGTGGCCAGCTGCTTCATCAGCACTTTTGAAGGCATCGCACAGACCTCGCATCTGGAATTTGACTCTTTGCGATTGGCCGCGGAAGGTGTGCTTACCAAGCAGGACAGCGGTTGGCGCTTTTCAGAGATTCGATTGCGGCCAACCGTCACTCTCCGGAAAGAAGAGGATCGTGACCGCGCCGTTCGCCTTCTTGAGAAAGCCGAGCAATCGTGCCTGGTCGCACGGTCTCTTCAGTGCAAAGTCGCCCTGTTTCCGGCTGTGAAGGTCGAGACGGAAGTGTTCGTCCAACAAGAGGTTGAAATTTGTGACGCCAAGTGATCTGCAATCGTTGACTGCACCGGTGGGGAAGCTACAATAACCGGCACCAGCGAACCTCAGTTACTGAACGAGAATCCGCCTCGTGCTCTTACTTCCGGAGGATCAAGTGATCGATGACCTCTATGATCTCATCGGTGGAAGGCAAACAGTCTGGGCTGCTACAGAAGCCTTTTATAGAAAAGTGTTCGCGGATGAAACACTTAGCCCTTTTTTTAAAACTACCGACATGACGCAACTATGCTCTCGGCAAAGCATGTTTATCTCCATGCTTCTCGGCGGACGAGTTGTCTATACGGGAAAAGATATCCATGCGGCTCATGCGCATGCCCGGGACCAAGGATTAAACGACGGACATTTCGATAGGTTTCTTACTCACTTTCGCGAAGCGCTGAATGACGTGGGCGTCGACACCGATAAGGTGGAAAAGGTCACGAGACTTCTTGAAGCTAGGCGCAACGCTGTCCTGAATCCCTGAGACTGCTTCCAGAAGGCGCTATGATGGATGTGCTGTGCCCTTCTGGAATGATTTCCATCGGCGCCGGGAGAGCTTCCCCGCCCGTATCTGCAGAACTGCCGGGAAGGTGCCAAAGCTTCGGAAGCTCGCAATCCAAACCAACTGTTTTCAGCCGTGGCTTCTAGGTTTCTGCGGCTGAGTCCATTTTTCCCCATTCATACTCCGCAATTACGATCACGAGGCGGCTGTCTCGATTCGTCAAAATTCATCGGACTCGGCTTCGCCTCGGCAGGCATTTGTGTTAGGATAAATCTCGCATGAACGCACGAATTCCTATTAGCGGTTTATTGGCGGTTTTGGCAGGGACAGCTGCTACCGTATGCACCGCAAGCGAACAGTGCGCTGTATGCAAATCTTGCAAAGGCTTATTTTGCAAGGTTTTACGCTAAGTTGTTGATTCCACGGCTGGGGACGTAGTTCAGTTGGTTAGAACGCTGCCCTCTCGTTGGTTAGAATCCTACACTGTCACGGCAGCGCCGCAGAATCAGTTCCCTCACCGCACTTCAGTCACTTTGAAAAGGACCTCCTGCCTGTCACGCATGGGCGCGGTTCGAGCCCTATTCGCTTCCGCAAATAACGATCCGACGGCGAACGGTGTATCCTTTCGTTGACTCAGGCGTCTAATCCACGTAGGGTCGAATCAGCATAATGGGCAAGAGACTATTCGTAGTTTTGGCCGTGGTCGCCTTTTTGGGCCTGCAATTTGCGGACTGCATGTCCGCGATGACGCAAGACCAACAAAGCATGAAGTGCTGCGGTACCATGCCCTGCGATCCGTCCAATCAGAGCCACGATTGCTGCAAGGCGATGGTTTCGCCTCAGTCTCCCAGCGTGTTGCCCGTCGCTCACGTAACGCTCCATACGCCCGTGATGGTCGCGACCGATATTCTCGCTTCACCGCAGGCAATGACGTACGCCGAAGCATCTCGCTTGGATTTTGAGGCGCCGGCGCATTCGCCTCCCGAACTGTACACCCTTCACTCTTCCCTCCTGATCTGATCCGCTGCTCAACGGTGCGGCAACGCACCGGCTTGTCTCTTTTTGTATCCCGATTGTCCCTCTCTACGCCATCTACTGTTCAGCAGCAGGTCGGCTGCTGCGTCTCGGTAGGGCTCTAACCTGCCGACGTATATCGGTCGAGGCCCTTTTGGGTGACTCACCGACGGTCCCGCGGCTTCGATACGCACGCTTAGGAGAAAAAGATGTTTTCAACAGCGAGAACGAATTTCGGTGCGCGCTTGGCGCGCGCAGGTCTTAGTCGAAGTATTTCTGTGATTTTGCTTTCCGCTGTTTTAGCGGGAAATGTTTTTGCCCAGGAGTCAATATCGTCGCACGCGGGAACGGTCACTCCACTTTCCGAGTTGCTCGCGGAAGCGGAGAAGAACAATCCGCAAATCGAAGCGGCACGACAAGGTTGGCAGGCGGCGAAACAGGTGCCGACACAAGTCTCGACGCTGCCCGACCCGCAATTCAATTTGCAGCATGTCAGCGTGGGTAGTCCCCGCCCCTTTGCCGGCTACACCAACAGCGACTTTGCCTATCTCGGCCTCGGTGTTTCGCAAGACATTCCGTACCCAGGCAAGTTGCGCTTGAAGGGTGAGATTGCGAAACGCGACGCGGATGTTTCGCAGCAACAGATCGAGTCCGTGCGCCGCGCCGTCCTCGCTGAGCTGAAGGGCACGTATTTCCAGCTAGCGTATCTGTCCAAAACACTCACGATCCTCGAAGAAGACGGCGCGTTGCTCAAGCAAGTAGAACAGGCCGCCGACGCCCGCTACCGCTCGGGCATGGGAACACAGCAAGACGTCCTCCAGGCGCAGCTACAAAAAACGAAGCTGCTTCGCGAAATCGCCATGCATCACCTGCAGGTCGGAAAGCTCGAAGCCCAGCTCAAACAACTCCTCAACCGTTCACAGGAATCACCGGACATCGAGCCGGCCGATCTCCTCGAAACACCTCTTGTGCAATCGTACGCCGATCTTCTGGCCGCGGCGCAAGTACAGAATCCGGAAATCGCTAGCGCGCAGAAGATGATTGAAAAGCAATCGTTGCAAGTGGACCTAGCCCGTAAAGATTTCTATCCCGACTTCAACGTGCAGTACATGTGGCAACGCACCGACCCCACCCAGTTCCGCGCCTACTACATGCTGAGCGTCGGCATCAAGGTCCCGATCTATCGCAGTCGCAAACAACGCCCCGAACTGGCCCAAGCCGAATCGGAGCAGGTTCGTGCGCGAAGTGAGCTCCAGGCGCAATCGCAGCAACTCGCCGGGGATTTGCGCTCCCAATACGTGATCGTGCAGCAGACGTCCGAACTGCTCAAGATTCACCGCGAAGGACTGTCTCCGCAGGCGCGTTCGGAATTTCAATCAGGTCTCGCGGCTTACCAATCGAACAAACAGGATTTTCAGGCGCTGCTAACGGCGTTTCTCGATGTACTGCATCTCGACGAGGACTACTGGCAGAACATGGCCGAATACCAGACTGCCGTCGCGCGCATCGAGCAGCTCACTGGACTGTCATTGCATGACGAGGGAGCGAAATGATGAAAACGTATCGCATTGGATTTTTGGCGGCATTGATTGGAAACGTCGTGCTTGGCATCGTGCTCGTTGGGTTGTGGCTGCATTATCGCGCAGTGAAGCCGATGGCGGTTTCGGAAACTAAAATGGCGAATTCCACCGCGAAGGATTCCATGGCCGACTCGATGGCCACACCCCCTGCATCGACAGAAGCACCGCTGGTTCCGGTGCAGATCTCTCCGCAGCGCTTGCAGAGTATCGGGGTCAAGACCGGCAAGGTCCAACGGAAATCAGTCGCAGACGAGATTCGCACCACCGGCAGTGTCGCTGTGGACGAAAGGCGACTGGCCTACGTCCAAGTGCGGTTCTCCGGCTATATCCAGAAAGTGTTTGCCGATGCCACCTACCAATACGTCCGGAAAGGGCAGCCGCTATTCACAGTTTACAGCCCGGAGCTAGTGGCGACGGAACGCGAATATTTAGTGGCCAAGCAGACTCGGCAGCAAGTGGCGAAGAGTACGGTGCAAGGTGTCGCCCTCAGCGCAGCATCGCTGCTCGACGCGGCTGCGGAGCGTCTCAAGCAGTGGGGCGTTCCGCAAAAAGAAATCACTCGCCTCGAATCCACCGGCCAAGTGCAGCAGGAACTGGAAGTCGATTCGCCGGTCTCTGGCTACATCACCGAACGCAATGCTCTGCCCAGTGTTGCCGTTCAGCCGGAAATGCGCCTCTACACCATCGCCGACCTTTCCACAGTTTGGGTTCAGGCACAGGTCTTCCAGAACGACCTCGAACGTATAAAGATCGGCGCTCCCGCAACGCTCACGGTGAATACCTATCCGGGCCGGACGTTTGCTGGCCGTGTGGACTTTATCTACCCGCAGGTGGATATGGATACCCGGACGGCCAAGGTGCGGGTCGTCTTTTCTAATCCCGGGTTGCAACTCAAACCCGGCATGTTCGTCAACGTAAGTCTGAAGGTCCCGATGGGGAACCAGCTTGTTATCCCCGCAAGCGGCGTCCTGCAGTCCGGCACTCGCGCGATTGCTTTTGTCGAGCGTAGCGACGGTTACATCGAACCGCGCGAGGTGCAGTTGGGCTCCCGCGTGGGTGACGATCTTATCGTGCTGAAGGGGTTGAAAGCGGGGGAGCAGATTGTTACCTCCGCAAACTTCCTGATCGACTCCGAGAGCCAGCTTCAGGCTGCACTCGGTTCGTTTGTTCCACCTCCGCCCGGCGCGGGTGCGGCGTCAACTACCAACGCACCGCAAGGAATTGTCGAATTAAGCTCTGATCCGACCACACCGCGGAAAGGAAGCAACGAATTCCGCGTGAAACTTACAGATGCGAGTGGAGCACCGATTTCCGGTGCGGAAGTCAGTGTGACATTTTTCATGCCGGCGATGCCCGCGATGGGCATGGCATCGATGCGTACACCCGTCACCCTCAGCGACAAGGGCAACGGTCTCTATGAAGGTTCGGGACAGCTTGATAGCGGCGGAACATGGCAAGTCACCATCCTCGCAAAAAAGAATGGCCAACTCATCGCGAGCAAGCAATTGAGCGTGAATGCCACGGGAGGCATGTAACGTGATCTCACGGTGGATTGATTGGTGCGCGCAAAATCGTTTCCTCGTTTTCATGGGAACAGTCCTGCTGGTGCTCACGGGAATCTGGGCTCTGCGCCATATTCCCCTCGACGCGTTACCGGACATTTCCGATGTGGAAGTGATTATCCACACGCCTTGGGCGGGTCAGCCTCCTAGCCTCATCGAAGACCAGGTCACATATCCCATTGTCACTACGCTTCTCGCCGCACCGCACGTAAAGGCCGTGCGGGCACAAACCATGTTTGGCGACTCCTACGTCTTCGTGGTGTTTGAAGATACTACAGACTTGTACTGGGCACGATCGCGTGTCTTGGAGTACATGCAACAGATCACGGGACGTTTGCCAGCAGGAGTGCATCCCGTCATCGGGCCGGACGCTACTGGCGCAGGCTGGGTCTATGAATACGCGCTTGTGGACCACAGCCATCAACGCAGTTTGGCCGATTTGCGCAGCCTTCAGGATTGGTACCTGCGCTACCAGCTCGAAACGGTTCCAGGAGTGGCTGAGGTAGCCACGATTGGCGGATTCGTGCGCCAGTATCAGGTCAACGTGGACCCTGACAAACTTCGCGCGTATGGCGCCCCTCTCTCGACCGTCATCGAAAGAGTTCGAGCCAGTACGAACGAAGTGGGTGGACGGCTGCTGGAAATGGGCGGAGCGGAATACATGATTCGCGGACTCGGCTATTTGCATTCGCTGAGCGACCTAGAAACCGTACCCGTAGCAACCAAGAACGGCACGCCAGTTCTCGTCCGAGATTTGGGAACAGTGACGTTCGGGCCGGACATTCGTGAAGGCGTTGCAGAGTGGCAAGGGGAAGGCGAAACCGTTGGTGGGATTGTCGTGATGCGCGACGGCATGAATGCTCTGACCGTCATTGATGGCGTTAAGAAAAAGCTCGCTGAGATCAAACCATCATTGCCTCCAGGCGTCGAGGTCGTCTCCGGTTATGACCGCTCCGGATTGATTCATGCGTCCATCGAAACACTGCAACGCGACCTGCTCGAAGAGGCCGCCATCGTCAGCATAGTCATCATCATCTTCTTATTCCACTTCCGTTCGGCGTTGATTCCGATTCTGACCCTACCGATCGCCGTGCTCGCAGCCTTCATCCCGATGTACTACCTCCATGTCACCTCGAACATCATGTCGCTCGGCGGTTTGGCACTGGCGATTGGCGTCCTCGTGGACGCCGCCATCGTCATGGTCGAAAACGGATACCGGCAGCTTTCCGAGCATCAATCCTCCGAAGCCGGTCCTCTTTCTGAGTCACAGAGGCGGAAAATCCTCTTGGATTCCGCGAAACAGGTGGGTCCCGCTATTTTCTTTTCGCTGGTAATCATTGTGGTTTCCTTCCTGCCTGTCTTTTTACTGGAGGCACAGGAAGGACGCATGTTTCGTCCGTTGGCGTGGACGAAGACGCTGTCCGTTGGCTTTTCTTCCGTCTTGGCTATCACGCTTGTGCCCGCACTCATGGTGCTGTTCATCCGCGGACGGCTGATACCTGAAGCGCGGAATCCAATTTCAAGAATCACCCAAGCTCTTTACTTGCCGGTTCTGCGACTGTGCTTGCGGTTCCGCAAAACCACCTTGCTGCTCAATTTGGTTTTTCTGATCGTCACACTTCCGCTCGCGCTTCACATCGGCAGCCAATTCATGCCGCCACTCTTTGAAGGTTCGGCTCTCTACATGCCGACAGCCTTGCCCGGAATCTCCATCGGGCAGGCATCGCAATTGCTCCAAGAACAGGATCGGATCATTCGCACGTTCCCGGAAGTCGAGACCGTCTTCGGTTCCATCGGGCGATCCGACAGCGCGACTGATAATGCTCCCCTGGATATGTATGACACAACGCTAATGCTCAAGCCGCGCAGTCAATGGCGGCCGGGGATGACCTACGAAAAGCTCATTCAAGAAATGGACGCGAAACTCCAGTTTCCTGGGTTGTCCAACACTTGGACCATGCCGGTCGAAAACCGCCTCGATATGGAACTAACTGGTATCAAGACGCCTCTCGGTTTGAAGATTCAGGGGCCGAATCTGGAGGGCATCCAGCAAGTTGGCGCGCAAGTCCAACAAATCCTCTCTGCGATTCCTGAGATGCGCTCCATCTTCGCTGAACGCGTTTCACAAGGCTTCTATCTCAACGTCGAAGTGAACCGCCCTGAGGCGGCTCGCTATGGTCTGACGATTGCCGATGTGCAACAGGCGGTCACTTCGGGAATCGGCGGCGAAATGGTCGCCGAGAATGTCGAGGGCCGCGAGCGGTATCCCGTGAATGTCCGGTACAGCCGTGACTTCAGGGACAACGTGGAGGAATTGCGACGCGTCCTGATTGGCACGTCCTCTGGCGCACAGATTCCAGTTTCCGATGTCGCGAAAATCTCTTTCTCCCGGGGACCCTCCATGATCCGCGATGAAGACGGGGCGCTGACCGGCTATGTGTACATCGATCTGAACACGAAAGACTACGGCGGCTTCGTCACACACGCGACTAATTTGCTCAAGCAAAAACTCAACTTGCCTCCCGGCTTTACTTACAAATGGTCCGGCGAGTACGAGTTCGAACTCCGGGCCAAAGAGCGGCTGCAACTCATTCTGCCGATCGTCTTTTTTGTCATCTTTATGTTGCTCTACGTGGTGTTTCATTCCGTCACCGAGGCTGCTGTCCTCATTTTCCCGACGATCTATGCACTGACGGGCGGCCTGATTCTGCAGAAGTTGCTCGGCTACAACTTCAGCGTGGCGGTCTGGGTCGGCTACATCGCTCTCTTCGGCATTGCCGTTGAAACCGGCGTCGTCATGGTTGTATATCTGCATGAAGCCCTGGATCACCGGCTCAAGTCTGGCGTTCCTCTGCGCCACGAAGATATCGAAGCCGCAGTGATCGAAGGGGCGGTCCACCGTCTGCGGCCAAAACTAATGACGGTCTGCGTTGTGCTCGCCAGCCTGATTCCGATTCTCTGGGAAACCGGCGTCGGCGCCGATGTGATGAAACCAATTGCCGCACCCCTCGTCGGCGGCATGATCACCTCAACGATTCACGTTCTGATTCTGGTGCCGGTGTTCTTCGCGCTGATGAAGGAACGTGCACTTCGACGCGGAACGTTGCAACCGAAAAGCCAGGAGCCTGCCGTATAGGCATTTGGAGGGAGAGTATGAGGAAAAAAAACAAACTGGCAAAACCAACGCTAGCAGAAAGCAAGTCTGCGATTGCTTTTGGAGCGGCGTTTCTCTTGATGTGTGTGGGCGGGATTTACGCGGTCTACCACGTTTCATCATCCCGCTCGGTTCGGCCCGATCTGAACCAAGTCCCCGTCTACTTCAAGCAAGCAAAAGACGCCATGCCGTTCCCTCAGACGCTGGACCCTGCTCAGTTCCAAATCGCGGATGTCCGCGAAGCTTATTCCGCCGCGAAGGAAATCCCGGACGTTCTCGCACAGCAGCCTTGTTATTGCTATTGCCAGCGCCAAGGGCATCGCAGTTTGCTCGATTGTTTCGCGAGCTTGCACTCCACGAGCTGCAACATTTGCATCAACGAGGCTCGCTTGGCCGGTCAGCTACACCGACAAGGTAGGACCGACGAGGAGATCCGAACTGCAATCATTCAGAAGCAATGGACCAATCTCGGAAGCTCGAAGTGATCGAAGTCTCAAGGCGTGAAGGAGAGGACATGTATAACCACACCATCTCAAGTCTATTAAGCACTGCATTACTCTCGTTGACAGCGGCCCTGGCTCCGGTTTGGGCTCAAGCTCCCAGTAATTTGCCTCCCGCCGAGAACTCCGGGTTGGAGAAGACATTAACCGGAACTATCAGCGATGCGGCATGCAAAGGCTGGCACAATCGCAAGGGCCAAACCAACTATTCATGCAGCCTGAAGTGCGTTGAAGATGGTGCGGACTATGTGCTCGTCGTCGGCAAGAAGGTCTATATCCTGCAGGGTCATAGAACTGAGCTCGAAAAATTTGCCGGAGGGCGTGCCACGGTTACGGGGCGTCCACCGGAAACAACCTCTCGGTCGATTCGGCGGCGAAGGTAAGGATGCAAGCCAAAGACCGCGACCATGCCGATGGATGATTCATTGCGCGCTGCGCCTCGACGCGCGGCAGCAATTACAGCTAGGACAGGATTACAGCTCGCGGCTAGAGGAGGTGGCCATTGACCAGGAAGCACAAAGGCAATGCGACAAAGATTTGTGCACAGCCTCAGGCAGCAAACACTAGAGCAAGTAAATGAGTTCTAACTCGTTATTTCAAATAAAGGAGAAAGTATGATCAAAACCGTGATCTCAGCAAAACCAATTCTTGCTCTGGCAGCGACAACACTCGTGGGAACTGTTTCAATGCTTGCCCAGGCGTCCGGTGAACAGAAAACACTGACTGGAGTCGTGAGCGACGCAATGTGCGGCCAAACTCACATGATGAAGGACAAGCCGGATGCGGATTGTCTGCGATATTGCGTGAAGCAGGGGACTAAGTATGCCCTCGTTGTCGGGAAGAGCGTCTATACGCTTGAAGGTCACGAAGCCGAGCTCGACAAATACGCGGCAAAGAAGGTCACTGTGAAAGGCACTGTGAAGGGTGAGGCCGTGACGGTAGAATCTGTGGTTCCCGCCGAATAGCACCTACAGCCTGGAGAACGTAGGGCTCGCGGGTACGTCCGATTCGGCCTAGGAGTTCAGCATGGTGTGCTGCACTGCATATTGCGCTGCGGAGGCGCAGTTCAATCACAAGGTGGCTGAGCGCGACGTGCGGCGCTACCGACGACGTGGTGCGGACGCTACCACACGGCTCCTGCTGGCAGAACTTCGCCGCTGGCCGCTAGAGGGACGGCGGCTTCTGGATATCGGTGGCGGGATAGGAGTCATCAGCAGGGAGCTAGCCGACACCGGCATTGCCAGCGCTACCATCGTGGAAGCGTCACCTGCCTATTTGGAGGTTGCGCGGCGCGAGGCCGGATCACAGTACGGAACACGCCCCACTCAATTTATCCTGGGCGACTTCGCCGTGATCGCAGACACCTTGCCCGACGCCGACGTGGTGACACTCGACCGCGTCGTCTGCTGCTACCCGGACGCTGAAGCGCTGCTCCAGAAAGCTGCGGGGCGGGCGCGCCAACTGCTCGCGTTCACCTATCCCCGAGACCGTTGGTATGTGCGGACCCTGATTGTGCTGGAAAACCTCTGGATGCGGATAACGGGCAAGGAGTTTCGGGCCTTTGTTCACACGCCAGATCGCATGGGAGCGGTGTTGGAGTCTGCGGGGCTCGTGCGCGACACGCGGCGCGAAACGCTCGTTTGGACATTCGACCTATATCACCGAGGGATCGCCGTCTAACACACACCTGAAGGTGGGGGCCCGCGGCGCAGACTTCGTCTCCGGATAAAGTTTTAGTTGTAAACTATCGGGTAGTGGGAATGCTTGCATGGATACAAAGACGCATTGGGAAAAGGTCTACACGACCAAGGCACCAGATGCGGTCAGTTGGTACCGTCCGCACCTTGAAACCTCGCTTGCTCTGATAGTGCGGGCGGCAGATGCCCGCACAGCCTCCATCATTGACATCGGCGGAGGCGAATCTACACTCGTTGATGACCTCCTTGCGCGGGGCTATGAGAACATCACCGTCCTCGATGTTTCTCAAACCGCTATCGACGTGACCAAGAGGCGCTTGGGTTTGGCCGCAGAACTGATCCATTGGCTCGCCGCCGATATCACGGAAGCAGAGCTCGAGCCCGGAGCTTACGACGTGTGGCACGACCGCGCGGTGTTTCATTTTCTTACTGCGAGCGAGCAACGCATTGCTTATGTCCGCAACGTCGCCCATGCCGTCAGGCCGGGCGGTCACGTAATTGTCAGCACATTCGGGCCAGAGGGTCCTACTAAATGCAGTGGGCTCGACGTTGTTCGCTATGACGCCGAATCACTTCACGACCAGTTTGGGGTGCGATTTCGTTTGGTGGAGAGCTCCAAAGAACTGCATCGCACACCATTTGGCACTACCCAGCAGTTTCTGTTTTGCTACTGCAAGGTCGAATGAGCAGAATCACACGGAACAACCCATGAGCGCAGCCACATCATGCGAGCTGCCGGATGTCTCTCGGCGTGTTCTTCAACTTCAAGTTCTTACCATCGTCTGGATGACCGTAGAGGCTGTTGTTTCGCTCGGGTCCGCTTGGAGTTCCCACAGTCCCGCTCTCTTTGCTTTCGGAGGAGACAGTTTGATCGAACTGCTTTCGGCAGCCGTCGTGTTCTGGCGTTTTCGGTTCGAACTCAATGAGGCACGGGCAGCTCGGATTGCCGGAGTTTTGCTTTTCGGGCTGGCGGGACTCGTGATGCTGACTTCCGTTCTGAATTTACTTGGATATCGCGAAGCGCAGCGGAGTTTAGTAGGAATTGGAATCTTGTTGGCTGCCGCAGTTGCAATGCCTTGGCTCGCCAGTAGGAAACGAAAGCTAGCAGTCGTCACATCAAGTGCCGCTCTGAAGGCCGATGCTGCGGAATCTGCCCTCTGCGGTTATATGGCATGGATTGCTCTGGCTGGTCTGATGATAAACGCGATTGGGGGCAAGTCATGGGCCGACCCTGTTGCTGCTGTGGCTCTCACTCCCCTCGTTCTGCGAGAGGGATGGATAGCCGTTCATTCTTCCAAACTAGCTTGCGATTGCTGCACAACCTAGAAAGACTGTCCGCGTCATCCTCTTAAATCAATGCTGAAGTCTATCTGGAAACGGTGAATGAAAAAGCTGCTCGCGAGACCGAAAACGTGAACCTGAGCGGCGGCTAGGGCAACGCTCAGGGGGTGTTCATCGCCGACACCGATGTGCGTTATTCGAATCGCAGCGCAGTCATCGGGTCGACCTTGGTCGCCCTGCGCGCCGGGAAATAGCATGCCAGCAACGTTACGCACAAAAGCAGCAGGGCGATCACGATGAACGTAACCGGATCGGTTGCACTGATCCTGTACAGCAACCTAGCGGTCAAGCGGGTCACAGCGAGGGCGGCGACCAGACCGGCGAGCAAACCGACGACAGATATGACCACTCCCTGCCCAAGAATGAGTTTGAAGATATCGCGTCGCTCCGCTCCGACGGAGACGCGAATGCCAAGCTCACGCGTGCGCTGGCTGACTGAGTAAGCCATCACACCGTAAAGTCCAATTGCGACCAACGAAAGTGCGAGCAGACCGAAGATGCTCAAAAGCGTTGCTGCCATGCGCTGTAAATAGAGCGAGATGCCGACGTGTTCGTCGAACGTCTTAAAGTCGAAGATGGGTATCTCAGAATCGATTGCAGCGACTTCGACGCGCACCGGTTGGAACATCTTTTCCGGTTCGATAACCGTGCGCGCGACTAAAATCATGTTCGAGCGATAGTCCTGGAGCAAGGGCAGGTAGAGAAATGGCTGGGGCGCTTCCCTCAAGCTGCGGTACTTCACATCTTTGGCGATGCCAACGATTTCCAGCCAATCCTTGGTCAGTTTTAGGCGCCTCCCGAGGGCGTCGCCTCCGTGCCAGTAGCGTCGCGCCATCGTCTCGTTGATGATCACCACGCCAGGAGCGCCGTCCTGATCTCGCTCATCGAAGTCCCTGCCATGCACGAACGGGATGCGCATCGTCTGAAAATACTGTGGGCCGACGGTCTCATAATTCAGGCGCATGTCTTCGTCCTTAGCCGGCGCGTAGCCGTCGATCGCGACATTTGCGAACGCGATTCCGCCATCTGTGAGCGGCAAGCGTCGCGCTAGGGTCGCCGACTGAATGCCCGGCAACGTCCTGACGCGCTCGACCAGACCGGCGATAGAATTCGCGCCCGCGGCTCTCATCGTAGCCGCTCAGGAACGGGTCGAACGAAGCGAGCAGAACACCGTGAGAATCAAATCCCGGATCAGCCCTGTACGCTTGCCGCAGACTGCGGACAAATAGCCCCGCGCTGATCAACGCCACCATCGAGAGGGCGACTTGAATGATCACCAGTGCGTGTCGCAGGGAAACCTTGCGCGGTCCGCGTCCGACCGTGGCCGTATTGTCTTTCATGGCGGTGACCAGGTCCTGCTTGGAGGCGTGCAGCGTTGGAGCCAAGCCGAAAAGGAGCGTCGTAATCCCTGTCAGCCCGAGAGTGAACGCGAAGACAACTGCATCCGGCCGAGTGTCAAACGTAGCTCGACTGGCATAGGGCGGAAGGAATGCCGCCAGCGACCGGGCCGTCCAGAAAGCGATCGTAAGCCCCAATGCGGCGCCGAGTGAAGCGAGCACGAAACTCTCGGTCAGCATTTGCCGCACCAATCGTCCCCGGCTACCGCCTAAGGCCAAGCGCAGAGCGATTTCCTTACGCCGCGACGTAGCGCGCGCCAACAGCAGGTTCGCAACATTGGCGCAAGCGATCAGCAGCACGACTCCAACTGCGGCCATTAGAATCGCTAGCGCTGGTCGCATGTCCTGTTTCAAGCTGAACGGCGACTGCAGCACCGAGTAAACCGCAACGCCCAGCTGTTCGTTGGTTTGTGGATATTTCTGTTCCAAGTGACCGGCGATTGCAGCGATATTCGCTTGTGCCTGGGGCACTGTCGCACCGGGCTTAAGACGGCCCATGACCATCAGCCAACGACTACCGCGATCGGTGAGTGAGAAATGCGGGCGGGCCACGTAGTCCTTCATCATCACCGGGGTCCACACATCGAGTGCGAGGCCCGCAAAGGGGCTGGCAAAATCCTTGGGAGCGACGCCGATCACCGTGAAGTCATGCTCGTTTAGGGTGATCGTTCGTCCGAGAACGTTTGGATCGGCACCGAAGCGCCGCTCCCACAATCCATAACCGATCACAACGACTGGATGCGTGTTTGGTGTCCGATCCTCTTCGGGAAGAAACGTGCGCCCGATCCGCGCTTTTATCCCGAGAACGTCAAAGTAATTGCCCGAAACGATTGCTCCCCACACACGCTCTGGCTTCTCGCTGCGGCCCAAATTAAGAGGTAGCACTTGGTGGGCGGTCAAACCGGAGAGGACCTTATTCTGGTCGCGGTAGTCCAGGTAGTCGACGTAGGACGACGAGAGGGCGGAGTTGTTGCGTGTTGCGCCCCAGACCTCGACCAGTTTTTCCGGTTGCTCAATGCCGGGCAAGGATGCCAGAAGGACTGCCTTGATCCAGGTGAAGATCGTCGCGTTGGCGCCAATGCCTAAAGCCAACGTGGTCACCACCACAAAGGTGAAGCCTGGCTTTTTGAACAGCGTCCGTAGGCTGTATCGCAAATCTTGCCAGAGGGTTTCCATGATTCGCTTGTTTTTGCTCTCAACGTCCATTGATAGCGCGAGCGATCTCGCGAATGGATGCTGTGCGTCCACCCGCGAGAATCTGCCCGATGGCTGGCGCAACCCCGCCTGCGGCGACGATTCCTGGGTGTCCAGACGCCCTGCTCGATACTTCAAAGCTACGACGCAGAAAGCCTCGTATAGCGCCATTCCAGTAGAAAAGCGACGCCCACTCCGATGAGAACGAATGGCCAAACCAAAAGACTGTTGACGTGAGTGGTACTCATGTCTGAGAGCAGGAACACGACGGCAGCGATCAAAAATAATGGCCCAGTGATAGCGCAATGAAGAGTGCGATTCCTATGCCAGTTGGCAACGCAGCCGATTGCCATGGCGAAAAGGATCGTAGCAGCGGACGATCCATGGAGAGGACGCCAATAGATTCCTATGAGGCTAAGCACTCCCCACGCTATCAGAGACGCAGCGAGCCAATAGCACATCGCTGCGGGTGAGCTACAGCAAGCTGCCTTTTGCTCTTTCATAACTTGGACTCTCCTTTCTGAACCAGTCTGTCCTTGGCGGTCCGTGTGACGTCACCCAGACAGCATTTGCCGGAAGGATTTTTGACTTCGCAGGCGCAGCGGCCTGCTTCAACTTCCGCCGTAATCCGGATAGCCACGGTTGATTTCCCCGTACTACGGATTTCGCCCCAAATGTCTTGACGGGTGAAACCAAAGCAGTAGCAGATCGGAATCGGGTCCACCGTCTCTTTAGCACCAACCCTCACGACTAGGTCTTCGCGGCAAAATCTCGGCGCTTCTGCGTCTAATGCGAAGTAGACGACTTCGCAGTCCGATGAGTCGCAGAAGTAATACTGCGTGTTAGGCATCCCCAATGGGAGCTGACGCACGAGACTCTTGACCGTAAGCATATCGACCTGTTTGGAGCGCGCGCCGTTCACTGGACAAGCCATCACCGCTGGCGCGGCTTCAGTGTTCGCATTTACGGAACAACAGTCAGACATACAGGTCTCCTCGCCTCATTCCGTGTTGTTATTCCACGTTGCCCACAGGTTCCTTACTTGGTGACCTTCTCGGGTTGCGACGGATAGCCCACATTTGTAGTGGCTTTCACTAGAGCATCTGGGTTCGTCTTCGTATCGTCGAAAGTCACTAGAACCTGCTTCTTTTCGAATCGCACGTCCACACTTGAAACGCCCGGTACTTTTTCGAGCGCTTTCTTCACAGTTATGGGGCACGCTGCACAGGTCATGCCGGAGACATTCAAGGTTACGGTTTTGGGTGACGCCCAGGCTGGAGTGACCAACATAAGCGCAACAATAGAGCCACGCAGCAGAGTCTTGATGTTCTTCATGACAACTCCTCCTCGGATCGAGATTCAGTAAAAAAACTTCGCCACGTACGGGAATATCAGCGCGACGAGAACGAGAACCGAAACTATCCCAAATACGATTTTGTAAATGCGGCGAGTCCTCGGCACTGCGCACACTTCACCCGGCTGGCAGGCCTGCGCTGGCCGGAAGATCCGTCGGCCCGCAAAGAACAGGGCTACGAGAGCGCCAGCGATAAAAAACGGACGATACGGTTCGAGTAACGTGAGGTTCCCAATCCATGCTCCGCTCAAGCCGAGAGCAACCAAAACCAGAGGCCCCAGGCAGCAAGTCGACGCCAGGATGGCAGCCAAACCTCCGACAAGAAGCGCGCCAGAGCCAGTCTGGTCGGAACCGCTTTTGGCAGTTTCAACTCTCACTTGGCATTCTCCGGTTTGCTGTTGTTTGTTTCTCTCAAAATTGGGCAATGAGCGTCTCGCTTGCGCAGCTCTTTGTTGCAACTGCGCAGAGCCAATCGCAGCTCATGCTCCAGCTTGTGAAGGTCGTTAAGTTTCCGCTGTACATCGGCCAGCTTTTCTTGCAGTCGGCGCTGCACCGGTGCACAAGGCTGCAAGCGGTTCCCTCGCAGCCTCAAGAGTCCTCGGATCTCACTGAGTTTGAATCCCAGACCTTGTACGCGGCGGACGAAGGCCAGCGTCTCTACGTCGTTTTCTGCATACCGACGGAAGCCTCCCTCTGTCCTGGGCGCCCGCGGAAGCAACCCTTTACGCTCATAAAAGCGGATCGCATCAACGCTTAGCCCGATCTTTTTCGCAACGATGCCAATTTGCATTACCTTGGCTCCTGAGTTGAAGCTACACCCTGGAGTATAGTCCAGAGTCAAGCCCTTCTTTCCGACCGCGGTGGAGGAAGGGCCGGTGAGGACATGATTTTCCAGTACGATCTCGTACGGGCAGAGGCTTGTTGCCTGAAGGATGCATATACTAGGCGGTATTATGTTCAGCCATGCTGTCGCACTCACGGTCGCTTCGCTCATCGCATTTGCCGCTGCCAACATCGGTGACCTGATAGTTCTTATGCTGTTTTTTGCCGATCAGCGCTTCCAGCCCTGGCAAGTTGTCTTAGGCCAATACTTGGGTGTCTCTGCAGTGATCGGGCTCTGCCTGCTGGGAGCAGGACCCGCCTCGCATCTGCCGCACATGTTGATTCGAGCGCTCGGCATCGTGCCCATTGCGGTCGGCCTTCACAAGCTTTTGAGTCGGCCGATGGACGAAGAACAAAAGCGTGTGCCTCGAAAGAGCTCCAGCGCAGCAAAGGTTTTTGCGGTCGCTGGCATTTCGTTTGCGGATTGTAGTGACGACCTGGCGGTGTTCACCCCTCTCTACGTCCGTACCAGTGCCGGGGAAAAGGTCTTGATCACTCTGGTGTTCCTTGTTTTGATAGGCGCATGGTGCGGCGTCGCTCGATTCCTGACACGTAACCGCACGCTCGGAACTCGAATCCGTCGCATTGGTGATCTGATTGCGCCGTACGCGCTCATCGGACTTGGCCTTTTCATTATGTCCTGGTAGGAGGAGCCGCGGGGTTCGAATCCCGTCGCTCCGGCCAATTTGCAGCAGAAACACCTCAGGCTTCCTGCGCTTAGTTCGTAGCTTTTGCTTACCGCCTTGGGAAACCGCTGCACTATAAGCGAACGTCTCCCAGATCAATCCTGTCTTCGGCTCAGGTTTGACTCGATACGCGGATTTAGGCAACCGATTGCCGGAACCGGTGCCCGCCAAATCCAGTACTCTTTGGATTTCGAGTTTTGAGAAGCGCTCGGTCACGCACGAGGTCACGAGTGCATTCGAGCCTGCAGAAACAATAAGGAAACTGCTGTGTCGCGTCGAAGGACCCCGACAAACTATTCCTCGAAGGCAGCTTCGGCCCTCTCTCGACCCGGCGTTTGTCCCATGAATGAAGGCAACTCCGCATCAGAGGTCAGTGAACGTGGCCCCCAAAACCATGGCCGGTGAGGTGCAGCATGACGACGACCAACACCAGCACGCCAACCACGGCGTAGAAGATCTTGACTCCTACGACCGAGAAGGTGACATGCGCGGTGATGGTCAACTTGCGGAGGGCGGGTGTCATCGCTTTGCTCTCATTTTGGACCCCTCACTTGGCGGTCGTGAGGAGGGCGTTCGTTTGGTCGCGCTAGTCCGGCCCACATCAGAATCTGTTTCAGCACGCAACAGAGCCGCATGACGGTAGATAAGGTCCGTAGTGCGAGCCAGGAACTCGGCGATAGCCTTGACTTGGTGCGTATCGAAATTCTCCAACAGAGCAGCTACGTCTTTTCGTAATGGGCCGATCACATCCTGGATGTGCGCCAGCTCCAATGCTAGGTGGAGGATCTGTTTGCGCCCATCGTGGGGGTCCGGTTCACGACGCACGTATCCAGCTTGCTCCAGCCTCGCAACCACGCCGGTGATCGCGCCACTGGTCAGGCCAGTGATCGCGCCCAGATCGCTGCCAGCCATTGGCCCGCGCTCGCGCAGCAAATCGAGGCACTTGTGATCGGTTGGGCCCAGCCCGAGGCGCTCCGCGACGGCGTGGTGAAATAGGACCACCGCTGTGCTGTGTCGGCGCGCCAGGCTCCCCACGATTTCGTCGGCCAGCGTGTGCTGATTCTTGCCTGTAGGTCTCATCGAGTCCACTCCTATATGCGTGACACTCGCTTAGTAGCTAAGCTACACAGTAAGCGGTATACTGTCAACTTGCGTCGCGATCACGCGAGATGGACTCAAACCGGAACTGTGCTGTAGACCCGCGCGACGTTGTCGGAGCAATCGAACTATCCAGCGCCACCTATAGAAATGATGATCCAAAATCTCGTTTGAGCAATGGCTTATAACTTGGTCGCCATTCCGGTCGCTGCGGGCCTTTTCGCCCGCTGGGGATTCGACCTCCCCATGCCATTCTGGAAAATACCGCTTGACCCCGTACCGTAGTCCGGGGTTTAGACTCAGAGAGTGGGTATGGAAATGAAGTCGCTGACAATCGGTCGTCTCGCCAAGCAGGCTGGCGTCAACCTGGAAACAGTTCGTTTCTATGAGCGAAGGGGTTTGCTGCCAAGACCGCCTCGCAGTGCATCCGGTTATCGTTTATTTCCGGCAGAGGCAGCGCGCCGATTGAAATTCATTCGGCGCGCCCAGGAACTGGGTTTCTCACTTGCCGAGATCGCAGAACTCCTGTCACTCCGCGTGTCGCGCAGTACAACAAGTGGAGATATCCGAGCACGCGCTGAGGCGAAGATCACCGACATAGAAGCAAAGATCAAGAGTCTTGAGTCTATGAAGAAGACCCTCCGCAAGCTCACAAGGGTTTGCGACGGATGCGCGCCACTCGTCGAGTGTCCAATTCTTGAGAGTCTGGATGGAGAGAACGCGTGAGAAGCAGGTGGAAGCAAGGCCTGCTGGCCAGCTTATGCAGGGCTGCTGACTTCAATTGGTCTCGGATTCCTAATCTCAGCGGTTTACCTATTCCCACTAACCGTCGCATTTCTCGCTCTTGCTTTGGGGGCAATGGTGTTCAAGGCAAGAGCGCGTCACGGATATAAGCCTTTCCTGCTCGGAATGGTTGCGGCTAGCGGTGTCCTTATGGGCAAGTTCGTGTGGGAGGCGACTCCCATCATGTACGGTGGAGTCGGGCTGCTCGTCATCTCTTCGCTCTGGAATACATGGCCGCGTCGCGACGGACCGAATCAGGAGGCAAGCTGTTCCGACTGCAATAGAGAAGAAATTCAAAGGAGCATCTAGGAGAACATCATGACTGCAAAAAAGAAAATTGAAGTCTTCAGCGCGGGTTGTTCAACGTGCAAGGAAACAATCGAACTCGTCAAGCGGATCGCCGGTTCTTCCCAGGAGGTGGTGATCCACGACATGCACCAGTCCGAAGTAGCATCCAAGGCAAAACATTACGGCGTCCGCAGCGTGCCCGCAATCGTAGTTGACGGCAAACTCGCAGGGTGCTGCGCAGGCCGTGGCCCGGATGAGCATGTCCTGCGCTCCGCACTCGTCTAAGGTTCCCTCGGCCTCGGTCCGTCGAGAATCTGTCGCTCACGCTGCGGCGCCACCCAAATCGGACCGACTTATGCAGCGGTGGTCTTTGACGCTACCTTGCGGCCGAGGAAATCGCGAATGGCACCAGCAATTTCTTGATGGTGAGTTTCCAGCGCGAAATGACCCGTGTCGTAGAAATGCACCTCAGCGTTGGGGTTGTCGCGCTTGAACATTTCAGCGCCAGGGGGCAGGAAAAATGGATCATTTTTGCCCCAGACAGCCAGCAGGGGTGGCTTCTTTATGCGGAGATACTCCTGGAACTTGGGATAGAGCGCAACATTACTGGCATAGTCCAGAAAGAGGTCAAGCTGGATTTCGTCGTTGCCGGGCCGTGCCAATAGCGCGGAGTCGAGCTCATATGATTCCGGAGCTACTTGCGATTCATCCTGCACGCCATGGACGTATTGCCACTTGGTTGCTTCCGGCTTCAGGAAATCGCGCAATGCCGCGCGGTTCTCGGGCGTCGGCTCCTTCCAATACTTCTGGATCGGGTTCCAGCCTTGGCTTAGGCCTCCACATAGGCATTGCCGTTCTGCGAGATGATGGCGTTGATGCGCTCGGGACGAGCCAACGCGAGTCGGAATCCCACTGGCGCGCCGTAATCAAACACGTAAATCGCGAAGCGCTCGAGACCGATTGACTCGGTAAAGCTGTCGATGGCTTTGGTCAGGTTCTCAAACGTGTAGCGAAACTGTTTACGGTTGGGTGCATCGGAAAAGCCAAACCCCGGCAGGTCAGGTGCAACCACATGATAACGGTCGGTCAGTGCCGGAATGAGGTTGCGGAACATATGCGACGAGGTCGGGAAGCCGTGCAGCAAGAGAATAGCTGGGGCAGTCTCCGGTCCGGCTTCGCGATAAAAGAGCCTATTGCCAGCGACGACGGCATATTTATAGCTGATCATTTTCAGTCTCCTTAGAGATGTGGAAGCCCGGTCAGACGACGTGCCGTTGAGCAACGTTTACGCTTCCACGCCATTGGACGCACTAACCGATAAAAAGTTTCATTATCGGTGTTATATTGAGGGTGGGTATCGACATGAGGAAGGCAATAAGCAAGTCAGATAGGAAAGATGGCTTTCTGTTTGTTGGAAATCAGTTAGCGCTTGATTTCCTGAATACACGGCCGGTCCAGAACGGCGAGCCCTCGGAGCTGCTCCCTGACTTCAGCGCGCTCTTACGCTGGTTTCAAGCAGCCGATCTGCTAAATTCTCACAAAGTCGGCAGCCTTCAACGTCAGTGGGGCGGATCGGCCAACGCCATGAGGACTACGGAAGAGATGCGACAGCTACGTGAGAACCTGAGGAAGGAGATCGTCGCCTGGGAGCAAAGTGGTTCGGTTCAGCATTCCACTCTAGACGAACTAAATAAACTGATGGCCGAGCATCCCATGCGTACACGGCTAAGGACGAACGGAGAATCGTGCTCGACGGAGCTATGGTTCCAACCGCGCGAACCCGAAGATTTGTTTGCTCCGCTGGCGCACAGTGCGGCGACGCTATTCGCGACTGTGGATCACAAGCGCGTCCGCAAGTGTGCCCAGTGCGTGCTGCATTTCGATGACACCAGCAAGAAAGGGACGCGACGCTGGTGCAGCATGCAGCTATGTGGGAATCGCCTGAAGGTCGCAGCCTACGCGGCTCGTCGACGCCAGCGTCACCACAAATGACAATAAATGACAATAGAGGTTCACTTCAGATACTAGAACTACATAGGATGTCTATCTGTTGCCCAAGACCAGGGATACCGAGTAGGGGATCTTCAGGCGTTTCGTCAGCCTGTCCCCAAGCTCTCGGCGCGCTTCCCAATCTTCTTCAATGTCGTTTCAAGAGCTCGCAACTCTTTCGGGCTCGCATCGGCGAAGACTTTCCTGATTTCGGCGGCGTGTTTACGAAAAATCGGCGCGATCAGTCTTTTGCCCTTTTGTGTGACCGACACAACGCGGACACGCCGATCCTCAGGACTCTCGACCCGGCTTACCAGGCCCCTTTCGACAAGGCGGTCCACAGCCGTGCTGATCGAGCCGGGCGTAAGGTACACCTTTGGCCCGATCGTATTCACCGGCAAAGGCCCTTTGCTCAACAGGACCTCAAGGATCCGGAAATCGGTATCGTCGATTCCCGTCTCGTCAAGTCCCGCATAGAGATATTTCGAAGCCGCCCGAAAGGCCTTCAGCAATATCAGCCAACAGTGAACCGGGTCTCGCGACTTCTTGTCCATAATGAAACTATTTTGCCCTTTTGTATAACCGATGTCCAGCACAATGTATCTATATCAATATGATTTGCATCAATGGATACGAGAGAGACGCCCGAACTTAGTTTGCGCGGCTGCTCGTAAGCAGATTCAACAAGAAAAAGGAGGAAGTACATGGCAACGAATTCGGTCGCAATTTCCAAAGATGTGGAAGCAATAAGCACTTGGCAGGGAGCGGTGGTCGTTTTGGGACGGTTCTTCTTCGCGCTGATTTTCCTGGTAGCTGCCCCCAATCACTTCACCAAGCAAACCATCGCCTTTTCCGCTTCTCAAGGCGTGCCCTTGGCTTCGATCGCGGTTCCGCTTTCTGGCGTGGTGGCCATCGCCGGCGGCCTCAGCATTTTGCTGGGCTACCGCGCAAAACTTGGCGCTTGGCTCATCGTGCTGTTCCTGATTCCTGTCTCGTTGATGTTGCACAAGTTCTGGACTGTAACCGATCCCATGATGGCGCAGATACAAATGATTATGTTCATGAAAAATGTCTCCATGCTCGGCGGCGCCTTGTTGATTTCCCAGTTCGGAGCGGGGCCATTCAGTCTGGATGCGCGGCGGTTGCGCTGAACGCGCCTAAAAGGAGAAATCAAAATGCACAGTCAATCTAAACCGTCGAATCTTGGGGCAATCAAAACCCCGATCTCACAGGAGGGCCTCGATAAGCTTTTTCGCGAAGCGCGGACACACTCCACGTGGCTTCCCGAACCCCTGCCCGTCGAACTCCTCCGCAAGGCTTACGAATTGGCGAGTCTTGGGCCGACCAGTGCCAACGGCTCACCTGCCAGATTCGTTTTTCTAACCACTCCCAGTGCCAAGACGCTCCTCAAACCAGTTCTAGCGCCCGGCAATGTCGACAAAACCATGGCCGCTCCTGTGACCGTTATCATCGCCTGGGACACGGAATTCCATGAGCATCTTCCCAGGCTCTTTCCACAGGCTGACATGCGCTCGTACTTTGTCGGAAATAAACCTCTCACTGAGGAGAACGCCTTCCGCAACAGTTCACTGCAAGCCGCGTACTTCATCCTGGCCGCACGCGCATTGGGATTAGACTGCGGACCGATGTCCGGCTTCGACGCAGCTAAACTGAATGCGGCATTCTTTCCTGACGGCAAGTGGAAGGTCAATCTTCTCTGCAACCTGGGCTATGGAGACCCGAGCAAGCTACACCCACGCAATCCCCGCCTGAATTTCGAGGAAGCATCTGTGATTCTGTAGAGGTCGAATCAGAAGCCGATGCCTATAGCTGGGAGGAAAGGTTACCTTTCTTTCGTTCGTTGCCAGCCCAAGTAGCGCCTAACTTTGGGCGGAGTGGTGAACTTTAACGCGTCACAACATGCCAAGGAGGACCGAGAACGTGGCTTCAGAGTGGCAATCGCAACTTTTTCAAAAATGCGATGTAGCGCGGATCGCCGTGCAAGTTCTTCAGTAGAGGCTCAACTTTAGTGCCAGCCAATCCGGTGTCGCGCTGCACATAAGCCAGGTCCAGCCATTCAAAAGCTTTGTCGGGTTCGTGACGGAATGCATAAACACCGGCGATTTGGAACGCATCATTCCTCTGATATTTCGCAATTAGCTCGCTCAAAGCGGTGTCCGAGTCCTTCTTCCGACCAAGTGCGTAGTACACAACTGCGTATCCTTGCAGACGCGAAACAGCAAACGGTTCTCGCTCGATTTCGGCCAAAGCATCCTCAGCCCGTCCTTGCGCCAGATAGACAAAGCCCAACAATGAACGATAAGCAGGAAGATCGGGATTGAGTTCAAATGCCTTCTTGAAGCCCATTTCTGCTTCTTCTTGGCGGCCCATAACAAAACAGATTTGCGCCAACGATCCGCGCTCCACTGCATTGAGCGGATCCAATACAACTGCCCGGCGAGCCAATTCCAGAGCTTCCTCAAAACGGCCGAGGCATGCTACCTGGCGGGAGGCGAAACCTACAACTGCGGAATTTCCCGGGTCGAGGGCGAGAGCGCGCTGTAAGGAAGCACTCGCTCCCGTCCAATCCCAATCGACAAACATCTTGATCCGGCCGATTTGCGAGTGGGCCTCTGCCAGATTCGGATCCAGCGCTAGAGCTCGCTCCACTGCTTCCCGCGCCTTCCGCTGGCCCTCCTTAGGAGTAACAAAGCCGTTGTCGGCTTGGCGAAAGTGGGCCCGGGACAACCCTACCCAGGCCAGTGCGTAGCTGGAATCTAGTTTAATCGCCTGCTCGTAATCGCTTACTGCCCTCTTCAGATCTCCGTTGTTGTCCCGGTCGAAGAAAAAACGTCCTTCCATATAAGCTTCGAAGGCTTGGGGATTGACGGGGCGCACGCGAGTCAAATCGGCTTGCTGTTGCGGAGTCAAACGGATTTGGATCTCCCGCGCCACGGCTCTAGCCACGTCATCTTCCAGACTGAGAATATCTCGGGGGCGATAGTCGTAATCCTGAGCCCATAGATGGGTCTGGTCCCTCACTTGAAGAAGTTGGACAGTGACGCGTAAATGGTCCCCGCTCCCGCGGAGGCTGTTTTCCAGCACATACTGAACAGAAAGCTCGCGTCCAATCTGGTCCAAGCGCTGGTCACTGTGTTTGTATCCCATCACCGAGGTTCGCCCGATGACTCCCAACTGTTCTGGGTGCAGCCGGCCCAACTGTGAAATCATCTGCTCCGTCAGACCGTCAGCGAGATATTCCTCTTTAGGATCACCAGTGAGATTCTGGAAAGGCAGTACGGCCAGCATGATTTTTCCCGATCTTGGCGGCGGCACATTGCGAAAACGTTTCCAGGAAATATAGCTGGAGACTACCAAAACAACGCCAAACGCGCTCAAGACCCCAGCCTTCCGCCAGCGATTCCCGGGTTTCTGAACCGCTCCTTGTACGCTTGGCAACTCGGTGATGGCTGGCGTGCCCGTTTGCGAGCTCTGGTTTCCGGCCTTTGCCTCGACGGCTATTCCGGCGGTGGAGACGACAGAGGTAAGAACTTGAGCCTCATCCCGTTTCGGGATGTCCGCACCTTCGGAAAGTACGACATCGGCTGTGAACTGATACCCCTTTCGGCTAATCGTAACGATCAATCGGTTGTTTTCGGAATTGTCAGCCAGTGCCTTTCGCAAGTGCGAAATATATTGCGTCAGATTCGCCTCTTCCACGAAGGTGTCTCCCCAGACCGCTCTGAGCAATTCGTCCTTTGTAATCAAGCGGTTGGGGTTTTGAGCCAGGAAAAGCAGGACGTCGAAGGCTTTCGGGGTCAGGGGGACAAGCGATTTTTCGCAGTATAGTGCTCGTCTTTGAGCGTCTAGCACATACGGTCCGAACTGGTACAAACGACTCATGGCAAAGCCGATAGGTCTTTCCCTGGGACTCTTCAGAGTTTTTCACCTTTTTTCAGCGATTTCTTGAGGACTTCCAAGAAGCCCTTCCTGCAGAATGCTGCTCCGTCAACGTGAGATTGACGGGCACGTTGCAGGTCGGCAGGAACACGAGCGAATTGTAGGCTTCATGCAATTTCGGTGCAAGGAGCGCTCTGTGCCAGCAGGTCGGGAAAGGCGCAACATCGCGCGCCAGAGCGGAGAAACGGCACTCGTGCTTGCCGCCAAAAGCGGTGATGGACAAGCATTCGAGATTTTCATAGAGCGTTACCAAGGATGGATTCTATGAGCCGCACGGCTTCAGCGAGAATCCTCTCAGTACTGCTTCCGTTGATGATGCTTTCCGCTTCTATTGTGCGCGGACAAGAAGAACCAGCAAAACTCCTGACCTTGGACGAAGCCGTTTCCCTGGCGCGATCGCACAATCGCGAGTTGAAACAGGCGGGACTGGAGATCCACAAACAGAAAGAAGCCTTGAGCGAAGCCAAGACGCAATTCTACCCTCGTTTTGACACTTACCTGCTCGCATCGGAACTTCTGAATCCGCTCGACTTCACAATTTCGGCCGGCACGTTGGGAACCTTCCCTGCGACGGGCCCGATTCCAGCACAGCAGTCCCAGATTCACACCCCAGCCCGTCCCGTAGCGATTACCTCCGTCACGGCCACCCAGCCTCTTACCCAACTGTTTCGAATCGACCTCTCCATCAAGGAACAGAAACTAGGAGCAGAGCTCAGTCAGCAGTCTTATTTTGAACGTAAGCAGGGGCTTGTGAATGAGGTCCGTCGTACGTACTACGCAATCTTGCAATCCCAGGGCGAACTCGAATCGCAGCGCGCTCTGCTTGCCTACCTTGAAGAGTTGCAAAAGCTCACCGGTCGGCGCCTCCAACAAGAGGCAGTGCTGAAGGCTGACAGCCTCCGTATTACCGCCCAACGCACAAAGAGTCTCTATCAACTTACTGTCATCGAAGACGCCCTAGCGGACCGGAAGGAAATTCTGAACCGTTTGCTAGGCCGTGAACTCCAGACAGAGTTTTCGGTCGAGATGGTTCCCGCTTCGCTCCCCGAGGAATTGAGCCTACAGGGAGCAAGAAAAATCGCGACTGAGAAGCGACCTGAAATAAAGACCGAAACTATCAAGCGGGAACAAGCAACACTGGAGACGAAAATCGAGAAGACTCGATACATTCCCGACATTTCTATTCAGGCGAACTATGCGGCAAGTTCGAACATCTCGTTTCTCCCGCAGAGCGTGGGTGCGGTCGGCGTGCTTTTGACCTGGCAACCTTGGGATTGGGGGCAGAAGCGCCACAACGTTGCCCAGAAGGTTGATGCCGAAAGACAGGCACAACTTTCCATCGAGAGTGCGAGAGAGCAAGTTGTACAGGAAGTGGACTCAACATTTCGGCGACTCCGGGAAGCACGGGGGTTGCTCACGGCAGCCCAAGCAGCGCGAGACGCAGAAGCCGAAAAACTTCGCAACGAAATGGACGCCTATTCGCACCAGGCGATCGTGTTGAGCGATCTCTTGCAGCAACAGTCGTCGGTTGCGAATGCAGAGGACCAGTATCGACAAGGCTTGCTTGCGTTTTGGAGAGCGCGAGCCGATTTCGAACGCGCATTGGGTGAGGAGTAGCCCTATGAAGCTCGCCGCAAGTGCCTCACGAAGATGTCGAATATCAAAATTGGCGGGACTCTGTGCGCTGCTGGCAACGATGACTGGCTGTCATCGAGATACGCAAATCCCCGCGAGATCCCCGACACCTGTTCGTCTAGCGGAAGTAACTTCATACACATCTCCGGAAGGTCTCCGCTACTCAGCTTCTATCCTGCCCTTCGCACAGGCCGCCCTGTCCTTCAAGTCTTCAGGCTACGTAACAAGCGTTCAACAGGTCGTGGGGGCAGACGGACGTCGCCGGGATGTGGGCACAGGTGACTTTGTTACAGGTGGAACTGTTCTTGCGCAGATTCGTCATCAGGACTTGAAGAATCAGCTTGAACAGGCACAAGCCCAAGTAAGTCAAGCCATGGCTCAACACGTCCAGGCCGAGCAGGATTACGACCGCGCGAAGGCCCTTTACGGCACTCAGAGCCTAACCAGACCTGATTTTGATCAGGCGCAAGCCAAATTTGATTCCACGCTCGCAACCGTGAACCAGACGAATGCCGCTTTGCATCAAGCGCAATTGGCTCTAGACGATTCGGATCTCAAGGCACCTTTCGCCGGGTACATCCTCACGCGAAACATTGAACTAGGAAATTTGGCGTCACCCGCGACTACAGCCTTCACAATCGCCGACACGAGCGCAGTGAAAGTTAGCTTTGGCGTGCCGGATTACGCCTTGCGACAACTACATCTGGGACAAGAGTTCATGATTCGCTTGCAGGATGACCCCAAAGGGTATCAAGGGCGTGTGACCAGTATTTCCCCAAGTGCGGACGAGCGGAACCGCGTTTTCACCGTAGAAGTGACCGTGTCGAACCATTCGGGTTCGTTGAAGCCGGGGATGATTGCGTCCATCACCCTCAGCGGCATTCCGCAACCTCCCGTTCCTTCAGTGCCCCTTAGCGCCATCGTTCCATATCCCTCGCAACCCAGCCGGTTTGCGGTAATGGTGGCCCAACAACATTCCGGCGAATGGACGGCTAGTCTGCGCGAAGTGCAGTTGGGCGCGACCCACGAAAGTTCGATTGGCGTCACGGGAGTGAAACCCGGGGAGAAGGTGGTCGCCGTCGGTGCCCAACTCTTGACGGACGGTGATCCCATCGAAGTCATTCCTTAGGTAAATGAGGCCATGGCACATAGAAGCGACCAGGATCGGATCGAAAAAACACCTAACGTCCCTAGGTTCTTCGTCGAGAACCCGCAGGTTTCTTGGGTTCTGCTCGTTGGCGTCCTCGTTTGGGGATGGTTTGGCTACCATTCCATGCCACAACGAAAAGATCCAGATATTCCGGTCAGGGTGGCCGTAGCCTCCTGTTCATGGCCGGGTGCAACCGCACAACAACTTGAGCAATTTGTTACCCGCCCGATTGAAGACGCCGTAGCTGAAAATAAAACCATCCATCCGGGAACGGCCGCCGACTACGGAATCCGTTCTGTCTCCATTCCTGGTTATGCGCACGTCTACGTGCAGCTTGCCGAGGATGTTTCGGACGTGAAGCGGCAATTCAGTGACATCAACCTCAAGTTAGATGCGCTGAACAGCCAACTACCTTCAGGTGCCGGTCCGATCTCGTTCCAAAGTGATTTTGGAGACACCGCCGCGCTAATGCTGACCATTGCCAGTCCAAAAGCGGACTCGGTCGAGACTGACATCCGCGCACGAGGCATTCGATCGGCCATCCAGGCGGCGCGGGCGGCGAAGAATTACAAGGAGCAAGGTGCGCCGGTAACTGTCGTTTATTCGTTTCCTCAATCTCTCTCCTCGAACAAGACCATATTGGACGCCGCACAACTCTTTGAGCTGCAGGCAGACCAAGCGGGAATCATAAGGGTACCGCAGGTAATCCTGGGGAGCGGATTTATCGCCGTAGATGGAGTCTCGACGGCAGACGACGCGGCGATCCATAGCTTCATCCAGACTTTCTTTCAGAGGCAATTGCAGCGATCCGAATTGCATCCCGACGCTTGGGAACCAATCGTCATCCGCGATCCACAGGAAACTCCAGCCCGATTGGCCAAGGTCGCGGGCGATAAATACAGCTACGCCGATCTTGACGACTTTTCGGATTTGATCGCTCGCACGGTTCAGGGCGCGCCGGAAACGTCCAAGGTGGAAAGGCGAGGGCTATTGCCGCAGGTGGTCTATCTTGAATACTCACGGGATCGACTAGCTGCTTACGGGCTCCAACCAGGCGCGCTTGGAAGCGTGCTGCGTGCTCGTAACATCATTGCTCCCGGTGGCGCGTTCGAGACCGGACAGCAGCAGATTATTCTCAGTCCGTCCGGCGAATTCGAAAATATAGACGCGATTGGTAGCGTTGCTGTGTCCACTTCTTCGAGCGGAGCGCCAGTCTATCTCCGAGACCTGGTCGAAGTCAGTCGCGGCTTCCAGAGCCCCGCCCAATACCTGAATTACTACACGTGGGAGGATCCAAAGGGGCAGTGGCAGCGGAGCCGTTCGGTCACGCTTGCGATCTACATGCGCGACCAGCGGCAAATCGCGACGTTCGGCCACTCCGTCGACCGAAAACTGGCCCAACTCAAAAAGATTCTTCCACCGGACCTGATCATCGCCCATACCTCTGACCAGCCACTCCAGGTCAAAGAAAACATTCATCTGTTCCTGCGTGCATTGTACGAAGCGATCATCCTTGTCGTCGTCGTTTCTTTGATTGGATTTTGGGAATGGCGCCTGGCGCTCATCATGGCCCTGGCAATTCCAATCACGCTGGGCATGACCTTCGGCGTTTCGTATATGTTGGGAATCGACTTGCAACAAGTGTCGGTGGCGACGTTGATCATTGCGCTGGGTCTGCTGGTGGACGTACCCGTAGTTGCCGGCGATGGCATCAAGCGCGGCCTTGCGGCGGGCTTGCCGCGTGGCATCGCAGCATGGCTCGGTCCAACCAAGCTGGCAACCGCCATCTTTTTCGCAACGCTGACGAACATCATCGCCTACCTGCCTTTCCTTATGCTCACCGGGAACACCGGGGAGTTTCTTAGAAGTCTTCCCATCGTGATGACGGCAGCATTGCTATGCGCTCTGGTCATTGCGATGACTTTCGTTCCGTTGCTGGGGTACTACATCCAGAGGCCACCAAAGAAGAAAGAGTTAACGGTAGAGGAAAAGCGCCAGCGAGGTTTCTACGGTTTCTACAATCGGTTGGTAGCCCGGGCCATTCAGCATCGGTGGCTGGTGTTGGCGGGTTCGTTTGTCTTCTTGCTGTTCGGCGGGCTCGTGGCTTCGCACCTGAAGCAACAGTTCTTTCCTGAAGATGTTCAATACTGGTTTTACCTCGACATTTGGCTGCCGAATGATGTCCCTTTGACGGCAACAAACGACGCTGCGATGAAGGCCGAGCAAGTCGTCCGTCAGGTTGTTGAAGGTTGGGCGAAAGCGGTTCCAAACGAGGAATCGGGGAAGCATCTCCTCACTTCGATAACGAGTTTCATCGGTGGTGGCGGACCACGCTTCTGGTTTTCGATTTCTCCCGAAGCTCCCCAGACGAACTACGCGCAAGTCATCGTTCAGGTGAGCGACAAAGAAGCTACCCCGAAACTAATCGAACCTCTCCAGGCGACATTGAACAAACAGGTGCCGGGTGCATGGATCACCGTCCGGCAACTGCAAACCAATCCCGTAGAAACCCCTGTGGAAATTCTTATTGCCGGTCAGGCGGACTCGGATCCTCGCACGGAAATCCAGGACATACAAACGCTCCGGACGTTGGCTTCACAAGTAATGAATTTTTTTCGACAGTCACCCGGAGTTGCCGTGCTGAGGGATGATTGGGCCCCCGACAGCCCCCAGGTAAAGATTGAGATTGATCCGGACCGCGCGAACCTAGTCGGCATCACGAATGCTGACGTGGCCAATTCGTCCGCAGCCGCGATCAGCGGGGCGCCAGTTGGCACGTTCAAAGAAGGGGACAAGAGCATACCGATTGTTGCCCGGCTGCGCCCGCAGGACCGCGCACAGTTGTCGCAGATCAAGAGTCTCTATGTTTATTCATCGCGGCAGGACACTCGAGTTCCTCTACTTTCTGTTGCCACCGTGAAGAACATTCTTGAAACAGGCCGAATCCGTCGCCGCGAACATTTCCGCACGATTTCGATATTGTGCTTTCCCGCGCCCGGAGTCCTCGCTTCGGAGATTCTTGGACCGATCGAATCCAAACTAAAAGATCTTCAGAACAAACTTCCGCCGGGCTACCAATTGCAAATCGCTGGTGAGAAAGCGAAGCAGGACGATGGATTCCTGAATCTCGCCGTCGTTCTCCTAATCTCTCTGGTCGGCATCTACCTGGCTTTGCTCGTGCAATTCAAGAATGCTGTCAAGCCCTTGCTTGTGTTTGCGGCCGCACCGTACGGAGCCATCGGAGCGTTGATCGCTCTGGCGATCATGGGTACGCCTTTTGGGTTCATGGCATTCCTGGGGGTTGCCAGCCTCATCGGGGTCATCGTCAGCCATGTGATCGTGCTATTCGACTTCATCGAAGAAATGCACGAAAAGGGGGAGCCGCTGGAGCGTGCTCTTCCGGATGCAGGGATTGAGCGTATCCGACCCGTTATGATCACCGTGGGCGCAACGATTCTCGCTTTGTTCCCGCTCGCGCTGGAAGGTGGCCCGCTCTGGAAACCGTTGTGCTATGCCCAGATCGGCGGACTTGCCGTCGCTACCTTCATCACTTTGCTCTTGGTCCCAGTCTTCTACTCGATCTTTGTACTCGATCTCAAGTGGATCAAATGGGAAACCAGTGAAGACCGACAGTTGGCTACTAAAGCAGAACCAACTACGTGACGAACGCCCTCAACAGGCAATCAAAGATCCATGGGAGGATGATGTGGATCTAAAACTCACTGGAAAAATCGCTTTGGTAACGGGATCGACGGCAGGGATAGGGTTTGCGATCGCCAGGTCGCTTGCGAGCGAAGGCGCGCACGTCTACGTGAACGGACGCACGCAAGTCCGCGTGGATGCGGCAGTGGCGGCAATCCGATCGAGTGCAACAAAGGCTAAGGTTGATGGCATAGCAGCGGACTTTTCAGGTTTGGCCGGCGCCGAGGCGGTAATTGCGAAACTTCCCGCGGTGGATGTGCTGGTGAACAATGTGGGCATTTTCGAGCCTAAGCCGTTTGCGGAGATCCCCGATGCGGACTGGTACCGCTTTTTCGAGATCAACGTAATGAGCGGAGTGCGGCTCTCGCGACACTATCTTGCAGGAATGTTGAAGCGGAACTGGGGCCGCATCCTATTCATTTCGAGCGAATCGGGAGTGCAGATTCCGGCGGAAATGGTGCACTACGGAATGACAAAGACTGCACAGATAGCCGTGGCGCGCGGGATCGCAGAGTCGGTGGCTGGAACCGGCGTAACGATAAACAGCATTCTTGCCGGGCCGACGGAGTCGGAAGGTGTGAGCGGATTTGTTGAAGCGATGGCGAAACAGCAGAATAAGTCGAAAAAAGAGATGGAGAACGATTTCTTTGAACATGCGCGGCCTTCATCCCTTCTGAAGCGCTTTGCCACTGTCGACGAAGTTGCGGCGATGGCGACCTACGTGGCTGGGCAGCTCTCTTCGGCGACGAACGGGGCAGCACTGCGAGTAGATGGCGGCGTGGTCAGGGCGATTCTCTAAATGAGAAGTGGAAAAAGCAACAAGGACGGCTAACGCAAAAACAAACGCACACCTGCTTGGGAGGCAACCGCGTCTGCGACGCAAAGAAGATTCCTTGAGCGTAGCGTGCGAACGAGACGATAGATGGCGGAATGTGATTCGGCTGCCACGATTCGTCGAAAATGCGCAAAGATTCGTCGGACTCTACTTCGCCTCTTGCAGGCATATGTGTTAGGATAAACCTCGCATGAGCGCACGAATTCTTATTAGCGGTTTATTGGCGGTTTTGGCAGGGACAGCTGCTACCGTATGCACCGCAAGCGAACAGTGCGCTGTATGCGAATCTTGCAAAGGCTTTAGTTGCAAGCTTTTACGCTAAGTTGTTGATTCCACGGCTGGGGACGTAGTTCAGTTGGTTAGAACGCTGCCCTGTCGTTGGTTAGAATCCTACACTGTCACGGCGTGGTCGCTCGGAATTCCCGACGTTCCCCGGATTATTTTCAAGCACTTGCGCGAATTCAGTGAGTTCTCCCTTCAGACGACTAGCCTTTGACCAACTTGACGGAGCGCGCCTGGCTTGGGCGCACACCTCGCTCACACCATCTTCACAACTGACCGCTGTCTGCGTGCTACTCGAAGCGGAGGGCATCGACCAGATTGAGTTGGGCCGCGCGCCAATAGCGCGGCGAACTCCAATTTCCCGCGTTCGTTCGGTTACGGCCACGAGCATGATGTTCATGATGCCAATTCCACGGGCACGCGCGCCTTAAGGTGATATTCTCGCAATGATTCGGTCGGGGCACGGTTGAACTTGCCTCCGTCACAGGGAGACCATGTACACGTCTATGAAATCGAAAAACACGATCTGCCTCTGGTTCGACAAGGACGCACTTGACGCGGCGCGCTTCTATGCTGCCACCTTTCCGAATAGTGAAGTGACCGCCGTCCACAAGGCGCCTGCTGACTACCCGAGCGGCAAGGCGGGCGATGTCTTAACGGTGGAGTTCACCGTCCTCGGCATTCCGTGCCTCGGCCTCAACGGCGGTCCGGCGTTCAGGCACACCGAGGCGTTCTCCTTCCAAATCGCAACGGACGATCAGGCAGAGACGGACCGCTACTGGAATGCAATCGTTGGCAACGGCGGCCAGGAAAGTGCGTGCGGTTGGTGCAAGGACCGCTGGGGCCTCTCTTGGCAGATCACCCCAGGTGCGCTGACCGATGCGCTTGCGGCCGGCGGCGCTGAGGCAAGACGTGCGTTCGAGGCGATGATGTCGATGAAGAAGATCGACGTTGCCACCATCGAGGCGGTGCGACGCGGGTGAACATGAGATTGCAATTGCCGATGTCATACAAAAACCTCATCCGTACGGGTTCCCAACCTCTGCGGTACGCTGAGGCCCGGCAGAGTCGCTGAAGTCGGGCTTCAGTGCTGTCGAAGTTGAAAATTTCGAGTGCTCCCGGCAGTCAATTCCCCTGAGTGATCGGGCGCTGGCTGAAAATTCTGCGACCTGACGCGCGATGATTCCGTCATGTGTTCTGAGATACACTGTCGAATAACGGGTCGCCTTCTTCGAAAACTACATGAGCGGAAGTGGTGATGACAATTTGGTTCCTGGGCTGGCGCAAGATCCACAGGCGTGCTTACAGCGACAAAACGAACGCCTGCAATTGCTCCTGAACCTGACAAGCCGTATCACCTCGAATCTCGACCTGCGCGAAGTGCTGCGCGCGATTTCTGCCAACTTTCGTGAGGTTATGCGCTGCGATGGAGCCGGGGTCTGGTTACCGGGGGAAGGGGCGGGAACGTTCAAGCTCTATGCGTTCGATGCGCCCGTCAGTAAGGGCTTCGCCAAGGAGGAGGTGATCATCACTCTGCCCGAGGACGATCCCGCCCGACGAGCATTTGAGACGATGAAGCCGATGGTCGCCACGGTTGACGAGATCGGTTGGCCCGGCGGCGGCGAGGGGTACAGACTCGCAGCGGCGGAAAGCGTGAAGAGCGCATGTTTTATCCCGCTGGTGAATCGCGGCCGTGCGCTGGGGGACCTGATGATTGTGCGTTTAACAGAGGGAACCTTCACGGCCGAAGACGTCGATTTCCTCAGCCAGGCCGCGGGCCAGATCGCAATTGCGATCGAAAACGCCCTTGCCTACCGTGAGATCTCCGAGCTCAAGGACAAACTCGCGCAGGAAAAGCTCTATCTGGAAGAAGAAATCCGCTCGGAGATGAACTTCGCAGAGATTGTCGGGAAGAGTTCGGCCCTGCGCAAAGTGCTGAAGCGAGTGGAAACCGTGGCACCCACAGATTCCACCGTGCTGATCTACGGGGAGACCGGCGCCGGGAAGGAACTCATCGCGCGCGCGATTCATGATTTGAGCCCGCGGAAATCAAAGGCCTTCGTGAAACTCAACTGTGCTGCCATACCGACTGGCTTGCTGGAAAGCGAGCTCTTCGGACACGAAAGAGGTGCTTTCACGGGAGCCATCGCGCAACGCATCGGCCGCTTCGAAGTGGCCAATGGTGGGACGATTTTTCTGGACGAGATCGGAGAGATTCCCCTCGAATTGCAGACCAAGCTGCTGCGCGTGCTACAAGAGCGGGAATTCGAACGCTTGGGCAGTTCGCGGACGCTGCGCACCGATGCTCGATTGATTGCTGCCACAAACCGCGATTTGGAAGCGATGGTCGCCGAACAGAAATTCCGCTCCGACCTGTTCTTCCGGCTGAATGTTTTCCCAATCCAGGTCCCGCCACTTCGCGAGCGCCACGGCGATATTCCGCTCCTGGTCCGCCACTTCGCGCAGCAGTTTTCCAAGCGAATGAACAAAACGATTGACACGATCTCCTCCGCCACCATGGAAGCCCTTTCCCGATATCATTGGCCTGGCAATATACGAGAACTCCAAAACGTCATTGAGCGCGCCGTGATTACTTCCACCGGACCTGTGCTCAAGGTAGATGTGGCAGACCTGAAGATTTCCAAACCCTCATCTCCAGCAGAAAAGGGTTCTGCTCAGGGATCGACAAATGGCGGGCTTCGCGACACGCTCGAAGAGACAGAACGTCAACAAATCCTCAAAGCCTTGAAACAATCCAATTGGGTCGTGGCAGGTCCGAAGGGCGCAGCGGCGAAGCTCGGAATGAAAAGGTCCACCCTCCAGCTGAGAATGAGCAAGCTCGGCATCTCACGTCATTCCTCGTAGTCGTCCTTGCCTGTTTTCTTCCGAGAGGCGCTCGCTCCAAATGCGTTTTCTGGCAGTGCCAGGAAACTGGCAGGGTACCAACTCGCTGGCACTGGCACGTTGACACTTCCATCTGAGTCCTCTCACGCTGGCGGCTATTTCCAAATAAATCAACGAGTTGCTCTGATGCGCTGGCGCACCACGCTTTGGCATCCGCGTTGCCCTTCCTCTTGTCGCCCGAACACAAAGCAGATGAGAAGGAGGGTGCTATGGATCAGGTTCTCACTTTCGCCCGCGAGTGGAGCAAGTGGTATCGCGTGCTCCGTCAGCACAAGGGTTTCGGACGACTCGATTCCGTACGCTACAGCCATTGGCTGGCGCGCAGCTGATCGGGAGGCTCTTCATGAATACTACACGCCCTGTGAATGCGAGACCGGCACCACCACCAACATGCGTTGGCATACACACGCGTCCCTCCTCGATGACCATCAACGCTTGGATGCCGAGCGAAATCGAAGCGATCTCGCCTCTCGTGGATCAACTGATGCGAATGATCGAAGGATCCCGCTGCGTTGAGGGCAATGAGTTCGGAGTCGAACTGGCACTTCGGGAAGTTCTAAGCAATGCCGTTATTCACGGCAATGAAAAGGACGCTCAGAAATTGGTTGAAATTCACTGTCGCTGCGAACGAGGAAAGGGAGTTTTGCTGACTGTCAAGGACCAAGGAAAAGGATTTGATCCGAACACGGTTCGCGATGCGCTGGACTCGGAAGGTCTGAATGCGGACCACGGACGCGGCATCCATTTGGTGAAGCGAATGATGGACGAGGTCTCATTTGAGAGTGGAGGGACTGAGGTCCAAATGCGGAAGAGGCCTGCGCCCGACGCAAGAACCGAGTCACAGGCCAACAACTGAGTCGTGCAGGCAGAACGCAAGTGCAAGTGGCTTCACGACCGCAAAGGAAAACAGCATGTTGAAGATCTCGATTGTTGAAGGAAGGAAGCACCGCCGGCTCGTGGTAGAGGGTAGGCTCGTCCCGCCGTGGTCCGATGAGCTGAAAGCCGCCTGCGAAAGGGCGGGATCGGGACTTGACGGTCGTGAACTCGTCATCGATCTGCAAAACCTAACGACGATCAGCCGACAAGGGGAAGAGCTGCTTCTGGAACTGATGAAGCAGGGGGCCAAATTCCGAGGCTGTGGTGTGTTTACGAATGAGATTTTGAAACAGGTTGCCCGGAGATTGCGCGGTAGTGGAGCACAGGAATGAACTGCTTAATGTTGTCTGACAAAGACTCGCCCGACGCTCGGAAGTTCATCTTACGAATGAGCCTTGCGCTCGCTCTCGGCGCGAGCCTCAGCGGATGCGCCGTGGGGCCGAAATATCATCGCCCAGCAGTGGACCTGCAGGCGTTTCACAATGCCCCCTCGATCGAAACTCGTACCACCTCTCTGCCGGCACCGCCCCTGGACCAGTGGTGGACGGGCTTCCATGACCCCGAGCTGACACGGATCGTGAAGCGCACGCTGGACCAGAATCTCGACCTCGCCGCTGCCATGACACGGGTGCAACAGGCGCATGCCGCTGCCCGGGGAGCAGGAGCGCAGCGCTTACCATCAGGAAACCTTTACGCTTCGACGACCACACTGTACCAGTCGACTGAAAGTATGACGGGCCGTCTCGCCTCACACGCGCCCGGCTATAACCGCTCACAGAACTACTACGATCTCGGATTCATGGCCAGCTGGGAAACGGATCTGTTCGGCGGTTTGAAGAAAGGAGCTCAGGCTGCTACCGCCGAGGCTCAGGCGGCCGAAGCTTCCCATACAGGCACCCGCATCACGGTTGCCGCGGAAGCCGCTGATGCCTATATGCAGGTACGAGGCGCACAGGCGCGCTTAAACTTCGCCAAAGACCAGATCGCCACTGACAGCCATCTCGTCGAACTGGTGCAGCAGCGCAGGGATGCAGGCGTCGCTTCCGACCGCGAACTCGCTCAGGCCCAAGCGCTGCTGTCGCAAGCGAAGGCGACGATTCCGCTGCTCACAGTCTCTCTCGAAGCACAGCTGAACCGGCTAGACGTTCTGATGGGCGCCCAGCCGGGAACGTACGCAGCGGAGTTGAGCCCTGTCGCAAACATTCCCGATGTACCGGAAATCTCCGGTTTCGGCACGCCCAATGATCTATTACGCAGGAGACCTGACATCATCGCTGCCGAGCGAACGGTTGCTGCCTCGAACGCTCGCATTGGTCAGGCTCTTGCCGAGTATTATCCAAAGCTCTCACTTTCAGGAATCGTCGGATCTCAAGCGCTGGCACCCGCTCATCTTTTCGAGCAGCAAGGATTTCAACCTGTCAGTGTTGTAGGTCTGCGCTGGAGACTCTTCGATTTCGGGCGTGTCGCCTCAGAAGTGGCGCAAGGGCGAGGCGCCAATGCCGAAGCCTTGCTCCAGTATCGTAGCTCCGTCCTGCACGCGGCCGAAGATGTCGAAGACGCCTTCAGTCTTCTCGTCCAATCGGAAAATCGCCGCAATGAAATCCTCCGTGAAATCGACGAATTGCAGCGCGTGCGCGACCGCTCGGAAGAATCCTACGCTGCAGGCGTCATCGGACTCACGGATGTGCTCGACGCGGATCGTCAGTTGCTTGTCGCCAAGGACGAGTTGGCTGTAGCGCGAGAGAGTGCGGCGCGTGCAGCGGTCGGCTCCTATCGGGCTCTCGGGGGCGGCTGGCTCCCATGATCAAAACCCTCAATAAAAGGAAGAACTATATGAATCGGATTAATTTCAGCTATTCCGCTCTCGTGCTGGTCATCGCCGGTCTCGTAGTCAGCTTGACTGGTTGCGGTCAGAAGCGGGAATTAGACCCAAGAACACAGCCGGAGCTGGTTCGCGTAGTGGAAATAGGTTCGTCGTCCGGGGCAGATCCCGCGTTCACTGGCGTGGTCTCAGCGCGTGTTCAGAGCAATCTTGGTTTCCGAGTTCCCGGAAAGATCACGAGCCGCTTGGTAGATACGGGGCAGTTTGTCCGCGCTGGACAACCGCTCATGACGATCGATCGAACCGACTATGCACATGCCATTACCGCGCGAGCAGAAACCGTCGCCGCGGCGAAAGCAAAGGCTGTTCAAGCCGCCGCCGATGAGGCCCGCTATCGCCCTTTGGTCAAGAGCGGTGCGGTTTCCGCTTCCATCTACGATCAGATCAAGGCCGCATCAGACGCAGCACAAGCGGAGCTCGCTGCTGCCACCGCTCAGGAGCAGGTTGCGAGAGACGAGGGCGGCTACTCACAACTTTTTGCCGACGCGGACGGCATCGTGATCGAGACCCTAGCCGAGCCAGGACAAGTGGTAGCGGCCGGGCAAACAGTTGTGAAGCTCGCCCATTCCGGTCCGCGAGAGGCCGCAGTGAACCTGCCCGAGACGTTGAGGCCGGCGCTTGGATCGACAGCATACGCAAGGCTCTACGGCAGCACGATGAGGGTTCCAGTTCGATTGCGACAGATTTCCGGCGCTGCTGACCCGCAGACCCGGACCTTTGAAGCACGGTACGTTCTCGAAGGCGCTGCCGCGAATGCTCCGTTAGGAGCAACCGTTACAGTCCATCTCTCCGGCGACGCAGGGGCTGACACGTTGCAAGTGCCGATCGCATCTGTTCTCGATCGAGGAAAGGGGCCTGGTATTTGGTTGCTGAACCCTTCTACGTCCACAGTCTCATTCCAACCCGTTCAAGTACGCCGACTGGATGAAGAACGAGCAACCATCAACGCGAACCTGCACCCGGGACAACAGGTCGTAGCGCTTGGAGTTCATCTCCTTCGCGATGGCCAACACGTGCGCGTAGAGAGCAGGACGGAAATCCAATGAGCCAGCACCATACATCAGAAGAAAATGAGAAATTGCTCCGGGAACGCGGCGTCTCTGGATCACAGATTCGCCAATCTGCGGCGAAGCAGTTTCTCAACCTCTCGGCCCTCGCAGTCCACGAAAAAGCGATCACTTTGTTCTTGCTGATTGCGATCGTCGCCGCCGGCATCTTTGCCTTCCTGAAACTGGGGCGCGCGGAAGACCCTACCTTCACCATCAAGGTGTTTACTGTTGCAGCGGTGTGGCCCGGAGCGACGGCACAGGAGATGCAGGACCTTGTTGCCGAACCACTGGAGAAGCGGATGCAAGAATTGCGCGACTACGATCGCGTAGAGACCTTTACGCGGCCCGGGCTCGCGCTGATGATGGTGAGTCTCAAGGACACTACTCGCCCAGAGGACGTCTCGGAAGAGTTTTACCAGGCTCGCAAAAAGCTAGGCGATGAAGCACACAAATTGCCTCAGGGGGTATTCGGTCCCTTCATCAATGACGAGTACTCGGATGTGACGTTCGCACTCTACTCGGTCGAGGCTCCAGATCTTCCTCCACGCCAGGTTGCCCGTGAAGCCGAAACGCTTCGACAGCGGATGCTTCATGTTCCTGGCGTGAAGAAGGTGGACATCGTTGGAGAACGGCCAGAACGTATTTTCGTCGAGTTCTCTTACGAACGGCTGGCCACGCTAGGAGTAAGCGCACGAGATGTCTTCGATGCGCTGGTTCGAGAGAATGCCGTAACTCCATCTGGATCTATCGATACGAAAGCTCAGCAGGTTTACATTCGCCTGGATGGTGCGCCTGATGACCTTCAGAAGATTCGGGATACCACCGTCGTGTCAGGCGGGCGCACCCTAAAGCTCTCCGATATTGCCGATGTGAAGCGCGGATACGAAGATCCCGCAACCTTTCTTGTTCGTCACAATGGCCAGCCGGCCTTGCTTCTCAGCATCGTGATGAAGGAGGGCTGGAACGGTCTGGACCTCGGCAAAGCCCTTGTTGCCGAACAGAAGAAAATTTCCGCCGACCTGCCTGCAGGCATCAGCTTCAGCAAAGTGACGGATCAGGCAGTAAACATCCGCGAAGCAGTGGATGAGTTCATGCTGAAGTTCTTTGTCGCACTTGCCGTCGTGATGATCGTTAGCATTATCAGCCTCGGTTGGCGCGTAGGAATCGTCGTGGCAGCGGCCGTCCCGCTGACGTTAGCGGCCGTCTTCGTCATCATGCTTCTGACCGGAAGAGTGTTTGATCGCATCACGCTCGGCGCTCTGATTCTCGGCCTTGGCCTTCTTGTTGACGATGCGATCATCTCCATCGAGATCATGGTGGTCAAAATGGAAGAAGGGTGGGACCGCATCCGGGCCGCCGGGTACGCATGGAGTCATACTGCTGCTCCCATGCTTGCTGGCACGCTTGTCACTGTTATTGGTCTCATGCCCGTGGGGTTCGCTCGATCGAGCGCTGGCGAGTATGCGGGAAACATCTTCTGGGTAGTGGGTTTTGCGCTGCTCACCTCGTGGGTCGTAGCCGTAACCTTTACTCCTTATCTTGGCGTGCAGATGTTGCCCAAGATCAAGGCTCTGTCCGGTGGCCATGCAGCCATTTATGCGACCCCCGGGTACGAGAAGCTTCGGCGTCTGATCGTTTGGGCGGTACGCCGAAAGGTTTTGGTTGCTTGCATTGTTCTGGGCGCCTTTCTTGTCTCAGTTGCAGGCATGGGACTTGTCAAAAAGCAGTTCTTTCCTCAATCCGATCGGCCTGAACTCTTGGTAGAGGTGACGCTACCACAAGGCACCAGCATAGAAGCCACCAACGCGAGTGCGAAAAAAGTCGAGGAGTGGCTGCGGCCGCAGCCCGAAGCAAAGATTGTTACGGCTTACATCGGGGCCGGTGCTCCGCGCTTCTTCTTTTCATACAATCCAGAACTCCCGAACCCCAATTTTGCCAAGATCATTGTTCTGACGGCCAATGAAAAGGATCGAGACCGTTTAAAGGTCAGGCTGCGTGAACGGGTTGAGCAGGGCCTTGCGCCTGAAGCACGTGTGCGCGCTTCGCAGCTCGTGTTTGGACCATATTCACCGTGGCCGGTAGCGTTTCGCGTCACCGGCCCAGCCCTGGAAAAGGACCACGCGATTGCGGCACAGGTACAGGCGGCAATGCTGGCAAATCCCAATACTCGGCAGGTAAACCAGGACTGGGGAGAACGTGCGCCAACTGTGCATTTTGTGCTCGACCAAGCGCGGCTACAACTGATTGGCCTTTCCTCCCACGAAGCTGCCGAACAAATCCAATTTCTTCTGACGGGTGCGCCATTGACGCAGGTCCGTGAAGATATCCGAACGGCGGAGGTAATCGCGCGAAGTGCCGGAACCGACCGCCTTGATCCCAGCAAGCTGAACGAGATGACTCTGATGAATCACTGGGGGAAGGCTGTTCCACTTAGCCAGGTCGGCCGCATCGAGATTCGTTCTGAAGAGCCGATCCTCAAACGCCGTGACCGCGTGCCGACAATTACGGTAGAGAGTGACATCGACGAATCGCTTCAACCTCCGCAGGTCTCTGCAGAGATTGAAAAGGCGATTCAGCCGATTGTCGCCAGCCTGCCCGAGGGCTACAGGATCGAAACGGGCGGCAATATAGAAGAATCTGGAAAAGCGAACAGGGCACTTTCAGTGGTATTTCCCGCGATGATCGTGCTGATGCTCACGGTGATCATTTTCCAGGTGCGATCATTCTCTGGGATGTTCATGGTGGTTCTTACGGCGCCGCTAGGTCTCGCCGGTGTCGTTCCAACATTGCTTCTCTTTCATCAGCCATTTGGGTTCAATGCAATCCTCGGACTGATCGCGTTAGCTGGCATCCTGATGCGCAATACGCTGATCCTCATCGGTCAAATCAAAACCAATCAGGAGGAAGGTCTTGACAGTTATCGCGCGGTCGTCGAGGCGACTGTACAGCGATCACGTCCGGTGATCCTTACGGCTCTTGCAGCCGTATTGGCTTTCATCCCTCTGACCTTCTCAGTCTTCTGGGGGTCGATGGCATACACCCTGATTGGGGGGACTGCCGTAGGTACGGTGCTGACCCTTATCTTCCTGCCTGCACTCTATTCAATCTGGTTTGGAGTAAAACCGGCAGCAGTCCCGAGCGATGAGGCTGAGGCAGCGCTGCGTCCATAGTCGAAATGATTCTTTACAGAAATCAAACGAACAAAGGAGTCTTATGAAAATCACAGGTCGCACGATCCTTATTACCGGAGGCTCTGCAGGTATTGGCCTCGCGTTTGCCCTCAAGTTTCTCGAACTCGGCAACCAGGTCATTGTGACTGGCCGGCGGCAGACAGTGCTCGATGAAGTGAAGGCAAAGTATCCGAAGCTCCACACGATTCAGGGCGATGTCGCAGACCCCGTGCAAATCGCCTCTCTTGCAACGCGCGTGAAGGCTGAATATCCAAGGCTCGACGTGCTGATGAATAACGCAGGCATCATGCTCCACAAGAACCTCAAGGTCCCGGCGACTGACCTCGACGGATTGATGGCCGAGATGAACATCAATGTGGGGGGCGTGATTCGCATGACGTCCGCATTCATCGACATTCTCGCAGCCAACAAGGGAACCGTCATCAACGTATCCTCTGGCCTCGCCTTCGTGCCGCTGCCGTCCGCGCCGATCTACTGTGCCACCAAGGCGGCGATTCACTCCTACACCCAATCGCTCCGGTTCCAGTTGGAGGAGACCGGCGTTGAAGTGATCGAGCTGATGCCGCCGGCCGTGAAGACCGAACTGTCGGCAGAGATTGCCGAGGGCGACGGCATCACCTTAATGACTACGGACGAATTGGTGAAGCAATCCTTTGCGTCATTCAAAACGGGTAAGCTCGAGATCCGGCCAGGGCAGTCCAATCAGCTCGCATTGATGCGTCGCTTCGCCCCTGATTTCATCAACCGGCAGCTCTGGAAGGCCTCTAAGAAATTGGTACCAGTCGGCGTTAGATAGGCAGCCTCCTGGCCACGTGAAGAGCAGGTGCCACAGCCTATTCAACAAGACGGTGCGCGAGGGCACGGTTCAGAAGCGGATCAGATCAGGAAGGCAGAATGAAACGCCTAAAGTTCCAGGCGCGGTTGCTGCGGTGCCGGGAAGTCGGCACGAGCCCTTGAATGATAGGTCGACTCGCTCCCGGCGCGTGCCGAATTCCCACGGATCATTTGATTTGAGGAAACCGACCGAATTGTGCTGGGGGACATCAGGGGGACAAGAAAAAGGTGTCTGGGGATGGCCCGAAAGCTGTTAACTGACGCCAGAGAAACGAGTTATTGGATTTGAGGTTCTCTGTTAACAGCCGAAGGGTTAGTCGACCTCGTATACGACACAGACAGGACGGGTCTGCTATAATAGGTCCTACGACTAGACGCCTTCTCGATTACGAAAGTAGGCCGATGAGGGTAGCCCGTTCCCAATCCGTTGCCGAGCAGAAACAAGAGGACCGCGCATGGCGCGAGCGGTTCGTTCAGAACGCCGTGGCCAACGTCCGTCTCGAAGGATTAGAACCAAGTCCAAAGGCGCTAGAAATTTGGCAAAGCTATATTGAGGGTGAAATCTCCGTCGAACAGGCCGGGGAACGAATTCGAGCTCTCCCGACAGGCTTTTAGTTTCCTCGATGAGTTCCGACCCGTACGTTTATCCGGGTACGACAATCCTCAAAAACATTCCTGGGATTCGCAATCAGAAAACGCTGGATCGCTTTGAAGCCGACCGAGTGGGGCAACGCTCCTTGGAGCTTATAGAAAATCCTCTCTCCGGTCTCTTCGATGTAGTCCACTTACAGCGAATTCATCGTTATCTCTTCCAAGACGTCTATGAGTGGGCGGGACACTTTCGAACCGTAGATATTGCGAAGGGCAAATCATTCTTTGCACATGTGCCATATATCCCGTCCACGCTGGAAGGTCTGTTTGCGCGTCTATCCGAGGAACAGCATCCTCGTGGCGTAAGTCAAGAAGCCTTCGCGCACCGCGCCGCAGAGATTCTCGGAACATTGAACGCTGTACACCCATTTCGAGAAGGCAACGGGAGGACCCAGCGAGAGTTTGTCCGCGAGTTCGCTCACAAGAACGGCTATTGGGTCGATTGGAGCAAAGTGTCACGCAACGAGCTGTACAAAGCAAGTGACGTGAGTTTTATGCGCGGTGAGAATGCGCTTTTCGAGCATCTGCTTAAAAGGGTGATCGAGCCAGTTAGCTAAGCGCAGATCACTCCAAGTGCCCGTACGCCGTGTGGTGTCTGCTTCGCTTCTTTCACCAGGTGTGCTAGGATGAAACTCGCATGAGCGCGCTGATTTTTATGGGCGGTTTATGGGCGGTTTTGGCAGGGACAGATGCCACCGCATGCAATCCAGGCGGCCAGTGCGCTGTATGCAAATCTTGCAAACGCCTTATTTGCAAGATTTTACGCTAAGTTGTTGATTCCACGGCTGGGGACGTAGTTCAGTTGGTTAGAACGCTGCCCTGTCACGGCAGAGGTCGCGAGTTCGAGTCTCGTCGTCCCCGCCATATTTTTCAATCACTTACAGCAAACCCAGAAAAAAATCTGGGTCCGTTTGGGTCCAATAAGCCTCGAAGCACTCCGCCCGCCGCGCATTCCCTCGAACGAATCCTAGAACGCGCCCTTCAGCACCAACTACTGAACGAGAGTTGATTTGCTTGCCGACAGCAAACCGCCCGGCAAGATGGCATCCACCAGCTTGCCTTGCGCCGAGCGTTTGCTCTCCGGCGTTGCTTGAAGATACTTGTTCGTCACATGGAGATTGCTGTGACGCAAGTAGTCGCGGATCGTGAGTTGATGTTCTCCCATATCTGCCAGCATCGTCCCAACTGTGTGCCGAAAGGTATGCCAGCCCACGCCTAGGATGCCGACGCTCGCAAAAGCCGGTTGGATCTTCTTTTTGAGAACCGCGGCAAGGTCCAGCGGCTTCTTCCCTTTGCAGCGAAGGGACGGGAAAACGAAATCCCCAGGTCCTTTGTATTCGGTCTGCGACTTCCATTCCAGCAACGCATCTTTCAGCGACAGATGCATCGGCAACACCTTGGCCGACGCTTCCGTTTTTGTCGCTTTCAGATGTCCGCCTCTGCGCCAGTAGTACGAGTGTTGAACGCTGAAGCTCATGCCGTCGAAGTTGCAGTCCGACCAGCGCAGGGCACCGAGTTCGCCTCGACGTGTGCCCAACGCTCCATCCAGAAACACGAGCAACTGATCTCGAAATCTTAATTTCGTCAGACCAAGTTTGACTTGTTCTGATGACAAGAACAGGGGTGCTTCTTGACGTTTCGCACTGACGCGTACGCCAGTGCTTGGACCTCTCTTTCCTCCACTTCCGACCGGAATCCCCGACGAAATCGGATTGTGGCCACAGAATTCCCAGCGAACGGCGTGTGAAAACAGAGCCGACAACACGCATTTGATCTTGGCTCTGGTCCCATCCGCCACTTCCGCTGCTCGTAGCCAGCGCTCCACCTCGACGGTCTTTGTTTCTTCCAGCAGCACGGTTCCCCACCGCGGGAGTATCCAGTTCTTCGCATAGAAACCGTATGCGTCTTGCGTGGACATCTCCTTTAGTGGCAACTCTTCGCGACAATAGTGCTCCCATAAAATGTTCACGGTTGTCTGACGAAGATTCCTGCGATTGGAAGGATTGTTGATGGTCAGCCGAAGAGCATCCGCTGCCGCTTGCGCTACGGATTCGGTTGGGTACTGCTCCAAACTTCCGATCTGTAGCTTGCGACGTACTGGCTTGCCGTTGATGTCTTTTTCCCACCAGCGGTATACCCATACGGCGGAACCTCTCTTCCGCTCTTCCAGAACGAGACTTCCTTGCTGATAGCGTGTCCGTCTAAACAAAGTTCCTCCCTTGTTTAAACGGCACTGACAGCCCAGTGCAGAATATCCCAATCGTAGTGACAGGTCGATGCATTTCATCCGGACCGTGATGCCGGCCTTTTATCTTGAGATCCCTTCTAACCAACGGTTCAGCGCGGAAGCCCGAAATCTCCAGACTCTCCCAATCTGGACGGCCGGGATGATGCCGTGACTTGCTTTGACTCGGAGTGTCTTCGGATGGATCCGCAAGAGCCTGGCCGCCTCGGCCACATCTAGCAAGGGTTCAAACTCGATATTGCTTTGGACGTGTGGGTCTCTCCTACTCGCACCATGACCAACGACAGATGGCGCGTCCTTGTTGCCATGCGCTGACTCTGCAGCCACAAGCCTACCGGAAGCAGCCACTCCTTCCCTTCTCTCGCCTGTGGCCTCGTTCGTCGTGTCGGCGCCCGTTAGCTCCAAGACTTCCAAATCATCCGGTGCCAATGGCCTTGCTTCGACCAGGTCCCGGGGTCCTTCAATAGCTCGCAATGATTCTTGCAACGGCGAATGCACTGCAAGACGCGAGGCATGCTGTCTTGAGGACGCTGTATTCTCGCGCACACCGAATTGTGTTGGACGGGATTTCATATTTGTTACGCGGTCTTTGTAAGAGCCTCTCCTTTGATTTGTTTTTTCTCCATGTGGTCGTTAGTGTGTTGGCCTGCCCAGCGCTTGAACTCGTCGTCACGCTTGAAGAGAAGTTTCAGAGCCTCGGTGATGACGTATGACGTAGATGAGTCGATGAACTCTGCATACCGGTCCAGATGTGCCTTCACCGACTCCTCGACTCGGGCCTGGATCGTTACCGTCTTCGGTTGTTTGGGTGGTGCTTTGATGATTGCCATGCTTTCTTTTTATTCCTCCCTTGCGGTTTTGTACTACGGACTGTCTTACAACTCCGTTGCTGCTCCCTCTCCGCGCGGCCAAAACACGGGCTGCGATTTCCTGAGCAGCCTGAGGCGGGAGTGACCCCCGAAGCCCGCAGGGACCGGGCCGCGATTTTGCGGCGCGGTGGGGTCGCTCCCGCCCATCCTAGTGTTTTGGCCGCGTCCCCATTCTTGCCTTGGCCTCACGCATCTGCTCATTTCTCCATAGGTTTATCCACTCCTGCGGCGAAAGCTGACCCGAACGATCCCCCGAACGTTCCCTCCTGGTTGTTCTTCAGCTCGACTACGGTGCTGGGCGTTGGTTTCCGCTTCGGGGTTGGTTCAAATAAGCCAATCTGTCCGTCCACCAGCTCGGGTTCGAAGATCACTTTGCGTGGTGATGCCAGATCTTGAATCTCCGAGCGGACGTAGTCGTCCGATACGATGCCGTCTCGCCAACTTGGATAGAGTCTCTGGCACCGATGACGTGCGTAGCGCTTGATTTCATAACAATGTCGGCTCCCTCGACCCGAGTAGACTGTGGTTGATTGACGACCAAAGGCTCGGGAGGAAGGAGCCGAACATGATGATTATAGGCATAGATTATCATCCGAGCTTTCAGAC
>Ga0209350_1000099_pt1 | contig 55448 bp, 52 predicted proteins | sample GraSoi013_2_20cm_2_FD_185822 | JGI IMG/M metagenome (GOLD analysis project Ga0209350, IMG submission 185822) | Grasslands soil microbial communities from the Angelo Coastal Reserve, California, USA - Sample 09_27_2013_2_20cm (SPAdes) (version 2) | ecosystem: Environmental > Terrestrial > Soil >...
GGTCAGCTGGTGCCCCACGACCGGCAACAACCTCGTCGGGATCAACACCCCCGGCGGTGGGTGGGATGCGACGATGACGAACAACAACCTGGTCGGTGGCTCGAAGGTGACGTGCTCGATCTTCGTCAATGAGGGCGCTGATCCGGCTGGTATCGCGACCTCGGAAGGCGCGCCGGCCTGTAAGTAAGACGGCGTCGCTATCAGAAACAAGAATGGGCGGCGGGGCTTCTGCCCCGCCGCCCACTTCTATATCGCATTTTGCGCTTAATAATGCATAATGCGATGCGTTATTGTGACTAGATACTTCTCCCCTACGCACGCCCTGTGTAAGGCGTGTTTTTTGCCGCCCCCACCCGTAGCTCCGTTCCAGAGGGCAAACCGCCGGTGACGGCGGGACGCAAAGCCAAGGGATCTCAAGCGGTGTAGGTACCGCCTCGAGACAGCCCCGCTGCAGGGACGAGGATCCGGCCACAAATGGGGCCGAGGTCCGCGGCCTCACCTCCTGCATGCACGGGCGCGAGGCCGTTCGCTTTCCCGGGCGGCCGAAAGGGACTAGGGATGGCAATCACACCGCGCAGTGCGGCGGGCTTCACGCTGCTCGAGCTGTCCATCGTGCTCGCCATCCTCGGCGTGGCGACGGCGATGACGTTTCCGACGATCTCCCGGATGACCACGCACGCGCGCGTCAATCAGGCGGCGATGGTCGTGGCGCAGGACCTGTCGCTCGCGAGCAGCGCGGCGGCGCGCGAGCGTAAGCCGATCCGGATCGCGCGCGGGGCGGATCGGGCGTCGATCACGATAGCCGAGCGCGCAGGCGGTAAGGTCCTGTCAACGCGGTGGCTGGGCAAGAGTGACGCCTACGCGCTGGACTCCATCGCTTTCTCAGTCTCTCCGGTGGACCTGTTTCCGTCGGGGATGACGTCGACCGCGCTGAGCGTGACGCTGTGGGCCGGTGGGTACTCCCGGCAGGTCACCATGTCGCGCGCGGGCTGGGTCCGAGTCCCGTGAAGCGGGCGGATGCGGGGTTCTCACTCATTGAGATCATGGTGGCGATCACGCTGCTGGGGCTGGTGCTCATGGGCGTTGGGCGGCTGAACTTCACGCTGGCGCAGCGCTTTTACACACTGTCGGGCGGTGGTGCCCGGGACGCGGTCCTGGCCCAGCAGGTGAACCAGTTCGCGGCGCTCCCGTTCGATTCGCTCAAGGCGAAGGCCGGAACGATCACCGTCAACAAGCCGCCCCTGCCGTACACGCGTAAGATCACGGTGGACAGCCTGTCGCCGAAGCTCAAGCGGGTGACGATCATCGTCACCCCGCTCAACCCGGTCTTCAAACCGGATACGCTCGTCCTGCAGCGCACCAAACCGGGCAACAACCCATTCAACAAGAAGCCCTAGGGTGACGGGTCGGCGCGGCTTCACCCTGGCCGAGCTGCTGGTCGGCATGGTCGTCCTGGGCGTGATCGGGGCGGCGCTCACACGCCTGTTCCTGTCGCAGTCGCGTTTCTACGACCAGGAGGCGCAGCTGCGCCGTGCCCGTCTCGTCTCGCGCATGGCGATCAATACGGTGCTGTCCGATGTGCGCATGGTCGAAGCGACGGGGGGGCTGGTGTCGGCGACGCCCACCCAGGTGACCATGCGGGTCCCGTATGCGATGGGGGTCGTGTGCGCTAACACGGGCGCACAGACGACGCTGTCCCTCTGGCCGGTCGACTCGACGGTGTACGCCACGGCGGGCTTCTCGGGGTATGGCTGGCGCGACTCGCTCGGCAACGTCACGTACGTCGAGGCCGGTACCGCGGTCGCCAACGACAACGCCTCGCTCTGTGTCGCGGCGAACGTCGTGACGCTGCCGGGTGGGCGGGTGGTGGGTGTGCGGCCACCGCTCCCCGCGACGCTGCCGACCGTCACCGCCGTCGGCACGACGGTGTTCCTGATCCAACGATTGACCTACGAGTTCAAGCCATCGGTCGCGCTCCCCGGTCGGATGGCGCTGTGGCGCACGACCGTGGTGACCGGGCAGACGGACGAGCTGGTGGCCCCGTTCGACGCCAGCGCGAAATTCCGCTTCTTCGTCGTCGGGAGCGACACGGCCCAGGCCGGCGTGCCGAGCCCGCTGAGCAACGCGCGCGGTGTCGAGCTGGGTCTCACGAGCCAGAGCGACCGGGCTCCGGAGGGCGCTACCGCGCCCCGGCAGGCGCAGGTGGTGACGGCGGTCTTCTTCAACAACCAGCTCAAATGACCCACTCCACCCGTGGCCGACGCGGTGTCGCGCTGCCAATGGCACTGTTCGTGGTCGTCGTGCTGACGATCCTGCTCGCGGCGGGATTCGCCGCGCTGTCGAGCGAGCGGCGCGTGCACGCCAACGACGAAGCGGCGCTGGATGCCTTTACGCTCGCCGAGACGGGGCTCGAGCTGTTCATCGCGAAGCGCGACTCGTTCGGTTTCACGGCGGCGCCGCCGGCCTGGAGCGAGTCCACCCGGGTCTCCCTCGGCGGCGGCTACGCCGACGTGATCCTCAAGCGCATCCGCTACGACACCCTGGCGGGACGCTTCGGCTATGTGGTCCGCTCCCACGGCGTCAGCACCGTCGCAGCGCTGTCGGGCACACCGCAGGCCGAGCGCACAGTGGCGGAATACGCCGTGTGGCAGGCCGGCTCGATGAACGTGCTCGCCGGATGGTCCAGCCTGAGCGGGCTCCACAAGAACGGCTCTTCGGCCATGGGGAGCGGCGCGGATCAGTGCGGCAAGCAGCCGGCCGTCGCCGGCGTCGCCGTCCCCGGAAATCCCGGCTATACCCAGAACGGCGGTCAGCTCGCGCCCCAGGGGAATCCCCCGGTCGACACCGTCGCCCCCACCCCTGCCCAGATGTCCGACTCGGTGAAGATCGACTGGGCCGGGCTGGCCGGTGGGACGGCCATCACCCCCGACATCACCATTCCGCCGGGATCGTGGCCCTCGTTCACGAACCCGAACTACTGGCCCACGATCCTCGTGCAGGGAAACTTCGCCCTGCCCGGCGACGGCCAGGGCACGCTGATCGTGACGGGCAGCCTCACGATCAGCGGCAACATCACCTGGAACGGCGTGCTGCTCGTCGGCGACAATCTCACGTCCAACGGCAACAACGCGGTGAACGGCGCTACGGTGACCGGGTTGAACGTGAAGCTCGGCGCCACGTTGCCGCCGGACGACATCGGGAACGGGACCAAGTCGTTCAACTACAATTCCTGCAACGTCGCCAAAGCCATGGCAGGGATGGGGCAGCTGGTCGGCTATTCCAACGCATGGGTGGATAATTGGCCGACCTACTAGCCGCAAGTCGTAAGCCGTAAGCCGAAAGCTTGCGCCTTGCGGCCTACGGCTTGGGGCTGAGTATTGCTCCCATGCCGTCCAAGCCCGCGCTCCGCACCGAGCTGCTGTTCTATCTCTCGTTCCTCGCCGCCGCCGCGCTGCTGGTGGGCGTGGCGACGATGCTGGTGGTCACCGTGCTGGCGCCAGAGCGCACGTTCGTGCTGCTGCTGCTCCTGGTCGCGCTCGAGGTGGCGGTGTTCGTCGTGTTCGGCCGCCACCTGGTGAACCGGCTAGTGCTGTGGCCGCTCGAGCGCGTGGTGGCCACGGCGGACGCGGTAGCGGACGGCGACCTGGCGCGACGCGCCCCGGACGCCGAGACCAGCGACTTCTCCACCCTCGCCGAGCGTCTCAACCGCATGACCGACCATCTGCTCGACGCGCAGGGCCAGCTGGTGCGCTCGGAAAAGCTCGCAGGGATAGGTCGCCTCGCCGCAGGAATCGCCCACGAAGTGGGGAACCCATTGGGCGCGCTCGGCACCTACGTCGAGGTGCTGCGGCGGCGGGGCACGGACGCCGAGGTGATCGCCGGCGTGACGCGCGAGCTCGAGCGCATCGACCGGATCGTGCGCGGGCTGCTCGACTACGCGCGGCCCCACGAGGAGGCGTTGGCGCCGCTCGACCCCGCGGCCGTGGCGCGCGGCGCGTACGGGTTGCTCGAGGCCCAGGGGGCGCTGCGACCCGCCCGCGCGACGCTCGATCTCGAGCCCGGGATTCCCCACATTCTCGGTCGGACTCATCTGCTCGAGCAGGCCATCGTCAACCTGGTCCTGAACGCCGTGGACGCGGCGCCCGGCGGCACCGTCGTGCTGGGAGGGCGGCCGTGGGACTACCAGGCCCACCAGCCGAGCCCGCAGCGCGCCACGGACCTGCCGCCGGCGCGTTTCCCCCGCGCGACCGAGCGCCGGCCGGTACGCCCGGAGTTCGCCCCCGGCCAGCCGGGTGCCTTGCTGTTCGTCGCGGACTCGGGGCCGGGCGTGCCGCCCGCCGACCGCGACAAGGTCTTCGACCCGTTCTATACCACCAAGGCGCCCGGCGGGGGTACGGGGCTGGGCCTCGCGATCGTGGGCCGCGCGGTGGAAGACATGGGTGGCGTGGTGTGGGTGGACACGGCGCGCGAAGGCGGCGCTGCGTTCAAGATGTTCTTCCCGCGCGCGGACCTCACCCGCCGTTCCCCTCTCCGCGGTGCGGAGAAGGGGGGCGTCGTTCCCCCTCTCCACAATGTGGAGAGGGGGTCAGGGGGTGAGGGATGAGCCGGGTGCTAGTCGTCGACGACGAGCCGGGGCTGCGCCAGTCGCTGGGCCTGCTGCTCGCCGATGCGGGCTACGACGTGGTCGCCGAGGCAAGCGCCGCCCGCGCGCTCCAGCGCGCCCGCGCTGAACCGTTCGATCTGATCCTGTGCGACGTGCGCATGGCCGACATGGACGGGATCGCGTTCCTGCGCGCCTACAAGAGCGGTGGCGGACACGCGCTGGTGATCATGATGAGCGCATATGGTGGGGAGGAGGCGGCCCTCGCCGCCATGAAAGAGGGGGCGTACGACTACGTCGCCAAGCCGTTCCGGCCGGACGAGGTCGTGCTGACGCTGCGCAAGGCGGAAGAGCGCGAGCGGCTCGGTCACACCATCGCGACACTAAGAGCACAGCTGGACAGCAGTCCCGCCGCCCGTGCGCTGATCGCGGAAAGCCCGGCGATGCGGCACGCGCTCGACATCGTGGCCCGCGTGGCAGCGCACCGCACGACGGTGCTGATCACGGGCGAGCGCGGCACCGGCAAGGAGGTCATCGCCCAAGCCATTCATCGGGCGGGTCCGCGGGCGGCAGGCCCCTTCGTCGCGGTGAACTGCGCCGCCATACCGGAGACGCTGCTCGAATCGGAGCTGTTCGGCTCCGTGCGGGGCGCCTTCACAGGCGCGTCCGGGGACCGTCCCGGTCTGTTCGAGCAGGCGGACGGCGGCACGCTGCTGCTCGACGAGATCGGCGAGCTGCCGCTGGCGTTGCAGGCGAAGCTGTTGCGCGTCCTGCAGGAAAGTGAGGTCCGGCGCGTGGGCGACCAGAAGACCCGGCGGGTCGACGTGCGGCTGCTCGCCGCCACGGCCAAAGACCTCGCCGCCGAAGCCGGGGCCGGCCGGTTCCGGCACGATCTGTTCGATCGCTTGAACGTCGTCACGATCCACCTGCCCCCGCTCGCCGAGCGACGCGAGGATATCGTGCCGCTGGCCAGACACTTCGCGGTCCAGTTGGCACGCCGTCTCGGTCACGATCTGGCGTTGAGCGAGGCGGCCGTCGCATGGCTGCGCGAGCAACCGTGGCCCGGGAACGTGCGGGCGCTGGAGCACGCCATCGAGCGGGCGGCGGTGCTGACCGACAAGGAACTCCTCGAGCCGGCGGATTTTGGCCTGCCGCTCCACCCCGGCCTTCCGCCCGGGGTCAGCCTAACCCCGGGCGCAAGCCCAGGGTCCCCGGGGACGCTGCGAGAGGCCGTTGAGGCTGCCGAGCGCGAGGCGATCACAGCCGCCCTCGCTGCGGCGGAGGGCAACCGTCGCGCCGCCGCCCAGCGACTCGGCGTGAGCTTGAGGACGCTGTTTTACAAGATGGATCGGTACGGCATCGACTAGTGCAGCAGTCTGCACTTGTGCAATGAGTTGCAGTGCCAACCACTACATGCTGTTGAACGTAACATCAATAAATACATGTGCTTACACTATGGCACGGGACGTGATAGCGTAGTGGCTGAGGACGGAGGCGCGCGCATGCAACGCTCGGGTTTCACGACAATCGAGATGGTCATCGTGGTGGTGCTGATCGGCCTTATCGCGGCGATCGGTTTCCCGAAGATCCGGCAGTCGCTCGATAAGGCGAACGTGCGCTCGGCGCGTGCGGCGGTGGGCACGCTCGCGGCCACGGCGCGGGCGGCCGCGATTCAGCGCGGCTGTCCCGGCGTGATCCACTTCCTCGCCACCAACGCCACCGTGTGGGTGACGACGAACTGCCCGACGAAAGTCGACACCGTCTCGGGCGTGCAGCAGCTCGGTACCCGCTTCAAGGTGACTATGGTGGCGACACGCGACTCGGTGCGCTACGACCCGCGCGGGCTCAGCCTGGACAACCTGAGCACCAACACGGTCGTCCGGTTGGCGGGGAGCGTGGGGTCGAACCTGGACTCGACCGTGATCAATCCCCTCGGCAAGGTGGTGCACTGATGAAACGCGAACAGGGATTCACGCTCGTCGAGGTGATCATCGCGATCCTGGTGCTGACGGTCGGGCTGCTCGGGCTCGTAACGTCGGCCGCACTGGTGACGCGAATGATCGGCCGTGGACAGCACTCGGCCGTAGCGGCGCAGTACGCGCAGCGCCGGCTCGAGATGCTGCGGGTCACGGGGTGCAAGTCGCAGGCGGGGGGCACCGAGGTGTTGATGCGGGGTGGTACGGCGGCCGATTCGCTCTCCTGGCACTTCGTCCAATGGAACCTGCCCAACCAGACGGCTAAGCACTGGCAAATCGTGATGCGGAGCAAGTACCAGACCGCGCTCGGCAAGTGGCGTACCGACAGCACGGAGACGGAGCTCTCATGCCTGTTCTAGCCCGCCGAGGGTTCACCCTCATCGAGTTGATGATCGCCCTGGTGTTGCTGGGCATCGTCTCGACCGCCGTGTACAAGGTGCTGGTCAACAATCAGCGGCTCTATACGGCGCAGACGCAGACGATCGACCTGCAGCAGAACATCCGCGCGGCGGCGGCGATCCTGCCGGCCGAGTTCCGCGAGCTGGACGCGGCGGACGGCGACATCAAGGGTATGACCGCGACGTCGCTGCGCATCCGCGCCATGCGGGAGCTGGCGTTCGTGTGCGCGGACCCGGTGCTGGGCGGTGGGATCGGTCAGATCACGCTGACCGTGCGGCAGACGCCGATCTACGGCACCCGGCAAACGTTCAGCAGGGGCGATTCGATCCTGGTCTACTGGGAAGGCGACCCGACCACCCGCACCGACGACAAGTGGTTGCCGGCGCAGCTGCAGCAGGACGCCGCGCCGGGGTTCTGCGCCGACTCGCAAGTCGCGACCAATCCGGCGTACCTGTTGACCCTGCAGCCGCAATGGATCAACGACCCGACCCTGAACCGGGGGGGCGCGATCACGCGCGGCGCGCCGCTGCGCGGGTTCGACAAGATCGCCTACGAGCTGTACCAGGCACCCGCGCCGGACAACAACTGGTACCTGGGGCAGCGCAATCCGGCGTCGGGCGGCACCATCCAGCCGCTGATCGGGCCGCTGATCGGCGCGAACGGCGTGACGTTCAGCTACTACGACAGTGTCGGGGTCGTGACCGCCGATTCGTCGAAGGTGGCGCAGATCGGCTTCGTGCTGCGCGCCCGCACGGCGTCGCCGATCCGCAGTGCCGGGACCGGCTTGCAGGATTACAAGGTCGATAGCGTCGTCACCTGGGTGGCGCTGCGGAACAATCCGCGCTGCGGACCGGGCTCGATGCCTCCCATCCCGTGCAACTGACGGGCGGGTCACACGTGAACCTCAAGGAGTCGGCTATGAAGCACGTCCTGAAGAACGAGCGCGGCATGGCGCTCGCCATCGCGATCGTCGCGCTCGTGATCGTGGGCGCGCTCATTGCCGGCGCCCTCTTCTCCGGCACGCAGGAGCAACGGGTGGCCGAGAACGTGCGCCGCACCCAGGCGTCGTTCGGCGTGGCCGAGCAGGGGATCTACGACATCATCCGCAACTGGAGCGACCCCAACAACAGGGCCACGTACGCGGGCTTGTATCCCTATCCCCCGGTGGCCCCGTCCAAGAGCACGTGGACGATCCTGCCGAAGACGGCGGCGAGCAAGACGGGGAGCTACAACGGCACGATCATGAAGCTGAACGATGGGCTGTACCTGATCGACATGACCGGCCAGGACACCATGAGCCTCGCGGGACGCATCCGCGGCGGCGGGGCGAGTCAACGCATGGGCCTGATCGCGCGCATCCGCCCGCTGCAGGTCAACATCCAGGCGGCCGTCACGTCCGGAGGCGCGAACTTCGTGGCGGGCAACGTCACCATCAACGGCGCCGACAGTGCCCCCACCGGCTGGGCGGGGTGCCCGCCCAAGGACTCGACCAAGGCCGGCGTCCGCATGCAGGTCGGCGACAGCATCACCAAGACCGGGAACGCAAGGATTACCGGGCAACCGCCGGTGATCCATGACCCGACGCTCAAGGACAGCAATTTTTCGGTTTATGGCGACGTGACGTTCACCCAGCTCGCCGCCATGGCGACCATTCCCCTCCTGGGACAGAACTTTGCCAACGGGATCGGACCGGCGGTGAAACCGGACGGCTCGTGTGACTATGCGGTGCAGACGAACTGGGGGAGCCCGACGAACCCGGCGGGGCCGTGTGGCAACTATTTCCCCATCATCTATATCAACGGCGACGCCCAGATCAACGGCCAGGAGGGTCAGGGCATCCTGCTCGTTAACGGTGGCCTGTCGGTCCAGGGCGGGTTCCAGTTCTACGGCATCACGATCGTGAAGGGGTCGGTGAAGACGGCGGGCGGTGGCGGCACGCCGGCGCACTTCTGGGGCTCGTTGATGGCGCAGGACACGGTGTCGTTCGCCGACACCGTCAACAACTTCACCGGCGGCGCCACGATGCTCTACTCTAAGTGCGCTATTATCAAGGCGTTAGACAAGACCGGCACGGGCTCGATGCTGACGTCGCGGGGGTGGGTGCAGCTGTTTTGAGTGGCCTAACTATAGGCCAGCAAAGTACTTGTTGGTTTCGGCTCAAGTAGGTTCGAGGCTTGACAGGATAAGGGGCGGGGCTTACTGTAGTTTGCCCTCGCCCCATCCTTGTCTTTAGCTCATAGGCACTTATGGCCCTGTTCGGGTTCCTGGGCGGCAAAAAAACCACGGTGGGCTTGGACATCGGCTCCGGCATCATCAAGGTGGCCGTGATCGACCATTCCGGCAGCGAGGCGGAGCTGGTCAAGGTGGCCACGACCGAAGTCGCCGCCGATGCCATCGTCGAGGGGGAGGTCATGGACCCCGGGATCGTGGCGGAAGCGATCCGGGGCCTCTTTTCCGCCGCCGGCGTCAAGCAGAAGTCGGTGGTCACGGCGGTTGGCGGCCGCGACGTGATCGTGAAGAAGATCCAGATGGACCGGATGAAGGAAGGGGACGCCCGGGAGGTGATCCGCTGGGAGGCCGAGCAGCACGTGCCCTTCGACATGGCCAACGTGGAGCTCGACTTTCAGATCCTCGACCCCGACGCCGAAGGCCTGCAGATGAACGTGCTGCTCGTGGCCGCCAAGCGCGAGCTGGTGGAGAGCCGCACGTCCCTCTTGGGCGAAGCGGGGCTCGAGCCGGCGATCATCGACGTGGACGCGTTCGCGATCCACAACGCGTTCGAGCTGAACCATCCCGACGCGATGCAAGGCGTCGTGGGCTTGGTCAACATCGGGCACGAAGTGACCAACGTGAACATCCTGGAAGACGGCGTGCCGGTACTGACGCGGGACCTGTCGGTGGGCACGCGGCGGTTCCGGGAGGACTTGCAGCGCGAGAAGGCGCTCTCGGCCGAGGACTCCGAACGGGTCATCCAGGGGATGACGCAGAGCGCCGACCTGGCGCAGTACGTCGACGCGCGCGGCGAGGAGATCGCGGTGGGCGTGGAGCGGGCGGCGGCGTTCCTCGCGACGGCGTCGCGGTCGGCGGGGGGCCTCGGTCGCGTGTACACGATCGGCGGCGGCGCGCGCGTGCCCGGCTTGAACGAGGCGCTCTCCAACCGGTTGCGTGTGCCGGTGGAGCTCGCGAGCCCGGTGCAGCGGCTCAAGGTGCGCGACAGCGTGTTCGAGTCGGTCTCGGTGGACGAGATCGCGCCGCTGCTGATGCTGTCGGTGGGTCTGGCGCTGAGGCGCGCCGCATGATCGAAATCAATCTCCTTCCCGGAAAAAAGAAAAAGCCGTCGGGGGGCGCTGGGTTCAAGCTCGCCCTGCCCGATTTCCAGGGCCTGCTGGCCAGTATCAAGAACCCTTGGCTGCTCACCGCGAGCGCGGCGTCTGTGATCGTGGTCGGGGGTGGACTGCTGCTGTTCATCACCCAGAGCACCCGCCTGCGGGTGCTCGAGTCGCGGCTCGATGCGGTGCGCGTCGAGAAGCGGCGCTTCGACGCCGTGATCGCGCAGAAGCGGCAGTCCGAGAAGATCCGCGACTCGCTGGTCTCGCAGATCAGCATCATCCGCGGCATCGACGCGGACCGCTATATCTGGCCGCACGTGCTCGACCAGATCACCAAGGCGTTGCCGCCGTACACCTGGTTGAACGGCGTGTCGGCGATGGGTGGGGCGACCGCGCCGGGCGCGTCGCCCGTCGCCGCGGGGGCGACCGACTCGACGGGGACGCCCGTCGTCCGCGTCTGGATCACCGGCAGCACCGTCGACATTCAGGCATATACGACGTTCCTGCGGCAGCTCGCGGCGTCCCCCTGGCTGACCGACGTGACGCCGGCGACGTCGTCCACCGTGATCGAGGCGGACCGGCCGGTGACGGCGTTCAACGTGTCGGTGCGGTATCGGGTGGCGGACTCGGTCTACATCCGGACCCAGCCCGTGGCCCGGTCGGTGAGGTAGCGCCATGGCCCTGTTACCGCAGGACCAACAGAGCAAGGTGATGCTGCTCATCACGATCGCCATGGTGGGACTGGGGTGGGGCTTTTGGACCTACTGGGAGCAGCCCACCGGCCAGCAGATCGACGCGGCGCGGGTGGAGATCGACAGCCTGCAACGCATCGTCGACCGCGCCAAGCAGGATCTCGCGAGCGGCACCGTCGAAGACCTGCGCCGCAAGGTCGAGGAGTACACGTCGCTGCTCTCAGTGATGCGCCGCCTCGTGCCCGAGAAGAACGAGGTGCCGGCCCTGATCGACGACATCTCGACCAAGGCGAAGCTCCGCGGCGTGACGATCGGGCGGCTCGAGCCCCTGGCCGTGGAGGCGGGCTCGCCCTTCGACACCTACAAGTACCGCCTCGAGATCATCGGGCATTACGATCAGTTGGGCGAGTTTTTGTCCGACATCGCGAGCCTGAACCGCATCATCGTGCCCCAGGACGTGATCCTCAAGCCGGCGCAGCAGCAGGCCCAGCACTTCCTCTCCGACACACTGGGGGCGCTGCTCGAAGCGCAGTTCGCGATCCGCACGTTCGTCAAGGCGGCGGCACCACCGCCCGCGCCGGCCGGGAAGAAGCCGGCGGCGCGGCCGGCCGCCGAGCCGGGCGGAGGTGGACGCGAGTGAGCGCGCGCAGCGCGGTGCTGCTGGCGGCACTGGTCGCGGTGGGGCCGCTGGCGGCGCAGGCGAAACCCAAGCCCGTCGCGAAGCCCGACAGCGCCAAGGCCGATGCCGCCAAAGCGGACAGCACGGCACCGCCGGCGCTGGTGCGAGAGGTCTACTCCTACGAGGGTGGCGGGCGGGATCCGTTCCTGTCGCTGCTCAAGTCGGGGGACATCCGGCCGCTCTTGTCGGACCTGAAGCTCGTCGGGATCTACTACGACGGCCGGTTCACGGCGCGCAGCGTCGCGGTCCTGCGCGACGTGACCAACAACAAGATCTACCGGGTGAAGCCCGGTGACATCATCGGGCGCCTCAAGGTCACCTCGATCCGCCCGCGCGAAATCGTGTTTACGGTGCAGGAGTTCGGTTTCGAGCGGCAGGAGAGCCTGCAGCTCGCCAAGCAGGAGGTAACGCCATGAAGCACATTGCAGCCCTCGTCCCATTCCTGCTTGGGCTGACCGCGGCCCCGCGCGACGGCGAAATCAAGGCCGTGAGCGTGCTGCCCGCGGCGCGCAGCGTGGAGGTCGTGATCGATCTCCAGGGTGCAGTCGACGTGCAGGACTTCACGTTGGCCAGTCCGGCCCGCCTGGTCATCGACCTGCAGGGCGCCCGGCTCGCCGCGCCGGCCGTGCTGTACGACGGCCAGAATCGCGGCGGCATCAAGAACCTCCGCTACGCGCAATTCCGCCCCGGCGTGGTACGCGTGGTGATCGATCTCGACGTGCTCAAGGACTACCAGATCGAGCGGCGCGCCGGCCAGGTGCGCGTGAAGATCGGGACGGAGCGCACGGCGTTCGCGGCGTGGTCGAGCCAGGCCCCCGGGCTGGCGCCCGGGGTTAGTGAGTCCGGGGTGGCGAGCACGAACCCCGGGCGCAAGCCCGGGGTGCGCGCGGGTGAGGCCGCGCGCGTGGCCGCCCCCGCCGCGAGCGGCGCCGAGCTCTCGATCGACGCGTACCTCGCCGCCCACGCGCGCGAGGGCGAGCAGTCGCAGGCGCCCCGTATCACCGTCACGTGGGACAATTCCGACATTCGCGAGGTGGTCGCCGGCTTCGCCGCGTTCAGCGGCCGCACCATCGTGCTTTCGAAGGACGTCAAGGGAACGGTGTCCGCCGAAATCAAGAACCAGCCGTGGGACCTCGCGTTCGCGGCGGTGCTCGAGTCGCAGGCCCTCGCGGCCACCACCCTCGAGGGCGGGATCATCCAGGTCATCGACAAGAAAGACCTGGCGCGCGCCGACTCGACCGTACCGGTCGAGACGCGTCTCGTGCGCATCAACTACGCCCGCGCCTCGGCGCTGGTGCCGTCGATCCAGTCGATCCTCACGCAGCGCGGCAAGGCGGTCGCCGACTCGACGACGAACGCGCTCGTCATCACCGAGATCTCGAGCCGCATCGGCCGGGTCGAGGACTTCGTCAAGGGGCTCGATATCCGCACGCCGCAGGTATCGATTCAGGCGAAGATCATCTTCGTCGACCGCACCGACGTGGAGCAGCTCGGCCTCAAGTACGATCTCGGCTCCCAGACCCAGTTCTTCAACAGGCTCATCCAGCGGCCCGATCCGCGCACCGCCAAGGCGGTCGACACCAACGGCGACGGGATACCGGACGCCTTCGTGCCGCAGGGCAACTTCTCGCCCGACCAGGTGATCGTCGATCTCGGGGGCAATTCGCTCTCCGCCCTCGGCAACGCCGATCAGGAGATCGTCAACCCGGCGCTGAACCTGATCTTTTCGACGGCCATCGGCAACTTCAACCTGTCGACGTTCCTGCAGGCGCTGCAGCGCGTCGAGCTCGCGGACCTGCAGGCCGAGCCGACGATCACGACCCTCGACAACCGGCCGGCCGAGATCCTGGTGGGCGACCGGGTGCCGATCCGCGTGATCGATGCCGGAGCGGCCGGTGTCGCCGGCCAGCCGGCCCGCGCCACGGTGCGGTTCGAGCAGACCGGCATCAACCTCAAGGTGACGCCGCACGTGACGGCGAACCGCCAGGTGCTGATGGAGGTGCACGCCGAGAACTCCGCCGTGAAGCCCTCGTCGGTGGACATCGGCTTCACGTTCCAGACGCAGCAGGCGGACAACCAGATCCTCGTGAGCGACGGCGAAACGGCGGTCATCGGCGGCCTCACGGTGACCTCGGTCACGGTATCCAAGTCCGGAATCCCGTTCCTTGTAGACCTGCCCCTGCTCGGCAAGCTGTTCGGCTTCACGACCGAGCAGGAGGAACGGCGAGATCTCTTGATTCTCGTCACGCCACACATCATCGACGACCTGGTGACGCCCAGCACCGGGAAGTAACCGGGAGCGAGTATGCGGCAGGTTCGACCGAGTCGGGGCTGGTGGGGGATTGTTGCGCTCGCGGGTCTCTGGGCATGTGAAACCGCCCGCAACCCGAGCGGCTCGACGTTCGACCTGATCCCGCCCGTGATCAAGCTGACGACGAGCGCCGACACGCAGCCGATCAGCAGCGGGCTGCAGTTCACGGTCACCGCGTCCGACAATCTCAGCCTCAAGGACATCCAGCTGACCTATTCGGGCGGCTACATCGCCCAGACCGACACCGTCTTCACCCAGACGACGACGACCTTCAACCAGGCCGCGAGCATCACGTTCCCGGCCAGTTCTGGCGCGGGAGGGTTGATCAAGATCGTCGGCCGCGCGAGCGACGGCGCGGGCAACTTCGCGACCGATTCGATCACCATCTTTCTGTCGAACGTGCAGGCGCTCACGGTCACGCTGCTCCAGCCCGTCCCGCCCGCCGTCGCGTCCTCGGGCAAGAACATCCCGGTGCAGGTGGAGGCGCGCCAGCTGGGCGGCATCGCGACCCTCGGGTTCATCATCACGCCGCGCAACGCCGTCGTCGACCCGACCACGCCGCCCACGGACTCGCTCGTGTTCACGCCGCCCGCGCGCCAGCCGCCCGACACGATCTACTCGGACACGCTGACCGTGCAGAACGGCTTCACCTCGTTCACCGTGACCGCGTTCGCCGTGGACGCGGGCGGGCGCCGGGCCCTCTCGCCTCCCGTCACGGTGACGGTGCAAACGCCCGGCAACGACCTCACACCGCCGGCCGTCTCGCATTCGATCTCGTCGCGCGTCGAGGTGAACGACAACGTCACCGTCCACGCCACCGATCCGAGCGGCATCTCCTGGATCGGGTTCCGGGTGGACACGGCGCTGAACGCCGCCCCACCGTTCACGGGGATCGTGGCGCTCAAGATCGACACGGTGAACGTCAGCGCGGGGAATCTCACGACCGTGGATTCGACGTTCGCGCTCGCACTGCCGTTGGGCGACAGCGCGCTGCCGAAGAGCATCGTGGTGCGCGGCTACGCGTGCGACCTCGCCAACGCCCGCAATTGCGCCTACTCGCAGACGAGCACCGTGATCACCGGGACGGCGGCACGGCCCCGCGCGCTGGGCATCGGGGCGCTGTCGGGCACGGGCGTGGACACGGTCGTCGTCGTGGCCGGCATCACGCGCCCGCTGCCCCTGGGTGGGCACATCGCGGACGCGATTTACAACGTGAACCGGCGCGAGCTGTACCTCACCAACGACGTGCTGGGCCGGGTGGAAGTGTTCGACGTCGCGTCCAAGACCTTCAGCCCTACGGGCATCGTCACCGCCGGTCCGGTGCCGTGGGGCATCGCGCTCTTCCCGGTTGACACGCTGGGCCACTACGACGCCAACCGCATCGTCGTGGCGGACGCGGGCGGCACCGAGCTGTCGATCCTCGACGCGAGCACCCGGTTGCTGCTGTGGCGCCAGGCCCTGCCCAACTTCCTGATCGAAAAGTTCTCGATCGTGCAGAACCCGTTCATCCGCGCCGTGATCACGGTGCACGACGTTTCCGACCGGCCCCAGTACGTCGGCACTGTGTGCCGGCCGACTCCCGGCGGGTCGATCTGCGCCGCGGACCAGATCTACGCGATCTACTCGACGACGCCGACGCAGAGCAGTACGTCGCCGTTCGCCGGCCGGGCGACGCTGCGGATGGAGAAGCTCATCAACACGAACAATCCGGCCCAGATGTTCGGGCATCTGTTCTGGGAGCTGGGCGACCTGGGCGCGAACGTCGCGGGCGACACCCTCCGCATCGAGCTGCTGCGGCCGAGTCTCGGCGTGCGCCAGGTCGTGCTCACGGCGTGCGCGGCGGTGACGGTTGATTTCCAGTCATTCGGCCTGGGTGATCAGACGTTCGTGCGCAACACCGGGAACTTTACTCACGCGTTCGTCGGTGAGGGTGGCAACGTTTCCGCGGCGTTCGCGCGCGTGTTCGCCTACTCGGCGAAGAAGTCGTTGACCAGCACGCCGCACAGCTGCATCATGGTGCCCCCCGCCAGTATCCCGGATTCGGGCACCGACGATGTGGACCTCGGCATGTCGCCGGGCGTGCACGTCAGCGACTTCATCAGCAACACCGGCGTCAAGGTCGAAGCGGTAGCGACCAACTTCAACGGCCTCACAAACCTGGTGCGCGCCGGCACAGACTCGATCTATTACCTCGACGAGGGGCTGCGGCTGTGGGGCACGTCGGCCGCCGGCTCGGCGACGCCCGGGATGGACATGAACTACAACCACGCGTTCGAGCCGGGCGGTGCCTGCACGCCGAACTGCGGCGGCGGCTCGGGCAACACCACCGAGCGCATGGTGTTCGCCGCATCGCCCGACACGACGATCCGGGTGTTCGACACCTACTTCTTCAATCAGCAGAAGCGCATCCAGACCCGCGATCCGATCATCGGCCCGCTGCGCGTGGCCAAGGACAGCGTGGCCGGCCAGCCGGCGACCCAGCTGCTGTTCGGGATTACCGCGCGCGGCCTGGTGGTGGTCACGCTGCCGAGCATCACCAACATCAACGCACAGGCGCCTCCCGCGGGTTGGCGGCCCTTCAAGCCGTGACCCCGTGAGTCCTCACCCCCTGACCCCCTCTCCACGACGTGGAGAGGGGGAACGCGTGAACAGATCCCGAGAGCCCGGCCCGGAGTCGGGCTCGCGTGTTATTATCGACGACTATGACCTTCCGCTTCACCACGGCCGGTGAGTCCCACGGGCGCGGCCTCGTAGGGATCCTCGAGGGGATCCCCGCGGGGCTGCCTGTCTCGGCCGAGCGGATCAACGCCGAGTTGAAGCGCCGCATGGGCGGCTACGGCCGCGGCGCCCGCATGAAGATCGAGTCGGACCAGATCGAATGGCTCGCCGGCGTCCGCGCGGGTGAGACGCTGGGCTCGCCCATCGCGATGCTGGTGTGGAACCGCGACTGGGAGCACTGGCAGGACGTGATGGCCGCGGAAGCCGACGCGCCCGGCGCGGAGCGACGGCGTCAGGTGACCCGGCCCCGCCCCGGCCACGCCGATCTCGCGGGCTCGCTCAAGTACGACCGCCGGGACGCGCGCGACATCCTGGAGCGGGCGAGCGCGCGCGAAACGGTGGCGCGAGTCGCCTGCGGCGCGGTATGCAAGATCCTGCTGGAACAGTTCGGCATCGAGATCGGGAGTCACGTGGTGGAGTTGGGAGGGGTGGTAGTCCGTGCGGTTCCGGATCTTCGCGGGGGTGAGGGCCTGAACGCCGCCGCCGATGCGAGCCCCGTCCGCTGCCTCGACCCCGACGCGGAGCGGGAAATGATCGCCCGCATCGACGCCGCCAAGGCGGCGGGCGATACGCTCGGCGGCGTGGTCGAAGTGATTGCCTTGGGGCTCCCGGTGGGGCTCGGGTCGCATGTCTCCTGGGACACGAAGCTGGACGGCCGGCTGGCGCAGGCGCTCATGTCCATTCCGGCGGTGAAGGGCGTGGAGCTGGGGCTAGGCTTCGAGGCGGCGCGCCGCAAGGGCTCCGAGGTGCACGACGAGATCCTCCCCGGCTTGAGCCGGGCCAGCAACCGGGCGGGGGGCACGGAGGGGGGCATGACCACGGGCGAGCCGCTCGTGGCCCGCGTCGCGATGAAGCCGATCTCCACGCTGATGTCGCCGCTGCGCACGGTCGACCTGAAGACGGGCGGCCCCGCGCAGGCGCAGTCGGAGCGCTCCGACGTGACCGCGGTGCCGGCGATGGGGGTGATCGCGGAGGCGATGGTGTCGCTGGTGCTGGCCCAGGCGCTGCTCGAGAAATTCGGCGGCGACGCCCTGAGCGAGACCAAGCGGAACTTCGAGGGGTATGTCGCTCAAGTGCGCGCCAGGACCCCGACGGCGTCCCCCGTTCCCCCGCTCCGCATGGCGGAGACGGGGTCAGGGGGTGAGGCGTGAAGCGGCACGTCGTGCTGATCGGCTTGCCCGGATCGGGCAAGAGCGCCGTGGGCCGGCTCGTGGCGGAGCAGCTGCACGCGGGCTTCGTGGACATCGACGCGATCGTGGAGCGGCGCGAGGGGAGACCGATCACCATGATCTTCGCCGAGAAGGGCGAAGCGGCGTTCCGCGAGATGGAGCGCAAGGAGATGGAGACGGCGCTCGCGGGCGAGCCTGCCGTTATCGCTCCGGGCGGTGGCTGGGCGGCGCAGCCCGGCGCGATCGCTGCCGCGAAACCGCACGCGCTCGTGATCTATTTGCACACGCGACCCGAGACGGCGGCGCAGCGCGCGGCGCCCGAAGGAACCCGCCCGGCGTTAATGGGAGGGGACCCAGTGGCACGCATGCGGCTCCTGCAGAAGGAGCGCGAGGCGTTCTATCGCGACGCGCACGCGCAGGTCGAAACGGAGCGGAAATCGCCGCCGCTGGTGGCGAACGAGGTTGTCAGGCTTGCGCAATCAAGTGCGGGATGGTAAAGATGCGCTCTCGTGTCGTTTGACGAAGGATTGATGCGTGGCTGCTAAAAAGACCGTTGTGAAGGATGTGGAGGTTGTGGAGGTTGTGAAGGTGCGCAAGCGCCGTAAGGCCGCGGACCCGACCAACCCCGGGGCGCCGCCCCGCGGTAAGGCTAACCCGGGGCGCAAGCCCGGGGTCGGCGCGCTCGTCATCGTGGAGTCGCCCACCAAGGCGAAGACCATCGGGAAGTACCTGGGCTCGGGCTACACCGTAAAGGCGACCGTCGGGCACGTGCGCGACCTGCCGCAGCGCAAGCTGGGCGTGGACGTGGAGAACGGCTTCACGCCCGAATACGTCACCATTAAGGAGAAGGCCAAGACCCTCGCCGAGATCAAGAAGGCGGCCAAGGCGTCGGAGCGCGTGCTCCTCGCCACGGATCCGGACCGCGAGGGCGAGGCCATCGCCTGGCACGTCGCCAGCCAGCTCGGCAACGGGGGGGGCGGCAAGGTGCGACGCGTCCTGTTCCACGAGATCACCAAGGACGCCGTCGCCCACGCGCTCGCCAACCCGCTCGACATCGACCAGCGCAAGGTGGACGCCCAGCAGGCGCGGCGTGTGCTCGACCGCTTGGTGGGCTACAAAACGTCGCCGCTCCTGTGGAAGAGCATCAAGACCGGCCTCTCGGCGGGTCGGGTGCAGACCGTCGCGCTGCGGCTGATCTGCGAGCGCGAGGAGGAGATCCGCAAGTTCGTGCCGCAGGAGTACTGGACCATCGAGGCCGACCTGGAGAAGGACGGCCAGGAGTTCCAGGCGCGGCTGCACAAGCTCGACGGCAAGAAGCCCGAGATCAAGGACGAAGCGACCGCGCGCGCGATCGTGGCGGACGCGCTCAAGATTCCTTTCACAGTCACGGCGGTCGAGACGGGCGAGCGCCGCCGCGCGGCGCCGCCCCCGTTCCGCACCAGCACGCTGCAGCAGGAAGCCGCCAAACAGCTGGGCTTCTCGGCCGCGGTCACGATGCGGCTCGCCCAGCAGCTGTACGAGGGGATCGAGCTTGGGCAAGAGGGCCCCGTGGGCCTCATCACCTACATGCGCACCGACTCGGTGCGCGTGGCGGATTCGGCCATCGCCCAGGCGCGCGATTACATCGGCAAGGAGTACGGCAAACGCTACCTGCCCGACGCCCCCGTGATGCACAAGGGGGGGAAGGGCAACGCGCGGGTGCAGGACGCGCACGAGGCGATCCGGCCCACCGACGTGCCGCGGCGCCCCGACGATCTGAAGCAGCATCTCGACGCGCGCCAGTTCAAGCTGTACCAGCTGATCTGGCGGCGCTTCGTGGCGTCGCAGATGACGCCGGCGGTGTTCGAGACCACCAAGGTGGACTTCGATCTCGGGCGCTACATGTTCCGGGCGACCGGCTCGCGGGTGCTGTTCGACGGCTACCACGTGCTGTATCACGAGGCCCACGAGCCCGAGGAAGCGAAGACGATCGAGGACCTGCCGCCGATTCCGCCGCTCGCGCGGGGCGACGTCGTCACGGTCAAGCAGATCACGCCCAACCAGCATTTCACCGAGCCGCCGCCGCGCTTCAGCGAGGCGAGCCTGGTGAAGGAGCTCGAGCGCCTGGGGATCGGCCGCCCGTCGACGTATGCGAGCATCATCTCCACTCTCAAGATGCGCTGGTACGCCACCGCCAAGGACCGCCGGTTCGCGCCGACGCCGTTGGGGGAGACGGTGTGGCAGGTGATGAAGCGCTCGTTCCCCGACGTGTTCAACGTGGGCTTCACGGCTCAGATGGAAGACGAGCTCGACAAGGTCGAGGAAGGCGACCTGGCGTGGCAGCAGGTGCTGGGCGACTTCTGGGGGCCGTTCGCCAAGGCACTCGAAGCGGTCGACGTCCAGAAGCTGATCCACGAGGTGCACGACCTGTCGCAGCTGCCCAAGGAGAAGTGCCCGACGTGCGACAGCGGCCTCGTGGTGAAGAGCGGGCGCTTCGGGCCGTTCATCGCGTGCGCGCGCTACCCCGAGTGCCGGTTCACGCGGCCGCTGCGACGCGACAAGGTGCCGGACAAGCCGACCAACGAGATCTGCCAGGAATGCGGCGCGCCCATGGTCATCAAGACCGGTCGCTACGGCGAGTTCCTCGCGTGCACGCGCTTCCCCGCCTGCAAGCACACGCGTCCCGTGCCGCTCGGCGTGAAGTGCCCGAAGTGCGGCGTGGGCGATCTGGCGGAGCGCCGCACCAAGAAGGGGCGCAACTTCTTCGGATGCCTGCGCTATCCCGAGTGCGACTACTCGACGTGGAACCGGCCGGTCCCGGTCGCCTGCCCGAGCTGCGGCTTCCTCGGCATGGAGGAGAAGCAGACCAAGGCGAAGGGAGTGTCACGCAAGTGCCTGAAGTGCGGACACGAGCTGATCGTAGAGGAGGCCGCGCCGGCGGAGTCGGTGGCGACCTGAGGGCCGTCGTCGTCGGTGGCGGGCTCGCCGGGAGCGAGGCCGCCTGGGCGCTCGCCGAGCGGGGCATCGCGGTCACGCTGCACGAGATGCGCCCGGTCCGCATGACGGCCGCGCACCAGACCGACCGCTTCGCCGAGCTCGTCTGCTCCAACTCCTTCAAATCGGTCGAGCTCAGCAACGCCCACGGCCTGCTGAAGGCCGAGATGCGGCGGCTGTCGAGCCTGGTGCTCGACGCCGCCGATCAGGCGCGGGTGCCGGGCGGGGCGGCGCTGGCAGTGGACCGCGTGGTGTTCGCGCAGGCGGTGTCGGCGCGTATCGCCGCTCACCCGCGCATCGTCGTCGAGCGGGGCGAAGTGACCGAGCTTCCCTCCCCCGGCGTCGTCGCCACGGGCCCGCTCACGTCCGAGGCGCTCGCCACGCACATCGCCCGCCGGCTCGATACGAGCGCGTTGGCGTTTTTCGACGCCATCGCCCCCATCGTGGCGGCCGACTCGCTCGACCTGCAAGGCGGCCGGCTGTTCCGCGCCTCGCGCTACGGCAAGGGCGGCGGCGACGACTACCTCAACGCGCCGCTCACGGAAGCTCAGTACGACGCGTTCGTCGTGGCGCTCAAGAGCGGCGAGCAGTACCAGCCGCATCACGAGTTCGACAAGGCGCCGTACTTCGAAGGCTGCCTGCCCGTGGAAGAAATGGCCGCCCGCGGGCGCGACGTGCTGCGCTTCGGCCCCATGAAGCCGGTGGGGCTCCGGGATCCCCGGGATCCCCGGCCTGACGGCCGGGGCCATGGAGCTGAGCCCTTTGCGGTGGTCCAGCTCCGGCAGGAAGACCGCGCGGGGCAGATGTGGAACCTGGTCGGCTTCCAGACCCGTCTCAAGGTCCCGGAGCAGCAGCGCGTGTTCCGGATGATCCCGGGACTCGAACGCGCCGAGTTCCTGCGGTTCGGCAGCATCCACCGCAACGCGTACATCAACTCGCCGCGCGCCCTCACGGCGCATCTCTCGGCCAAAGATGACCCGCGACTGCTCTTCGCCGGACAGCTCACGGGCGTGGAGGGATACACCGAGTCGGCCGCCACGGGCATCCTCGCGGGGATCAACCTGGCGCGGCTGCTCGCGGGCGACGATCCACTGGTCCCTCCGCCCACGACGATGCTCGGCGCGCTGTACCGCTACGTACATACGGCGGATCCGGAGCACTTCCAGCCGATGAACGCCAACTTCGGGTTGCTCGAGCCGCTGGAGCGGCCGGTGAAGGACAAGCAGAAGAAGAAGGACCTGCTGGTGGAGCGGGCGCTGGCGGACATGGACCGGTTCGCGGGTCGGGTCCTCACCCCCCGTCCCCCGCTCCGCTACGCGGAGCGGGGGGAGTGAGGCCTGAGGTCGTGACGACCGTCCCCGAGATCGTCGACTTCGTCGCGTTCCTCGCGAAAGAGCGCAACGACTCGCCGCACACGGTCAAGGCGTATGCCCGCGACGTGACCGATTTTGCGGCGTTTTGCGGGCGCTACTACGGCGGCAGCTGGAGCTGGGCGGGGGTCGACCGGCTCGCGGTGCGCGGCTGGCTCGGCGCCATGCAGCAGCGCGGCCTCGCCAAGCGCTCGGCGGCGCGCGCCCTCTCGGCGGTGCGCACGTTCTACCGGTTCCTCGACGCCACGCGCGGCCTCGAGGTCAATCCGGCCAAGGCCGCCCGCACCCCGAAGCCCGAGCGCACGCTCCCCACGCACCTGGACCGCTTCGAGATCGACCTGCTGTTCGCGGAGGCGGAGCGCCGGGCCGACGCCGGCGGGTTCATCGAGACGCGAGACCTCGCCATGCTCGAGCTGTTCTACTCGACCGGCATGCGCCTCGCGGAGCTGGCGGGGTTGAACGACCAGGATCTCGACCTCGTGTCGGACCAGGTGAAAGTGCGCGGCAAGGGCAAGAAGGAGCGCATCGTCCCGGTGGGTACGCACGCGGGTCAGGCGTTGCGGCGCTATTTTCGCCAGCGCGACGCCGTGGCCGCGGCGGCCGCGGGAACGGCGGACCGGCGCGCGGTGTTCGTGGGCCGCAGGGGCAAGCGGCTGAGGCCGCGCAGCGTGCAGCTCGCGGTGAAGCGGCTGTTGGGCGCACTCCCGCGTGGGCGCGACCTGCACGTGCACTCCCTGCGGCATTCGTTCGCCACCCACCTGCTCGACGCGGGCGCGGACCTGCGGGCGGTACAGGAGCTGTTGGGCCACGCCTCGCTCGGCACCACGCAGGTGTATACTCATACGTCGGTGGAACGGCTGAAAAAGGTATACCATCAGGCGCACCCGAGGGCATGACGCGAATCCAGAGCACCACCATTCTCGCGGTTCGCCGCGACGGCCACGTCGCCCTGGGCGGCGACGGCCAGGTGACGCTGGGCGACACCGTGATGAAGGCGAACGCGAACAAGGTCCGGACCCTGAAGGGCGGCAAGATCCTCGCCGGCTTCGCGGGGGCGTCCGCGGACGCGTTCACGCTGTTCGAGAAGTTCGAAGAGAAGCTGGAGCGCTACCCCGGCAACGTGCCGCGCGCGGCCGTAGAGCTCGCCAAGGACTGGCGCTCGGACCGCGTGCTGCGCCGGCTCGAGGCGCTGCTCGTGGTGGCCGACAAGGAGCACGGCTACGTGATCTCCGGGTCGGGCGAGCTGATCGAGCCCGACGACGGCGTGCTCGCGATCGGCTCGGGCGGCAACTACGCACTGGCCGCGGCACGGGCGCTGCTGCAGCAGTCCGAGCTGTCGCCCAAGGAGATCGTGCAGCGCTCGCTCGAGATCGCCGCCGAGATCTGCGTGTACACGAACACGCACATCACCATTCTGGAGCTCTAATGGCCGGCCCGACCCGGGTTCCCGACGACAAGACCCCCGCCGCCGCGCCGGAGCAGGAGGAGCAGCTCCCGTGGCTCGAGGAGTTGCCGCCCCGCAAGATCGTGGCGGAGCTGGACCGCTACATCGTCGGCCAGGAAGTCGCCAAGAAGGCCGTGGCGATCGCGGTGCGCAACCGCTGGCGCCGCACCCAGGCGCCCGACGACATCCGCGACGAGATCCTGCCCAACAACATCATCATGATCGGTCCCACCGGAGTGGGGAAAACGGAGATCGCGCGGCGGCTGGCCCGGCTCGCGGGCGCGCCGTTCCTCAAGGTCGAGGCCTCCAAGTTCACCGAGGTCGGCTACGTGGGGCGCGACGTCGAGTCCATGGTGCGCGAGCTCGTCGACGTGGCGATCAACATGGTCCGCACCGAGCGCGAGGACGACGTCTATCCCGAAGCTGAAGCACGGGCCGAAGAGCGGTTGCTGGATATCTTGCTGCCGCCGATGCCGCCGATCCCCCAGTCCCTGAGCCCAAGCCCTGGGGAGAAGGGAGAAGGGCGGGGCGAGAAGGCCCCGCTGTTCGTCGTCTCGTCCAAGGGCGACGTGACCCAGAAGGCGGCGGAGGGGGACGTCGAGGCGCAGGAGCGCCGCCGCCGCAGCCGCGAGAAGCTCCGCCAGCAGCTCAAAGAGGGAAAGCTCGAGGAGCGCGAGGTGGAGGTCGAGGTGCAACAGCAGGGGTTCCCGATGCTCGAGATGATGCAGCCGCCCCAGGGCATGGAGGGCCCGGACTTCAACTTCACCGAGTGGCTGCAGGAGATGATGCCGAAGAAAAAGAAGCGCCGCACGGTTCACCTGCACGAAGCCCGACGGATCCTCGTCGACGAAGAGCTCAAGAAGCTCGTCGACATGGACGATGTGGTGAACGAAGCGCTCGATCGGGTCGAGAACCACGGCGTGATCTTCATCGACGAGCTCGACAAGATCGCCGGGGAGCGCGGCACCGTCGGGCCCGACGTGTCGCGCGAGGGCGTGCAGCGCGACCTGCTCCCCATCGTGGAGGGCTCGACCGTCCAGACGCGCTACGGCTACGTCCGCACCGACCACGTGCTGTTCATCGCCGCCGGCGCGTTCCACGTCTCCAAGCCCTCGGACCTGATCCCCGAGCTGCAGGGCCGCTTCCCGATCCGCGTGGAGCTGCAGCCGCTCACCGAAGAGGACTTCGTGCGCATCATGACGGAGCCTGAGAACGCGCTCACCAAGCAATACGCCGCGCTGTGCGCCGCCGAGGGCGCCACGCTCGAGTTCACCGCCGACGGCATCAAGGAGATCGCCCGCATCGCCGCCAAGGCCAACGAGCGGATGGAGAACATCGGCGCCCGGCGGCTCCACACCGTCATGACCAACCTGCTCGAGGACGTGTTGTTCGACCTGCCCGACCTCCCCGAGAAGCGCATCAAGTTCGACGCCGACCGCGTGCGCGAGCGGCTCGCCAAGATCGTCGAGGACGAGGACCTGCGCCGCTATATCCTCTAACCCAGCGCTTGTCTGGGCATTCCCCGGCAGGTAGAATTAGCAGCCGTCCTCTGTCATTTTGACCGTCTTACGGGGAGTCCATGAGCAAGCGCGACTTCCTCGCCATCACCGACCTGACGCGGGACGAGATTCTCCGTCTGTTCGACCTCGCCCGCCGCATGAAGGCCGGTGCCTACCGGGAGACCCCGCTCGCCGGCAAGACGCTGGCGATGATCTTCGCCAAGTCGAGCACCCGCACCCGGGTGTCGTTCGAGGTGGGGACCTATCAGCTGGGCGGCCAGGCGCTGTTTCTCTCGTCCCGCGATATCCAGATCGGGCGCGGCGAGCCGATCCCGGACACGGCGCGCGTGCTGTCGCGCTACGTCGATGGCATCATGATCCGCACGTTCGACCACGGCGAAGTGGAGCAGCTGGCCAGCCACGCCACCGTCCCGGTGATCAACGGCCTGACGGACCTGTCGCATCCCTGCCAGGTGCTCGCCGACCTCTTCACCGTGCGCGAAGCGCTGGGAGGGTGGGAAGGCAAGCGAATCGCGTGGGTGGGGGACGGCAACAACATGGCGAACAGCTGGATCGAAGCGGCCCAGGTGCTCGGGTTCGAGCTGCGGCTGGCCTGCCCCGAGGGGTACGAGCCGAACCGGCGCATCTTCGACCGCGCCAAGGCCACGGGGGCGTGCATCTCGATCACCGAGGTGCCCGAGGAGGCGATCGAGGGCGTCCACGTCGTGAACACCGACGTGTGGGCCTCGATGGGGCAGGAGGAAGAGGCCGAGGCGCGGCGCAACGCGTTCCGGGGCTACACCGTTGACCGCGAGCTCATGCAGCTCGCCGATCCGCAGGCCATTTTCCTGCACTGCCTCCCCGCGCACCGTGGCGAAGAGGTCGCGACCGAGGTGATCGAAGGCCCGCAGTCGCGCGTGTGGGACGAAGCGGAGAACCGGTTGCACGTGCAGAAGGCATTGCTCGCGACGTTAATGGGCTAGGGTGGGTTAACCCCGGGGCGGTGCCCCGGGGGTCAATGGAGACCAAGTGGCCGACGCAGGTCCGAAGCGCACGCCGCTGTACAAGATCCACGTCTCGCTCGGCGCCAAGATGGTGCCGTTCGGCGGATACGAAATGCCCGTGAGCTACCCGTCCGGGATCGCCGCCGAGCATCGGGCGGTGCGCGACCACGTGGGTGTGTTCGATGTCTCCCACATGGGGGAGTTCGAGGTTTCGGGCCCCGACCGCAACGCCTTCGTGCAACATGTAACGTGCAACGATGTTGGAGCCTTGAAGCCCGGTCAGGCTCAGTATTCCGCCATTCTCACGGATCAGGGCACCTTCGTGGACGACTGCCTGGTCTATCGCTTCGAAGACCGCGTCATGCTCGTGGTGAACGCGGCGAACATCGCGCAGGACTGGGAGCATATCGTGGCACAAAAGCGCGGCGCCAACGTGCGGCTGCGCGATATCTCGGACGAGACCGGGCTCCTGGCGGTGCAGGGACCCGCGGCCGAGACCCTGCTCGCGCCGCTCACGCCCGTCGGCGTCGCGATGATTCCCTATTACCACTTTGCCCAGGGCAAGGTCGCGGGCGTGCAGTGCTTCATCTCCCGCACCGGGTACACCGGCGAGGACGGGTTCGAGCTGTATGCCCGCGCCGCCGACACGGAAACGCTGTGGCATGCGCTGGTCGGCGCGGGGCGGGCCGAGCCGTGCGGCCTCGGCGCGCGCGACACGCTGCGACTCGAGGCGGGATACCCGTTGTACGGCAGCGACATCGACGCCGGCGTCACACCCTACGAGGCGGGCCTCGGCTGGATCGTGAAGCTCGACAAGGGCGCCGACTTCACCGGGCTCGCCGCGCTCAAGCGCCAGAAACTCGAGGGCGTGAAGCGGCGGCTGGTGGGCTTCAAGCTGCTCGAGCCCAAGCTGGTCGCGCGGCACGGCTACGGCGTGTACTTGGACGGAACCCAGGTGGACGTCGTCCGCTCTGGCACCGTCACGCCCACGGTCAACTGCGCTATCGGGATGACCTATCTGCCGCTGGCGCAGGCCAAGCCGGGGACCGGCTTCGCAATCGACATCCGCGGCAAGCGGGCGGCGGCGGAGGTGGTGGCGCTGCCGTTCGTGCTGAGAAAGACGAAGAAATAGGCGGTGGAGGGCGGTCGATGCGGATCGGGATTCTGACTATCAGTGACCTCGGCTCTCTCGGCCAGCGTGCCGATACGTCCGGCGACGCGATCGCGGGATGGGCCGCCGAGCATGGCTACGAGGTCGTGGTGCGGAGCGTGGTGCCCGACGAGACCGATCGTATCGCCGGCAAGCTGGCGCGCTGGGCGGACTCGGGTGAGGTGGACGTCGTGCTCACCACCGGAGGGACGGGCTTGACCGCACGCGACGTGACGCCCGAGGCGACCGAGGCGGTGCTCGACCGGCTCGCGCCCGGCATCGCCGAGGCGCTGCGGTGCGCCGCGGCCCCGGCGTTCCCCCGCGCCTGGCTGTCGCGCGGCGTGGCTGGTACGCGGGGCAAGACGCTGATCGTGAATCTCCCCGGGTCCACCGGCGGCGTCACGGACGGGCTCGCCGTGTTGGAAGACCTGCTCGAGCACGCCGTGCAGCTCGTGAGCGGGGAGCAGACCGCCCATGCCTGACCGCATCCTCGTTACCACCGACGATCTCGAGCAGGCGGTACGTGTCAACGCCGCGCTCGAGGCGGCCGGGTTCAACACCACGCTGGCGCACACGCTCGACGAATCGCGCCAGGCCATCCGCCGCGAGCCGCCTCCCGACTGCATCGTGGTCACGGGGGGTCTGCACGAGGCGGGCGCCGCCCAGCTGCTCGGCCTGGCGCGCGACCGCTCGATCTCGACGCTCGGCCTGGTGGAGCACACCGAGCCCGACGCCAAGGGGCTCGCCCGCCGGCTCGGCCTGACCGGCTATCTCTCCAAGCCGGCCGACCCGTCGGAAGTGACCGCGACGGTGCGGCGCCTGATCGAGCGCCGCAAGCTGCAGCAGCGCACCGGCATCATCGGCGAGTCTCCCGCCATCCAGGAAGTGCTCGTCAAAATCGAGCAGATGGCACCCGTGAGCGCCACGGTCCTGGTGGAGGGGGAATCGGGCACGGGCAAGGAGCTGGTGGCGCGCGCGATCCACGACCTGTCGCTCCGGCGCGCCAAACCGTTCATCGCGGTGAACTGCGCCGCGATCCCGGACACCCTGCTCGAGAGCGAGCTGTTCGGCCACGAGAAGGGGGCGTTCACAGGCGCCGCGGAGCGGCGGCTCGGGCGCTTCGAGCTGGCCGACGGCGGCACCATCTTCCTCGACGAGGTGGGAGAAATGCCGCCCGCCACGCAGGTCAAGCTGCTGCGCGTGCTCGAGGACCAGAGCTTCTTCCGGGTCGGCGGCACCCAACCCATCAAAGTAGACGTGCGCGTGGTCGCCGCGACCAACAAGGCGCTCAAGGAAGAGGTCGCGCTGGGCCGGTTCCGCGACGATCTGTTCTACCGTCTCAACGTGCTCTACATCTATCTCCCGCCGTTGCGCGAGCGCAAAGCGGATATCCCCCTCCTGGTGCGCCGCTTCACGCCCGAGTTCGCGAAGGAGCACGACCGCAATTTCCAGGGCATCACCCCGGAGGCGCTGCAGATCCTGGTGGACGCCGACTGGCCGGGCAACATTCGCCAGCTGCGCAATCTCATCGAGTCCATGGTGGTGCTCGCCCCCGAGGGCGAGATCCGCGCCGACGACATCCCGCGCGACATCCGCGAGCGCGGGCGGGGGCTGCCGATGCGCCTGGTGGGCGCGACGCGCGACGTCGCGGGTCAGGAGCTGGAGTTCATTTTCCGCAGTCTTGTAGAGCTCAAGTTACAGGTCGAGGAGCTACGGCGACGACTGGAGGAGCGGCCCCAGCGGGTGGAGGTCATCGAGGTCGGCCCCGGGTCTGCACTTAGCCCAAGTACGCCGGTGGAAGCCGAGCCCGCGTCGGAGGCCGAGGTGCTGTATCGGCCCGGCATGACAATGGCGGAGGTGGAACGGGCGGCCATCGAGGCGGCCCTGCACGAGACCAAGGGGAATCGGCGCAAGGCGGCCGAGGTGCTGGGGATCGGGGAGCGTACCCTGTACCGCAAGCTCAAGGAATACGCGCTCGCATAGCTGTAAGTGACAATCCGACAAGGGGTTGTATTCGTGTACCCATTGACAGAGTGTGACGCCGGTCACATGTTACGGCGCCCTCATACGCACTCTTTAACTGCGCCGCCGCGCCCCGGCCGGATGAGTCGTGGACTTTAGGATCGATCCGGACCTTTGCGTGGCCTGCATGGCGTGCGTGCGAGTGTGCCCCGCCGACGCCGTCGCCGTAGAAGGCACCCAGATCCGAATTGTCGACGAGACGTGCACGCGCTGCGGCCTGTGCCTGCCGGCCTGCCCGCACGACGCGATCAAGGCCTCGGGCGACGTGGCTCGCGCGAGCGAGCTGGCGCTATCGGGCCGCGCGGCGCTCATCTTGTCGGTCGAATGCGCGGTGTTTTTCTATCCGGCCACGCCGGAGCAGGTGGTGAACGCCTGCTACGCCACGGGATTCCGCACTGTGCACCGCGGCGTGCTGGGCGACGAGCTGGTGGCCAAGGAGTACCTGAAGCTATGGGCGGACGAAGGCTGGGGGAGCATGATTCGCTCGACGTGCCCGGTGATCGTGGAGACGGTCCGGACGCAATACCCGGAGCTGATCCCGTACCTGGCGCCGATTGCGACGCCGATCGCGGCGGAGGCCCGCTACCTGAAGGGGCTGCACGGGGCGGACACGCCGCTTGTGTACGCGGGCGTGTGTCTCACCGAGGGCGGCCGGGATGTGGACGCCGCCATCACGTTCGAAGAGCTGGCGGACCTGTTCCGGCGCCGTGGCGTGAAGGTCGAGAGTCAGGCGCCCTATTTCACCCGGGTGCCCGAGGAGCGGCGGCGGCACCTGAGCACGGCGGGCGGACTGCCGCTGGAGCTGCTGATGGAGGAAACGCACGCCAGCCGGCGGTTCCGTAAGGTGCGCGGGCTGGGTGGTCTGGAAGCGATCGCCCGGGCGGTGGCGGTGGACCGCATCGACGTGGGGTTCGTGGACATCCTGCCGTGCGAGGGCTGCCTCGACCACCCGCTCCTGGGGCCGCCGAACGAGCTGTTCCGGCGGCGCGAGATTGTGGGGGCGACGGAGCCGGCGCGGGCGCGGGGGCCGGTGGTGGAGGAGACCGTGGCGCGCGGCGTCCGAGTGGGCGAGGCATTCCCGATCCTGCGCAACGGTCACCGGCCGCCGGCCCAAGCGGTCGAAGCCGTGCTCGAGGAGATCGGGCTCGCGCCCAACGGACGGCCCTGGGACTGCGGCGCGTGCGGTTACGCCACCTGCCGCGCGTTCGCCGAGGCGGCCGCGGCGGGGCGCACCGCGCTCAAATCGTGCCCGCCGTATCTCGACAAGGTGGGCCGGCAGGCGCAACTGCAGGCCGCCGTGGACGGGCTTACGGGGCTGGCCACGTATCGGGTGTTGCGCGACCGCCTTGCCAGCGAGGTGGCCCGCAGCGACCGCACGCACGATTCGTTCGCGGTGCTGTTCGTGGATCTGGACAATTTCAAGCAGGTGAACGACCGGTTCGGCCACGAGGCGGGGAACGACGTGTTGAAGACTACCGCGCGAGAATGCTCGGCGCACATCCGGACGACCGACCTCGCGGCGCGCTACGGCGGCGACGAGTTCGTGATGGTGCTGGTGCACACCGGGGTGGAGGGGGCGCGGGTGGTGGCCGACAAGGTGCGCACCGGCGTGGAAGTGATGGGGCGGGATCTGGGCTATCCCGAGGGCCTCGTGACGGTGAGCATCGGGGTGGCCGAGCTGGCGCCGGGGCGGGGGCCCGAGCGCGAGGACGTGCTGGTGGAGGCCGACCGCGCGCTGTACCGGGCCAAGGCTATGGGACGCAACCAGGTTGCCACGGGAGCTGGGTGACGTGACCCCATCCAATCCGGCTGAGACTCCGGGCGGCGCGGAAGATCGCGGTGCCCTGCCGCTCACGCCCCCGGGCCAGGCTCCCGACCCGTGGGGGGTGAAGCGCGCCGAGAACCTGATCGCCGGCCTCACGGGGATCCTCTCGGCCCGCGTGGTGGTGACACCGCTGGGCGAGGTGAGCGAGATCCATGTGCTCACGTCCAGCGACACGCAGCCGAAGCAGGTGGTGCGGAACATCGAGTCGGCGCTGATGGCGCAGCTGGGCGTCAAGATCGACCACCGCAAGATCAGCGTGGCCCAGACCGCCGACGTGCGCCCCATCGAGCAGATGCAGGAGGAGGCGGTCCGCACCCGCGCCAAGAAGCGGGTGGTCATCTTCCAGGGGCTCGAGGTGCGGCCCTCGGAGCGGCCGCAGCGCGTGCGGATCCGGGTACGGCTCTCGTTCGAGGGCAAGGACGCGGAGGCGGAGGAGCAGGGGACCGACACGGTGCGCAACCGCGTGGAGGCGGCGGCGCGGGCGGCGTCGCTCTGTCTCGACGAGCTGCTGCCCGACAACTCGGTGGCGCTCGAGGGAGCCCAGATCATCGAGGCGTTCGACCGCAAGTTCGTGTTCGTGGCGGTGCACGGGCTGGGCGGCCGGGAGGCGCAGCTGCTCACGGGCACGTGCGAGATTCGCGAGAGCCCGGAGCGGAGCTCGGTGCTGGCGGTGTTGGATGCAACCAACAGGTGGGCGGACGCGCGACGCTGAATTTGAGGCCCCCGGCACTGTCATATCACTGTAAGTAATTGTAACTCTTCTAGTTAGCGGCACTTCCTACCGGCTGTTGCACAGACTCAACAAAACCCCTTGCGCAGTTCCCGTTTTGATGGTATTTCGTGTTCTGTGAGTTTGCCAAAACAGAAGCGGTATTGGGGCACGCAGCGCGTGGCGCGCGTCTGTCAGGTCTCGCCAGCGACAGTAGCGAACTGGATTGACCAGGGGCTGCTGAAGGGGCACAAGACACCGACGGGGCGCCGGCGTGTAGAGGCCGACGACCTGAAGACGTTCCTGCGGGCGCACGACATGGCGGTGCCGACCGAGCTCGCGAACGGGAACGGGCACGCGACGGTGGTGGTGGTGGACGACGATCCCGGCTACCTGAAGGCGCTGGTGCTCACGATCGAGCGGTCGGCGCTGGACGTGGAGGTGGTGGAGGCGGCGACGGGGGTGGACGCGCTGCTCGAGATCGGGCGGGTGCAGCCGACGCTGATCGTGCTGGACTACAGCCTGCCGGACTTGAACGCCCCGGAGGTGATTCGGCGGCTACTCGAGCCGGGCCGCCGGTTCGATGCCGAGGTGATCGTGGTGACGGGAGGGATGCCGGAGCGGGCGACGGTGGAGCTGCGGGAGATGGGCGTGAAGACGATCGTGAACAAGGTGGAGGGGATGCAGGCGGTGGTGGACGCGATGCAGCAGGCGTTGAAGCGGCGCAAGGTGGCGTAGCTCACTCGAATTGACGGTTTTGGCGGATTTGACGGTTTTGGGCTATGCCGGGCCAGTCGGGAGCCGGCGAGCCACATAGAGACATCTCGAAAAAAGGGGCCCCTGGTCACCGCTACCTAAGAGCGGAGCTGAGCGAAAAGACGACGAGCGGAGCGTTCGGGTACGCCATAGCGAGGCGTGCCACTCCTAGCGGTCCACTGAGACTCGCAGTATCTCGGAGGGGGTGACGCTCAATGTTGCATGTGCTCGCAGTGCTTTTTGCGGCCGTGGCGAAGTTGTTTTTCGCAGATGGCACAGTGTCGTGGTAGTGACCGATGGGGCCCTTTCTCAACTCACCTCACCGCAAGTCTGGGGATGAACGAACGCCTTAGACGGACGCTGCAACAAGCGCTGATCTACGCCTACATCAGCGCTGTATCGGCTGCCACCTTGGGCGTTCTGGCGCTCCGAGAATGGGATATCCCTGCGCCGTTCCCGTCCAAGTTCTGGAACGCTATCGCCGCGTTTGTGCTTCTCGGAGTTGTAAGCGAGTCGTTCTCGTTCACGATTCCCGTAGCGAACGTGCGGACCTCAGTGTCCTTCGTTCCCTTCATTGCATCGGTCGCCCTGTTTCAACATCCGTGGCCCATGTTGATCGGGGGACTCACAGCGTTAGTCGCTGACACATTCGTTCGCCATAAGCCCCTGATACGCGTCTGGTTTAATACGGCGCAGTTCATGCTGGCTTCGGGCCTTTGCTCTTGGGTCTACACCGCTCTGGGTGGGTCGGTCGGCCTGGAGAGGTTCGCATTCCTGCCGCTCCCGTTCGCGTGTCTCGTCATAGTTTACTTCTTGGTGAATCACGGTAGCGTCGCGCTGGCTGTCTCCTTGAGCAGCGGCGTGTCAGTACGCGAGGCTTGGGACAGAATTAGCAAAAACGCCCTCGCTACCGACCTTCTGTCTAGCATGCTAGCCGTCTTGTTGGTCTTCCTCTATGTGAAGCTGCAGTTGCTCGGATTGGCCATCCTCGTGTTCCCCCTGTTCCTCGTCCGGCAGCTGTACCAGATGAACTATCGGATGCAGCTCGAATTGGAGGAGAAGCTTGAGCTGATGGTCAAGGCAATGGAAGCACGAGACCCGTATACGTCAGGTCATTCCCTCAGGGTCTCCGAGTACGCGCTGGCTATAGCGCGCGAATTACGAGTGTCGGCGAATGACGTGGACGATATCAAACGCGCCGCCCTCCTTCACGATGTTGGCAAGATCTATGAAGAGTTTGCACCCCTTTTGCGCAAAGAGGGCAAGCTGACTCCCGAAGAGCGGATCACGATGCGGACTCACGTAATTCGGAGTGCGCAGCTTGTCGATACTGCGACAAGGTTTCGTGGATCCGTACAGGCAATGATTCGGCACCACCACGAAAACTTCGACGGATCGGGGTACCCGGACGGCTTAGCGGGTGATGATATCCCGATGGGCGCGCGAATCATTATGATCGCTGATACCATTGATGCGATGACAACTGATCGACCATACCGCCGTGCTATGAGTCTGGCTCGCGCGATAGAGGAGCTGGAAACTTTTTCAGGACGTCAGTTCGACCCGCAGCTCGTGAAACTCGTTTCGAAATCGGCGAGTATCCGTAGATTGCTGGGTACCGATCGCAACGCTCCCGAGGCGAGCCCTGCGAGTCCCCGAGCGCCGAGGCCGGCCTGGGCGCACCGAATCGCGCAGTAACCCTCAATCCGTAGGCATCCGGACGCGTCATTGCAGTAGCCCGCCGGAGTCGAGGATTGTCCATCAAAAGCCGCCCCCATCAGAAGCTAGAGACCGGCCACCCCGGCCTTGCCCGAACGCACGCTCTCACCCCGCATTCCCTAGGATGCGTTCCGGCCGGATGTCTACTCGACCAGAAACCCCTGGGCGACATGTATTGCGCGCAGGCCTGCGAACCCGAGCTCGTCGAGAAGCGTCAGGTCGGCCTTGGTCTGGTCGGAATAGGCGCCAAACGATATCATGTCCAGCCACGCGTTGCACGCCGCGACGTCAGCGAAGTAGAGTGGATGTCGGCCTCGATACTTTGCGAGGCATTGGCGGGCGAGTACGCGCGCAGCGTCAACGCCATCAACGTGCAAGGCTCTGTGGATTGTAAGCATGTCGAACAATCCAGCGTGTGGCGCCGCCCGCTCCTTCCCCCACGCTAGTCGCTGAGCTGCCTCGGTTAGTTCCAGAACCAGGGGTACGTCACGCGTCTGAAGAGAAAAGCTTGCGTAACCCATGAGGAACTCCATCGTGGCGAACCAACTGCGCTCGCGATGGCTTGCCTCTTGCGCTGCGGTCAACGATTTCAACGCTGTGTCGTGCTGACCGTTCATGAACAGAGACGCTGCCAAATTCAAGTGAATGCTTACCAATCGTGGGCTCAATGCGCGTCCAGCTGTCGAGACAGCAAGCTCGCCGAACTTTACGGCTGAGCCGAAGTCTCCTTGATGAAGCTTCGCGACACAAAGGTTAGACGCGATGACAGCCGATCGTAGGTCGTCTCCGATCCTGGCGCTGAAGGTCAAAGCTTTGTGATAAGCCTCGCAAGCGAAATCGATTTCGCCGAGTCCCTGCTTGCATGTTCCGTATGCCGTGTATCCAAGCGATAGGCCGACGGGGTCTTGGCGGGAATTCCACGTCCTGATGGCGGATTCCAGGCCGCTCACTCCCGCGGCCAGTTCATAGAAAAAGAAATCGCAATACGCCTTGGTGTAACAGAGCATGGGTGGAACCTCGCTTGCGAGTTGCGATATTGCGATTTCGGCTTGCTCTCGCGCTGCGGCTACCCTGTTCTCGTCCCCCGCATTGGCACCCGATCTGGCGCACTCGAACAGCGCATTCCCGATAAGCTCGAGATCCCCAGTCTCCCGTGCCGCCAGAAGCGCGGCGTCCGCAGCGTGGCAGTACCCGAGTCCCGGCTCTTGATTCAATAGATACGCCACCGTGGCCTGCATTCGAGTCGCAAGCGCCTTGTCACGAACTGACGGGGCAGGTCCCTGTTCGAGAAGAGTCAGCACGGTCGCCGCAGCCTCGGCCCTCGATTGACCCACCAGAGCTCTTGCTAGAAGCAAGCGGAGCCGCTGCGTATCATCTTCCTGACAAGTTTCGCGAAGGAGGACAGTAAGGATCTGCTCAGCCTCGAGGAACCCGCCGCTGTTGATGGCAGCCTCAGCACCCTCGATCGCACTCGACACCGCACGAGACCGATCACCTCCGCGCAGGAGATGCCATGCTACTTCGAGTTTCGCCGCCCGTCTGTTTGAGTTGGTTTGCAGGTTCAACACCTCCCCCACTCCCCGATGCAAGTGCCGCCGCGCCGGCCCCGCCACCGCGTAGTACGCCTGCGCCCGGATCAGCTCGTTCCGGAACTCGAGCCCGCCCTGCACCTCGCGGAGAATGCCCTCGTCCTTGAGCCGCGACAGCGCCTCCCCCGCCGCCGCCTGCGAGAGCTCCACCACCTGGTACAACGGCAGATCCGCCAGCCGGCGCCCCAGCACCGCCGCCAGATCGAGCGCCGCCCGCGTGGGCGCGTCGAGCCGCCGGATCTGGCGGTCGAACACGGCGCCGATCGCCCGCGGAATCCCGATGTTCGCCACCGGTTGCGTGTTGAGCGCCTCCAAATCGCTCAGCAGCGAGCTCGAGCCGTGCGCCAGCCACTCCTTCGTGAGCAGCTCGAGCGCCAACGGGTTGCCGTTGCCCGCGAGCAGGATCCGCGGCACGGGCACGTCCGCGATGCGGCCATTCGCTTTCGCCACCAGCGCCGCCACGAGCTGCTCGGCCGCGGTTGCCGAGAGCGGCTCCAGCTCGAGCGTCCGCATCGCCTCGATGCTCGAGTCGGAGGCGAGCGCACTCGGCGCCGCGACCGTGCGCAGCTCGTTCGATCGCGCGGTCAGAATCAGGAGCAGGCGCGTGTGGGGAAGCTTGCGCGCGATGATGTGCAGGATGGCGGCGCTCGCGTTGTCGGCCGCGTGAATGTCGTCCACCACCAGCACGAGCGGGCTCTCCTCCGTCCCGGCTTCCACGGCCTTGAGGAACGCGTCGGCCAGCCGCAGCGGGATGACTTCCGCCGCCCACTCGACGGGCTTCGGCACCCCGGGAAACGCGCTGAAGATCTCGGGCGAAATCCGCGTCAGCTCGCTCAGCGCCTCCGGATCGGTCCCGCCGATCGCCCGCTGCAAGGTCAGCTGCTTGATGAGCTCGGCCAGGACCGCGAACGGCAGCTCGCGCTCCGCATCGTACGCCTGGGCGCGCGCGATAGCCGCGCCTTCCATCTGACACGTCGAGACGAACGCGTTGGTGAGCGTCGTCTTCCCGACGCCGGGGTCGCCGACCAGCACCACGATGCGCGGTGCCCCCCGCCGGACCTCGAGCCATGCATCGTACAGCTGCGAGAACTCCCGCTCGCGGCCGATCAGCGTCTCCGCCTCGAAGCGCCGCTCGCACCGCTCCGACACCTGGCCGGCCGGCTGCGGGGTCCGCCGCCGCCCCTCCCGCAGCAGGTCCGCGATACGCACCAGGTCGGCGCTCGGCTTGGCTCCGAGCTCTTCGGCCAGCCGCGCCTCGAATCGTCCGAACGCCTTGAGCGCGTTGGTGCGATCCCCCACCCACGCCCGTGCCTCGATCAACCCGCGCACCGCGTCCTCCGACAGGGGATCGAGATCGAGCAGCACCTCCGCGTGGCGCTCCACGGTCGCGAAGTCGCCCGTGCGACGACCCGCGTCCATCTGGCGGACCAGACAGTCGCGGATGCGAGGCATGAGCTTGGCGCGCCACTCGTCCTTCCACTGCTCGAACTGGACCGCCCCGGGGACCTCGAAGCCGTCGAGGAACGGGCCGCGAATCTCCGCCTCGCAGCTGTCGAGGCGGCGCACGTCCGCGTCCACGGCGCCAGGAACGAGGGCGATCGACGCGCGCTGCACGACCAGATGCTCGCGTCCGACCTTCTCCTTCAAGACCGTGAGGGCCTGAGCCAACGAGTGCCGGGCGCGGGGCGCCGGCACGTCCGGCCACAAGAGATCCATCAGGTAGTCGCGCGTGAACTTGCGCCCCCCCTCCACCGCGAGGCGGATCAGCAGGGCGAAGTGCTTGCGCGTGCGGAAGCGGATCTGCTCACCGGTTTCGGTGACGAGCAGCGGCACGCCGAGACTCAACAGATGCAGATGCGGCGCCAAGGGACGGCTCGCGGCGTTTCGGAATGGTACTATTAGGCAGCAGGATCAACGCGATGTCAACACGTTGATTCCCAGACGCTTAGCCAACAACTGGGAGCCCGCTCTGGGCCCTCGTCAACAGGCCCGAGCCCGTGGTCAACCGGCTGTCCCCGTGTTACAATCGCCTTCTACCCGCCCGCCAGGAGCAACCGTGAGAGCACCTCTCGTTACCCCGATCCTCGCTGCCGCTGCGCTGGCCCTGCAGGGCTGCGACCGAGTCCCCACCGCGGTACCGCAGCCGGGCCGCCCTTCATTCATTACCAATGGCACCGTGGACGGCGCCGCCCATCCCGCCGTCGTGCTGCTCGTCATGGACGTGAACGGCACGCCGGCGTTCCGCTGCTCCGCCACGCTCCTCGCCCCGAAGGTAGTGCTCACCGCCGGCCACTGCGCCGGCGAGCCGGGCGAGTTCAGCGGCATGCGCATCTTTACCGAGTCCGACGTCCAGGACGGGAACAACAACTACCCGTTCCCCGGCCCCAACACGATCGAAGCCGCCGAATGGCACGCCCACCCCTTGTTCACCGAGAGCGCGTTCTTCCTGCACGACGTAGGGGTGGTGCTCTTGACGAAGGCGTTCAAGCTGCCCGCCGATCAGTACGGCAAGCTCCCCAGCCATGATCAGCTCGACGCCTTGAAGCCGAGCAGCTCGACCACGTTCACCGCCGTGGGCTACGGCCTGCAACAGATCAACCCGGTCAAGATCCAAGCCGAGAAGATCCGCATGTTCGCCGAGCCGCATCTGATCCAGATCGACGGCGGCATCGTGGGGGATTTCTCGCTGCTGCTCTCGAACAACGCGTCCACCGGGGGCACCTGCTTCGGCGATTCGGGCGGGCCCAACTTCGTCGGGTCGAGCAACGTGATCGGCGGCGTGACCTCGTTCGGGCTGAACGGCACGTGCGGCGGCACGGGGGGCGTGTTCCGCCTCGACCGGCAAAACGTGCTCGACTTTGTGGGACAGTACCTGAGATAACAAGCGCATGCTGCTGCAAGCCACGTTCTTCATCCTGATCGCCCCCGGCGCGCGGGCTACACCCGCTGCCAGCGACTCCTGCTATCACTATCGGCCCGCTTCGGTCTCGCTCACGGGACGCCTGCTGCAGCGCCGGATGCCGGGTCCACCCCACTACGACAGCTTTGCTCGGGGCGATCGGCCGGAGATGGTGGATTTCCTCATCCTCGAGGCGCCGATCTGCACGATCCCGGATTACAAGGACAGCCCCAATACCGACGCCTTTCAGGGTCAGGACACGATTCAGGTGCGCCGAGCTGGATCCTCCTGGCAGGATGTGCGCCGCTGGACCGGTCGCCGCGTGGTCGTGACCGGGATGCTGGCGGAGTGGGCCCTCGGTCCCGACCGGACCCCGGTCGTCATTGATCCAACGGAGGTGCGTCTAGCGCCCTAGCGCGCGGCCACGGCCGGCGCCCGGCCGGCGCCAGGCCGGCGACAGATCGGACACGGCCCCATCCGGGGCTCCTTCCCGAGCTGGAGCTCGACCGGGCCGAGCGTCACCGCGGTGTCCGTGAGCGCCACCGTGAGGGTCATCACGTTCCCGTCGGTCCGGCCGAAGAATCGCGCCGGATGGTCAGGACCGCGCGCCACCGGATAGAGCGTGATGTTGTAGCGGCCGGAGACGTCGAACTGCCCCTGCTCGTCGGCGACGATCCCCTGCTTGGTGTCGCCGGCGGTACAGCCGATATGGACGTGGTCGGTCGTGTCGAACGCAATCAATCCGGCGTTCTCGCCGCCCCAGGTGCCTTTGATCGGGCCCTGGACTCGCGGGCCCCCGATGTCGCAGGTGCGCAGCGCGATCAGGGCGACGCTGGCCAGGACGACCTTGCTCATAGGAGCTCCTCCCTACCCTCTACCCCTGCAGCCAGGTCTTCGTCACAAGCAGCTCCTCGACCAGGTCGGGCGCGCTCCGCCCCGCCGCCTCCGCCGCGAAATTGATCACGAGCCGGTGCGTGAGCACCGTCGGGGCCACGGCGCGGAGATCGTCCTCGTCCGGCATGGGCCGGCCGTCCAGCGCCGCGCGCGCCTTGGCGCCGAGGATCAGGTACTGCGACGCGCGCGGGCCCGCGCCCCACGACACGAACTGCTTGATGAAGGGCGGCGCCTCGGCGTCGGGCGGCCGCGTCATTCGCACCAGCGTCACCGCCGCGCGCACCAGCGGCTGCGGCACGGGAATACGCCGCACCAGATGCTGCAATGCCAGGACGTCTTCCGCCGTGAGCACCGGCGTGATCGACGCCCCCATGTCGCCCGTGGTCGACTCGACGATGCGCTCTTCTTCGTCTTTCGATGGGTAGCCCACCCGCAGCTCGAACATGAAGCGGTCGAGCTGCGCCTCGGGCAGGGGATAGGTCCCTTCCTGCTCGATCGGGTTCTGGGTCGCGAGCACGAAGAAGGGCGACGGCAAGGAGTGGGTCTGGCCCGCGGCGGTCACCTGGTGCTCCTGCATCGCCTGCAGCAGCGCGGCCTGCGTCTTGGGCGGGGTGCGGTTCACCTCGTCCGCCAGCACGATGTTCGCGAACACGGGGCCGCGCACAAAGCGGAAGCTGCGCTTGCCGGTGCTCTGGTCTTCCTCGATGATCTCGGTGCCGGTGATATCCGATGGCATGAGATCGGGGGTGAACTGGATGCGCGAGAATTTCAGGTCGAGCGTCTGCGCCACCGTCTGCACCATCAGGGTCTTGGCGAGCCCCGGCACGCCCAAGAGCAGCGCGTGCCCTCCGGAGAACACGGCGGTGAGGATGCCGTCGAGCACGTCCCGCTGGCCCACGATGCGGCGGCCGACCTGGGTGAGCAGATCGGCGCGGGCACGGGCGAGCCGCTCGAGCAGCTCGACATCGCCCTGAGGGCGGGAGGCGGGATGGGGGAGGGGGGACGGGTTGGGTGGCATGGTCGTTCTCAGGTTAGCACATCATACTCATAAGCGCCACATAAAGTTGCGCGCTTGTGACTTTGCTTGCGAAATTTTTCACAAGCGCGTATGTTCCCGTCCGCATCATGCCAGACGACGAGCCAAATCGCTTCGGCCGGAGCTTCGGCGAAGGCTACTCCTACGTCGCGCTGGGCTTCAGCTTCGCGTTCGCCATCCTCGCGTTCGGCGCGCTCGGCTGGGTGGTCGACGGTTGGCTCGGGACGCGGCCGCTGTTCGCGCTGGTGGGCGCGGGGGTGGGCGGGTTCGGCGGGTTCATGAGCATTTACTACCGCGTGAAGCGCGACACAGAGACCGGGAAAGGGGAAGCGGGAAAGGGGAAACGGTAGGCGTGAAGCCGTATCTCCTGCTTCTCGTGCTGGGTGGAATGCTGGTGGTGGTGGTGACGTGGTTGGGGGGGCGGCCGGCGGGGATCGGTGGAGCCGTGGCGCTCGGGGCGCAGCTCGGCGCCGTGGCGTTGCTCCGGCCGGCGATGCGCGCCGCGCAGCCGCTGTTCATGGCGCGCTGGCTCAGCGGCATGGGAGTGCGCGCGCTGGCGCTGGGCCTGGTCCTGGCCATCGCCGCCACTCACCGCGCCGCCCTGGGTCCGCTGCCGGCGTCGCTCGGCTTCCTGGGCGTACTGCTGCCGCTGCTCTTTCTGGAGACCAGATTCCTGCGATGATGCAACAGCCGGACATCGGCAAAGCGATCTTCGAGCACACGTCGGACAGCCACGTGGTCGAGCTGCCGTTCGGGCTGGGCGAATGGCACCTCCCGACGGGCTGGCGGCTGCTCGGCATCGACCTCTCCCCCACGAAGCACGTGGTGTTCATGATCGTGGCGGCGCTGCTAGTGTTTCTCACGATCTGGTACGCCGGCCGTCAGGTGGAGCGCCGCCACCGCGAGGGCAAGGCGCCGCACGGCTTCGGCGCAGCGGTCGAGGCCGTCGTGCTGTTCGTGCGCAACGACGTGGCGATCGCCAACATCGGCCACGGCGGGGAGAAGTTCGCGCCTTACATCCTGACGCTCTTCTTCTTCATTCTCTACTGCAACCTGCTCGGCCTGTTGCCGTGGGGCGCGACGCCCACCGGCAACCTCGCCGTCACGGGCGCGCTCGCCCTCACCGCGTTCGTCACCATCGAGGTCTCGGGGTTCCGGGCGCTCGGTCCCAAAGGCTATCTCAAGACCATCGTGTTCGTGCCGCCCGGCATGCACGGGATCGGCGCGGTGGCCATGGCCGCGATCATGACGCCGATCGAGATCATCGGCAAGCTCGTCAAACCGTTCGCCCTCACCCTGCGGTTGTTCGCCAACATGACCGCCGGGCACTTCGTGATCCTGGCGCTGCTGGGCCTGATCTTCATTTTCGGCAGCTGGCTCGTGGCCGCCGGGTCGGTCGCGTTCGTGACGTTCATGATGCTGCTCGAGCTGCTGGTGGCGTTCCTGCAGGCCTATATCTTTGCGCTGCTCACGTCGGTGTTCATCGGCATGATGCAGCACGCGCACTGAGACAGACGCCAAGGCGCACGTTGCACGACAACACCTCACGCTGAGGGGACCAATGGTAGACCTAGTGACGGTGCTTCAGGGTGGACAGCCGACCGGCGCGGATCTCGCCGCCGCGGCCAAGAACGCCAACGCGCTGCTTGGCGCCGGCCTGGGGCTCGGACTGGCGGTGATCGGAGTCGGGATCGGCATCGGTCGCATCGGCGGCCAGGCGGTGGAGGCGATCGCGCGCCAGCCCGAGGCGTCGGGTGACATCCGCGGCGCCATGATCCTGACGGCGGCGCTGATCGAAGGCGTGGGGCTCGCGTCGCTGGTGTTCGCGCTGCTCTTCAAGCTGCTCTAGATGCTCGCGCTGCTGCTCGTCCAGGAGGGCGAGTTCACGCCCTTTTCGATCAACACGGGGCTGATCTTCTGGACCGTCGTCGTCTTCGCGATCCTGCTGGCGCTGCTGTGGCGGTTCGGCTGGCCGGCTCTCTTGAAGACGGTGGAGGATCGAGAGCGCCGTATCCAGCAGCAGCTCGAGGAGGCGGAGCGCGCCCGCGCCGAGGCCGCCCGGCTGCTGGAGGAGCACAAGCGCACCATCGCCGGCGCCAAGGCCGAAGCGCAGGAGATCGTGGCTAGGGCCAAGGCCGTCGCCGACAAGGAGCGGGAGACGCTGCTTGCCAGGGCACGCCAGGAGTACGAGCAGCTGCTCGAGCGGGCGCGCCACGAGATCGCCGCCGAGAAGGAAAAAGCTATCGTGGCGCTGCGGCGTGAAGCGGTAGACCTGTCGATCGCCGCGGCCTCCAAGCTGCTCGAAGCGCAGCTCGACAGCGAGACCAACCGCAAGCTCGTGATAGAGTACCTGGCGCAGCTCGAGGCGGAGCGGGCACGGTGAAAAACACGACCATCGCCCGCAACTACGCCGAGGCGCTGCTGCTCGCGGCCGAGGCGGGAGACAAGAACGCGGTCGAGCTGTATGGCCGGTTGATGGATGCCGTGGCGGGGGCGGTGCAGGCGGACGAGCGGATTGTGGTGGCGCTCGACTCGCCGCGGGTGGCCAAGACGACCAAGGCGGCGTTGTTGGAGCGTGCGCTGGCGGACCTCGCGGGCCCCGAGTTCGTGCGGTTTCTCCAGGCGGTGGTGCGGCGCGGCCGGCAGGGGCTCCTGGGAGAGATCGCGCACGAGTACCAGGCGCTGGTCGACTTGAAGCTCGACCGGGTGCACGCCGGGGTGGTCCTGGTCGAAGAGCCGGACGCCCGGCTCGAGAAGCAAATCGTGGAGCGCCTCACGGCGGCGCTCGGCAAGGATGTGCGGGCGCATTTCCGGACCGAGCGCGGGATCATCGGAGGCGTGGTGGTCCGGGTGGGCGACCGGGTGTACGACGGCTCACTGAAGCGCAAGCTGACGGTGCTGCGGCGCAAGATGCTGACGGGGGAGTGAGGCAAGGGGGGCAAAGGGCGGCAAAGGGCGGCCCGGGGTGATCACCCGGGCCGCGGGCGTTTGCGCCCCTACAATCGATACCTGAGGCCCACGGCGACGCCGAGTCGTCGCGTCGCATGCCGCTCGACTTCCGGGGGCGGTTCGTCTGCGTTGAATATCGAGCCGCTCAGCGCGCCGCTGACGCGCAGGGAGCCGGTGAGCGATCCGGCGAGGGGCCATTCCAGGGCGGCAGCCGTCTGGGCGGCCACGCGCGTGCGGCTGTCGCCATCCACGGTCCACAGTTGGATCGCGGGCCCCGCCTCGAGCCGCACGTCGACGCCAGCCCCGAAGCGCGCCAGGCGGAGGGAGACCTGCGGTGCAACCTCCCAGAGCGATGCGAGGTCGTACTGCACGACTGCCAGGCCGGGCTGCTCGCCGGCGATCCCGGTCTTGGCGTACAACAGGGCGAGCGCCACGCGTGCGAACCCCCGTCCGCGGTCCAAGCGCAACTCGACCGTCGTGGGCCGGTACGGCCCGACGGTGGTGCCGGAGGTGTCCCGGGACGAGCCCCCAAAGCGAGCCACCCCGATCTCGGCCGCGATCCCCCACTGGGCCGATACCGTGCCCGGAACGACCAAACCGGCTACGAGACGTGCTGCGACGAGCGTCCGCATCGTTCCTCCCGCGTTGTGGGATTACTTCATCTCCAGGTTGATCCAGCCGTTGGTTGCGTTGTTCTCACCCTTCACGATCCAGTTGTAGCCGGGGTACGTCGCTCCCACAACGGCGTCCTCGACCGCGTTTCCGACGAGCTCGTCGTTGGTGTTGATGAGCGACGCGAGCGCGCTCAAGAGCTTTTGGAACGCCTGCGCGAACTTCCACGTCTTCTGCCCCGTGCTCGAGGTGGTGTCCTTGCCGGCCGTGCGCACCTGGTTCGCCGCGTCCACGGCTTCGAGCGCCTTCGTCCACAGGTCGGTGCTCGTCTTGATCTGGCACGCCGTGTCGTCGTCCTCGATCACGAACACGCGGAGGTTCTGGCCCGGATGGGCGGCGTGGTAGGCGTCGAGCTGGCTCTTGCTGAACAGCATCACGCCGCCGCTCCAGTCGCGGTCGTTCTGGTCGAAATAGTACGGTGCGGGCTGCTTCTCGCCCGCGCACTGGTAGTCGGTCAGCGAGTCGCTCGTCCCCTTCTGGCCGAGGATGTGCACCTCAAATTCGGGAGTGCCTTTCAACCAGCCTTCAAAATCGTCCACGAAATGGGCTTTGGTCATGTACAGACCGGGCGACGGCGGCGGAGGCGAGACACCGCCCCCCCCGCCCCCCCCGCCCCCCCCGCCGCAGTACTCGAGACACGCGATGAGGGCGGAGGGCTTGGGCGAGAAATCGGTCTCGACCGGGACCACCGCGATCACCGGAGTCGCGGGCGGATGCTCGGGGTCGAGCAGCCGGCGGTTCCCGTGCAGGTCGAACGCGACGGGCACGTCGTGGTCGGCGATCGCGGTGGCGACGAGCACGTCGGCACCTCCGGTCCACGCACGGCGGTGGGCCGGCACCGGCAGGTACATCTCGAGCGGGATGGCGGCGTCGGCCTCGTGCGCCAGATCGCTCGCGGGTCGTCCGGTGCGGCGCGCCAGCGCCGCGAGCCCGACCCCGCCGTCGGCCGCGAGAAAGCGCTGGAACGGCAGCTTGTGCTCGCGGTACGGCGAGCGGTCGAGCTCGGCGTGGACGCGAGCGCGGAAGGCAGGATCGGCAAGTGCGAGGGCGAGACCGCGCGCCAGCTGCTCGGGGGGAGCGAGGCGCGCGGACGCGGCTCCGGGCGGTCCGGCATTGCTTGCGGTCGCCGGTCCGGGCGCCGGTCCCGTTCCCGGTGTGCGATCGGAACAGGCGAGCGCGGCTACGAGCAGGGCGAGGGCGGCGGGCGCGGCGCGGCGTGAGGTATAGGAAGGCATGACAGCTCCTTGGTCGAGGTTTGCGACGGCGGGCCAACATGCCCCGCGTCGCTCGCCCGACCGGCGCCCGAATCGCGCGCTCGACATCGCAATCACGCGCGACCTCCCCGGCGCGCTCCTTGCTGTGTAGCTTCCCGATTCCTATGCCATCGCTCGCCTGCCTCCTTCTTCTTCTTATGGCCCGCGACACGACGGGCTATTGGCAGCAGCAAGTCAGCTACCGCATCACCGCGTCCCTCGACGAGCCGACCGGCGTGCTGTCGGGGCGGGAACGCATCAGCTACGTCAACCGCTCGTCGGCCACGCTACGCGACTTCTACGTGCACCAGTACCTGAACGCGTTCCGGCCGGGCTCGCGCTGGGCCGCGGCCGACTCGGCCGAGGGGCGCGACCGCTTCCAGCATCTCGGCGATCCGAACTACGCGTTCGAGCGGATCACCGCCGCCACGCTCGGTGGCCGGGAGGTCCGACCGGACTACCCGTACGCGCCCGACTCGACCATCGCGCACTGGACGCTCGCCCGGCCGCTCGTGCCCGGCGATTCGCTCGTCGTCGAGGTCGAGTGGCAAGCGCGCCCCTCGACAGTGCCACGCCGCCAGGGACGTCGCGGCCGGCGCTTCGACTTCGCGCAGTGGTATCCGAAGGTCGTGGTGTACGACAAGTACGGGTGGGAGGACCATCCGCTGTATCCGGCGGGGGAGTTCTACGGCGAGTTCGCCACCTACGACGTGACGCTCGATCTCCCCGAAGACCAGGTCATCGGCGCGACCGGTGTTGCGGTGGAAGGCGACCCCGGCTGGGAGAAAGCGAAGGCTGATCCCGCGCAGCAGATCGATTATCAGCGTCTCTGGTACCGCTCCCCGCTTCCCGCGCCCGGGTGCGCGGCGCTGCGGGTCGGCGCGGGGCGCAAATGCGTCCGCTTCCGGGCCGAGCGCGTGCATCACTTCGCCTTCTCGCTCAATCCGCAGTACCGCTACGAGCAGGGTCGCTACGGCGACGCGGTGGTGCGGGTGTTGTATCTGCCCGAGGACCGCGCCACGTGGGGGAACGGCATCGCGGTCCGCAACACCGTCACGGCGCTCGCCTGGCTCGACTCGCTGTACGGCACGTACCAGTGGCCGCAGCTCACCAACGTGCACCGCATCGAGGGAGGCGGCACCGAGTTCCCCATGATGATCATGGACGGCAGCGCGGGGATCGGCCTGATCGTGCACGAGACGGGTCACCAGTACACGATGGGGCAGCTCGCGAACAACGAATGGCGCGAGGGCTGGCTCGACGAGGGGTTCACGAGCTTCCAGACGGGCTGGTTCTTCGAGACGCACGGCGCCGGCCCCGCGTACGACGGACTCGAGCCCTGGATCCTGTCGCTCGATCTGGAGCGCTGGAGCGAGCCCGTGTCGCTGGCGAGCGAGCAGTACCGCGACTTCTCGACCTACAACGCGATGATCTATTCGAAGGCGCAGCTGTTCTACGAGGAGCTACGCTACGTGGTGGGAGACGAGACGGTGCGCCGCATCCTCCGTGCCTACTTCGCCCGCTGGAGGCTGAAGCATGTGGACGAGGACGCGCTGCGTGAGGTCGCCGAGGACGTATCGGGGCGGGACCTTCAATGGCTGTTCGGAGAATGGCTGCATGCCACGCCGCTGTTCGATTACCGCTTGAACCGCGTCGAGCGGCACCACCTGGCCGACGGCCGGTGGCGCACGGTGGTCACGATCGAGCGACGGGGCGACGGCCGGCTGCCGGTGGAAATCGGGGACGGCGACACGATCTACGCCCGGGCGACGGGCCAACCCGCGGAGGAGCGGGTCGAGTTCGTGACCGCCGCGCGGCCCGGGCGTCTCGTGCTCGACCCGCGGGGCCGCACCCACGATTACAACCTGCTGAACAACCGCGAGCCTCGAGTGCTGGTGGGGCGTGGCGCCTGGACCTTCCGGCTGGACGACCCCACGCGCGAGACGGCCCGGCGCGACCGGCTGGTGCGCGCCTGGCTCCCCGTCGCGTGGTCGAACAGCTTCGGCGGCTTCACGATCGGGCTGCGCGAGCGCACCAACTATCTCGGCAGCTACGACCGAGGCCTGCTCGTGGCCGCGCTCGCCACCGGCTCCGGCGCCACGAACCGCTTCGACTTCTACGGCCGCTGGGGCAATCCCATCGGCCATCCGGAGCCGCGCACCGAGACGAGCGTCTCCGCGTGGTCGGCGGAGGGACGCGCTGGCGCCAAGCTCTCCATGGATCGCTCGCTGCGCCGGCATCTGGACTTCGGCGCCGACCCGCATGTCGGGTTCGACGCCCTGTGGATGGCGACCACCGAGCTGGGCTACCTCGATCGGGGGTTGTGGGACGACGCCGGCAGCGTCGAGGCCGGGCCGTGGTGGTCGATCACCTCGGGCCACGGTGCGACGGTGCTGCACGCCCGCTTCGTGGCGCGGGGCGGCGTCGTGTACTCGAACCCGGGGAAGGGAATCGTCTCGCCCACCCGCTACGATTTCGAGGGGTTCGGTCGCTTCACCGGGGAGGCGAGCGTGCGGACGCCGTTCTGGGCGCGGACGACGCTCGGTCTGCGGCTGTTCGCGGGCGGCTACACCGGGGCCTCGGAGCCGGTGCGGCAACGCCGCATTCCCGTCGCGGGGGCGGATCCGTACGAGACGTTCACCGACCCGTTGCAGCGCAGCCGGGGCGCTCTGTTCCTGCGGCCGGACTTCTACTACCATGCGCCGGGGAACGCCAATCTGCGGGCGTTCCGCCGCGACCTCGGCGGGCGCTGGGCGGTGAGCGTGAACGGCGAGCTGACGCGCTCCCTGGGTCAACGCGACCACGGATTCCTGCGGGAGGCATCGCTCATGGGTTTCGCGGACGCCGGTTTGGTGGACACGCTCGCCGTGCCGGCGACCAAGCCGGGTCGCGGGTCCACGTTCCTCTATGAGGGCGGGCTCGGGGTCGTGACGCGCCATCGGCTGCGCGAGCTCGACTGGACGCTGCGGTTCGAGGTGCCGCTCGTGGTGGCCCCCTTCGAGTTCGCCGCCGACAGCGTCTCGGGAAAGGGGCGGCTCTCATGGCGGTGGCAGGTGAGCCTGTCCCCGAGCTTCTGATGGACACGCGCGCGCACGATCGTCGCGGCTTCTTCCGCGACGCGTTCGGCCGGCTGCTGCACGAGGTGACCGTGCGCACCGAGCGCCGGGTGGCACCGCGGCGCTACTTCCGGCCCCCCGGCGCGGCGGACGAGATCAGCTTTCTGGCGTCGTGCACGCGGTGCGGCGACTGCGTCACCGTGTGCCCCGTGCAGGCGATCATCAAGGCGCCGCCGGCCGCGGGCCTCGCCGCCGGGACGCCGATCATCGACCCCGGGATCCAGGCGTGCGTGGTGTGCGCCGAGATGCCCTGCGCCCGGGCGTGCGAGACGGGGGCGCTGGTGCCGCCGCCCGGGGGCTGGGATGACGTGCACATGGGCGTGCTCGAGCTCGATCCCGAGCGTTGCATCACGTTCCAGGGCGTGTCGTGCGGGGTGTGCGCCCGCGCCTGCCCGGTGGGGGAGAAGGCGCTCGCGCTCGATAGCGGGGGCCGGCCGGTGATCCGGCCCGAGGGATGCGTCGGGTGCGGGGTGTGTGTCACCGCATGCGTCACTTCACCGTCTTCGTTGCGGCTGAGCCTGGCATCGGCTCCATGAACGCGTGCGGAATGCGGAGTGCGGAATGCGGAATTGAAGGGGGAGGTCGTTCGCTGGGCGACGCCCGCCCTGATACTCCGCATTCCGCATTCCGCATTCCGCACTGGGGGGAGGGGAGGAGTGGCTGAGCTCCCCTACCGGGTGGAAAAGCCCTGGGGCCACGAGCTGATCTGGGCGCGCACCGACCGCTACGTCGGCAAGATTCTGCACATCGAGCCGGGGCACGTGCTGTCGCTGCAGTACCACAATAAGAAGGACGAGTCGATCTACGTGCTGGCGGGAGAGATCATCCTGCGGCTCCAGCGGGACGGCGCGCTGATCGAGCGGCGCATGGCGCAAGGGGCGGCGTTCCACATCGAGCCCAAGCTGATCCACCAATTCGAGGCCGTCACGGCCGCCGATCTGCTCGAGGCATCCACGCCCGAGCTCGACGACGTGGTGCGCCTGAAAGACCGCTACGGGAGGGTGCCGTGAAAGTGATCGTGCCGCTCGCCGGCAAAGGCACTCGGCTGTTGCCGCTCACCAAGCGCGTGCCCAAGCCGCTGGTGCGGGTCGCGGGCCGACCCGTGATGGACTACGTGATGGACGCGGTGCGCCCCCTCGACGTCGAGGAGATCATCGTCATCACGGGTCACCTGAAACACGTCGTCGAGCGCTACATCGTGTCGCAGTACGACGTGCCGGCGAAATTCGTCGAGCAGAAAACCCTGGACGGAACCGCCGGCGCGATCAATCTGGCGCGTCCGTACGTGGACGGGCCGGTGCTCATCATCTTCGTGGACACGCTGTTCGAGGCCGATTTGACGCTCGTCAACCGGGTGGACGCGGACGGGATCATCTGGGCGAAGGAGGTCGAAGATTACCAGCGGTTCGGGGTGATCGTGACCGACGCTCAGGGCTACATGAAGCGCATCGTCGAAAAGCCGAGCACGCCGGTCTCCCGGCTCGCGAACATCGGGCTGCAGTACGTGCGGGACTGGAAGGCGCTGTTCGACGGCATCGCCCACGTGCTGACCCAGCCCCCGGGCAAAGGCGGCGAGTACTATCTCACCGACGCGTTCCAGTACATGGTGGACCACGGCCGGCGGCTGTTCACCGCGTCGGTCGCGGGCTGGTACGACTGCGGCAAGGTGGACACGCTGCTCGAGACCAACCGGCACGTGCTCGACAACGGCCGGGCCCGGGTGCCCAAGAACCCCGGCTCGGGCGTCACCCTCGTCCCGCCGGTCTATATCGAGGACGGCGTGGAGATCCGTAACTCGACGGTGGGGCCAAATGTCTCGCTCGAGACGGGAAGTCGCGTGACGGACAGCACCATCGCCAACAGCATCCTGGGGAAGAATGTGCGGGTGGTGAGGAGCACGGTGCGCGATTCGGTGATCGGGGACGATCAGTTGATCGAGGGCAAGACGGTTCAGGCGAGCGTGCTCGACGCCGGGGAGTTGGCACCCGCCACGTAGCGCCGGAGGGACGATGGATCTGGCCGGGGTGCGGGAGCTGTTCGCGTACAACGCCTGGGCCAATCGCGAATGCTTCGCGGCACTCGAGCGGGTTTCCGCCGAATCGTACTTTCGCGACTTGAAGAGCAGTCACGGCGGGCTGCACGGAACGGTGTGCCACATCGTCTGGGCGGAACAGCTGTGGCTCAACCGCTGGCTCGGCAGGCCGAATCCGGCGGTCCCCCAGGGCAAGGACCTCGCGACCCTGGCCGCGGCGCGCGCCCGGTGGGAAGCCATCGAGGTGGAGCGGCTCGCGTTACTCGCCGGGTTCGACGAGCCCCGCCTGGCGGCGACCCTGGCGGTGCGACCCTCGAGCGGCGGCGAGTATGTGCACACATTCCGCCAGATGTTTGGCCACGTTGTGGACCACTCCACCTATCATCGCGGCCAGCTCGTCACCCTGCTGCGCCAGCTGGGGCTCACGCCGCCCTCCACCGGGCTGATTCTGTTCTATCGCCACGTAATTGCTTGAATTGTATCAGCTTGGTACCAACCGCCGAGTAACTTACTCCGCCCCTTGACGCTCTCGGGGAACCGGATTTACTTACTGACCGTTCAGTTACTAAATCCGGAGGGTCATCGTGAGCAACGCCGTCACCCCGTCGAAACGCACGCGACCGCCGCGCTGGCAGCGGCGCAAGGAAGCGCGTCCGGCTGAGATCGTCGCCGCCGCGCTCGAAGTGTTCGTGGAGCGCGGCTTCGCCGCCGCCAAGCTCGCCGACGTGGCGCGCCGCGCGGGCGTGACCAAGGGGACACTCTATCTGTACTTCGACAGCAAGGAAGCGCTGTTCAAGGCCGTGGTGCGCGAGACGATCGTGCCGGTCATCGCCCAGGGCGAGGCGCTGGCGCGCTCGTTCACCGGCAGCGCGCGCGAGCTGCTCGAGCGGCTGGTGCGGGAGTATTGGCGCCTCGTGGGGGAGACGGCCCTCGCGGGCATTCCCAAGCTGATGATGGCCGAAGCGGCAACTTTTCCCGAGCTGACCCGTTTCTACTACGACGAAGTCGTGACGCGCGGGCACCGCCTCATGGCCGGCGTGATCGAGCGCGGCATCGAGAACGGCGAGTTCCGTCCCGTGGACGTGAAGGTCGCCGCGAAGCTGGCGATGTCGCCGTTGATGCACGCCGTCATGGCACGGCGCGCCTTTGTGTCGTGCATGCCCGAGGGCTTCAACGTGCAGAACTATCTCGACACCCACATCGACCTGTATCTCAATGGCATCGCGCAACGCTAGTCGACGGCTGTTGGGCATCCTGGCGTGGCTCGGCGCCGCGCCCCACGTCCTTGGGGCTCAGGCTCCGGTCGCCGGCGCGCCGCTGCGCCTATCATTCGCGGACGCCGTGCGCGTCGCGTCGAGCGAGGCGCCCGCCGTGGCGCTCGCCGGCTTGCGGACCGACGAAGCGGACGCGCGGGTGCGGCAGGCCCGGTCGGCGTTGCTACCGTCGCTGTCGGTCGGCGGCGTGTGGGCCAACCGGACCTTCAACTCTCAATCGCTGGGCATTCCTTTCCCCGCCGGACTTCCGATCCCAAACCCGGTTCCGCCGTTCAACGACTACGACGGGCGGGTCAGCGCCCGCCAGACGCTGTTCGACTGGTCGAGTGTGGCACGCGTGCGCGCGGCGGGCGCCCAGGCCGACGGCAGCCGGGCTGAGCGTGGGGTGACGGTCGAGGGGACGGCGCTGACGGCGGCGCTCGCCTACCTGCGGGCCGTGCGTGCGCACGCGGTCGTGGCAGCCCGCCAGGCGGACTCCACGATTGCCGCCGAGCTGGTGGGGCTGGCGGAGGCGCAGAAGGCGGCGGGCGTGAGCGCGGCGATCGACGTGACCCGGGCCCGGACGCAGCTCGTCACAGCAGAAGGCCTACTGCTCGTTGCCCACAACCAGTTGGACCGCGCGCGCATCGACCTGACCCGCGCCTTGGGGATCGATCCCACGACAGCGTTCGCCTTCACCGACACGCTCACGGCCGCGCTAGGCGCGGCGGACGCACCGGCCGCGCGCGATTCCCTGGTCGCTGCGGGGCTTGTCAACCGACCCGACTTGAGGGCCGAGCTGGCGCGCGACCGGGCGGCGCGCCAGACCGGGTCGGCGATCCGGGCGGAACGGCTGCCGCGGCTCGAGGTAGCAGCGGATTACGGGGTGAACGGCCTGACGGTACCGAGCGCCATCGCGACGCGCGACCTGACGCTGCAGGTGAGCGTGCCGATCCTGGACGGCTTCCGCCGCGAGGCGCGGCTGGCGGAGCAGGACGCGGTGGTGCGCGAATCGCAGGTGCGCGAGCGCGACCTGCGCCAGCAGATCGCGGCCGACGTGGACGGCGCGCTGCTCGACCTCCACTCGGCGGAAGCCCAGCAGGCGGTCGCGGCCGAGCGGCTGCGGCTGGCGGCGCAGGAGCTGTCGCAGTCGCGCGAGCGCTTCAAGGCGGGCGTGGCGGGCAATATCGAGGTGATCGACGCGCAGTCGAACCTGATTCGGGCGCGCGACACGGACATCGACGCGCGCTTCGCGGCCGCGACCGCGCGCGTCTCCCTGGCACGGGCGGCCGGCGTCGCCCGAACCCTTCACTAACTCATCACGATCAACCGACGGATCAAAGAGCGACTCTATGGCGACGACGATCGAACCAGACGTCAGGCGTGAATCCGCCGCGAAGGCGACTCCCGCGGGTCCACCGGTTTCCTCTCCGGCCGAGCCCACGCGCGGCGGCCGGCGGGGCACCGTGTTCATGATCATGGGGGTGGTGCTGCTGGCCCTCGTGGGGTTGGGTGCGCGGCGCTGGATCTACGGGCTGAGCCACGTCTCCACCGACAATGCGCAGGTGGATGGGCACATCGTCCCCATCCTGCCCAAGGTCGGCGGCTTCGTGACCGAAGTGCGGATCGATGAGAACCAGAACGTGAAGGCCGGTGATACCCTCGTGGTGCTGGACGACCGCGATTACAAGGTGCGGCTGGCGCAGGCCGACGCGGATCTGGCCGTGGCGCTCGCGGGCGTGAGCAACCGGGCGCGCGTCGGGCAGGCGGAGGCCCAGGTGGAGCAGGCACAGGCCAACGCCCTGAAGGCCCACGCCGACCTGGAGCGGGTGCGGCCGCTGGCGCTGCAGGAGATCGTTTCGAAACAGCAGCTCGACGCGGTGGAGGCGGGGGCGCGCGCGGGCGACGCGGCGCTGGCGGCGGCTCAGGCGTCGCTCCTGGCGGCCGACGCCCGGGTCGGCGCGGCGCGCGCCGCCCGTGACCAGGCGGCCCTGAACCTGTCCTACACCCGCGTCATCGCGCCCTCGTCCGGCGTCGTCAGCAAGAAGACCGTGGAGCTGGGCCAGCTGGTCCAGGCGGGTCAACCGTTGATGAGCGTGGTGCCGCTCGAGGACGTGTGGGTCACGGCCAATCTCAAGGAGACGGAGGTCGCCGACGTGAAGCCCGGCGAGCCGGTGGATTTCACGGTCGACGCCTATCCCGGCACGCATTTCCGTGGACATGTGCAAAGCCTGTCGCCGGCCACGGGGGCGCGGTTCTCGCTGCTGCCGCCCGACAACGCGACCGGGAATTTCACCAAGGTGGTGCAGCGCGTGCCGGTCCGCGTCCGGCCCGACAAGGTCGATCCGGCGCATCCCTTGCGGCCCGGCCTGAGCGTCGTCGTCACTATTCAGACGAAGTAGCGAACCGTGGCGACCGCTGTCCTGCAGGATCCCGACCGCTACAAGTACCGCTACATCATCGCGGTCACGGTGTCGCTCGCCTCGGTGCTGGAGCTGCTCGACACCAGCATCGTGAACGTCGCCATTCCCCACATGATGGGGAACCTCGGCGCGACGCTCGACGAGATCGCCTGGGTGTCGACCGGGTACATCGTCGCCAACGTGATCATCCTGCCCATCACGGGCTGGCTGTCGGCGTACTTCGGGCGGCGCCGCTACTTCGCGGGCTCGATCGCGATCTTCATCGTCTCGTCGTTCTTCTGCGGCAACGCGCACACCCTCGCCGCCTTGGTGTTCTGGCGCATCATCCAGGGACTGGGGGGCGGTGCCTTGCTCTCCACCTCGCAGGCCATCCTGTACGAGGAGTTCCCGCGCGAGGAATTCGGTACCGCGATGGCGATCTTCGGCGTGGGCGTAATGGTCGGTCCGACCCTCGGACCCACGCTCGGCGGCTACATCACGGATGCGTTCGGGTGGCCGTGGATTTTCTACATCAACATCCCCATCGGCATGTTGGCGCTGGCGTTGTCGCTCAGCTTCGTCAACGACTCACGCTATCAACAGAAAGCCGAGCGGGTCGACTACGTGGGGCTGCTGCTGCTCGCCACGGGCATCGGCACGCTCCAGACGATGCTGGAGCGCGGCGAGCGCCTCGATTGGTTCGACTCGCGTGAGGTGATCGCGTACGGGCTGGTCAGTGCGGTGTCGCTGATCTGGTTCGTGTGGCACGAGCTGACCACCGAGCACCCGGTGGTCGATCTGCGGATCCTCAAGAGCCGCCAGCTCGCCGTCGGCGTGGTGTTCGGCGGCGTCCTGGGGATCTGCCTGTACGCCACCGTGTTCGTGCTGCCGGTGTACCTCCAGAACCTGCAGAACTTCACCGCGGAGCAGACCGGGTTCGTGATTCTAC
>Ga0209350_1000100_pt1 | contig 55276 bp, 49 predicted proteins | sample GraSoi013_2_20cm_2_FD_185822 | JGI IMG/M metagenome (GOLD analysis project Ga0209350, IMG submission 185822) | Grasslands soil microbial communities from the Angelo Coastal Reserve, California, USA - Sample 09_27_2013_2_20cm (SPAdes) (version 2) | ecosystem: Environmental > Terrestrial > Soil >...
CCTCCCTGCTGATTCTCGCAGTCACTTGCAGAAACCAATAAACCACAAAGAATGCAATCCTCGGGCTCTAGCCGCAGTGTTGATGCGATCCCACAGCACAGGTCATTTAAACTGGGGGATGGCAAGCCTGCAAACATCCGCGATTGCGGCACGAAGAGCGCAGATTCTCATCTACCGGTTACACGTACAAGAAACGGCCGTTGCCCATCCTTCGCAACGGCTGGATGAAGCGAGATCATCAATCGAGCAGTTGCGAACTACAAGGAAATATCAAGAAGTTCAGATCAAACAGTATGAAAGCATGAAGGATCGCGCCGAGAATGCCACCCAACGGAAGCAATTCGAGGACGCGATCAACGAGCTCAAGACACAGATGGAAGCGTCAGTGCCCGAGGAACAAGAGGCGCATATGAGAGAAACGGAGCTCGAACACCAGTCAAGAATCGAACAGGCAAAACTGGAGCAGCTACAGGATGACCTGGATCGACTCGACCGGGCAGTCATGAACGCAGCTATAACCAGCAGCGCTCGTCAATAGGTTTACCCTACTGGCCTACGGAAGCAAACTCCATCAGAGCGGTTGCCGTGAGGAGCGGATGAAATCGCGCAGAACAGTAACGTTGGGGCCGTAAGCACCGATGCGTCCGGCATCCACAGGCAGGCCGAGACTCTCGGCAAGGTCGAGATCCACGCCTGCGTCGTCCAGCTCAGACAGGCTGAAACCTTGCGCTGGCAGGACGCGATTTATCCCTGTCGGATAGACCGGCCGAGGCGGGCGGTGACGTCGCCAGGGGCGCCGCGCCAGCTCGTAAAACTGCTTCCAATCGCGTTTGTGCCAAGTCGTCATTTCAATCTTAACTGCGGTCCCGTTCGAATCACTTTATCCCGTAGTACGTTTGCTTCAATCCTTTGATGCGCCTTCGTCCGATAAGGTTCACCAGATTCCTGCCGCGCACCCATCCTCCACGGAACCGCTCCCCGGACTATTCATATACTTCATAAACCTGTCCGCAACCAATTTTCCTTGCCTGTTGTTTCAAACACGTTACGGGACGAATTGTTTCGCGAAACAGGACAGGCATGCCGCGGGATACTACACACATTCGCGCAAAACTAATCAGCGTGATGATTCGCTCGCGCAGTCTCCTCGTGCAACAATTTTCTTGCCGACTTCTCTTCCATGAAATTGGACGAGCTGTATTAGCGAAGGTGAGGTCTGTTAGGGCAACTGATTGACACAAAGGTACCACGCAGGATTTCCACAGCGGGCCGAAGCGCCCAATGGAAACCAGGGCGCCGCGTTCCTAGTTTCGAAACGCTTTCTTACCAACGATTACCACGGTCGCCGCGATCTCCGCCGCGCCCGCCACCTCCGCCATGGCCGCCACGCCCACCACCGCCTCCGCCATGGCCACCGCGTCCGCCGCCGTACCCGCCGCGCCCTCCGCCACCCCCACTGCGCTCCGCCTGGGGACGTGCTTCGTTTACTACGAGGTTTCTTCCCCCGAAATTCTGACCGTTTAAGGAATTCACAGCGCGGTCCGCGTCTTCGTCATTGGTCACTTCAACGAAGGCGAAACCGCGCGATTGTCCAGTAAAGCGGTCGCGAATCAGATTGACGCCCGAGGGAGTTACACCGACTTGAGAGAACCACTCATTGAGCTGGTCTTCCGTCGCGGAAAACGGAAGATTACCGATATAGAGCTTCTTCACCTCTTACTCCTTCTGTCCGGAACCTAAAATGCGAGTCGCGGAGCGCGCTGAAGAGACAGCTTTCCTTTACCAGTACCGGCAGTCCGGTTGGCCGGGCCACCCCAGGCACGGGACCGTTGCTTCAGCGGTCTGTTGCATCGTCTCGGAAATTAACCCACTTTGCAACAGAAATTGTCCCAAATCGGGAAGCCCCATCCTCACGCTCATTCCTTAGCCCTTTCCTCTTCGCCGCAGTTTAGTGGTAGCATGCGGCCAATTTGCCTTGCCCGGGAGAGCCCTTATGCGCGGCACGATGATGGATTTCCCGTTGACGCTGCCCACCATCCTGGAGCGCTCCGGCAAGATTTTCCCGCGGGTGGAGATCGTTTCCCGCAGGCCAGACAAGTCCATCAATCGCACGTGCTATGGTGAATTCCACGGTCGCGCGCGCCGGTTCGCCGCTGCATTGACCAAACTCGGTTTGCGACCGGGTGACCGTGTCGCCTCCATGATGTGGAATCATGCCGGCCACCTGGAGGCCTTCTTCGGCGTTCCGTGTGCCGGCGGCATCCTGCACACTCTGAATCTTCGTCTCCATCCTCATGAAATTGCAGGCATCGCCAAGCAGGCCGGCGACCGGTTCCTTTTGATCGACGATGTCCTCCTGCCGCTTTACGAAAAATTCCGCGAGGATGTTTCCTTCGAACGAGTGATCGTCGTCCCCTATGGGTGCAACACCATGCCCGAAGGTTTCCTGAATTACGAAGATCTGCTCGCGCAAGCTGGCGATGATTTTCGATATCCGCCTATTGACGAAAACGATGGCGCCGCCATGTGCTTCACCTCCGGCACAACCGGACATTCCAAGGGCGTTATCTATTCCCACCGCGCCTTGGTGTTGCATTCTTTTTGTTGCGGCCTCAACGAAGTTTTTGGGTTGAGCCATATGGATACCGTGCTGCCGGTCGCTCCGATGTTCCATGCCAACGCCTGGGGCCTGCCGTTCGCTTGCACCATGCTAGGCGCGCGCTTGGTTCTCCCCGGTCCGAATGTCGATCCGGAAAGCGTTCTTGGCTTGATGGTCGGTGAGCACGTCACCGTTGCTTGCGGCGTCCCCACCGTCTGGATCGCTGTGCTCGATGCGCTCGAGAAAAATCCCGCCCGGTGGAAATTCGACAATTCCATTCGCGTCGTCTGCGGAGGCACGGCGCCGCCTCTCGAACTGATTCGCCGGCTCGATCGCTTCAACTTGCACATCAAGCATCTGTGGGGCATGACCGAGACGACTCCCGTCGGCACTTCCGGCGGACTCCGGCCTCATATGCGCGACTTGCCCGAAGAAAAGAAATATGAAATTCGAGCCAAACAGGGTTGGCCGGCGCCCTTCGTCGAGATTCGCTTGACGCGCCCAGAGGGCCCCGAAGGCAAATCGACAGAGGTTCCATGTGATGGCATTTCTTCTGGAGAGATTGAGATTCGGGGTCCGTGGGTCGCCGCCAGTTATCACGAATCGCCCGACCAAGCCCATCGCTGGACGGAAGACGGCTGGTTCCGCACCGGCGATGTCGCCACCATGGACGACGAAGGCTACGTCAAGATCGTTGACCGCGCGAAAGATTTGGTGAAATCCGGCGGCGAGTGGATCAGCTCTGTCGATCTCGAAAATACATTAATGGGTCATCCCGCCGTCAAGGAAGCTTGCGTCGTTGGCATTCCGCATCCCAAGTGGCAGGAGCGTCCGCTTGCCGCCGTCGTCTTGAAAGATGGCGCGAGCGCGACGCCGCAAGAGTTACGCTGTTTCCTCGCCGAAACTTTCGCTAAGTGGCAGCTCCCCGACGCCTTCGTCTTTCTTGACGCCATTCCCCGTACGTCCGTCGGCAAATTCAAAAAAATCGCCCTCCGCGAACAATTCGCCAATTGGAAATGGGATTCATAGAGGCTGGGCTTACCCGCCCGCATCTTTTCGATTTCATTCATGAACAACATTCCTTTTTCAAACTACACACTTTCCCTGAATGGCTCTCAGCAATTCTCCCCACTCTGATTCCCACGTTCAACCGATTGCAAGAGCCTCTCGCGCTTGCTAAAAGCTAACCTGCAAATTCAACGTCTACGGACGTTAGCAGCGGGACCCAGCAGGAAATCCCTGGCTTTAACGCCTGAGTTGTCCACCCGCATACCCGGAAAAAGTTTTCAACTGTTCAGCACTGGAGAGACCCTCAAGATCCATCGGAATGCCGCTCTCCACGGATTCAGATTTGACGGGACTCGGAAGGGGGTTGTTCTTGTTCACATTCGGAAAAGTATTGTCTCCATTCTGTGTTCTGTGTCTGCTGTGTGCTTTTGCTGTTAGTACTCTGCGCGCCCAGAGCGTCGGCTTCGTCTACGTCACAAATGCCGGCGGTAACTCCGGCGCGGCCGCTGGCAGCATTTCCGCTTACTCCATCGATAGGCAGACGGGCGGCCTGCTCCCCGTGCCAGGCTCGCCGTTCGCGGACCCGGGAGGCCCATGGTCCATTGCAGTGGACCCTAAAAACCGGTTCGCATACATCGCCAATCGCGGCGACAACACCATCAGCGCGTACGCCATTGGCGGCACCGGGGCTCTCACTCCTGTTCCCGGTTCGCCTTTCCCGCAAGATCCTACGGCGAGTGGGGAGCTCCCCGTTTCTGTTGCCGTCGATCCCGCGGGAAAGTTTGTCTTCGTCGCGAACTATAACTATCGAACCGTCCGTGCTTATCAGATTGACCAGAATACCGGCGCACTAACCCAGGCCCCCGGCTCGCCTTTTCCGGCGGGAACAAATCCTCAGTCTGTAACCGTGGATCTTTCTGGCAAGTTTGTGTACGTCGCGAGCGGCTATCACAATGCAAACGGAACCGTTTCGGCCTATACCATTGAGCAAAGCAACGGATCGCTGACGCCGATTCCCGGCTCGCCGTTCACAGTTCCCACAGATCGCTCCAAGACCGGCTTTCCGGCCCCCGGAACGATGCCTTGCTCCGTAACCGTGCATGCCACAGCCGCGGGACAGGCGCTCTATGTGGCGGATTCTTTTCAAAACGGCATTTGGCTGTACGTCATTGATGGCGCCACAGGAGTACTCGCGCTTTCTCCCGCCTCTCCGTTCTCCGTGCCGGGCGGCCCATACTCCGTGAAGGCGAACTCCAGCGGTCCGTTCCTCTATGCATCGAATTCATACCCAAGCTATCCAACCGGCAGCGTGGCCGGCTACACCATTGACACAGTCACTGGCTCGCTGACTGCGGTTCCAGGCTCTCCCTTTCTCGCGGGAGCGGTTCCCGTCGGAACGGCGGTCGATCCTGCGGGCCGGTTCGTCTTCACAGCAAATCAAGGCTCTTCGATGAACAACTTTACGGGCACTGTGTCTGCTTACGCGGTCGACGCGAATACCGGCGCCCTCGCTCCTGTGCCGGGCTCGCCCTTTGCAGCAGGACTGGAGCCCACCTCCATCGCAACTGCTCATGACCCAGGTGCTGGCGCTGGGGCGCGGCAGAGACGGAAGGCCCTAATGCTCCCGTGAAAGGAAGGAGAAATGCCGATGCCGCAAGCCCATTTATTAACGCGGATCCGGACACAAAGACTGTGCTCGCCATTCTTCCCTCTCTTCTCAGTCTATAGGGGGAAAGAAACTTTGGAAAAGCGTTCGTGTCCGGCCCGAACCAGAAAATGAAATTTAGGAGGAACTGTTCATGATCATTATCAAGTGGAGTAAAGCCTTATTCTTAAGTGCAGTCGTGGTGATGTTGAGCGCAGGTGCAACCAGCCTGTCGGCCCAGTCCGGCGAGTATGCCTACGTTGCGACCACGGCTGGCGGTGTATCCGCATTTACCATCGACCAGGCTACCGGGGCGCTGACACAACTTCCCGGCTCGCCGATACAAGGCGGTGGTACGCCGAGGTCGTTCAGGTTGGATCCCAAAGGCCGCTTCGCCTTCTCACTTATTTCACACTTCTATACGTGCGCCGAATTCTTTGTTCCGCAACGTTGCGGCGTATCCCTCAATCAAGGCATTTCGTCCTACTCCATTGATGCCTCCACGGGATCTCTGTCTCTGATTCCTGGCGCGCCCTTTGCCGCTACCTGGCTCCCCATCTACCTCGCCATTAGTCCCGACGGCAAGTCTGTCTATGCTGTGGATTACGGCGGGGACTACAGCGGCAATTCTCCAAGCCTTTTAACCTATTCCGTCGATCGCGAGAGCGGAGTGCTGACGCAGCTTGCCGGGCGGGCTCTCGTGCAATTGCCGGCGAACAATTCTTCCGGGTCAGTAGCGATAGATTCTACAGCCCGATTTCTGTTCGTGACCAGTTGCCCGCCACGCGGCCGTGGAGACCTGACGTGCGACACCGCTCCGGTGACTCTCCTTGCGTTCGCCATCGGACATAAGGGAGACTTGACGCTGGCTCCTGACTCGCCCTTTTCCATTGGAGTTGATCCCACCTGGATCGCTACGGACCCCGCAGGCAAGTTTCTCTATGTGCAGTCCGGAGGCAGTATATACGCTTTCGCGATTGACCAAGCATCCGGTGGACTTACGGCCGTTCCTGGCTCACCATTTGGCTTCAACGCGGTAGGGGGGCGGTATTGGAGCGGCCATGGATCCCCTTGGTCAGTTCCTATTTATTGCGAACGCCCGGGGCAACACCTATGTAAATCGGATTGATCCATCCACCGGTGCGCTTGCACCCGTTCCTGGTTCGCCCTTCGCTGTGGGAGGGGACAATTCAATCACGGCGGATCCGACGGGCCGGTTCGTTTATATGCCTCGAGGCCGTTCCTGCCCCACGGGCCAATCCAGCCTTTGCATTGACGCGGCTGCCCTCGATCGAACCACTGGCATGCTTACGCCGATTCCCGGCTCACCCTTCAATGTTCAGGTGTCAAACGTCTTTGACCTGCAAGGCGTGGCTCTGAGTCCGGTATCAATCGTCGACACGTCGAATCAATCCCAATGATGAACGGCGTGGATGGACAGTTAGGGACTGCACTCGCGACATCAAATGCCAGAGGGAATCCTAGCGTGTCGCTCCGGCCAAACTTGCGCGGCGCTGCTCGATAAGCTGCAAAAATTTTGACTTTTCCTTCAACCAGAGCGCTTCCAGCTCTTTGCTAAAACCAACGAGCACCCAGGGCATCCGCCGTTGCAGGGACTCCAATAGTTTCGGAACTGAATCTTTCTTCCCGCTGATTTCCAGGGACTGCCCCTTGGAGTCGCGGATGATCGCCGAGTAGCTTTTCCCCGTGGGAATCCCATTGTGATAGTGCTTGGTCACTTTTGGATACGCCCACACGACGTCTCGAGTCGCCATCACGTTCGTCTTGTACGCCGCCGCGTTGATCAGCCAGTTCGTGGTGATTTGCATCGTGCCGAACTTTTCGCCTCCGCCCTCGCTGCGCATTTCCGAATCAATGCGCATCCGCACGTCCTGCAACCCGCCATATTTCACAAGCTGCGTGAGCAGAGGGTGAATTTCAGGCCGCATCTTCCTCCGCACAGGAATGCCGACCAGCACAAGTCCGAGGACGCCGAAGCCCGCGCCGAAAGCCGCCACGAAGAGGTTGCCTCCCTTTCGGAAGCCCGTGGCATCCAGCATGAACGGAAGAAAAGCGTCCTTTTGCTCAGGATATTTCTGCTGGAACGGACGAACCACGCCGTTGGAGATTTCCATCGGAACTGCCGCCAAAGTCCCCGTGAATTGCAGTTGATGATTGTCCGCCGGAGTCTTCACCAGCAGCAGCCGCTTGTTCACCACCAGCGCTACGATCTCCGCGCGAATTTTGTTGTGGTTGCCGGCATCCACCTCTTGCATTCCGGTGGCGAACGATTTCTCTCCCTGCACCTTCAGGAAATACCGTTTGGGAACCGCGGGATTCCAGATCGAGACCAGCTCGGAACCTTGCACCGGGAACGGTCCGAACACAAAGTTGTAAGTGTCCCGCCAGCCCGCTGCAAGAAGCAGTCCCAGAATAGTCAGGACGGCGGTGCCCAAAAGGAAGAGGTTGCGGCTGGTGCGCCGGATCTGGCCGCTGATGAAGTCATCCCACATGAGGTCACCTCGTATTCGCCCGCGCGGCGGGATTTGGAGCCAATGCCATCCAACTTACTGGCCCATTCCGAGGTGCCGCAATAGAACCACCGCTGCTCGTTAGCCTGCGCGTTACTGTCCCGAAGTACGGGCACCCTCCTCCCCTTCGTTTAGCAAAGTTCCGACTGTGAGCCTCTTTTGTTTTTAGGTTCTTAGGTGCGATAACTAGCGTTGATCCGAACGTACTCCGCGGTGAAGTCGCAGGTCCAGTAGCGCGCCCGGGCTTTGCCGGCGTGCAGATCCACGACCAGCGGAACGTGCTCGGTGAGAAGTTTGTTGCTGGCGGCGCGCTCGTTGAAATCGAGCGGCTGGCCGCGCCGCAACACGGAAATGCCGGCCATCTTGATGTCTACCAGCGCGGTGTCAAACTTTACTCCGGAGCGCCCCGCAGCCGCGAAAATGCGCCCCCAATTCGGGTCGCCGCCGGCGAAAGCGGTTTTCACCAGCGGAGAGGTCGCAATGGTCTCCGCGATGCGCTTCGCCGCCGCTTCCGTTTTTGCGCCGCGCACTTCAATTTCGATGACGCGCTGCGCGCCTTCGCCGTCGGCTACGATTTGCAGTGCGAGTGAGCGGCAAACTTCTTCGAGCGCGGCAGTGAACGCGCGATATGCCGACGTCCCCGCCTTGATGGAGGGCGCTCCTGCTTCGCCATTCGCAAGCACCAGCAGCGTGTCGTTGGTCGAAGTGTCGCCATCCACGCTGATGGCGTTGAATGTTCGTCCCGTGACGTCACGCAGCGTTTTTTGCAGCAGCGAAGGAGCGATCGCGGCATCCGTCGCGACAAACGCCAGCATCGTCGCCATGTTCGGATGGATCATTCCGGCGCCCTTGGCGCAGCCCACGAAATGAATCCGCTTTCCGGCCATTTTGAACGAAGCCGCCGCGGTTTTCTGGCGCGTATCCGTGGTGCAAATGGCAAGCGAGGTTTCTGCGAAGGAGCGCGCCGACGGCCGACGGAAACGCGCGACGACTGGCAGCGCACGCAGAATTTTCTCCAGCGGCAGAGGAACTCCGATCACGCCAGTGGAGCAGACAAACAATTCCTGCGTCGCGCAGCCGAGCCGTTTTGCGGCTTCGGCAACCGTGCGCAGGGCAGCGGCGTGGCCTGCTTCTCCGGTAGCGCAATTGGCGTTCCCGGCGTTCACCACCACGCCGCGCATGCGCCCTTTCGAAGCGCGCAAATGCTCCTTTGAAATGAGCACGGGTGCGGCAACAACAAGATTTTGCGTGAAGACCGCGGCGGCCGAGGCAGGTACATCGCTCGAAAGAATGGCGAGGTCGAGCGCGCCGGTTTTCTTCAGGCCGCAGGCGGTCGCGGCGAAGCGAAATCCGAGCGGGAGGGCGGCTTCGGAGAGGGCGTGCTTCATCAACGGGATATCCGTGTGACTAGCGCGTCTCTGCCGGAAGGGACCTCCGATCCTCCGCAACCGCGGCGAGGGATAATTGTTGTTTTGCTGCCTGGCTTGCATTCATGGTTTGGCTCCTGTTTTGATGGCTTTCTTGTTGAGACGTCTTTCCAAATTTGCGATAGCGTCAGCGACGCTTTCCGGCGCGGTACCGCCGGGGACTTTTTTCGAGGAAAGCGCTGCATTAAGGCTGAGGCCTTTCGAAAAATCGGCTTCAAAGGCAGGCGAGAGTCTTTTCAAGGATTCGAGCGGGAGCGCCGTCCACGAAATATTTTGCTTCTCAGCTTCGCGCAGCACTTTGCCGACAATGTCGTGCGCCTGGCGGAAGGGAACGCCTTTGCGGACCAGATAATCCGCTGCTTCCGTGGCGAGCAACGCGGGATTCGATGCGGCAGATTTCAATCGCTCGGTATTGAATTTCGTTGCCGCGACAGCGCCGGCCGCAACCGCGAGCATGTCCACGACCTGATCGTGCGCGGCAAAGAGCGCCTCTTTGTCTTCTTGAAGATCGCGCTGATAACTCGTCGGCAAGCCCTTCAGCGTCGTGACCAGGCTGACCAGTGCCCCGGTGATGCGCCCGGTCTTGCCGCGGATGAGCTCCCAGGCGTCAGGATTCTTTTTTTGCGGCATGAGGCTGCTGCCGGTGGAAAATTCGTCGGGAAGAATCACGTAAGAAAATTCCTGCGACGCAAAGATGACGAAATCTTCCGCGAGCCGCGAAAGATGCGTGGCGATACCGGTAAGAGCAAAGATATAGTCCAGGGCAAAATCGCGGTCGCTGACCGCATCGAGACTGTTTGCCGTAATACGGGAAAAACCAAGTTCGCGGGCAATTGCGTTGCGGTCAATCGCGAATGAATTTCCCGCCAGCGCGCCTGAGCCCATCGGACAAACGTCGGCGCTTTCTGCTGCATGTTGCAAACGCGTAATATCGCGGCTGAAAGTTTCGGCGTGCGCGAGGAGAAAATGCGAAAGCAAAATCGGCTGCGCATGCTGCATGTGCGTCATGCCCGCCATCGGAACGCTGAAGTTGGCTTTCGCTTGAAGCAAAAAAGAATTCAGCAAGGCCTCGATGCCATGCTGAACTTCGCTGACCGCATCGATGACGAACAAACGGAAATCGGTGGAGACCAATTCGTTGCGGCTGCGCCCGGTGTGCAATTTCCAGCCAAGCGGGCCGAGCTCCTCGACCAGAGCTTTTTCGACGAAATGGTGGACATCCTCGGCGGTCGCGCCGAACGATTCGAGCCACGCAGAATCCGTTTTCGCGCGCTCAGAAATTTTGTCGAGGGAGGCGAGCGTTTGTTTCACTTCCGCCGAGGTGAAAATGCCCACGGGCTCCAAAGCTTTGGCCCAGGCACGGTCAACCGCAATCTCGTACGGCAGGAGGCGACGGTCGAACGCAAAGGAGCGCTGGAACGCGTCGAACTGTTTATTCGGTTCGCGCTCAAAGGGTCCGCCCCACAGCCGGTCGTCTCTGCGTTCGGTCATTTTGCACTCCTCGGACAGGCATTCTTGCCTTTTCCGGTTTTCGTCGCTCGTCAAATACCGCGGACAGACAAGAATGTCTCTCCTACTTATTTCCTTCCGCCTTTGCTTTTGGGCGAACAGTTACAGGCAGCGCAAACAAATTGATGAAACCTTCAGCGTCCTTGGGGTTGTACCGGCCCATGGTGAAGCTGGCCAGGTCAGCGCGGTAAAGCGAGAACGGAGAAACACGCTTGGTGACGTTGAGCGTGCCTTTCCACAGTTTCAGGCCGACAGCGCCGGTGACGCGCTGCTGCGCAACACTGAAAAATCCATCGAGCGCTTCGCGGAGCGGCGCAAACCACAACCCGTAGTAAACAAGTTCCGCATAGCGCAGCGAGAGCGCCTGCTGGAAATGCGCGGTTTCCCGGTCCACGGTGAGGCGCTCGAGCTCCTGATGCGCTTTGACGAGCAGCGTTCCGCCGGGAGTTTCGTACGCGCCGCGCGATTTCATCCCGACGAGGCGATTTTCGACAAGGTCGGTGCGGCCGATGCCGTGCTTCGCGGCGATTTCGTTGAGCGTGTTGAGCAGATCGACTGGGCCGAGCTTCGAACCGTTCACCGAAACAGGCGTGCCTGCCTCGAATCCGATTTCGACTTCTTCGGCCTTGTCCGGTGCTTTTTCCGGGGAAACGACCCACTGCCACATCGCTTCGTTGGGCGCGTTCGCAGGATCTTCGAGTTCGCCGCCTTCGTGGCTGAGATGCCAAATGTTTCGGTCTCGGCTGTAAATGTTTTTCTTGCTTTGTTCGACAGGAACGTTGTGCTTTTGCGCGTAGGCAATGGCGTCTTCGCGGGAATCGATGTCCCACTCGCGCCAAGGCGCGATGATTTGCACATTCGGCGCGATGGCCTTGTAGGCCAGTTCGAAACGCACCTGGTCGTTGCCTTTTCCAGTGCAGCCGTGGGAAAGGCCGTCGGCGCCAAGCTTCAGCGCGATTTCCGCCTGGCGCTTGGCGATGACGGGGCGCGCCATGGAAGTGCCGAGCAAGTATGTATGCTCGTAAATTGCGCCGGCGCGAAGCGTCGGCCAAATGTAATCGCGCACAAATTCTTCGCGCAGATCTTCGACGTGCGCGGAAGAAGCGCCCGTAGCAAGCGCTTTCTTGCGCGCAGCTTCGAGGTCTTCCTGCTGGCCGACGTCGCCGATCACGGCGATCACTTCGCAGCGGTAGTTTTCCTTGAGCCAGGGAATGATGATGGACGTATCCAGGCCGCCGGAATAGGCGAGTACAACTTTTTTCGGTTTAGGCAATTGTGCTTTCACGATTCCTCACTCGCATCTTGGTATTGCTGAAATGGGGCGCCCACCGCGGCGTGCACGCTTACAAAGAAAACTTCTCGCGATGTAATAGAGAACATCGCTGGACTAGAACAGCGTGTGCAGGATTGCTTTTTGCACATACATGCGGTTTTCGGATTGATCGAGGACCACCGACTGCGGGCCGTCGAGGACTTCCGGAGTGACTTCCAGGCCGCGGTGCGCCGGAAGACAGTGCATGAAGACGGCGTCGGGCGCGGCGAGCGACATCAGCTCGGCGTTGACCTGGTACGGCTGAAATATCGTGTTTCGCACTTGCCCTTCGGCTTCAAATCCCATACTGGTCCAGGAATCCGTGTAAACGCCCATCGCGCCGCTGACGGCTTCGCGCGGGTCGGTCATCAATTCGATTTTGGCTTTTGTTTCGCGGCCAACGCGCTTGCCGTCGGCGACGACTTCGGGCAACGGCGCATATTCCGCGGGCGTGGCGATGCGCAAATGAACGCCAAGACGGGCGGCAAGATAGATCAGCGAGTGGCAAACGTTGTTGCCGTCGCCGACGTAGGTGAGCTTGAACCCGCGCAATGCGCCGAATTTTTCTTCGAGCGTGAAGAAGTCCGCCAGCGCTTGGCAGGGGTGGAATTTGTCCGAGAGCGCGTTGATCACAGGGATGTCCGCGTTCGCGGCCATTTCCTCGAGGACCCGCTGGTGGTAAACACGAGCGACGATGCCCTGCACCCAGCGATCGAGGTTGCGCGCGACATCGGCGATGGATTCGCGGGCGCCTAGAGAAGCAGAGGCCTGCGTGTGATCAAGAAAAACGACGGAGCCGCCCATGCTTTGGATGCCGACGTCGAAGGTGACGCGCGTGCGCAACGAAGGCTTTTCAAAAATCAGGGCGATAAATTTGCCCTGCAAGGTGGACGCGTAACGGATGGGGCGCGCCTTGATGTCCGCCGAGAGCTGGAGCAATTCGCGCGTGTGCGCGGGGCTCCACTCCGCTCCGGTGAGCAGATCATTCGATAAGGAAATAGGGGCAACGAGAGTCGATGTAGTCATTTTTTCACCTTGCCGACGCATGGGCAACCCGCCCAGAATCAGCGGGCTTCGCGGAATCCGAAGCGGAAGCTTGCTGCGGAGCTTTTGCAAGAACAAGTTCAAAGAGTTTCAGGAATTCGCGCACCTGCATGCGAGTGATGATAAACGCCGGCAGCAGACGCAACGTAAAATCGTGGGTACAGTTGATGAGCAAGCCGCGCTGCATGGCTTCGCTGACGAAAGGCGTGCCTTCAACAGAGAGTTCGACGCCGATCATCAGGCCTTCACTGCGAATTTCGCGGATGAAGCCAAATTTTGCTGCAAGCTTTATAAGCCCGTCGCGCAACTCTGCGCCTCGCGCGCGGATATTTTCGAGGAGTTTTTCGTCCTCGACGATCTTGAGAAACTCGAGGGCCACAGCGCAAGCCAGCGGGCCGCCCCCGAAAGTGGTGCCATGCATCCCGGGAGAGACGCGAGAGGCGACTGCTTCCGTGGTGAGAATCGCGCCGAGTGGAAGCCCGGCGGCAAGCGGCTTGGCAATTAAGACAATGTCCGGTCTCGAAGGAAATTTCTGATAGGCGAAATAGCGGCCGGTGCGGCCAAGCCCGCACTGAATCTCATCGGCGATCAGGAGAGCGCCGTGCTGCGTAGCCAGGGTGCGGGCACGACTCCAGAATTCTTCGCTGACAGGATAGATTCCGCCTTCTCCCTGCACCGTTTCCAGAAGGATGGCGCAAACGGTATCGTCGAATTTCGCCTCGAGATCAGCGATGTCGTTGAAGCGGACGAATTCCGCGCCTGGAACGACAGGCGCAAAAGGCAACCGATACTTTTCCGTGGAGGTGACGCTGATAGCACCGAAAGTGCGTCCGTGAAAGGAATTCTCAAGGACCAAGAAGCGGTGTTTTTTCGCGGTGGTCCCGGGAGGTTCATTGGACTGGCGTCCACAGAGGCGCGCCAGCTTCATTGCGCCATCGATGGCTTCCGTGCCGCTGTTGGAAAAAAAGACGCGATCCATGCCAGACCATCCGGCGAGTTTGCGCGCGAGCGGGCCTTGGTAAGTATTGTGATAAAGATTCGAGAGATGAATGGCCCGGGCGGCTTCGCGGCGGATGACTTTCACGATGCGCGGATGCGCATGGCCGAGAGCGTTGACAGCGATGCCGCCAAGAAAATCGAGATACTTTTTGCCGGTGGAATCGAAAACAAAGGAGCCGCGGCCGTGGGTCATGACCACGGGAGGGCGCTTGTAGGTGGGCAGAAGAAATTGTTCGGCATCCAGCAGACGCGAGTCCGGCTTGGTAGTTTTCGCCGGCCCCTGTTTGGGCTTGCTCACGGAACGGACCAGGGACTTCTTTTGGGACGAAGCGCGCATCATGCCGCCGAAAGAGCCGCTTGCGCAGCGGATAAGGGTTCGCGAAGGACGCGTGTTCCGGGAATCAAGGGGGCCCCGTCGTGAGCGGAAGTTTCCGCTCCTTGAGAAGCCAGCAACAAGGCATCGGACGACATGCCACCAACAATGCGAACTTCGCGGACGCCGCCCTCGATGGCACGCTTGGCGGCTTCCAGCTTAAGAACCATGCCCCCGGAGACGACACGGCTTTGGACCAGTCGTTCGATTTCCCCGCAGCTGACGGCGGAGAGAACTCTTTCCCCATCGAGGACGCCAGCAACATCGGTGAGATAGATCAACTGATCGGCGCTGAGATATTCCGCGCAGGCCGCGGCCATGTGGTCCGCGTTGATGTTGTACAACTCGTTGTCTGAACCTAGGCCGAGGCACGGCGCAACCGGCAGAAGTCCTTCGCGCCAAAGAGACTCGATAAATTGCGTGTTCAATCCGGTGAGGTAGCCCACGAATCCCAGGCCGCCTTCGACCTCGTTGTGGACCATGGGCTCGGCGAGGAAACACCGAGCGTCCGCTGCAGAGATGCCGATGGCAGGCTGTCCTTCCGCCGAGATCGCTGCGGCCAACTTCTTATTCAGCAAACCGGCGAAAACCATAACGGCCACGTCGCGCGCTTCGCGGTCCGTGACGCGCAAGCCGGCGACGAACTTGCTTTCGATGGCCATGCGCTTGAGCGTGGCGGTAAAAAGCCGCCCGCCGCCATGCACGACGAGAATTTCGTGGCCCTGCTGCGCCAGCGCCGCGACCTGGCGCGCAAGAGAGCGCACCGTGGCGTCGTCTTCAAGCAATGCTCCTGCGAACTTGATTACGATTCTCATTGAAGTGAGGTTTGCTCCTCTATTCCCAGCATGTGATTGAAATTCTGCACGGCCTGGCCGGCGGCGCCTTTTCCAAGATTGTCGAGGCAAGAGACGATGACCAGGCGGCGTCCAGATTTGTCCAAAGCGAATCCGATATCACAAAAATTGGTGTGCGCGACGTGCTGCAATTCGGGCAGCGTGCCGGCGGGCCAGATGCGCACCATCACGCGGCCAGCATAAGAACTCCGGTAGAGAGACTCGACGTCCGCGGCGGTTTGCGGTTCACCGAGCGTGACGTAGATCGTGGAAAGAATGCCGCGCGCAAGCGGGAGCAGATGCGTGGAGAAAACGACCCGCGACTCGCTTAGACCGGTGTGTTCGAGAATTTCCGGGGTGTGGCGGTGGGTGAAAAGGCCGTATGCTTTGAAATTTTCATCCACTTCCACAAAGTGGAGATCGCGGCGAGGATCTTTGCCTGCGCCGCTGGCGCCGGATTTGCAGTCGCAAACGACGCCGGAATCGGCCGCAAGCAGGCCCGCCTGCGTGAGCGGCCGCAGAGCTAGAATCACGCTGGTGGCGTAACAACCGGGATTCGCAACCAAACGAGCTTGAGAAATTTCGCTCGAATAAAGCTCGGGAATACCATAGACAGCTTCCGTGAGCCACTTAGCGTGGGGCGTGGGCAACTTGTACCAGGAGGTGAAGGTTTCGGCATCGCGAAAGCGGAACGCTCCGCTCAAATCGACGACACGGAGGCCGGCCTGGAGCAAATCCGGCGCCAATTCCGCGGAAACCTCGTGAGGAGTCGCAAGAAACGCGGTGCCAGCGTTGCTTGAAGCGATGCCATCAACAGAAAGGGGCCGGAGCGGCGCTTCGCCCCAGGCGCGGAACTGAGGAAAGAGTTCGGCAAGACATTTCGCACCGTTCGGTTCGCGGACATAGAAAGCGGGCGGAGGAAGCTCGGGATGGCGCAAAAGTATCCGCGCCAGCTCGAGACCGGTGTAGCCGGTGACTCCCATAACGGCGACTTGGCGGGGATTTCTCATTTCACGAGGGCTTCGATTTTTTTCTGGAGGGATTCGCGCGCTTTCTTGCTGGGCGTGATGATCAAGACGGTGTCGTCACCCGCGATGGTTCCGGCAATCTCCGTGAATTTCGCTCCATCCATGGCGGCAGCAAGGGGCTGCGCGCCGCTGGGAGGCGTTTTCAAAACGAGAAGATTTTCCGCGGGGCGGATATCGAGAAGAAATTCGCCGAGCGCGCGAGCAAGCGGAGGCAAAGGCGCAGTTTCTTCAGGCAAAACACTGGCGGTCTTGTAGCCTTCCTGGGTCTTAATCAGTCGTAGCTCCTGAAGGTCGCGCGAAAGAGTAGCCTGGGTCACCCGAAGTTTTTGAGCGGCAAGATTGCGGCGCAGCTCTTCCTGATTGGCAATCTGCCGATCGGAGATCAGCCGCAGTATCTGGCCGTGGCGAAATGTCTTCTGCGTGCTCATTTGCATCGAGGCGTAGGCCTCTGTATTTTTATACAGGCGATTGCATACTTCTGTCAAATGATTTTACGGACTTTTTTCTAGCAAGGGAATCGGCGGGACCAAAGCTCGAGACGCGAAAAGCAGGGCATGATGTAAGATTCGCACCACCGGCGCGACGCGCACTGGATTTTGCGCATTGGAGATGTAACCCTAGTCTTTCAGCTCTATAGGCCCATGGGAACGTCTTGCCAAATTGCGGGATGCAAGAACGACACGCCAGCGGCACTCGCCGAACAGCGGCTGTGCGTGCTGCACTTCACGCTTTCGCTGGAGGCCAGCTGTTCGGAGATGCGGCGGGAAACCGCGCTGGGCAACGCACCGCAGGAGCGCCAGCGGGAAATCATGAAGTTCATCACAGAGCATGGGGAACGCCTGGCCCGCGTGGCAACGAGCGGCTTGCACTTGACGGACGACCTAAAGGCCAGAATCCTGAGCACTTTCCTGACACTGATGAACCTGCGGGAAAACCTCGACCGTTCGAACATGCGGAGTTCGTTCGGACGCTCCGGGCACCTGCCTCGTTGAATCACAAGTCCCGAAGCGGAAAAGAAGCGAGAGGTCAGGCGCCGATATACCTGGCGTAGAGAGAGCGCGCCACGGCGGGATCCTTGGTGCCTTTGAGAATGGCGCGGCCGTCGGCGAAGACGGTCATTTCATAAGGCGCAATCCCAAAGCGAAGCAGATACTCGTTTTGACGCACGTTATCGACGAGCGGCCGCAATCGAGCTTCGAGAACGCCGAGGTCGAGAGCCCGGGCGCGTTCGTGAATTTGGACGGAGTCACGGCCGCACATGGTAATGCGAGGCTGGATTTCTCCCTCAAGATAGGTGAAGTCGCGCCTGGAGCAGGCGCGGCAATCAGGATTGCGCGCCACGCCGATGGATTGCATGCGGCCGGTCCAGACGTCACAAGATAGCAGACGCCCATGAAGAGCTTCGGGGTGACCGGAGAGGATTTTCAAAGCTTCGGCTACTTCCAGAGAGGCGATCAGATTGACGATGGGGCCGAGGACCCCGATGGTGTCGCAAGTTTCCTCGAGGCCCTGGGCAGTGGCGCCGGATTCGAGAAGGCAGGCGAGGCAGGCGGTTGCGCCGGGACGAACGGTCATGGTCAGGCCGTAGCTGGCAACGGCAGCCGCGTAAATCCAAGGGCGGCTGGATTTCACGGCGACGTCATTGACCAGGAAGCGCGTTTCGAAATTATCCGTGCCGTCGAGTAGCAGATCGACTCCATCGAGGAGTTCTTCTGCGTTGCGCGGACTCAGATCGGCGACCACACCTTCGATAGAGATGGACGAATTGATGGGGCGAAGCTTGCGTTCCGCGGCGACGGCTTTGGGAAGGGCGTTGAGGGCGTCGGATTCGTCGAATAGGGTCTGGCGCTGCAGGTTAGAGGGCTCGACGAAATCGCGATCGATGATTCGAAGGTAGCCGACGCCGGCGCGAACGAGAAGATTCGCGGCGGCAGCGCCGATAGCGCCGCAGCCGACGATCGCCGCGCGTGAGGCGAGCAGCCGCTGCTGCCCTTCCGGGCCGATCCCGGCGAAAAGCATCTGGCGCGAGTATTTTTCCTGGAGAGAATCGTTCACAAAAGGCATGGTCCCGGCAGGCACGGCGGAGCGCCTGCTAAGCTACATGATAGCGCCAAAGGGGACGGGTCAGGCAACGCCGCTGTGCTAGGCTTCGTCTGAGCGAATGGAAACATGAAATCGCGCTGGGCCAATGGGTTGCGAGGTATCGTCGTGCTCGCGCTCCTGATAGGAGCCGCGCCGACACACGCGCAGACGCCGCCAGATGGCTCGGCAGCGAGTATTGCGAAGGAAGAACCGAAGATTGTGGCGATTCGCATCGTAAAAGAAAACGGGGAGGTTTTGTACAACACACCCTCGGGAATCACGGTGGAAACCGGCAAGCCTTTGGACCGTGGGAAAGTCGCGGAAAGCTTGCGCGCGCTTTACGGGACGGGAGATTACGCCGACCTGCGCGCGGCCGTAACACCAGAAGCAGATGGCGCGCGATTGGATTTCATAGTGCGTGAGAATTTATTTTTCAACCAGGTGCGCATCGACGGTCTTTCCGCCCCTCCGAGCGAAGCCTCGGCAGCGGCAGCGATGCAAATCGCGCTGGGGCAGACGTACCGGCGTACGACCGTCGACGAGGCGCTGGAGCGGCTGCGAGAGACGCTTCGTGAGGAGGGTTTGTACCAGGCGGTAGTCTCCGCGGAAACAGTGCCGCACCCGGAGACGCACCAGATGGACATTATCGTGCACGTGAAGTCCGGACCTCGCGCACGCGTCGGCAACATCCAATTGAAGAACGAAATGGAGTACCGGGATGCGGAAATCCTTTCTCGGCTGAGAATGAAAGCGGGAAGCGACATCACGTCGGCCAAGCTGCAACGCGGAACAGACCGCATTCGAAAATATCTGATCAAGAAAGGCCATCTCAGCGGGCGAGCGGCAGGTCGCCGAGGCGACTATAACGCCACGAAGAACACGATTCCGCTGGAGTTGGATGTGACGGAAGGACCGCGCGTGCAGATCACCGTAACGGGCGCGAGTTTTTCTCAAGGCGAACTGAAAAAACTGATCCCGGTCTATCAGGAGGGGGCGGTTGACGCCGACCTTCTTGAAGAAGGGAAGCGCAATATTCGCGAGCGTCTGGAACGTCAGGGTTATTTCGACGCGGACGTGAATTACACGACCGAGACGCATGAGGCAAAGCCCGCTCGTGGCGTGGCGCGGGGCACAGAAGAAATAATCACGTACAAAGTGGAGCGGGGCAACCGGCACAAGCTTGTCGGGATTGAAATTACGGGGAACAAGTACTTCGACACGGAATTGCTGCGAAGCCGATTGCAGATCTTCGGGGGCGCCTTCGCTTCAACGGGGCGTTTCAGCCGGAAGTTGGTGGATTCCGACGCGCAGTCGATGCGCGACCTGTACGAGGCAAACGGTTTTCTCGATGCCAGGGTCGAGGCGCACGTGGAAGACAATTACAAAGGCAAAGAAGGAGATGTGTTTATCCGCTTCGAGGTGCAGGAAGGAAAGCAGACGCGCGTGGCTTCGCTGTCGATCGAGGGGATTCATGCGTTCAAGGAGGAGGAACTTCTCGGAGTGATTGGTTCAACTCCGGGACAACCGTATTCGGATTTCGGCGTGACGACCGACCGGGACAATATTCTGGCACTCTATTTTAACGAGGGGTTTCCCGAGGCGAGCTTTTCAGCGACGGCGGAACGCGTTTCCGCGGCACCGGCAGAACAAAAAACAGGAGTGGGCGAGGGCAACGTTTCCACAAAGGAAAATAAAGAGCAGAAAGAAAAGGAAACTAAATCGCAGATTGAACAGGCCGAGGCGGTTCGGCTGGTGTATCACATCCAGGAAGGTCCGCAAACGCTTGTGCGGCGCATTCTAGTCGGCGGATACCGGCACACGCGGCCCGGAGTGATTCATCGAGAGGTGCACATAAAAGTTAAAGAGCCACTACGCGAAGGGGACGTCGTGGAATCGCAGAGGCGGCTGTACAACCTTGGAGTATTCAATCGCGTCACGATCGAGCCGCAGAATGCCAACGGAACAAACCCAGAAAAGGACATCGTCGTTCTGGTCGAGGAGGCCAAGCGTTATACGCTAGCCTACGGCGGCGGATTCGAAGTGCAGAGACTCGCCAGCACCACGAGCCCGACTGGCGCGCAGATCGAAGCCGCACCGCGCGGAATTCTCGAAGTGAGCAAACTGAATCTGACCGGGCGCGGAGATTCGCTTTCCTTCAAACTGCGTGGCAGCACCTTGCAGGGGCGCGCGTTGCTGGGGTATTCGGCGCCGAATACTTTCGCCAATCCGCACTTCAGCTTTCAAGCGACGGCGTTTGCAGAAAAAACGCGCGATATCAATACGTTCACCGAGGACCGCTACGAGGGTTCGGTGCAGTTGACCGAGCAAGTCACGCCGCTGACAACAGTGCTCTACCGGTATGCCTTCCGCAAGGTTCAGGTCTCCAATCTAAAAATCCTGAGCGAGGAAGTGCCGCTCTTCAACCAGCCCACGCTGGTTTCACAGTTTGGAGTGACGTGGTTCCGCGATTCCCGCGACAGTCCCGCCGAGGCGTCGAAAGGAAGCTTCAACAGCGCCGACTTCAGCGACGCAGACACGAGGGTCGGATCGAGCGCCAGTTTCCTGCGATTCTTTTTTCAAAACTCCACGTACTACCCAATCAAACGGAGATTCAGTTTTGCGCGTTCCACGCGATTGGGCTTCTTGGTGCCTTATGGCGACACGGTATCCTTGACCTTCCCACCTCCCGCGCCCGGGCAGTGCATTCCAGGTACTGCGCCTTCGGGCCCGACTCCGACGATCATTCCGCTCCCAGAGCGATTTTTTGCGGGTGGCGGAACGTCCCTGCGCGGCTTTGCGCTCAACCAAGCCGGACCGCGCGATGCTTGCACCGGTTTCCCGATCGGTGGTCAGGCTATGCTGGTGCTCAACCAGGAATTTCGCTTTCCGATGCGCTTACCGTTTATCGGGACATCTCTGGGAGGCGCTATCTTCTATGACGGCGGCAACGTATACAGCCGGCTGAACCGGATCTCCTTCCATAGCATGTTGCCGGAGCCCACGTTTGCGCTGCAAAATCCGGCGCTGCCTGCGGGGCCAACAAACGTCCCGGTGTGCGCTACGAATTGCACCAATGAACTCAATTATTTTGCTCACACGGTCGGATTGGGCGTGAGGTACAAAACCCCAGTTGGTCCGATCCGCATCGATTTTGGATACCAGCTGAATCGTCCGTTGTTTGTGATTCCGATTCCGTGTTCGAGCGGCGCCACGAATTGCCTGGTGGGCTCACTCGGGCAGCAAAGCACGCGGCTGCCGGGCTTTCAGATCTTTTTCAATCTGGGATCGAGCTTCTAGTGCACGGGCTGACGATTCGTGCGCTTTTGGTCTCGTTATTCATGACAATTGCACCGGGATGTCTGGCGACGCAAGAGGTTGTGGACGGTATTGCGGCACGAATTGAAAACGACATCATCCTATTGAGCGACATCCGGACACTAAGCCGCTACCAGCAATTCCTAGACGGAAAATCGGAAACGGACTCCCGGATTCTAGACCGGTTGATCGATCAGTGGGTGGTGCGAACCGAAGCCGACCTTTCGCACTTCCCTCACCCGTACGACGCGGAGATTGAACGCGACCTGGAGCGCCTGCGAAAATCGTTCGCGTCGCCGGAGCAATACGAAGCTAGAAGAAAGCAGAGCGGGTTGAGGGAAGCGGAAGTGCGGACCGTCGTGGCCTCGCAACTGTACTTTAGCAACTACCTCGACTCGCGCTTTCGCCCCTCCGTGCAAGTCGATTCAAAGGCGATTGAAGATTTTTATGCAAGCACCGTCGTGCCGCAGGCCAAAGCGCGCGGACAGGAACCTCCAACCTTGGATGCGGCGCATGACTTAGTCCAGGAAGCGCTGGTGCAGCGCGGCATCAACGAGCAAGCGGAGAAGTGGCTGAAGGAGAGCAGGGCGCGCCTGCACGTAGAGATTCTTCTGGATGGAGGGTCAAAGTGACGCGGGAAACCCGCCGCCGGAAGTGGCGCTGGTTGCGACACGTCGCCTGGGTTCTCGGCGCGAAGATCATCCTGATCGTCACGGGCCTAATGATATTCTTCGGCAGCGGCGCCGGCAACCCTTTGCTGACGCGCCTGCTTGTAAGCCGATTGGAACAAATGACCGGCGGCAAGGTGGAGTTGCACTCTCTATCGATTCGCTGGCTGGCGATGCGGGCCACCATAAAGGGTCTGGTGATCCATGGGAAGGAACCCGCCGGCACGGAACCACTCTTTACCGCGGAGGAAGTACAAGCAGATCTGCGCGTCGATTCGTTCTGGGGCAGGCGGATTTCGCTGAGTGAACTAGCCGTCCAAAAGCCACATGCACACGTCCTGGTTGAAAAGAACGGCAACACAAATGTGCCCACGCCCCAGCGGGCAGCCACCGTAAGCAAGCCTCTGCGCGACTCGCTATTCGGACTGCGCATCCGGCGGCTTGTGCTGACAGACGGTTGGGTTCTCTACAACGACACGAAGACTCCAATTACCGTGCATGGAGGAGATTTGCGCTTCGACCTCGATGCGGGGGGCACAGTGGACCATCCTTTGTACGTCGGCAACCTTGACTGGCAGACCATGCAGTTCACATCGAAACGCTACATGCCCCTGCCGGTAAGTCTTTCGGCAAAATTCACAGTCTGGCCCGATGGCTTCACGCTCGAGCAAGGCGTGCTTAGCGCGGGACACTCGCATCTCGATGCGCAAGCGGAGATGAATAACTTCTCGAATCCGCAGTGGAGTTTTCGCTATAGAGGCTGGGTTGAACTGGTTGATTTCCGGGAAACGCTGCGCGAACCCACAGTGCCAACGGGAAGGGTTGATTTACGAGGAGAAGGCCGGTTCACCATGGACCAGTTTAAGGGAAGCGGAAGCTATTCCGGGCAGAACATCGCGCTTCCGTACGATGTTTTTCATGCGACCGGACTCACCAGCGCCGGAAGCTACCAAATCGACAACCGCGGCCTTGAGGTCCCGGATTTTTATGCCGGGGTTTCCGGCGGGAAAGTAACCGGGCGAGTAACGATGCGTTTCGACGGGGCGCAGTTCAGAGCAGTCACCCATGTGCAAGACGTGAGGCTGGCGGGAGTCCTGCCGTCTATCGAACATCGCGACTTCCCCATTGACGAACTGCACTGGGACGCACGGATGACGGCGGACACTGTGGAAACCTGGAGCGGCCCTTTCCGGCACTTCGAGATTTCCGTAAATACCGTTTGGGAGAATCCAGAACAACCGGCGTCACACCATCAACCGGTGAACGCTGCATGGAAATTCCGCTATCGGTACGATCCGGGGATCCTGACGATCGAATCCGGTGAGTTTGAAACGCCGTCTTCGCGCGGTACGATCGATGGCGTTCTTGCGCCGCAAAACACGATGATCAATTTGCAGTTCGATACAGGATCTCTGGAGATCTACAGGGATTTCATCAACGGTTTGCGTGGAGCAAAACCAGGTTCCACGGAGGCGGCGAAAGAAATTTCGGGGAGCGCGCGGTGGGACGGCAAAATCTTGGGCCCCTCAAGCAGCCCCACGTTTCAAGGTCACCTGCGTGGTGAGCGCGCGCGATACGACGGTTACTTTGTGGATTTCGTTGAAGGTGACCTGACGTATTCGCCTTCAGAGTTTACGCTGGAGCGCGGACACGCTCGAAGTGGCAACATGGAGACGGACATCGAGGGTTCGCTCTCCCTGACGAAATGGAGTTTTCTTCCAGCCAGCGGCTGGACGGCTGAGGCGAATCTCGAAAAAGTTCCGGCCGAAAGCCTGGAACAAGTGCTGGGGATGACTCTGCCCGTGAGTGGTTCGTTGACGGGCCAATTTCATGGACGCGGCACGCGGGCGCAGCCTACTGTCACTGGCCTCTTCGATCTGGCGGACGGCAAACTGTACGGGATTTCGTTCAATCGGCTTCGTGGACAACTAAACATATCCCCGGGTGAGGTGCGCATCGCGGACGCGGAGCTGCGATTCTTCCCGCCAGGAAAAGAAAGTGGCCGCGGCGCGGGCATCATCACCGGGTCATTTGGTTACCGATCCAAGGACGAGACGATTTCTGCTGACCTCGTGGGCGCAGCGCTACCGCTGGAAAATTTTGAAAAACTGCAATCGGCACGCCTGCCGGTGGGAGGACAGGTAACTTTCCGGTTGAGGGCCAGTGGCGCCTTGAAAACACCTCTCGGCGAGGGAACATTTCGCGTCGTGGACCTCCGCGTTGGGCAAGTGATTGTGGGCAGCTTCAACGGCAATCTGACCTCAGACGGCCGCACAGCACACCTGGAACTGGGCTCCGCCATGACGACGGGAGAAATTTCCGGCGGCTATACGCTCGGACTTGCTGCTCCGTATCCCCTGACCGGAAAGGTTTCGATCAGGAATATTGACCTGGACCCATTTCTGCTCGCCGCGTTGCACGTGAAGGAATTTAGCGGTCACGCCAACGCAGACGGAGATATTTCGGTAGATGGTTCTCTGAACGAGCCGCAGAGCATCGTAGTGGATGCGAATTTTTCGCGCTTGACAATGAATTATGCCAATGTGCGCCTGGAGAACAGCGGACCGGTTCACTTCCGTTCTACGAAAGACAGCCTGGAAATCAACCCGGTAACCCTGCGGGGAACGGACACCAATTTGCAAATTGCGGGTTCGGTGCAGTTTGCCGGCCGGCGCACCGTGGGATTGCGCCTCAATGGGGCTCTAGACTTGCGGCTGATCAGCGGGTATGTGCCCAATCTGGACGCACGAGGTCCGGCGCAAATCAACGCGTCATTCGAAGGGACACTGGACCACCCACGCATCACCGGCCGCATACACATTGAAAATGCCTTCGCCCGCGCAGCGGATTTCCCCACGGGACTCAATGCGATTCAGGGCGACGTGGTATTCGATGCCACGCGCCTGTACTTCGAGAATATGAGCGCGGAATCCGGCGGAGGCACCCTGCACCTCACCGGCAGTGTGAATTACGCGGAAAGTCCCCTTCGCTATGACGTGAGCGTGCGCACCGATCGCGTGCGCATCCGCTACCCGGAGGGCATGAGTTGGCTGGTGGGAGGATCGTTGAGGCTGACCGGTACGCCGTCGGCAGGAGTGCTGTCGGGACGAGTGACCATCGACCGCGTCACTCTTACGCAAGGACTGGAAGTGGCGGGCATGCTGGTGTCGGCAAAGCAAGGCATCAGCGGTCCCACGACCAGTTCGCCGTACTTGCGAAATCTGCAATTTGACGTCGAAGCGCTATCGGCACCCGATGCGCGCATGGAATGGCCCGGCGCGCAATTGCAAGCGGACGCGAATCTCCGTGTGCGGGGAACCTGGGAGCATCCGATTCTTCTCGGACATATCCACATCCTGTCCGGGGATCTGTATTTTGCGGGCAACCGCTACCGTGTTTCGCGCGGCGATTTGAATTTTTCCAATCCGTTCCGGCTTGATCCGGTCTTGAATGTGGAAGCGACCACGACCATTCAGCAATATGAGATCACGCTGAATTTCAATGGCCCAGCCAGCAAGCTCACGCTGGCGTATCGCTCCGATCCGCCGCTTCCGGCGAACGATATCGTTACGCTGCTTGCGCTGGGGCAAACCAGTTCTGAGGCGACGACACGTAGTGGCGGAACGACTCAGAGCGGAACGGCGGGGGCTTCGGCGATTCTTTCCGAAGCGATTTCCAGCCAACTAGGCGGTCGCCTGGAGCGCTTGTTTGGGATAACGCGCTTCCGTGTTGATCCGGGCCTCGCCGGAGTGGGTTCGACGGGCTCCCAGCAAAGCGCTGCCTCGCGCATTACCGTCGAGCAACAGATTACCCGCAACCTCACCATTACTTACGTTTCGAATGTGAGCTCGACACAGCAGCAAGTAATTCAGGTGGAATACAACGTGGACCGGAACGTCTCCATTGTGGGGCTGCGGGATCAGAACGGGACTTTCGGCATCGACATAAAAATCAAAAAGCGCTTTCAATAGTCTGAAAGCGCTTGTCGAGTTGCGAATCGCGTTATTGGGGATCTTGCTGCTGCGTAGCTACCTGCTGCGATGATTGCCCTTGTCCGCGCTGCCAGCGGCCCTGGCCCTGACCGTTCCCGAGCCCCGCCGTCTGCCCAATTTCCGGATTTTGCTGTTTTAATTCAGCCAGCGCATCCTTGGAGGCCTTTGTGCTCGCTGCACGGATCGCCACCTGACTTTCGCGGCCGATCTTGGGCATCTCCGCGGCGACTTTCTGTCCCAGCGGCGAACCGTAAAACTGCAATAGCCCTTTGATTTCGTCGTCCGTGAAATGCTTGTCATAAAGCGCCACGAGTTGATTCATTACCTGGTCCACGTCGAATTTCTTTTGGTAGCTAGCAGCGAAAGCATTTACAAATGCTTGCCCCTTGTCGTTGTTAGGCACGGTGGCAAGAAGCTTTTCCCGAGATTGTTCGATGGCAGTGTTCGCGCCGTCCTGCACGATGTCTTTCGCGCCGACAAGCTCCATCAACGAACGAATATCCGCTTCTTTCACCGGGTCAATGGAGGGATTTGCCTGGGCCGAGGCCGCGTTGCCTTGCGCTGAGTTCGCGCCTGGCCTCGAGGCCTGCACAGAATTCTGAGACGCACCCTGAATCACCAGGAAAAATGTGCCGATGTAAATAAGGACCAATGCCAGGACCGCTTTCATGACTTCCTCCGGGGCTCCGCTGGGGGTTCGCGCCACGCCAACGATTTTAGAAAGCGGCCTGGAGCGGCGCGACTAGATCGCGGGACAGTTGTGCCGCGCCGTTTACTGGCCCGACGTTCAGGTCCGAGTACAGGTAGTGAATTTCTGTTACGATGCCCGCCATGCAAAAAATGGAAACGCAAACGGGCGCAGTCCTGGCGGCGCCTGATTCCGCTGGGATTGTTGAACGTGAAGCGGGACTTCACCAGGACCTCTCGCCTCGGCAGGTCGCCATGATCGGGCTGGGCAGCGCCATCGGAACGGGACTGTTTCTTGGGAGCGCCATATCCGTGAAGCTGGCTGGCCCGGCGGTGATACTGAGCTTTGTCGGTGGAGCGTGCATCGCGTTAACGATGATGTGGGCGCTGGCGGAGATGACGGCGGCGCATCCGGCGGCAGGATCGTTCGGACTCTACGCGGAGATGTACCTGCATCCGTGGGCGGGATTTGCGGTCCGTCTCACCTACTGGTTCTGCATGATGGTGGTGGTCGGCAGCGAAGTGGTGGCCGCGTCGATTTATTGCAAACTGTGGTTTCCGGGAACTCCGTCGTGGGTTTGGATCGGATTGTTCTCGCTTGTGATTCTCTACGTCAATTCCGCGAGCATTGGAAATCTTGGAACATTCGAATACTGGCTCTCGATGATCAAGGTAGTGACCATCGTTGCGTTTCTGATTCTGGGGAGTGCGTTGCTGTTCGGCGTGGGATTTCCGAAGGTTGGCCTGGCAAATTACACGGCTCACGGCGGTTTTTTTCCGAATGGGTGGAAGGGTGTAGGACTTGGCGTCATTCTGGGGCTTTTCAGTTTTTTCGGAATCGAAGTTGTCGGAAGCGCGGCCGGGGAAGCGGCTGATCCAAAAGTGGCGGTACCGAAGGCGCTGCGCCGGACGCTGATCGTGCTGGTGTTGTTTTATGTTGTTGGGCTAGCACTGGTAGTTGGCATTGTCCCTTGGACGCAGATCGAACTCGTCAAAAGTCCTTTCGTCCATGTTTTTCAGAGTGTGGGTATTCCTGCTGCGAGCCACATCATGAATTTCGTGGTGCTGACGGCGGCGCTTTCCAGCGCCGTTGCCAATCTGTATTTCGCGGGGCGGCTGGCTTTTTCGCTCGCGCGTGGCGGCTATCTTCCCGCGGCGCTTGGGCGATTGAGCAGGAAGAACATGCCGGTAGTTGCGGTGCTGGCCTCTGCGGGGGGAATGGCGTCGGCACTCGTTTTGTCAGAGTACTTTAAGGATTCACTTTTCGTTTTCATGATCGGCCTCAGCTCGTTTGGGGCACTGTTCGCCTGGCTGATGACGTTGTTGACGCATCTGGCGTTCCGGCGCTTTCACAAAAGGCAAGCAATACCTTATCTTCGGTTAGGGCCGCCTGGACCGTGGGCGTCGCTTATCGGGCTGGGTGGGGTCGTCGCAGTCTTGATTTCAACCTGGTGGGTTCCCGGATTCCGCATCACTTTGCAAGCCGGTGCGCCCTGGCTGGCGCTTATTACACTGTGGTATTGGATGTGGTCACGCGCGAATCGGAGTAAGGCGGCTTCGAGCGGTTCCGAAGAAGTTGCTACAATCGCTCCCATTCCTCCAAGGAAATATCGCGGCCCAGGATAAAGCCGGCCTCGCGAAGCATCATTCGGAGTTGTGGGACGGAGTATTCTTCGTTGGAGGGAATTGTCAGGCGATTCTCATTTTGAATCAAAAATTGATGGCGGGCGCCCGAGAACGGACCATCGAAACCGAGAGCACGCAGACGGCGGATGAATTCGCGACGCTTACAAGGAATCCACCGGCTCACGCGCGGGTTCCTTATTCAAGTCAATATTCCCGATGACCGGCAGACGATGGCGGAGTTTGAGGCCGACAAGAACCCAATCCTCAAGTGTGGACCGGAGTTCCTCTTCACATCCTTTGAGCGTCCGGGCAAAGGATAGTACCCCTGGGCACGAGGGAATACGGCCTGAGAAGGTATTGTCCTCAAGCTTATCGTACAGTGCCTGGCTCATCGCCAGCTCAACGTACTCACTCAGGACATATCGTTTGCTCACAGACAACCTCTGGCTGCATTATACAGGCTAAACCAGGTTTCGCAGCATCTGGGGCAACGCAAGTGGCGGCCGATATGGATCTACTCTCGAAGTGGCGCGGGGAATTTCCCATCCTGGACCGCACCACGTACATGATCAGCAATTCATTGGGCGCGATGCCCCGCGGCGTCTACGAGGGCTTGCGATCCTATGCGGATTCCTGGGGGGAACGCGGGGTGCGCGCCTGGGAAGAGGGCTGGTGGGACATGGCGGTGCGCATCGGCGATAAAATCGCACCGCTGATCGGAGCGGGCCCTGGCGAAATTTCGCTGCACCAGAATGTGACGCTTACCCAGGCGGTAATTTCGTCTTGCTTTGATTTCCGCGGGCCGCGCAACAAAATCGTGATGGTCGAGCTGGAGTTTCCTTCGATTCAATATTTCTATCACGAGCAACGGCGGCTGGGCGCCCGCGTCGAGGTCATTCCGACTCCGGACCATATACGAATTGATTTGGATAAGCTGCTTGCGGCTATCGACGAAACGACGCTTCTCGTCCCGATTTCGCAAGTTCTTTTCCGCAGCTCTTACATTGTGGACGCACGCGCGATTGTGGAACGCGCGCATCGCGTCGGCGCGCATGTGATTCTTGACGTTTTTCAGGCAGCAGGAACGATCCCTCTCAATGTGCGTGGTCTTGGTGTTGATTTTGCGGTCGGCGGCGTCCTGAAGTGGCTCTGCGGAGGACCCGGCGTCGCTTACCTTTACGTCCGCGAAGATTTGCGCTCCAAGCTCCGCCCCGCGCTCACGGGATGGATGGCGCATCGCAATCCTTTTGCGTTTGAAACCGGTGCGATCGATCCGCGCAACGATTCTTTCCGTTATTTGAATGGCACTCCGCATATTCCCGCGCTCTATGCGTGCCAACCTGGACTGGAGATTCTCAACAAGATTGGCATTGTGGCAATCCGCGAAAAATCGGTGCGCATGACCGCGGGGCTCATCGAAGGCGCCCGATCTCGCGGCTGGCGCGTGAACACCCCGGAGAATCCCGTGGAGCGCGCGGGGACAGTTTCGGTCGAGTGCCCGCATGCTAATGAGGTTTGCCGTGAACTCCTCGCGCGGGACATCCTCGTCGACTACCGTCCCAAAGCCGGCGTGCGCGTTTCGCCGCATTTCTACAATCGCGAAGATGAATGTGATTTTACGCTCGCGCAAATGGAAGAGATCCTCAAAACGGGCGCGTGGGAAAAACATGCTGCGGCGGTTACGCATGCTTGAAAAGAAAGAATACGCGGCACAGCGCGCGGAAATGATTGAAAAGCAGTTGCGGCGGCGCGGCGTCATTGATCCCGTCGTGCTCGCGGCGATGGCGACAGTGCCGCGGCACGAATTTGTTCCCGAGGAAGTGCGTTCGCACGCCTATGATGACCTTCCTTTGCCCATCGGCGGCGGACAAACCATTTCGCAACCTTACATCGTTGCGGCCATGACCGCTGCGCTGCATTTGCAGCCAGCGGACCGCGTTCTGGAAATCGGCACAGGCTGTGGTTATCAAGCCGCGCTGCTTTCGCGTTTGGCCAGGGAAGTTTTCTCCATCGAGCGGCGGCCAGAGCTTGCTTCGAGCGCTGCGGCCAAGCTGACTCAGCTTGGCTACTCCAATGCGCACGTGCATTGCGGGGACGGGACACTTGGACTGCCGGAATTCGCGCCCTTCGATGCCATCCTCGTTGCCGCTGCCGCTCCCGCAGTTCCGAAACCTCTGCTTGCCCAGCTCGCCGAGGGAGGCCGGCTGATTCTTCCCGTGGGAGGCGCGGAACATCAGGAGTTGCAGCTCATCGAAAAGCGCGGTGATGCTTTCCCCACCAGGATGCTGGAGGGCTGCCGATTTGTGCCTCTTGTCGGCTACCACGGCTGGCAGGAATCTTCCTGACGATGAGCGCAGCAGGTCCCGACCTCTCCATCATCATTCCTTCTTACAACGAAGAATCGCGCCTTCCAGCCACGCTGGAGAGCATTGCCGAATACCTTGCGGACTCCGGGATCAAAGCGGAAGTTGTAGTCGTGGATGACGGCTCGAAAGATGGCACGGCCGCGGTGGCGGAATATTTTTGCATCAAGATTCCCACACTGCGCGTGATTTCGAACGGTGCTAATCGGGGCAAGGGCTACAGCGTCCGGCACGGCATGCAGGAAGCGCGAGGCCGCATCGCTCTTTTCACGGACGCGGATCTTTCCGCGCCGATCGAGGAAGCCGGGAAACTCATCGATGCACTGGAAACGTTTGACGTAGCTATCGGCTCCCGGGCCATGGACCGCAGTTTGATCAGCGTACATGAGTCTCCGTTCCGTGAATTCGCGGGAATCATTTTCAATAAGATTGTGCGAATCATCCTGTGGCTGCCGTTTGTCGATACCCAGTGCGGCTTCAAGGCCTTCCGCCGCGAACGCTGCGGTATCATCTTCGAACAGCAAAGGATCGAGCGATTCGGATTCGACCCGGAGTTACTGTACTTGGCGCGGCATCATGGGCTGCGAGCGGTGGAAATTCCCGTGCGCTGGGGACATTCTCCCGCGACGAAAGTAAGCATGCTGCGCGACAGCATCCAGATGTTCATTGACGTATTCACGATCCGGTGGAATTCCCTGAGAGGGAGATATCCGCGGAAAGCGTGACCCACTTCAATAAACTTTGTAATACAAAGTACTTGACAGACCTTGCCCGCCTGCGGTAATCTATCGGCTATGGCGAACCTTGGTCCACTTCGCTCTCCGCAACGCGAGCCCATCCCCATTGACGCTCGCGCCGCCGATCACCTTCGCTACATCCGCGAAACGATGGAGAGCGCCGCTGAATTTACGGCCGTGCCTGGCTGGGGCGGCGTGGCGATGGGCGTCACCGCACTGGTGGCCGCGTTCGCAGCTTCGCGTCAGACCACACCTCGCGCTTGGCTGGCTGTTTGGTTAATCGAAGCCTTCGTTGCCGTGGCCATTGCCGCACCTGCGGCAGCCACCAAAGCGCACCGTGCCAACTCCGCGCTCTTCTCTGGGCCCGGCCGCAAGTTTCTCCTTAGCTTTTCACCGCCGATTGTCGTTGGCGGGCTTTTGACGTTCGCCCTATATCAAGCCGGCATACTTTCAGCCCTGCCGGGTATTTGGCTTTTGTTGTATGGGACGGCTATCGTCACCGGCGGAGCATTTTCCGTTCGCGTTGTGCCGGTGATGGGGCTGTGCCTGATGTCACTCGGCGGTGCCGCGCTTTTCGCTCCCGCAAAGTTGGGAGATGCATTCATGGCCGCGGGCTTTGGGGTGGTGCAGATCGGCTTCGGCTGGTGGATCGCAAGGCATTATGGAGGCTAGCAGGAAATCGCATGGTTAAGTCGTCTGCAGCCCGTCAAGAACGTCCACAGCGATCTCGCGAACGTGATCCTTCGTTGGAGGCTGTCCGGAATCCAGCGCAGGAAGCCGTGCCGGCAGATCTGGACCGGCTGATTCACGAACGGATACGGCTGGGGATCGTCAGCGCGCTGGCGGTGAACCGCTCGCTGACCTTCAACGAACTGAAAGCGCTGTTGAAGACCACGGATGGCAACCTGAGCGTTCACGCCCGCAAGCTGGAAGAGGCGGATTACATCGTGTGCACGAAATCATTCGACGGGCGCTTGCCAAAAACGGAATACCGCTTGACGGCAGCGGGGCGGCGGGCGCTGGAGCGTTACCTGAATCATATGGAAGCGCTTATTCGCGCGACGCGCGAAGGCTAAACGGCAAAATTTTTTGGCTGTATACTTTGCAGTGCAGAGTAGTTTGCATCGCTTGTCCCCGCGGCGGAGAAAGAACATGCTCATGCCTCATCAGACCGTTCGGCAAATTCCCATTGCGCAACCAACCGTTGACTACACTCCGCGGCTCCACGTCGCCATCATCTCGGACGGCAATGGCCGCTGGGCCACTTCAAAGGGGCTGCCCCGCTCCGCCGGTCATCGCGCCGGCGCTGAAACAGTCCGCCGGGTCGTTACAGCCGCTCCCCGCATGGGCATTCACACGCTGACGCTTTTCGCGCTCTCCTCCGCGAATTGGAAGCGGCCCGATGTGGAGGTCCAGGGGATTCTGCGGTTGCTTCACGAATACCTTCTTACCGAAACTACGCATTGCATTGACGAAGGCGTGCGGCTGAGCATCATCGGCCGCCGGGATCGCTTGCCGGCCACGCTTCGCCAGGCCGTTGCGGATTCGGAAGCCGCCACAGCAAGAGGCACGCGGTTACACCTCCGGCTTGCGGTGGACTATTCCGCCCGCGAAGCCATCTACCACGCCGCCTGCCGCTTTTATAAAGTCACCGAGCTTTCTCCTGAATCTTTCAGCACCGTTCTGGCAGAGGTTCTCCGCGGAGGCTCGACGGAAGTCGATTTGCTGATTCGTACCGGCGGCGAACAGCGGCTTTCCGATTTTCTGCTGTGGGAATGCGCGTTCGCGGAATTCGTATTTCTTCAAAAACGCTGGCCGGACTTTACCGCCGAAGATCTGGAAGCAGCGGTGATGGAATTCAACAGGCGCGAACGCACACGCGGAGCCTTGCCGGACGCCATCGCCGGTTAAGAAGGAGATGACATGGAGAACGTCTACAAGCAACAGCCAGGACTCTTGCAATTGCGAGCCATTGCCATCGGGGAGTGGCTGATGGTATTGCCAGCCACGGTGCTGCTCGCCGCAGCGGCATTACGCACGCTTCAGCCTCGTCAGTATGAGCCTGCTCGCACAAGCTGGATCATCTTCGAGTGGACGATGACGCACGTCTCGCGGCTCGGCGCCGTGATCCTATTCATCGGGATGCCAGGCGTTGTTGTCGCCGCAGGTTGCACCGCGCTCCTGCGAAACTGGCGTAAGGATCAGGCGTTGCGCAACGATGTGACAATGACAGTTGCGATCGTCCGACGCCATTTTGCATTGGGCTTATTGACCGCTGCTGTGGTGCTTGCAGGAACAATCCTTGCCGCAGTGGCAGTTCACATGATTACAGACTGACCTGCCTCCCCAACAAGACAGCTCCCTGGGGAAAGTCCAATCTGTGCGCCGCTCTGCTGAATTGAAGGAAAAACCCAGAACCCCGGCTAGCTTCCGCTGGCCGGGGCCCGGGGTTGGCGATTATCCGGTTATCCCTTGACGGGAATGGTTGCCGGCTTGGCGAGCTTGAACGTCAACTTGCTCTTGGCAGCGAGCAGGGTTACGTCCCTGTTCGCCTTGGACTTGTCGGCGCTCTTGGCATTGCTCTTGGCATGGGTCTTCGGTCCGGTGATTGAATTGGAGTCCAGCGGGTAAGATTTCCCGTGGATGACCACCGAAGCGAGCGTCACCTTCAGTTCGTTCTTTCTGACCTTGACTATGCGACAGGTGACTTGGGTACCCTTGGGAATCACCGTCTTTCCATCCACTTGGATCGGCTCGGTGAGGCTGGCGGCAAAGGTGTCACCGACCTTGTTCTTGTCGGTGGCTAGCGTTTGCCTGGCCGCCGCGCTGATCGCCGTGCCTTTCGGCAAGGTGATCATCGTTGCCGGCTCCGGTGCTTTGGCCACGACGGCAGGCTTTGCAGCCGCAGGTTTTGCTGCCGCGGGCTTCCGGGGAGCGCTAGCTGTTTCGTTAGTGGCCTTGTCCGAGCAGCCGGCTACGGCTAAAACGGCCGCCCCTGCCAAGACAAGCCAGAGGTTTCGATGGGCTTGAGACTTGATCACTTCACACCTCCAAAGGGGCACCCTTAGGGTGAAAGGGATGAGGTGGCTGGTTGGACCCATTCCCCCGCTTAGAAATCAACTACAAATCGAAAGGTACCCTGCTTTCGATAAATCATACAGAATTCGATGGTTGGAGTCTTTGGGCATTTGTGACAGGCGTTTCCTTCCCGGCACCGGTCATTCGGTCAGTGGTCCGTGTGATCTGTGGAAGACTGACCTCGCCCGTGGCGTTTTGTGACCAAACGCAATGCCTGACCTCCCCCCCAGTTTCTTGTAAATGTTGCATCTAAAGAACTTAGTGTTAATGTAAGTCGTTTAGAATCAACATTTGCGGGCACTCCTGCAAGTGTTAATTTTAAATGGAATTACGTTGTAGTAAATCCCCTTTCTCCCGAAGGTCTTCAAGGTGCCAAAACATTAGGCACAGAAACAGGAGAAGGCGGGCAGGGCGGAAATAACGCAGGTTTACCTACGAACTAGGGGTAGAAGAAGTCAAGGAAATCATCGATGGCAGCCGGAAACTAAGGGTTTGCCGACACAAGCGTCCTTTGGCGGACATGCCTGACATTTGACCATTCCCTGTCGTCTATACCTCAGGAGCCAGGAATGGGAACAATGGGACTTGCGCTGCCGTGGAAGGCTAGAATCTCTTCCGTGCCGCGCGAACGGGGGACGCGAGTGGAACCTTCCGAGCACTTTGTCGGCGGCCCCAACCTAGCCGCCGAGGATGCGCAGAGCGAGGATGCCGCACTGGCTGCTGCCTGCCGGTCCGGCGACCTGCGCGCCTACGAACGTCTCTATGAGATACATGGCGCGCGCATGAAGAACCTGGCGCGGAATCTTCTTGGCAATCCCGTTGACGCTGAAGACGCCGTGCAGGAGACGTTTCTGAAAGTGCATCGCAGTATCGCCGGTTTTCGCGGGCAATCGAGTTTTGTCACCTGGACGTACCGGATCCTCATTAACACCTGCTACGACGCTCGGCGCAGCCGGTTGCGCAAGAAAGAAGTCGCGAACGAGGATTCCGAGGAGTCGCCGGGGTTTGAGCCCCGCGCTCCCGGAGCACATCCCACTCTCCGCATGGCGCTGGAGCGCGCGCTGGCCAAGCTCACGCAACACCAGCGCGATGTTTTTCTCTTATACGAAGTCGAAGGCTTTCGTCATGCGGAGATTGCGGGGATGCTGGAGATGACGGAGACAGCTTCAAAGAACACACTTTTTCAGGCGAAGAAAAGCCTTCGCCAAATGCTGGAACCGCCGCGCGGTAGCGCAGCGGAGGCACGGTGAACCGCGATGAATGTCACATGTAGCGATCGAGATAGGATTTTTGAGGACGGCACGACCGGCGAATGGGCCGCTCTGGAGGTACATGCCGCCTCCTGCCCGGTGTGTAAAGAAGAGGTTCGCGCCTGGAAGTCGTTGAGTGTCGCGGCGAAAGAGTTGCGCGATTATTCCGAGAGTCCTTCGTTCTGGCCACGCATTGAACGCGCGCTGGCGGAAGAAGCGACGAAAAAGGCGCAACGTGCCGGGCTGCGCCGTTGGTTCTCGTTCTTACCTGAGATCTCGCTGGGATGGCAAACTGCTCTGGCGGGCGCGCTCGTTCTGATTCTGACGGTTTCAGGAGGCTGGATCTTACATCGCCAGCGCTTTGTTGAGCCAAATCCTGATGACCAATCTCTCTTAAAAAGCAAAGCCCTCAAGGAAGTGGAAAGCGCGGAAACTGCCTACGAGCGGGCGATTGACAAGCTCGCCGCTGAGGCCAAACCGCAACTCGACAATCCCGCGACGCCACTGCTCGCAAATTACCACGAGAAATTGCTAGTGCTGGATAGCGCCATCGCGGACCTCCGGGCGCAAGCTGGATTGAATCCCTCGAACGCGCAACTGCGCTATCAATTGCTGGCCATGTACCAGGAGAAGCAGCGCACGCTGGAAGAAGTCTTGGAGGCAAGACAACGATGAATCGCGCCCAGTCCATTTTTCGGAGAGGACTGTTGCATCTCGCACCAGTTGCGGGCATGCTCTCCGTGCTCCTCGCGGGTGAGCCGATGTTCGGCGCAAATGCTCAGGAGCAGGTCACGAAAGACTTTCAGAAGAGCGTGACGCTGGGCGCCGGGCAGTCCGTGCGCGTCGAGCACAAGTTTGGCGAGGTCCGTGTCCACGGCGAGCCTAGCAGAGACGTGAAAATCTCCGCGACGATTCGCGTTCAAGCCAACACGCGCGACGAGGCTGAATCCTTCGCGCAAAAGATTCAGATTGATGTGCAGCAGACGGGCGAAGGCGTGCGCATCAAAACGAATTACCCTGACGAAGAAAAACATTTATTCATCCGCCTTGGCAAGAGTCCTTCTTACTCGGTCAACTACGACATCGCGATACCGTCGGACGCTCCGCTGAATGTCCGCAACAGCTTCGGTAGCGTGGACGCCGGCCGTATTCACGGTGCAATGGACATTGAGAATAGCCATGGGTCGCTTATGGTCCGCGATGCCGGCGGAGCCCGGCTGTACAACTCTTTCGGGAGCATCGAGCTCGCGGGCGCCGCGGGAAATGTGACTATCAATGACAACAACGGTTCGGTGCAGGCCGCGGACGTGAAAGGCACACTCGAGGTTCACAACCGGTTCGGAAGCATCACCACGCGGAACATTCAAGGCGCGGCGACTATCAACGGAGGTAACGGCACGGTTTCGTTGATTGAAGCCGCCTCGGCGAACATCACGACTTCTTTCGGAAGTGTGGAGGCGCGCAACATTCGCGGCGACCTCCTGGTCCGCGACAACAATGGCAACGTCGAATTCTCCAATATTGGCGGTTCCGCAGACATCACCAACAGTTTTGGAAACGTCACTTTTTCCGACGTGCGCGGCCGCGTGAATTGCGTCACCAACAACGCACGGGTTAACGGGAGGTCGGCTCTGGGCGCTTCGGTGACGATTCGCGATTCCTTCGGCAACATCGAGCTGGACACGATCAGCGGCGCACTTGACGCGGAAACCTCCAACGGCAAAGTGCTGGTGCGCGATGCGCGCGGGAGTGTGACGCTCAAGTCCTCTTTTGGCGCTATCGAGGCTTCTAACATCCCGAAGGGAATTCGCGCGGTTACGGGCAACGGCGGAATTACACTCACCGACATTGGCGGAGATGCGTTTGCAAAAACGAGTTTCGGCAGTGTGCTTGCCGAGGGCATTAATGGGAGCCTGACAGTGGAGAACAGCAATGGCTCCGTGACCGCGCGAAACGTTAAAGGCGACGTCAGAGTGAACACTTCATTCGCTGGCGTTACGCTGGACACTGTGGGGGGGCGAATTACCGTGGACAATCAGAACGGAGCAATTTCTGTGACGGCCATGCGACCGGCCAGCGGTTGCCGGGACATTTCGCTCAAGACGTCATTCTCGTCCATCCGCGTACGCGTTCCAGAAGGCGTGGGCTACAACCTCACGGCCAGGACATCTTTCGGCCGGATTTCCTCGGAGTTGCCGGTCACTTCAACGGGCAGCACCGGCGGCGATACGCTGAACGGCACGATCGGCCCGGGCGGCTGCCAGCTTCAACTTACAGATTCGAATGGAAGCATTGAAATCGCCAAGGCCCCTTGATGGTATGCCGCATCATTTGGCGGCTCGTCGCGCACGATCCATGGCGAACGCTTTCCTCAGGACGCGGGTTGCGGTTTCGCTGAGGTGAAATCTGGCGAATTCTTCTTCACGCGCGAACGCGACATCGGTGACATCGCTGCCCGCGCGCGGCTCGCCGCCGAGGCGTTCGCAAAGATAATCAGCAATAACGAAGTGGAATCGCGGTTTTCGTTTCGCCTCCGCGCCAGTTGCCCCATCCTCGGGGAAGACTCGGTCGAACACTTCGATCAGGTCGAGGACGCGAACCTCGATTCCAGTTTCTTCCAGCAATTCACGAACGACGCCTTCTTGCAGACTTTCACCTAGCTCCAAAGTTCCCCCAGGAATAGACCATTCGCCAAGCAGCGGTTCGCTGCCACGTCGAATCAGGAGCGTGCGGCCCTGGTCGATGACCACGCCCCCGATACCAACCACTGGCCGTTCGGGGTATTCTCTGGAAGAGGCCATTCGGGTGATCCTTCCACTTGCGGAGTGGTGATGCTCAAAGCAGTGCTACCACGTACGGGAGTTGACTTCATACCCGCGGTATATAATACGCTGCACAGTGGCGGGCACGGTCCTCGTACCCCCACTTTGCAAACAACTGTACGGAGGGTGGAGCCGTGATCCGTTGCCCTGAATGTTCGCCGAGATCGATGTGGACGAAGACGAAGTCGAAGAAGGCGAGATTCTGAGCTGTCCTGAATGCGAATCCGAGCTCGAGGTTTCGCAGACGCATCCCGTCCACCTGAATCTCATCTCCGATGACCTGGACGAAGAGGACGATGAAGACGAAGAGGATAAGCCCGGAGAAAATGGCGACCTGATCGATGATGATGATGACGAGGAAGACGAAGAAGAAGACGAGGAGTAAGTAGCAAGACTCATGCCGTCTAGCATCCTACCGCGTCCGTGCTGCCATCTAACTTTATAAGGAGCAACAGAATGCAGCGCCCGCAGTGGATTTCAATTCTCTGCACGGCAGCGCTTGTCGCTTCCTTCAGCGTAGCGTTTGGGAAGGGTCAGGAACCCGCCTCACCGCGGACTGGTTCTGCAACCGCTCCCCAGGCTCCCACGGCCTCAACCAGCAAGCCAGTCAAGCAAAAATACAGCCACGCAAATGACTACCTGATTCGTGGAACCGTGTTTACGGAGAAGGCGCTTTCCTTTCCGGGCGTTGAACTTCGTATCCGGCGGGCCGGAGAAAAGAAATTCCGGTGGGAAAGTTACACGAACTCCCGCGGGGAATTTGCAGTCCGCGTGCCTCAGGGCTCAGACTATGAGATGGTAGTCCGCGCAAAGGGTTACTCAGAACAGACGCGCGCTGTGGATGCAAGAACCGGCGGAAGCGAGCAAAACATAGTGTTCCGTATGCAGCCAACTGCGGGAGGCAAGGGATGAATGTGCAGCGACGCATCTGTGGTCTGGCACTGATTCTCGCAGTGTTTGCGGGCATTGGGGTTGCTCAGGACAAGAAGCGCGAAGCTCAGCTCCGCACGGTCCGCGGCGTGGTGTCTGACAAGTCCGATAGCCCTCTTTCCGGCAGTGTTGTTTTTCTCAAAAACGTGCGCACTAATTCCGTCCGCAGCAGTTACACGGATGACACCGGCAGCTACCGGTTCAGCGGACTGGACCCGAATGCGGATTACGAACTGCACGCGGAAAAAGAGGGCGCCAAATCTCCGACTCGTACTGTGTCCAGCTTCGACAGTCGCAAGGACATCGTCCTGAATTTGAAAATCGACAAGAAAAAGAGCTGAATTCACTTTCTTCCCGCGAGTCAGTTATGCCAGCGAGCCGTGCTGAAGTGTGTGCGCCCGGCTTAAAGCTATAAGTCATGCTTGCTGCAGCCTTCCTCGTGGCGATATTCGAGTAAAACCATTTCTTCGCGCAGTGAATCTAAGTGAGAACCTGGCGCTGTGGAACGTCGTCATCCCTTTGTTGCGGGAATGGAAATCCTCTGGGAGACAATTGGTGATGTCATGATCAGACAAATTGGGGTGCAGCGCCAAATTGTGCTTTTGCTCCTAGTTGGATTATTGAGCGCCGCCATGCCTGCGTTGGCACAGCAGGAAGAGACTCAACAGCCCACCCCGGTCTCGTCTGATCCGCAAACGGCAAATGAGAAAGAGGGGAAGGAATACAGACCCGGAGAGACAGTCGGGAAGAGCAAACTGGAAAGAGAAACAGGAACGATTAACGATCGCATCTTCGAGGTTCTGCCTAACTACGGCACCGTCGAAAATGCCATCAACCTTCCTCCGCTCACCACGGGACAGAAATTCAGATTGGCTACCGCTGGCGTATTCGATTGGGGGGCGTACCCGTTCAACGGCATCCTTGCTGGAATAGAACAAGCGAGAAATGATCCCAAGGCTTGGGGACAGGGGTGGGACGCCTATGGAAAACGTTACGGCGCATCGTTTGCCGACAACAGTATCGGCACTTATATGACGACAGCGATCTTCCCGAGCTTGCTCCATGAAGATCCGAGGTACTACCAGATGGGAAATGGGAGTTTCGCTCGTCGGGCCTACCATGCCGTTAACCGGCTCTTTGTCAGCCGAACGGATTCAGGGCACGATCACTTCAACTACTCGGAATCGATTGGCAATGCCGTGGCCGCCGCCATGTCAAATGTGTACCACGTACCGGAGGATCGGACGGCTTCGCGCAATGCGTCCACTTTTGGTTTTCTGATCCTGTATGACGGAATGAACAACGAACTGAAGGAATTCTGGCCGGATATTCGCCGCAAGGTGTTTCATAAGAACACGCCGTAGTTCAGCCTGACCCACTGCTGGCAAGGGCTCCTGTGCGGTATTGGCGCACCAGTGGGTAATTTGGACACGCCTGTAAAAATGTCACGCAACTGCCAGGGGGCATAGGGCGTCGAATCATCAGTCTGGGTGGGGAGTTTTTCATCTTTGGAGATTTGACTGCAAACACAATGAAAATCGCTCGAAGAATTGTGTCCAATGCTTTCTGTGCGATTTCTATCGCGCTGATTTTGTTCCCGTTCCCGACTCTGGGTCGACGGTCGCAGAGCGCAAATCCAACCATTTCAAAGGCCTCCGTGGCTGGCAGGATCACGGCCATATCCGGAGAGGGGGCAACCAACGTTCTTCCTGGAGTCACGGTAAAACTGACGAGTCCGTCCGCCGGACCAGCGCCGCAATCGACGGTGACCGATGCGGAAGGGCATTACCAGTTCACGCAACTTGCCGCGGGAACCTACACAATAGAAGCGAGTGCCGATGGCTTCAAAACATGGTCCACAACGATAACGCTCGGCGCAAACCAGGCCCTTGTCAAAGACATCGTTCTGCAGATCAGTTCCGTCAATCAGCAGGTTGAGGTTCAGGGAGAAGCCGCAGAAATTGCCACTCAGAACGTGGCGATCACTGCAACGGTAAACACTGACCAATTAGAGAGCCTGCCTTTGCCGACGCAGAAATTTACGGAGGCTCTCTCTTTGATACCAGGGGTCGTTCGAACTCACACGGGTAAGCTGACGTTCAAGGGCCAGGCAGAAAGCCAGGGAATGCTGGTGGTGGACTCCGCGGAGAACGTGGACCCTGTTTCCGGAAGCTTCTCGATTCCCATTCCGGTGGACATCATTCAATCCATGACTGTTTACAGTTTGCCGGAGAGTTCCCAGTACGGAGGCTTCACAGGTGGTCTGACAACCATCGAGACCATGCCTCCCTCCGGCACATGGGAATACAAGCTGCGGGATTTTATCCCGGCGTTCCGCGGGAAAAACGATAGCCTCGTAGGACTCGCCAACTGGACACCGCGGTTTGAGTTCGGTGGCCCGCTCATCAAGAACAAGGTGAATTTCTCCGAAGAGGTTACGTACGAATTGCGGAAACAGCCTGTGCGCGGGTTGTCGTTTCCCGTGAATGAGATCAAAACGCGAAGCTTTACTTCCCTCACCAACGTTCAGGTGATTCTTTCGCCTCGGCACGTGTTGAATTTCAATGTAAACACCTTCCCGATGGAGCTCGACTTCGCCAACATCAATGCGTTGATCCCCCAAAGCGCGTCAACGAGCTATGGCCGAAGCGGAGTATCGGGCGGGTTCTCCGATTCGTATCAGTTTGTCTCTGGGGCAGTCTTGAACACCATGGTTCGGTTCACTTTTTTCGACAGTAATGCCCACGGACAGGGACCTGCCGACATGCAAATTTCGCCGGAAGGATGGGGCGGCAATTCCTTCAATCGTTGGGACCGGAAGGCGAACCAATTGGAAGTTTTGCCCGCGTATCAACTCTCAGCAAAGTCTTGGCATGGTAGCCATGAAGTAAGATTTGGCGCCGACGCCCTATATCGTCAGTATGACGGCAGCAGCATTTCCCGTCCGATTGATTTGGTCGCGCAGGCTGGCTCAGTCGCTGAGCGGATTGATTTTCAAGGCGCGGGCCTGTTGAGCGCAACGGATACGGAGGTGGCTGAGTTTATCCAGGATCGCTGGACAATCAACAGTCACTTGACGCTCAACTATGGAGCGCGTTTAACCACACAATCCATCGGCCGCACTGCCGCGTTTGCTCCGCGCATCGGCGCGGCCTATTCGCTGAACGGGGGAAACACGGTAATTCGTGCCGGCGCCGCCGAGGTGTACGGCCATGTCCCGCTTCTGGCCGCAGACTTCACCAGCAATCAAGAGCGCGTGCTTAGCTTCTTCGATTCTGCTGGTGCGCTGATAGGCCAGCCCATAGTCCTGGTAAATACCTATCTTCTTTCGAGCGCACCGCCGAGTACGCCTGGCGTCCCGCGCGACCCCGGATCAAGTCCTCGCACATTTAGCTGGAACGTGGTGCTGGAACACCAATTCCGAAAGAATCTCAACCTCCGGGCCAGCTATCTTGACAGCCACACCGTGGACCTCTTTCTTCTGGATCAGATAGTCGATACGGCCAGCGGAACCGGGTTATTGGCTGTGAGGAACACGGGAGTTGCAAACTATCGTCAGGCTGACATTACTGCCCACAATCGGTTTGGTAACCGTGCTGACATGAGTCTGTCCTACACCTGGAGCCGGGGGCGCGGTGACCTCAACACTTTGTCGGACACACTTGTACCTTTCCAGATTCCGGTAATCCGGCCGAATGTCACGGGTATCGTGTCTTCGGATGTTCCTCATCGCGTTGTGGCCTCGGGGTTCTTCGGTCTGCCGTGGAAGATGGTTATCAGCCCGGTGCTAGATGTGCACTCCGGACTGCCCTATTCAAACGTGGATGTTCTTCAGAATTATGCCGGCGTGCCCGATAGCCAGCGTTTCCCTGTTTATTTCTCGCTTGATGTCAGGCTGTACCGCGAGTTTGGATTCCACATACCGCGGACGGAGCGTTCCAAAACTCACAAGGCGCGTCTCGGCGTGTATTCGACCGACATTACGAACCGCCTGAACCCGCACGACGTATTCAACAACATTACGTCTCCTTTCTTTGGTCAGTTCGCGGGCTTCCAGCGACGATACACAGGTCTGGTATTGGACCTGGTTCAGTAATGCTCCTGCTCTTGCCACGTCCATAGGTCATAGGCCAGCGAATGTCCTAACGCTGTGAAGGCGCCAAGACTTGGATGGCCCTGGGCACAACTTCGATTTCTACCGGGGTTGATCCAATGATCTCACCATCACCGTGAAACGCGGTTGTTTGATGCGTCGTAAGCCGCACCTTCTTCACCTGCCAGCGCTTCACGCGCGAAGTTCGAAGTTCACCACTCCCCATCAATCGCGGCAGAAGCCGCATAATTCCCAAGGCGCCGATGTCTTCGATTAGAACCACGTGCAGACAACCGTCATCGACTGCCGCTTCGGGCGCCAATCTCACACCAGCACCATAGGTCGGGGAATTCAGCACTGCTGCCAGTAACGCATTCGCTTCCCATGAAGGGATATCACTGTCGAGAAAGTCCACGCGCACCGGAATAGGCACGAACCCTACTAACGCTCGCAGCGCTGACGCGATATAACGCAACCCGAGTGCGGCGGCAAAATCGTTTCCTCCTCCGACAGGGAGAACACCCAAGACTACGTCTGCTCCTAAAGTTGCATTCGCCAATGCCTGAAATGTTCCGTCACCGCCCATCGCGAAGAGCGTACGCTGCCCATGCGAAATGGCGTCCTGTGCGGATGCCTCAAGTTCCGCTGCACAGTTCGTCATTACAAACTGCGCATCAACGTGGAACGATTCGAATAGTTTCTGAATTGGTGAAAGGCAAGAAGGTGAGCGGCCTCCGCCAGCTACGGAGTTGACAAATACAGTAACCGAAGATTCGCGCAGAATTGAGGAAGCTTCAGGGCGATCGTTCATGCAGCTGTTCCTCAGCTATAGGCGCTGGAGTCATGTAAGCCCATTTTGGCACGAGATAGCTGGGCGTATGCATGGAAGGTCAGAATTGGTGCCGGCGGGGGGAATCGAACCCACGGCCTAGGGATTATGAGACCCTCGCTCTACCACTGAGCTACGCCGGCATGAGGCAGCCCTTTATGCTACGGATTCGTCTGCAAAGGTGTCAAGGCGTTCTGGGCCATGGTGCTCTGCCTAATTGGATATCGGACGTGGACACACCCAACCGTGATGTAAATGGAAATCAAGCAAGTGGAATCACTAGCCGGACTGGGTAAAACAACCCCATTCCGCCTTATTTGCCCGAAAACCATGCCAGCTTTCATCTGCTCCGACAGGTCAGTCAGTCCTATAATCGTTAGTACTAGGGTACTGTTGACCCGAACAGTCGTGAAACCTATCCTGCGTGGGATCGAACACTGTCCCACCTATCAGGTAGGCGAAGGCTTATCGAAACAATGGGACAGGAGGGTGTGTATCGTTTCGCAACAGGCTCAGGCTCTGAGCTGCTTGACATTGCTGCACTAAGGAATACAATGCCACCGGGGTTGTTTCTTACCTCGGAGGCACAATGTCACGCAAACTCACGGTTGTTTTCCTCGCCATGCTCGTTCTGGTCGGGGCTATGAGCCTAAAAACGGTAGTCGTCGCACATGGCGACGGCTCCGTGATCATGGCAAACGGTGGAGCACCTGCTCCTCCGGTGCCTTGGAAGAATGGCGGCGCACCAGCACCTCCAGTACCTTGGAAGAATGGCGGCGCGCCGGCTCCTCCGGTGCCCTGGAAGTAGTTCAACACGGCCGAATAAGCTAACTCGGCGTGGACCAGGGCGCGTGGAAAGGTAAACGTGCTCGGTCCTTTCGAATGCTTTGTTTGGTTGCTCTGCACTCTTCTTGAGGCGGGCGTGGTAGTGTGCGCGGTCAGGACCCGTTCCTTCCGGCGTTATTTCCTCTTAAATGTGTACATGGGGCTCTCGTTCCTGGTGAGCGTTGGTCGCTACACGGTTCTCAGACATTCTGGAGTGGACTCCCTGGAGTACGCGTACTTCTATTTTTACTCCGATGCATTGCTTACCATCGGTTTGTATTTCGCCCTTCTTAGCTTGTATTCCCTCGTCTTTGATGAGATGAACGCTGAACGCTATTTGCGACTGGGAGCATTTCTCCTGCTGGGTGCCACCGCCTGGTTCTCCTACGAAATCGTGAACCAATCCACGCACCGGATGCTGACGCATTTCGCGTTTGAGCTGTCGCAGAACCTTTACTTTGTTGGTCTCGTCCTTACCTATGTCCTTTGGGGAGCCATCTTCAAGCTCCGGGAAAGCCGTACTCGCTTGATTCAGCTTGTCTTGGCGTTGGGCATCTATTTCAGCGCTTTCGCCGCGAACTATGCGCTCCGGAATTTGTACCCCAACCTTCAGCCGGTTTGGCACTTCGTAACGCCGCTACTTGGCTGCATTTTGCCTGCGACATGGATGTTTGCGTTCGTGCGAGTGCCTGAGGAAGCGCGGCTTGTGCCTGCGCGCCTTGCGGTGGTGCCTCGATGACGGCGGCTATCATTTTCGTTATCTCGATGGCGGCCCTGCTGCAGTTTTTCATCTCTTATTGCCGCTCATTGATTGCCGCGTCCTCGAAACAGGCTCTCTCGCCCGAAGTGAAGGATGTTACCGGCATCCAAAAGTTCGCTTCCGGAGAGGATTTCAACCGAGTAATGCAGCTTCTGCAGCTGTGCCCGGAACGGCCGGAAGACCGCAACAGCGTCCAGGCGATCGGCGCTTATTTCAAGATCTTGAATTTCCTGCGCTCGACAGTCGCCCGGATTGTTCCTTCCATGCAGGTCTGGACGGAATTGGAACGAGGACACTGCGCGTACTTTGCCGCAGTCGCCTTGGAGCGCCGCATCTCGTTCAGCCGGGATATGCTCGCCCAGCAAATGGACGCCTGAAACGTTCTTTCCTAGCCTTCACCCCCCTCAGCACGCTGTTACTTTCGCTACCATCTGCCTATTTTTCTGATTGACATTTCAAGATAATGGTATTCTTGAGATGTTCCCTCCTCACCGGAGTGGAAGCGTCCGCAGCGCAAAACTAACCGGTGACTAAAACTTGTTCGCAGTGTGGCGCAGTATTGCCGTCGGGCCTACGCGCCTGTAATTTTTGCGATTCGTCCTTTTCCGTGGGACCTTCCGTCTGGGAAGAATCCTCGGACATCTCCACAAAAGTGGATCTCGCGTCGAATGCGAATATTGGCGTCGACGGCGCCGATCAATTCAACCGTCCTGCTGCCGTTTTGCATGATTCTGGAAAAAAAGACGCTGGCTGGCGTGATGAACTCTCCCAACGCCTCGAAACTTATCGCACGCGGCGCAGAAAGTTTGTGCCAAACGAGGCTCAATCTCAATTCTCTTTTGATGACCATTCCCGCAAAACACGGCCGCATACTGCCGCCGTAGTCGCGGACCCTTCGGCCCCCGTTGAGGACGACTTTTCATTTACGATCGCCATCGGCCGCTCTTCGAATAAGAGCACACCCGAAGAATCGCGAATGGTGATTGATGTTTCCTTACCCCCGGATTCAGCGACTGGCTTGCAAACCCATCTGGCGGAAGACCAAAGAAAATCATTGCCCGGTCTTCATCCGCTGGCTTCGCTTGACGATAGACGCCTCGCGGGATTGCTCGATCTCTTCTGCCTGCTGTTTGCCTACGGTGGATTCCTAATGCTCTTCGGCTCTCTCGGTGGCCAATTCACTCTGAGCAAGCTGAGCGCCGCCGTGTACGTCGCGACTTTCGCCATTGTCTATCTGCAATATTTTGCGCTCTTCACCACCTTCGGTGGCACGACTCCGGGAATGATGCTGCGAGGATTGCAGGTCGTCAGCTTTTCCGGGGAACCGCCCACGCCCCGGCAAATGCTGCTGCGCAGCGCCGGCTACATGCTCTCTGCCGGGACTTTTTTCCTGGGCTTCCTTTGGGTGATGTGGGACGAGGACGAGCTCGCCTGGCACGACCGGCTATCGTGCACCTATCTGAGCCCGATACAAACTCTGGCCGAATTTGAGAATCCAAGCGTGGCGCCCAGCCGTTAGATTGTTCGGATAATTCCGGGATGTCGTGCGCCTTGTACTGTTGCGGCAATCTACATAGAACGGCAGTGGTTCGCGATGCGGATAATCGCCTGTAGACTGCGGTCGACGTCCGTTTCCGTGGTCGCCCAGGACGATACGCTGATCCGCATTGCGGTCTTTCCTTGCCACACTGTTCCCCCACACCAGCAAGTTCCGTCCTCCTGGATGCGCCGAATCACTTCTCGTGTCACTTCGGGGCGGCCAAAGGACACTAGCACCTGGTTGATCACGACGTCATTCAGCACTTCGAGACCGCCCTCTTTCAACCCTTGAGCAAACCGTTGTGCGTGGGCGCACGTTCGCTCAATTAGCGCACGTAGTCCCGAGCGGCCGAGAGATTTCAACGCCGCCCATGACTCCACGCCCCGCGCGCGCCTCGAGGCTTCCGGCGTGTGATGCATGGGCTCGCGGAGTGAACCAGGCTCGAGATACGCCGCCGTGATTCCCATCGAGGCACGCAGCGCACTTCCATCTCTGACGATGGCGATGCCGCTGTCATAGCCGACATTGGGCCACTTATGCGCGTCGGTGGCCCAAGAGTCGGCTTGATCGAATCCCTGTGTCAAGTGTTCGTACTTGGGCGAGATTCTGGCCCACAATCCGAACGCGCCATCCACGTGCACCCAGGCGCCTTGTTCTCGAGCCGCTTTGCAGACTTCTACCGCAGGATCGAATGCTCCTGTATTCACATTGCCCGCCTGTATGCACACAATCGTTTGGTCCGATAGGCGCGGCAATTTGTCGGCACGTATTCGTCCCTGGCCATCCGCTTCGACAATCGTTACGCGTTTCCTTCCAAATCCCGCCAGACTCAATGCTTTAAGCATCGACGCATGCACTTCCCCACCCACGACCACCTCGATCGGCGGAGCGCCAAACACCCCGTCAGCCACGACATCCCATCCCGAACGCGCCAAGAGCGCATGACGTGCCGTGACGAGCGCCGTAAAATTAGCCATGGTTGCGCAGGTAACCAGGCCTCCTGAGCACTCCGGTGGTAATCCGAGTGCCTCACAAACCCAGCGCAGAACAACTTCCTCCAATTCCGCCGCGATTGGAGACATCACGCGCAATGCCGCATTCTGGTTCCACGCTCCCGCAAGCCAATTGGCGGCTAGCGCTGCGGGCACCATTCCGCCATTCACAAAACCGAAGTAACGCCCGCCGGTCGTCGCCACGGTCGCTGCCGAGCCAATTTCGTCGAGCCTTTTTATTACGGCCATCGCGTCGCAGGGTGAAAGGGGGAATGGTTCGTGGAGTTCGGCAAGAGCAATGACAGCAGCTTCGGAAGGCCCCACCCTGCGTTCACCGGCGCCTCGAACGTAACTTCGCGCCTTGTCTGCGGCAAGACTCAGCACCTCCTCGCTCTTAGATTGCGCTCCTACTGCCGTATCGGTCGCCATTCGGCTCTTCCTTTCTGCTCCGGATGCATCTCAACGCAGTCAAAGACACCTATGCGCGAGCGGCTTTCTCTTCGCCGGCGAAAATACCTTATTCAGTTTTCGGTGGAGTAAAAGAGCCGAATTGTCTGCTTATTTCTTGACAACCGCTTCATCGGAAGCGATCTTGCCGTCGCGGATGTGGATAATGCGGTGCGCATGTTGCGCAATGTCGTGTTCGTGGGTCACAAGAATGATGGTATTCCCTTGCCGGTACAGGTTCTCAAAGAGCGTCATGATCTCTTCGCCGGTTTTCGAATCGAGGTTTCCAGTCGGCTCGTCCGCCAGGACGATTGACGGGGAATTGACCAGCGCTCGCGCAACAGCCACACGCTGCCTCTGGCCGCCGGAAAGCTCATTGGGCTTATGGTTCATCCGGTCCATCAGGTCCACGCGCTCCAGAGCTTTTTTCGCTTTTTCAATGCGTTCTTCCGCCGGGGTACCGTTGTAGATCAGGGGCAATTCGACGTTGTGCAGCGCTGTCGCGCGTGGCAATAGATTGAAAGTTTGAAACACGAAGCCAATCTCTTTGTTGCGAATGTATGCGAGCTCATCATCATCCAGCTCGCTCACGAGCCTACCCGCCAGCCAATACTTTCCGGAGCTCGGCGAATCGAGGCAGCCGATCAAATTCATCAGCGTGGATTTGCCCGACCCGGATGGCCCCATGATGGCCACATATTCGCCCTTGCGGATCTCCACATCCACACCGCGTAGCGCGTGCACCTGCTCGGCACCCATTTCGTATACTTTGGCTAGCGCCTCGGTCTTGATTACTAGGCCGGAACTGACCAGGTCTTCCCGGTAAGAATCTGCGGCTGGTGTCTCGACAGGCATTCGAATCTCCTCGTCCTTGGCTGCGCGTCAGCTCTGTTGATCTTCCTGCTTCTTCGGTGCGCTGTTGTCCACCTTCACCTGAGCCTCCGGCTTCAGGGTGCGCAGCGCTTTGTAGCTGCCCACGACGATCTCATCGCCTGCTTTCAATCCCTTGGTGATTTCAATATCGGTCACGCCGGCAATACCGGTCTCGACGGGCAGAAACACCGCCTTAGTTCCGTTGACTACGAATACGCCCTGTACTTCATCCTTTTTGGGATCGCCCGGCGCCGGAGGCGGCGGCGCGGCCAGTGTCACGCTGGAACTGCTCTGTTTCTTTGCATTCTTGGCCGCTTCTTCCAAATCCTTGCGCGTCCGCACCGCCAGTGCCTGGATAGGAATCGCAACTACGTTCTTCTTTTCCGCCGTCTTGATCTTGGCGGTGGTCGACAAACCGGGCCGCAGATTCTCCGGGGGATTGGCCAGCGTCACGACGACTTTGAAATCCTTCGCTTCCTGCGTACTCGTCGTGGTCTGCGTGGTGGTGAGTCCGGAACTGCGCAGCACGGCTTGTGACCCGATCTCGGTTACTTTGCCCTTGAAAATCTTCCCAGGCACCGCGTCGATCGTCACGTCGGCTTCCTGACCCATTTTTACGTTGACGATGTCCGTCTCGTCAACTTTCACTTCCGCCGTCACGACGGACATGTCCGAAAGCGTCATCAGGAAGCTGCCATTCGAATTCTGAATGCCAGGCACAACATAGTCGCCCACGCGCTCCGGCAGATAGCTCACGATCCCATTGATCGGAGAGGTGTACGTTGTCTTTTGTAAAACATCCTTCAAACGCAACCCCACCGCCCGGCCCTGATTCACCTGCGACCGCGTCTGCTCCAATTGCGCCTTCAGGGACAGTACACGTGCGCGCGCCGATTCGACCGTAGCTAGTGCGGAGTCAAAGGCCGTTTTCCGCTGATCGAAATCCTGCTTGGGAATCAAGCCATCCTTATACAGGCCCTGCCCGCGGTCGTAGTCGAGCTTGGCTCGCTCCAGATTTGCCTGTTGCGAGGTCAGGTCCGATTGAGCCGCCTTGTAACTGGCTCCCGCAGCCTCCACGCCGGATTCCATCGAATTAACGGCCGCTGACTGCGCTTGCACATCCGCATTTGCCTGGACATTTTCTTGCAGCAGCAACTTGTCGCCCTTCTTGACGTGGTCGCCCTCTCTAACAAGGATCGCGGTGATCCTCCCGAATCCTTGGGCAGTCACGTTCGTATAGGTTGTCGGCTTAATCTCGCCCGAGGCCGTCACCAACGACACCAGGCTCTCCTGGTTGGCCACTTTGGCCGTTTGTACGGTGACCACACCCTTGTGCGCCTGGTTCACGCTGAACAGCACAATTCCGCCCAGCACTACCACAGCGCCCGCGCCAATCGCTACTTTATGCCACGTCTTCATGCGATTCCCCTTCGACTTACCACCCTATTCTCGCCAGTCCAAACGTCCGCCGCGGACTTCCCTTCAAGCGATGCTGAGAACGAACAAACCGCGGGGGAACAGATGTCAGTCCGGCTGCCTCTACCCTACATACGCCCATCCGGGGCGAAATGTTTCGCGGGAGGGTTGCTCCACTTTAGCGGTTCGGGCTTCAAAGCAGGGGACTTACTGGAACCGGTGGCTCCTTTGGGTCAGCCACACCCTCCATGGAGGTGTAGCCAGCCCCTGAAGCCATTCTATGTTCAAAACACGAGAAAGGAAAGACTTCCCATACCGCCAGGGAACTCTCCCAGCAGCCGACCCACTTCATGAAGCGCAAAGAGAAGTGAAATGGTCAACCGGAGATAAAGGCTGCTCGGAGAACTGACCCCGTTTGCGATCTTCCTTTAATGATATACTGAGGGCCGTCGGCCGATTTTTTCGGTCGAACCGTCCGCGGAGAGGTGGCAGAGCGGCTGAATGCGGCGGTTTGCTAATTCTACCTGACCCGTTCGCACCGACCGATTTTTGTTTGTTTTGTTTGCATTACAGACTTATCAGTTGCATCTAGAGGCCCTCATTTGCAGTCAATTGTTCAGCAAGAGTTCAGCAAAAAGTGGCCTAGTTTCTCTCACCAAAGGGGAGTCAGTGCCGCAGAGAGCGCGAAGAAAAATCAGTCAAGTCTTTGCCACGTAGCCTCAGTGACAGCTCAATGGTTTAGCAAAGAGAGCCGTCTCAGACCCTGTTGTTTGGAATCCACAACTTACAGCGGATGAAATCCTCGTTTTCTGGCCGCATCGCGCTTGTTCGGTAGGAGTTGTTTCCTAGTTGTTCCCCAAAAAGGATCCCTGTGAACTCAGCCGGAGCGCCTGCTTGCAAAGCAGCAGCACAGTATGGAGTTCCTGGAAAGCTACTACTCAATTTTAATGCTGCCTTGGTTGTGAATTATCTTGAATCAGCAAACTTTAGGTTATTAACCGCTTTAAAAAATCTCCTGTCTTCACCCCCTTAATCATTTGCGTCCACGTGTTCCACAGTTTTGTTCCCTGTTCGCAGGTGTTCTCTTCCGAATTTATTTCTTAATTTATTTCCAAAAGTGGAAAAGACTTGATCCGAAATGTTACCTCCGCTGTGGCCTGGACAGTGTCGCTGATCAACCGATTAATCGCATTGAAGAAGTGCCGGAAATACTGCATTCATAGTATGTATGGCGCGCTATTCGGCAAAGCTGTATGGCGCTTTTCACGGAGTCTCGCAGCGCCAGGTCATCGACCTGCGATCTCGGCTCGGATCAGCATGGCGGCGTTTTCAAATGCATCGGCAAAAACCTTGAACCCCTTGGAAAGGAACTCACGTCGCTCTTCTGAGCTGGGCTCGTTCGCCACTTTGTTCAGGTAGTGCTCCATCGTCTTGAGGTGGGCTTCCAATACGCTGGCCTGTCGGAACAGACGGACGCTATTCCGCATGTGAAGCTCGACGAGGACCTGGATCTGATTGAGCTGGTCAGTTTCGGTCGCAGTGAAGGCATCGGCCGCCTGGAGCTTTCGCCGCACTAGCTTCACTTCCATATAGTGTCGACTCAGGTCCGTCAGGACATCGAACCGGAGCTTGCTGTCGTCGCGGCGCTGCTGGAGCGCGTCTTTGAAACGCTCAAGTACCGCGGAAGTTACGACGCCCAAGACGGCGATCAGTCCGGCCTGAAGGAGGGCCCGCACCCACTCCTGCCTGTACTCGATGCCGCCGCCCGGGGCGTTCAGGCTCAGCACGAGCGCCCCGCCCACGCCGAAGACAACGACCGCAGCAAGCAGAAATATCAGCCAAACGTTTTGTCGCATAGTTCACGCCTCCAGGTTCAGAATTCCATTCCTTTTGTCGCCATCCGGCCTGCCTCTTTTTTACCCTCGCCGTGATACTTCCCGGTCAGCACGCCATTGGCCAGTGGAGATCAAGCCAGCGCCCCTAAGTTCAAAGCCTTAGCCATGGGAACCGGTTCGCGCTCGACCGTCCGCTCAATCAGGCTGTATTCGATCTGCAGCCCGATGAACAGCGACCAGCCTCGCTGATCCCAAATGTGTACCCAGTACAGGTCTATAGTCCGTCTGCAATCGCTTGAGGCAGGACGAACCCGCAAATGGGTTGGGCTTCACGTCCGGATGACCCTGTTGAGGGTTTCGGCGGTTCCGCGATTTCTCCGTCGATACTTGACCCTGGCTTCGCCGAGCTTCCGGCTTGCGGTTTTTGGTCATAGATTGTTCCTTGCGGACCTTTTCAGCTCCTGGATGCCGTCGAGATTTTCGCTTTCACCCGCAGTCATAGCAAACATGCCGTGTGTGGTCGTGCCTGACGTGCGGGGACGCCAACCGAGAGATGCGGAAGAAATACTTCGGCGGTACGTCGCCTGGGTCACTTACCTAAGGACATCGTCAGGACCGTGACCTCGTCTTCGTTCATCGCGTGAGTGTTCGCGACGGCGCACCGCGTGCAGACAACCAAAAGATCCACGACAGTCTTTCCGGAAGTTTGCGTTCAAGAAGGTTGTTCCCGACAGCAGCAAAGCGATCATTCGACCTCCGCCTTTCGATTCGGAACTAGCTACGCCTGTATGGCCTGTGCTTGCGAAGGTGCAAGCCAAAGTTTACGTAGGTCGGCTTCGTCTCCGATGAACTCGTCCCTGTCGCACGGGCCGGCGCCAGCAACTGAGTGCGGACCGGGTCCGTGCGCGCCATCCGTATACTGCCACATTGTCCGAGTTTGCCAATCCGCTGCTACTACAGCTGTCGGACCGGATTGAGCAAGCCAAAGCCAGCAGTTAGCCAGCACAGGATCTTCACTGGCTCCCAGAAGTTCTCTCACGTAGTGACCCGAATAAAGCCCCGGCCAGCGACCCGTGACCTTTGCACGTGGGTGACAAAAGCGCGTGCTTCTTCCAAGGTCATGCTGGGGCCTTGTGGGTTGGCTTCAAAGTCAAGGACAAGCAATCTGACCGTCCACTAGCAGAATCCAGGAAGAACTCAGCCTGTTGCACGCCGTCGCTCCCGGTCCCAAAGTGGTAGGCGCCCCACAGGAGGCGAGCGGAAAGAGCGTTGGCCCGGTTGTTCTCGTAGGCCGGATCTCGGAACCGGACACCTTGAGTCGCCTTGTGGATGACGCCTAGAATCCCACGTTGAGACTGAATCTGCTGGAAATCCAAATTCTGGTTATGGTGCGACAATCGATGACAGAATTGAAGTAAGTCATCTTTCCACCTCGCTCGATTATCGAATATCCGCTATTCTCAGTACCCAGAGTTAGTGACCATACGGCATTTTTCGTTTCAGTCGAAATACTTGGAGCGGTTCAAGCTGAGAGATCCTTCGAGGTCCATCTCAACCGTTTTCCCCGCGGCCGGAGGTAAGCGCAGCAGCAGACGAGCCAGTAGGCGTTGGTGCCCGGACTGTACGTCTAGTGGCGTCAGCACGCGTATGGCGCGTATGGTTCACGCGTATGGTTCGCGCCTGTCAACGCAAAGTAGAAATGTCCTGTTTTCTGCCATATTGAAATGTCCGCCATGGGTGGTTGGGCGGGGCACTTTTGTAAACTCTTGATTGTTGCTTTGCGGTAAGGACTGGAGGCCGTAGGCCGG